>JAABUN010007498.1_pt1 | contig 11711 bp, 11 predicted proteins | sample 5559311 | NCBI WGS metagenome assembly JAABUN01 (sample SAMN10711877, study PRJNA513370) | rock metagenome | isolation source: Antarctica rocks | place: Antarctica: Victoria Land, Siegfried Peak sud | reverse complement strand
CGACGAGACCGACCCGACAGACTTCGAGGACTGCGTGTGGACGCTTCTAAACAACATCGACCCGGAGCGCGATGTGCAGATTTTGGACGCTGGTCACGGGCCGGTCTTCGCGGTAGACGGCACGCCGAAACTGGCTGCCGAAGGCTTTAGCCGCGTGTGGCCGGAGAAGATCACCATGACGGACGAGGTGAAGCGCAAGGTGGACGGGCTGATGCCTGAAATCACCGGGGCGCTGAGTCCGGCAGGCTGAGGAGATGGAGGCGACCCTTCGCCGCGCCCGCCCGGATGAAGCAGACGTACTGAGCAAGTTAGCCTCCCGCTCGAAGGCGTACTTGGACTATGACGGCGTGTTCATGACGGCGTGTCGGGATGGCCTCAGCGTGACCTCAAGGTTTTGACCGCTGCACTATTTGCTCGAGCACAACGGGCGCGTCACCGAATTTTACAACCCTTCCGAAATCCCCGGCGGCAGCTTTTTACAAAACCTCTTCGTTTCGCCGGAGTCTATCGGACAGGGCGTCGGCGAACGGTTATGGGTACACGTGACAAACGAGCTTATAGCCGAGCGGTAGCCAGGTGCTACGCTTTTCCGAAACCGTTAAGCATCGCCTCTAACCCCCGTTCAAACCCCCCCTTGGGTCCACTCGAGCCGAACTGCCCGCTGAGTTCTAAAAGCGCGAACCCGTGCAGGTACGCCCAGAAGGCGACCGTCGCCGCCGTGTCATCCGGGTCTCCGGTGATAGCCCCGACAATTGCCAAAACTTCGTCCCAAAGATTTTTACCGGGGCCGGGTTCGGCGGTGTAGGGCGCGCGGGGGCCTAGCAGGAGCGCGTAGAGGTGCGGGTGCGCGCGGACGTAGTCGAGATAGCTGTGAGCTGCCGCAAAAAACGCCGCGTCGGGGGCCTTATCGTGAGCGGCGCGGCGGAGGGCGTCGTGAAGCGCGCTGGTAGCGTGGGCTTCAAGCGCCCTGAGCAGGGCCGCGCGTTCGGGATAGTAGCGGTAGAGGCTGCTCGGACGCACACCGAGGGCGTCCGCCAAGGGGCGCATGGCGAGGGCGTCGGGGCCGCCGCGCTCGAACAGCTCGAGCGCGGCTTTAAAAATCGTTTCAGGGGTCAGTTTCGCGGGGTAAGGCATTGTGAACAGTGTACGCCTTGACAATCAGGAAGTGAAGATGTACAGTGTTCACCAAGACGAACGTTGTTTCTCTTGGAGGATAAGATGAATCTGACTCAGCACAGCGCCTATCTCTACCGCCTCACCCACTACGGCGTGATCAACTGCTATCTGGTTCCCGAGGAGGACGGTCTCACCCTCGTCGATACCGGCATTTCTGGCACCGCGCCGCTTATTCAAGAGGCTGTTCAGTCGTTAGCTCAACCTCTCCGGCGCATCGTCCTCACGCACGCGCACGGCGACCACGCAGGCGGTTTGGACGCGCTGCACGCGCTTTTCCCAGCCGCCGAAGTTTTGATCAGCGCCCGCGACGGGCGTTTTTTGAGGGGCGACCTGACGCTTGACGAGCACGAGCCGCAGGTCAAGCTGCGCGGGGGTTTCCCCGCCGTGCAAACCCGTCCGACGCGGCTGCTCGAGGATGGCGATAGGGTGGGCAGCGTGCGCGCCGTCTCATCCCCGGGACACACGCCAGGGCATATGGCGTTTTTGGACACACGTGACCAAACGTTGATCGCCGGGGACGCCTTGCAAACGCTGGGCGGGCTGGCCGTCTCAGGGCAGCTGAGAGGGCGCTTCCCCCTGATAGCGCTCTTTACCTGGCACGCACCGACGGCGTTAGAGAGTGCCCGCACACTTGCGGCTCTCAACCCAACGCGTTTGGCCGTCGGTCACGGGCCGGTTTTAGAACGTCCCGCCGAGGCCATGCGCCGCGTGAGTGAAACCTTCGCGCGGCGGCCCGAACGCAAGCGCTGATCCTTGCGTTGGGCCTCGCCATAGCCACGGTGGCGTTCGGGCTCGAGCTCGTCGCGCTTACCGCCTTCGGTGTATAGGGCGTCCTACTCGGGCTGACACCTGTCAGCCGCGTCGCTCTGGGCGTCGGCGCGCCGCTTCTGATGGCCGTTTTCTGGGGTACGTTTCTGTCACCGAAGGCTGCTGTGCCCCTCTCGCCCGCGTACCGATTGGTCTTAAAACTCTGCGTTTTTGCGCTGGCAACAGCTGCGCTGTTCGTGGAGCGTCCGCTCGCGGGAGCTGTGTTAGGCGGTGCAGCTGCTGTCACCCCAGTCGCTACAGATATGCCGACGCTTCCGCGTACGCGGCGCGGGGCCGTTAGACTGCCTTAGCGCGCCCGAAGCCCCTGCGCCGGTTGAAACCGTAGCTGCCCCGTCTTCGGTCCGGTGTAAGGTTCGTAAACGGTCAGGCCAAGCCGTGCTTTTTCGCGCCCGCCTGCAAAAACGCCAAGCCCCGAGTCGCCAGCACCTCCGGCGGCGCGTTGGTGGGCCGCCACAAGCAGGTCGCGGCGGCGATAGCCGGATTGATCGCGGCGAACGACTCCAAAACCAGGTTGCCTGCGAAGTTTGCGTCTTTGAGCCCCCTGAATACCTCGTCCCAGACGACTGTACCGGTACCGACCAGACCCCGGTGGCTCTCGCTCATGTGGACGTGGCCGAGCACGTCGGCAGCCTCCACAAAGGGGGTGTAAAAACCCTCTTCCTCGATGTTCATGTGATAGGTGTCGGCGTGGAGCTCTAGGTTGGGCGCGCCGATCTCCAGGACCGCCTCGCGGGTGTCGTGGAGCGTGTTGTAGAGGTGCGTCTCGTAGCGGTTGCAGGCCTCGAGAGCCAAGGTGATACCGCGCCCACGGGCGTCCTCGGCCAGCTCCTGCAACCCCTCAACGATCACCGCGCGCTCCTCCGGTGTGGGCGGCGCGCCGGTCAAGGCCCCGAGCGAATAGCCGATACAACCCGCCAGGTAGGTGCTGCCGAGCGCCTCCATATGGTCGAACACACCGCGCAAAAAGCGCTTGGCACCCTCCGGGTTTTCAGGCATATGCACGGCGCGGGGCAGCGCCAGCGAAACGGTAGCCTCTATACCCGTTTCAGCGAGCACCTGCTTGTGACTCCGCGCATCGAAATGGTCCGGGTCGAGCAGCGGAATCTCCAAGAAGTCGAAGCCGGTCTCTGCGGCCTTTATGATAGTAGCGTTGCCTGAAGCCGTGTCCCAATCACCGAGCCAGACAAAAGCGTGTGCGCCGTAACGAATCATTGCGTCCCCTTTTCAAAGCCGAGCTTTGCCCTAATCTACACCAGGTTGACGAGCCGGGCGTGGTTTTAGAAGCTCACGCTCGGACAGCCTCCCCTAACAAAGCTGGTGGGCCTAGACCTTATCGGTGCCGAGGGTGTAGTCCTTCGGTAGCTCAAAATTCACGTCTCAGAGAACTAAAACGGCTACTTCTCGGTACCTGTTGCTGTACCAGGGGCAACAGGTACCATCAGGACAGCTCGAGGTCTGACGTCCGTAAAGGGCAGAGAGAAGCTGTTGTCAACTACCCACGACTAGAAGTCGCGGGCTTGTAACTGAGGAGTAGCATGTGCTGACTTAGACACAATCCCCGCTACGATAGGCCGGTTGATATCGGCCCTAGCCCCGAAGGGCTGGCTTGCACTGTCGTTATGGCTGCTAACTGTTTGCCCCGAAGCGGACAGGCGAGCAGGCCCGGTAGCGGCCAAGCCCGGGAGCGGGCAGCCACGGTAGTGCGCGTTCTGCCCAAGACGGTGCTGCTTTAAGGCCAAGACAGGTGCCGTTCTGCTCAAGGCGCCCCTTTCGGGTACCGTTTTGTGACCGAAGAAAATCCCGTGGGATCCAAGACAGGGTGCCCTTAACCCGACAGTTCAAGCGGTACGTTCCAAGTTTTACCGGCACAACGCTTACGGTGCCGAACCCTGAGAACTTAGAGTGTCAATGTACGCCGGACTATGTGCCCTGCAACGCGGGTATGCGTCCTACACGTGGTATATAACGTCCGCCGGAGTCAAGCGCCGCATTGCGCCCTACTCATGCACCTCCCACGACTGAAGTCGCGGGTGTCCAAGAAGCGGGTCGTCCGGGTGGTCGAGACCGGCGACCACGCCTATCCCTGCGCCCTAGCTGGTCAAGGCGCGATTTAACGCTTTGGCTGGATTCAGGTAGGTGCTCTGAAGGAACGGTGTGAACAAAAACCGTAAAGAAGATTGGTTTTGAAGACCGTACAAGCTGACACCTGGAGTCAACAACTCGCCATGCAGTCCTCGCGCTCGATAACTGCATAAACTCGATCATCTATTGGCGCTTCTACACGGAGTAAATCCTCGGGTGTTGTAGTTGTTCCCAAACCGCTTTCCCAAAAACCAGGGAAGACTACCTCTGGCATTTAGGAACACTAGGCGCATACCGTCCCCTTAAGAATCTATCTTTCTTAAGGAGACGCATGACAGCTACACCCTCTGCCCACCTAAAACGCCCTAGCCCTCTCGTGCTTAGAGCACGGCGGCTCTACCTCATTCTTGCCGGGCTCTTCGCCATCGGCATCGTTTGTCAGGTCTTTTTCGCCGGTCTCGGGGTGCTGGTCGACCCCAGCTACTTCGGCTGGCACACCACCTTCGCGCATATCCTCGAGCTTACCCTTCTGGCACTGCCGGTCGTGGGTCTTTTCGGACGCGTCGGCTGGCGGAGCTTCGGACTGAACGCGCTCCTGTTCATTCTCTTTGGGATGCAGTACGTCTTTATGTACGGACTCCAGGGTCCGCTGAAAGCCTTGCACGTTGTCAACGCGCTCGTGCTCTTCTGGCTGGCGCTCCAGCTCAGCCAGCAGGCATGGCGTCTCACCCAGATAACTCGAGTAAGTGAACGTGCCTACGCACCCAGCGGTGGGAAGGCGTCGGTGGGGCGCTCTGTCGCAGGAGGTGTCGCTATCTTGCTGGGAGCCGTCGTCCTCTTCGGCGTCATCTTCGACAACGGACCCGGCTTCATCAGCTCTGGCAGTGTGTCGCCCGAAGGCGAGCCGTCTGAGGTTGACGTTGGCACCTCGATAGATACGGCGACAGGTGACCAACTTTACGTCCAGAATTGCGCGGGTTGTCACGGGCAGGCGGGTGAGGGTGGTTCCGGCCCGGCGTTGGTGGGCAACGAAGCCCTTACTGATGATTCCGCTGTCCTCGAGCAAATCTTAAACGGTGGCGGCGGTATGCCCGCTTGGCAGGATCGCTTGTCGGATGAAGAAGTTGCCGCTGTGGGGACGCACATTCGCACGAACTGGGGCAACGATTTCGGGCCGGTTTCGGCAGAAGAAGCAGAGTCGCAGCGTTAGGGCACCTTCCGTGCCTGCCTAACCTAATGATTTAGGAGAACAACATGATACCTAACAGATCAAAAACGCGCCGTTTCCATGTGGCCCTCACCAAGCTGACGCTTGCCGCGTTGGTGCTCACTACGCTGGCCTATGCCTCTGAGTTCGTCTTACTAGGACTCGACCGCGAGATCGGCATCGTCGTCGGCTGCCTAGCCGTCGCCAGCGTCCTAGTAACCACCGGCTGGCGTTGGACGCCCGCGTTAGGTGCGTTGCTGGCAGGCGGCATCCTGATGGGGAACCCGTGGCTGCTGCACAACCTGTCGCTGCCTATTACAAGTGGCTTCTTTCTCGCCGCTGCCACCCAAGTCGTCTGTAGCAGCATCGTTGTAGTGGCGGGTGTAGGAGCGACAGTACAGAACTACTGGCCCGGACGTAAACGTGCTCTGTAGGCGAAGGCCGATGGCGCAAGCCTCGTCCGGTTACGGTATGGTTACCCCAGTAACCAACGAGTAAAGTGGGAACCATGGAGAAAGTGGTGGCAAACCGTTCAGTGGCGGCTTTAGCCCGAGCGGCACCCCTTGCGGATGACGCGAGCGAGCGCCGCTTCGACCGCTCGAGCCTTTTAATTGTGGGTGTGGCGTTGCTGCTGCTCCTCGTCGGAGTAGCGCAAAAAGCCTACCGTTTGAGCCTCCCCACAACCGGGTGGAGCACAGCGACGGCCATCGACTCCGTAGTGCCGGTTTTCAAGCGCAACTTGCTCGGCTTGGCGTCGCCATTAAGGTCTGGAGACGTGTTCACGGCTTTGGAGGGGCACAGCCTGTCCGAAATCCATGCGCGCGCCGCACACTTTCAGCCGACGCTGTCTGAAAACTACCAGCCCGGTGAGCGTGTGCGCGTAACGGTCGAGCGTGCCGGGCAGCGCCTTGACCTCGACGTGCCGCTCTACCGCTGGACCGCTGAGGCGATTTTGGAGGCGCTATGGATCAGTGTACGCGCAAACCTCCTCACGCTGCTCGGCTTCTTAATCGCCGCTTTCGTATTCTGGCAGCGACCACATATTACCGCCGCGCGGCTTCTGTTTCTCTTTTATGTGGTGCAACTCATCATCCCCCTGAGCCGCCTTATGGAGTCGCAGGCGGGCCACAGCATCTCCGACCTACTCTCGCCCCTGAGCTACGGGCTCGCTATCCTCTTCGGCCACCTTATCTACGTCGTGCTCCTAGCGCCGCTGATCTTGCACCTCTGCCTGAGCTTTCCCGAACCGAAAGCATTTTTGGAAAGCGCCCCCTGGATGCTCGTGGCAGTCTACCTAGTACCTTGGGCTTGGGTCTTTTTTTCCGCTCTGACGACGCAGGTATCAGGTCAAAGCTCCCTTTACACTTTGGCGGGTGTGTACTCGCTTCTAGGCTCGGGCGTCTTTCTCCACACTTTCGTGACGGTTCAAGACCCGCTGCGGCGCGCCCAAGTGCGCTGGGTCGCCCTCGGCTTCGCGGTCATGAGCCTGAGCGGCGTCCTCTGGGCGCTGGGTGCCCTCAGCATCCTACGCGGGCCGCCCCTAGACGCCGCCCTCGCCTTCCCGACATCACTGGTGTTGACTCTCTGCTTGGCGCTAGCGGTGTTGCGCTATCGGCTTTTCGACATTGACTTAGTCATCAACCGCACACTCGTCTACACAGCTCTCTCGGCCTGCGTGGTAGGAACATATGTGCTCGTCGTCGGTATGCTCGGAGCGCTTTTCAACGCCCAAGGGAACTTGGCGGTGTCGCTCGTCGCTACAGGACTCGTTGCGGTTCTCTTTCAGCCTCTGCGGGAACACGTGCAGCGCTTTGTGAACCGCCTGATGTACGGCGACCGGGACGATCCTTACATGCTCCTCGCCAAGCTCAGTAGCAGAACCGAAGGATCGTTGACGCCTGAGGGGGTGCTGCCGACCTTACTCGAAACCGTCACGCAAGCGCTCAAACTGCCCTACGCGAGCGTGCTGCTCTACCGCGGCGAAAGGGAGGAGATCATAGCGGAGCACAGCGACCGGATCAGCACAGCGGACCCCGTAGTATTTCCCCTCACCCATCAAGGGGAGACCTTTGGAGAGCTGCGTTTCAGACCTCGGGGTCCTGACGAAACCTTTTCTCAAGGAGAGCTGGCCCTGCTCAGAACCATCGCTCAACAGGTGAGCGTGGCTGCCTACGCCGTGAGGCAGACGCTCGAGCTGCGGCGCTCCCGCAAGCAGCTTATCAACGCCCGGGAAGAGGAGCGCCTACGGATCCGCCGCGACCTTCACGACGGTCTCGGACCGACACTGGCTGGCCTCGGTCTGCAAGCCAGCTCAGTCAAGCGCCTGATGATGACGCAGCCGGACGCCGCCCAAGCCGCAGTCGACGAACTTCGGAGCGAACTCCGCAAGGCTGTAGGCGAGGTCCGCCAGGTCGTCCACGACTTGCGTCCGCCGAGCCTCGACCAGATGGGGCTCAAGGGGGCACTCGAGCAACTTGCGGAGGGCTTAAACACATCGGAGGTTGGGAACCTTAGATTCACGAGCGATATTTCCGATCTCCCGACGTTGCCTCCCGCTACTGAAGTCGCTGTCTACCGCGTTGTTCAAGAAGCGCTTGCCAACGCCCTTAAACATGCCCAAGCACGCCACGTCGCCGTTACGCTGAGGCTGGGGTGCGACTTGAGCCTCACCATCCAGGACGATGGTGTCGGCATCCCCGAGCATCCCCGCGCCGGGGTCGGCCTGCGCTCTATGCGGGAACGAGTGGAGGAATTGCAAGGCAGCTTCGAGATTATCTCTCGTCCTCAGCAAGGGACGACCATCCAGGTCGGCTTGCCGTATGACGGAGTTTGACCCCTTACGCGTCGTCATCGCCGACGACCACCCTATGTTCCGTCGCGGGCTCAACAGCCTCCTCACCGCACAGAATGACATGGAGGTCGTGGGCGAAGTGACCAGTGCTGCCGAGACCATCGAAGCTGCGGCTGCCCTGCCTGACATCATTTTGATGGACCTGCACATGCCTGGCGGGGGCATTGAGGCAACCCGGGAGATTGCTCGGCTCTACCCCAACGTGCAGGTCCTGGTAGTGACGATGTTTAAGGATGACGATTCCGTGTTCTCCGCCCTGCGCGCTGGTGCGCGGGGCTACGTCCTCAAAGATGCCGAGGATGAGGAGCTGCTCCGCGCAGTTCGTGCTGTGAGCCGGGGCGAGGCCATCTTCAGTTCCGAGATCGCCACGCGGGTGCTCGCCTACTTCGCCAGACCCCCTTCGCTTCCGAGAAACGTGTTTCCGGAACTTACGGACCGCGAGCGTGAAGTTCTAGAGCTTGTTGCCGAGGGGCGCGGCAACCCGGAGATAGCTGGGCGTCTCAACCTGCACCTGAAGACGGTTGCTAACTACGCCTCGAACATCTTCAGCAAATTGCAGGTGGCAGATCGGGCGGAAGCGATAGCGGTAGCGAGACATGCGGGGTTAGGGACCGAGCGTGGCAGCTAAAGTCACTGTGCAGTCTTCCGGCCCGTTACACGCATAACTCGGTACGGAGAGTACATGTTGCTGAAGCTTCTATGACGTAACCGCCGTAGGAGACGGTCCGGCGGCAGGTAGCAGGAGGCTGAAAACCGCGCCGCCCTCCCGATGGGTGGTTGCCGTCAGGGTCCCGCCGTGCGCCTCTAGAATGGCCCGCGCAATCGACAAGCCGAGCCCGGAGCCCTTTTCGCCCGCCACGCCCCTCGTTCTCGAGCTGTCCCCCTGATAAAAACGTTCAAACAGCCGCTCGGCGTCGTTCGGCACCCCCGGCCCGTGGTCGCGTATCCAAATCCGTACCCCGGACGAAACCCTCTCCGCGCCGAGTTCGGCAGCGCCGGGGGCGGCGTAGCGCAGGGCGTTGTCGATAAGGTTGCTCAGCACGCGGGCGAGTTGGTCGGGGTCGGCGGTCGTAGTGAGCATGGGCGAAACCTTGCAAAGTGCCAGGGTGACCTCGGCGTCAGCGGCCCTCGACTGAAAACTCTCACACAACCGTTCCAGAAACGGGGCGAGCGGGAGGGTCGTAAGTTTTAGCGGCAGCGCGCCCCCTTCCGCAAGCGACAGCTCCCGCAAGCTGGTCACGAGTTTTGAAAGCGTGAGCACCTCGGCGTGGAGCCTCGAGAGCCCCGCCTCGTCGAGCGTCACCACGCCGTCTTGCATGGCCTCGAGTTCGCTCCGCAGCACCGACAGCGGCGTCCGCAGGTCGTGGGCGATGTCGGCGACGAGGTTGCGCCGCCACCTCTCCTGCTGCTCCAAACCCGTCACCAGGCTGTTAAACGCTTCGGTAAGCGTTCGCAGTTCGTCTTTAGAGCGCGGTACCCGCAACTGCAAACCACGCTCGCCCGCCCCGAGCCGCCGCGCCCCGTCAGTCAGCGCCGACAGCGGACGGGTGAGCGCCCGCGTCAGCAGCGCCGCCGTCATCGACGCCAGAAAAAACGACAGCAAGCCGGCGAAAAAGGCCGTGCGGGTGATCTGCTGAAATGCCGCTCGAGCCGGGGCGAAACCCTCCCCCCAGGTGTGCCAATCGCCTGTTTGCGCGGCGTCGTAAGGGAGGTTTAAGAACAGCTCCCGCTGCGCCCCGAACACCGCGCCGAGCGTCAGGAAGGTCGTGAGGCTTACCGCCATAAGCGCGACGAAGGCAAAGGCAAGGGTCAGGCGGCGGCGCAGCCCCCAGCGTTTGCGGCGCGGCGACCTAAGGCCACCGTCAGCGCCGTGCCCGGCGTGATGACGTTTGTGCCGGGACAAGTGCGTCCGGCGTTTTGAGTGAAAGGGCATCAGGCACGCACACGGTAGCCGACGCCGCGAACGGTCTCCAACTGCTCCCCGCAGGTTCCGAGTTTGCGCCGCAGATTTTTGACGTGCGCGTCGACCGTGCGGTGGTCGGCGAAGCGGTCGTCACCTAAAACTGCCAACAGTTCGGGGCGGCTACGCACGACGCCCGGTTCCCTGGCGAGGTGCGCCAAGATGTGCAGTTCGCTCGGCGTCAGCGCGACCTCCTCGCCGTGACAGCGTGTGAGATAGGTACTGAGGTCGACTTCGAGCGCCCCCACACTGAGTAAGCGTTTGGATTCTGACGGCGCGTTCGTGCGGCGCAGCACCGCCTTGACGCGGGCGACGACCTCGCGCGGGCTGTAGGGCTTGACCACGTAGTCGTCCGCGCCGAGACCCAACCCAACGAGTTTGTCGACCTCCTCGTCGCGGGCGGTGAGCATAATGATTGGCACGTCGGATTCAGCCCGGACGCGCCGCGCGACCTCGAGCCCGTCCAGTAGCGGCAGCATCAGGTCGAGTAAAATCAGGTCAGGGCGGGCCGCCCGCCACAGCTCGAGGGCGCGTTTGCCGTCCCCCGCGCGTTCGGTGCGAAAACCCTCGCGCGCCAGATACTCACCCAAAATCTCGGCCAAGCGCGACTCGTCTTCGACAATCAAGATAACCTTGTTCATACTCTGAGCCTCAGTATACGAATCCAGCTTGAATAGACCTCAACTTGCTCGCATAACGTCAAAAAAGAGGCAGCAGAACTGCCTCTTTTACTGTTGACGCGACCTAACACCAGCCTCAGCTTGTCAGCACCCGGCGGATGATCTCGAACTCGTCAGCACCGATCTCACCTTTGGCAAACCGCAAGCGGGCTAACTCGAGCGCGCCGTCTCCCCTGAGCCAGCCCAGTGGGCCACCTTCGGGGCGGGGTGGACCACCCTGAGGAGTGTTATGTCCCCCATTACCGCCGCCATTGCCGTCACTAACCCCAAGGTGCGACTTGAGCTTGGCGTACTCGTCCTCGCTGATCTCGCCCTTGGCGAGGCGTTCGCGCATCACCTTTTCGGCCTCGTCGCTACGGTTCTCCCAGGGACGGCCAGCACCGTAGTTCCGCACACCACGCCACTTCAGGTGTCGGCTCCGACTAAAACCACCCTTAAAGCCGCCACGGATAAAAAACCTCACCGCCCAGAACACCGCGACCCAAAAGAGAATCGTGCCGAGCAGGTTGAGAAACCCGAGTCCAAACCCCATACCCATATGTCCGTACATCTGCGCTCCTTTCGTCTGAACAGGTGTGACCTGTGTTCAGCGCTAAATAGAGCGTAGAGCGGAAGCTGTGAAGATCGGGGGGAGGGTGTGTGAAGAGATGGTGAATATCAGGTTTTCGGCGGTTAAGCGGGTACCCTAGCTTTTTTCGTACTCGAGGCTGGGTTCTGACACGCTCCAGCGGTGCCTCACGCGCGAACAGCCGAACCGGATTGAGTCGGTACGCGTGAGAATTTACTCGAGCAGAACTTACTCGAGAGACGAGCCTAGAGCGTCGGCGCGACCTACCGAACAGCCTTCATCTTCTGCTCTAAAAGCGGTTCCTGCACGCCCAGATGGTTGAGGATGGTCTCAAACACGTCCGTCGCCCCGATCCGGTC
>JAABUN010007497.1_pt1 | contig 11711 bp, 9 predicted proteins | sample 5559311 | NCBI WGS metagenome assembly JAABUN01 (sample SAMN10711877, study PRJNA513370) | rock metagenome | isolation source: Antarctica rocks | place: Antarctica: Victoria Land, Siegfried Peak sud | reverse complement strand
CGCCGCGCGTGACGAGTATAATTAAGCATAAGTAACAATCACCTACGCATACTGCGCGCGCTGGCTGGGGATGCGCACGGTGTCGGCGGGCTCGCCGGTCATGGGCCGGGTTTCGCGCTCGCCGCGGCTCACGGCCAGGATAATTCCGACACTCAATCCAGTAAAAATCAAGGAGGTACCACCCATACTCAGCATGGGCAGAGGTAGGCCCGTGACCGGACCCAGACCCACGGCCACGCCCATATTTACCATCGCCTGCAACACGAGGCTGAAACTCAGCCCCGCCGATAGCAGGCCGCCAAACGCGCCCTGGCTGTTCATCACGGTTTTTAATCCCCGATACAGAAAAGCGAGGTAGAGAAATAGCACGACCAGCCCGCCAATCATGCCGTATTCTTCGATAATAATGGCGTAGATAAAGTCGGAATATGGGTGCGGCATGATGTTGCGTTCGGTGCTTTTGCCGGGGCCTTTGCCGGTGAGGCCGCCCGTAGCGATGGCGATAAACGAGTGCTCCAGCTGGAAAGCGGGCTTTTTATGGGGGTTGGAGAAATTCTCGATGCGCGACTGCACCGTTTTCCAGCGTTGGCCCGCCACCAGCCCTACCCCCCCCAGCGTGGCCCCAATGAGCACCATCACCAGCATTTGCCGCATGGGCACGCGGCCGATAAACATGAGCAGCAAGCAGGTCAGAAACAGCAGCAGCGCCGTGGAGGCATTCGACAATACGATGAGGCCACAAATAACTCCTACCCAGAGCATTACGGGTAACAAGGTGTTTTTGAAATCGTGCAGGTGCTGCTGGCGGCGGCTGAGCATACTGGCCAGGTGCGAAATCAGCGCCAGCTTGGCCAGGTCGGAGGGCTGAAACGTCTGATTAATTACCGGGATGGTGAGCCAGCGCGAGGCGCCGTTGGTTTCGCCGCCCATCAGGTAGGTAAAGAGCAGCAGCGGCACCGACAGCAGCAGCGCATACAGCGACAGCCGCGAGTAGTGGCGGTAGTCGATGCGGTGGGCCAGCCACATCAGGCCCAACCCCATGAAAATCAAGCTACTGTGCTTGAGCACAATCAGCTCGACCGAGCCGGTGCGGCCGTGCAGCTCGTTGCGATACGCCAGCGTGCCGGTAGCCGAGTACACGACGGCGATGCTGATGAGCGAAAACAGAATAACGATGGCCCACAAAATGGGGTCGCCTTTGAGGTTGCGTTGCAGCCAGGTGTGGGGGGTAGGGGTTTCCATAAATCGCGGATTAAGCAGATTTCGCGGATTTCGCGGATTCGGATGGTGCCAGCGTCTGCACGGCGGCCATGAATTGGTGGCCGCGGTCTTCGTAGTTTTTGAACAGGTCGAAGCTGGCGCAGCAGGGCGAGAGCAGCACCACGTCGCCGGGGGTGGCCAGGGCGGCGGCGCGCCGCACGGCGTCGGCCATGCGCTGGGTTTCTTCAAAGTGCGGCACCTGGGTTTCAAACGCGGCGCGCAGCTTGGCATTGTCCACGCCCAGGCACACGAGGGCTTTCACTTTTTGCGCGGCCAGGGGCTGCAAGGGGGCGTAGTCGTTGCCTTTGTCGGTGCCGCCGGCAATCCAGACGATGGGCCGCTTCACGCCGTCGAGGGCGTACCAGGCCGCCTCCACGTTGGTGGCCTTGCTGTCGTTGATGTACTCGACGCCGTTGATTTCGGCCACGAGCTGCAGGCGGTGGTCAGCGTTGCGGAAGCTGGCGAGGGCGGGCTCAATGGCCGCCGGCTCCACGCCGGCCACCCGCGCTACTAGAATGGCAGCCAGCACGTTCTGGCGATTATGCTCCCCGATGAGCGGCGAGCGGACGGTGCTGATAAGCTCGGTCGGGCTATAGTAGCCAGGTAGCAAATCAATGCGCACGGCGTCCTGCTTTTCGTAGTAGCCGCCGAGCTGAAAATCGGTGCGGTGGTGCAGGCTAAACGGCATCTGATGCACCGGCCGCAGGGCCGCCTTAAAGTAGCGCTGGATGTTCTCGTCGTCGGCGTTGTAAATGAACGTGCCATCGCTGTCCTGATTGCGTACGATATTGAGCTTGGCGCGGGCGTAGGCTTCGAGTGAGTAATTATAGCGGTCGAGGTGGTCGGGGGTGATGTTGAGCAGCACCGCAATCCAGGGCTGGAAACGGTCGATATCATCCAGCTGAAAGCTGCTTAGCTCCAACACATAATACTCAAACTTATCCTCGATTACCAGCTCGGCCAGCGAGTAGCCCACGTTGCCGGCCAGGCCCACGCTCAGGCCGGCTTCCTTCAGCAGGTGGTGGGTAAGCAGGGTGGTCGTGGTCTTGCCGTTGGTGCCCGTGATGGCAATGAAGCGCGCCCTGGTATAGCGGCTGGCAAACTCAATCTCCGACACAACCGGAATTTTTCGCTCGCGCAGGGCCTGGATAACGGCCGCCTTTTCCGGGATGCCGGGGCTTTTCACTACTTCAGCGGCTTGCAGAATGCGGTCGAGCGAGTGCTGGTTTTCCTCGAACTCGATGCCGGCTTTGGTCAGCTTGTCCTTGTAGTCGGGCTGGATGGCGCCGCGGTCGGAAACGAACACGGCGTGGCCTTTGGCCTGCGCCAGCAGGGCCGCGCCTACGCCGCTTTCGGCGGCTCCAAGAATGACAACGAGATTTTGCACGGAGTTAGCGGGAGTAAAAAGGAGTTTCGCGGAGGAGAATTAGCGCAGCTTGAGAGTAACCAACGTAATGACGGCCAGCATAATACCCACAATCCAGAAGCGTGAGACGATTTTACTTTCGTGGTAGCCGAGCTTCTGGTAGTGGTGGTGCAGCGGCGACATGCGCAGGATGCGCCGGCCTTCGCCGTACTTGCGCTTGGTGTATTTAAACCAGCTCACCTGCACCACTACCGACAGGTTTTCGATAATAAAAACCCCGCACAGAACAGGAATCAGCAGTTCTTTCCGCACCGCCAGGGCCAGCACGGTGATAATACCGCCGAGTGCCAGCGAGCCGGTGTCGCCCATAAAAACCTGCGCCGGATAGGAGTTATACCACAGAAACCCAATGCACGCCCCCACGAAAGCCGTGCAGAATATCACTAGCTCGCCCGAGTCTGGAATAAACATAACATCCAGATAATCAGCTAAAAATGCATTACCGCTTACGAAGGCAAAAATAGCCAGCGTAACCCCGATAATGGCCGAAGTACCGGCCGCCAGCCCGTCGAGGCCGTCCGTGAGGTTGGCGCCATTGCTGATGGCAGTCACCAGAAAAACAACAATAGGAATATAAAACAGGCCGTACAGCCCTCTGAAAGCCGTGCCGGCCTGGGCGAATAGGTCGCCGTAGTTCAGCTCGTTGTTTTTCATAAACGGCACCGTCGTAATGGCCAGGTGCACGTCTTTAAATACCTTACTTGCGTCAACGGCTGAGTACTGGCCATTGGGCAGCAAATACTCGCGCACCGTAATCTCGTTGCTGTAAAACAGCACCCAGCCCACCGTAATACCTAAGCCAATCTGGCCCAGCACTTTAAAGCGCCCACTCAGGCCTTCTTTATTCTTACGAAAAATCTTAATGTAGTCGTCCAGAAATCCAATCAGCCCGAGCCATACCGTACTGAGCAGCATCAGGATAATGTAGATATTGCGCAGGCGCGCAAACAGCAGCACGGGTACCAGAATAGCCAGCAAGATGATGAGGCCGCCCATCGTAGGCGTACCTTTTTTCTCCACCTGCCCTTGCAGGCCGAGGTCGCGGATGCTCTCGCCCACTTGCTTTTTTTGTAGCACGCGGATGAGCCGCGCCCCGAAAAACTGGGCAATCAGCAGCGACACGATAACCGAGAGCGCCGCCCGAAAAGTCGTGTACTGAAATACGCCCACGCCGGGGAGGTGGTAGTGCTCGTGCAGGTAGCGAAAGAGGTAGTAGAGCATTTCTTTTCGAATTATGAATTAAAAATTATGAATGAAAAATTGATTTTCAGGCAGTTGGGCATTACCAATTCGGCTCTTCAATTTCTCATCAACAATTTTTAATTCATAATTTTTAATTTTTAATTTCAAGCAAAGCGGCGCGTAGCTCCTCCCGGTCGTCGAAGTGGTTCTTTACCCCTTTAATCTCCTGGTAAGTCTCGTGGCCCTTGCCGGCCACCAGCACGAGGTCGCCGGGGCGGGCGAGGGCCACGGCGGCCCGGATGGCGGCGCGGCGGTCGGCAATGGTTTGGGTGTGGGCGTCGGCGGGGGGTAGGAGGCCGGCCTGCATCTGGCGCAGGATATCGAGCGGGTCCTCGGCGCGCGGGTTGTCGGAGGTCAGAATCACTGCGTCCGAAAGCTGGGCGGCGAGCCGGGCCATGATGGGGCGCTTGGTGGCGTCGCGGTTGCCGCCGCAGCCCACCACCGTGATGATGCGCTGCTCGGGCCGGCGCGTCTGGTGCAGGGTCTGGAGGACGTTTTCGAGCGCGTCGGGCGTGTGGGCGTAGTCCACGAGGCCACTGATGGCCTGGCCGGGCACGGTCACGGGCTCGAAGCGGCCGGGCGCGGTGGTCAGGCCCGAGAGGATGGTGAGCACCTCAGTGGGGTCTTCGCCGAGCAGCACGGCCGCGCCGTACACGGCCAGCAGGTTGTAGGCATTGAAGACGCCGATGAGGCGAAAATGCACCTCGCGGTCGTCTATTTCGAGCAGCAGACCGTGCATCTCGTTGGCTACCAGCCGGGCGCGGAAGTCAGCCGCCGAGCGCAGCGAGTAGGTAGCGCGGCGGGCGGCCGTGTTTTGCAGCATCACCAGCCCGCGCTTGTCGTCGGCGTTGGTGAGGGCGAAAGCCGTGCGGGGCAGCGCGTCGAAAAAGCCTTTTTTGGCCTTCAGGTAATTATCGAACGTGCCGTGATAGTCGAGGTGGTCGTGGGTGAGGTTGGTGAAGAGGCCGCCCGCGAAGCGCAGGCCGCCTACCCGGTGCTGAGCCACGGCGTGGCTGCTCACCTCCATGCAGGCGTGGGTGCAGCCGGCGGCCACCATCTGCGCCAACAATTCGTTGAGCCGGATGGCGTCGGGCGTGGTGTGGGTGCTGGCAACGACGGTTTCGTCAATCTGGTTCTGCACCGTGCTCAGCAGGCCGGCGTGGTAGCCCAGCTCGCGCAGCAGCTTGTGGAGCAGGGTGGCGCAGGTGGTTTTGCCGTTGGTGCCGGTCACGCCCACCAGCACCAGCTGGCGCGAGGGGTGGCCGTAGAACGCGCTGGCGATGGGCCCGAGCGCGGCGGCGCTGTCAGCTACCTGCACGTAGGTAGTGGCCGGGTTCAATTCGGCGGGTAGCTCTTCGCAAATCACTACCCCTACCCCCTGCTTCACGGCTTGCCCGATGAATTTATGCCCATCGGTGGCGGTGCCGCGCAGGGCGCAGAACAGCATCCCCGGCCCCGCCTGGCGCGAGTCGAGGGTGAGGCCGGCCACGGGCACGTCGGGGTTACCATGCTGGGCGAGCACGTTGGTTTCGGCGAGCAGCGCAAAGAGGGGTAGGGTGCTCATGCGGCTTTCTTGTTTTTAGCAGGCGAGGTGGCCGTCTTTGTTCTGGTGGCGGTTGCCGCTTTTGTTCTGATGTCGGTTCCGGCATTTAGTCTGACGTCGGTTCCCGCAGAGGGCGCGGAGGTAGGCGCGGAGGTTCGCTGAGTCGTGCGGATATCGGGCTTGTTGGTGGTCGTTTTTTTAGGCTTGGCTTCGGGCCTGGAAGCGGGGGTAGGAGCCGTCGCTTTCTCTTTGGCAGCCGACTTTGCTTTTGCTGAACTGGGCTTGGTCGTTGACTTGGCCGCTTTGCTGGGGCGGCTGACTTCAGCCGGAATAAGCAGGGTATTCTCCTCAATCTCGGTGTGGACCGGCGCGGGTAGGGCCAGCGGGGCGGCGGTAGGCGCGGCGGTGGGCGTCAGCACCAGGCCCACGACCAGGCCGCGGCGGGCCGGGTCGCCGGGTGCTACCGACTGCACGCGCACGCGGCCGGTGCCGCTGGCCTGCACCTTTATGCCCCGGTTTTCGAGCAAAAACAGCGCGTCGCGCAGGGTGAGGCCGCGCACGTCGGGCATCCGGCCGGGGTGGGCCACGCTGGCATCGGGGCGCAGGGCCACGGTGCGGGCCACGAAGGCAGTATCCACGGCGCGGGTGGCGCGTACCCATTCTTCGCCGCCGGTGGCATGGGTCTGGCCGGGCAGGCCGATGCGGTCGCACACCAGCGCGATTTCCTGCTGCAAGCCAGCCCGCACCAGCGGCACCGGCGAGCGCCGGGCCGGAATGCGCGCCAGCATGGGCCGCTGGCTGGCCTGGTCGCGGGCCATGCAGCGGTCGGCAATGTCGCGGAACACCGGCGCGGCCACGTCGCCGCCGTAGATGCGACCCTTACTCGGCGAGTCAATCACCACGATGCAGCTGTACTTGGGCTTATCGGCCGGAAAAAATCCGCAGAAGCTGGTTGAGTACGTTTTGGTGTACTGCCCGTTCTTGAACTTCCAGGCCGTGCCCGTTTTGCCCGCGATGCTGTAGTCTTTGGGTCGGATGGCCTTGGCGGTGCCTTGCAGCACTACCCCCTCCATCATGGCGTGCAGCTTGCGCAGCGTGGCATCGGAGCATATTTTGGGGTTCAGCACCTGGGTATCGAAGTGCTCCACCACCTGGTCGGCCTGCTTAATCTCGCGCACTATCATGGGCGCCACCTTCACGCCACCGTTGGCCACGGCGTTGTAGAAAGCCAGCGTCTGGAGCGGGGCCAGCTTCAGCTCGTAGCCGATGGCCATCGTGGAGAGCGAGGTGCGGCTCCAGCTACGGTCCTGGGGGTCTTTCACGTAGGGTAGGGCCTCGCCGCTCATCTGAAAGCCCAGCGGCTTATCGAGGCCAAAGCGCTTGAGATAGTCACTATACTGCGTGGGGTTGCCGGCAAAGTGCTCCTGCACCAGCCGCGCCACCCCAATGTTGCTCGACTTTTCAAACACCTGCTGCACCGTGATGCGGCCGTTGGCGTGCGAGTCCGTCTTCACGGCCCCGCCAATGAGCATGCGGCCGGGGCCGGTGTCCACCATGTCGTCGAGCTGCAAATTAGGGTCGGCTTCAAACACGGCCATCATCGAAGCCAGCTTGAAGGTCGAGCCCGGCTCGGTGCGGCCCTGGTCGGCAAAGGCGTAGTTATAGTCTTCTTTGTAGGTGCCGTCGGCGGCTTTGCCGAGGTTGGCCACGGCCTTGATTTCGCCGGTCTTCACCTCCATCAGGATGACGCAGCCGTACTTGGCGTCGTTGGCCACCAGCGACTTATAGAGCGCGTCCTCGGCCCCGTCCTGGAGGTTGATGTCGAGCGTCGTCTTCACGTCGTAGCCCGGCTGGGGCTTGATTTCGGTGCCGTCATACACCGGCTTGAGGCCGCCCGGCACGCGCTCAAACAGCGCCTCGCCGGCCCTACCCGCCAGCTTTTGCTGGAAGGTAAACTCCAGGCCCGCGCCGTTCTTGTCCTCGTTCACGAAGCCCACCGTGCGCTGGGCCAGCCCGCCGAAGGGCCGGAAGCGCTTATCTACCTTCTCAAAAATGGCCCCGCCCCGGCGCCTGGCCCGGAAGATGGGCCAGCTCGCCAGCTCTTTCTTCTCCTGGAAATTAATTTGCCGCGAATTCAGCCGGATGTAGCGCACGTCGTGGTCGCGGTGCGCCGCCATCAGCTTCTGGTAATACTCTTGCTTGCTGCGGTCCTGGAAGAAGTGCGCCAGGTGCCAGGCCAGCGAATCGACATTGGCCCTGAACACGGCATCATCGACCACGCCGGGGTCCCAGGCCACCCGGTAGAAGGGCAGCGAGGTCGCCATAATGCTCTCGTTGTCGGAGTAGATGTTGCCGCGCGTGGCCGGCACCGGCTGGTAGCTGATGCGGCGCTCCTGCTCCAGGGCGCGCCACTTGGCCCCCTCCTGGTACTGAATGCGCGAGATTTTCCAGGCCACGGCGCACGAAAACAGCGCCACTCCCAGAAACGCGAGCCGCACCCGCGTCACAATGGATTTCTTAACGCTGCTTTTCATGGCTTGCTTTTTTGGCGGCTTTCCCTTGAACTACTTGGGCCGTCTTGTGCTTTTTTGTACCAATTTGCTTGTTAACGGGCTTATCACTACCCCCTGTCTTAGCACCTGAAGCACTGTTCAGCAATGGCTTATCAGCAATCGCAGCCGGCGCGTCTTCGTTGGCGAGGCCGGGTGGCGGCGCGCCTAACTCCAGGGCCTCATCGTCGGTGGGCAGGCCCAGCTGCTGGCGGCGGGCCCGGCCCTGAATGGAGTCGGCGCGGGCCGAGGCTACCGAGTCGCGGGCGGCGCGGGCGGCCAGGGTGTCGGCCGTGAGCACGGGCATGGTTTCCAGCTCGGCCTCGTCGAGGCGGCCGGCCGGCACCGCGATGCGGAAGGGCGGCGACGAGCTTTCGACCAGCCCAATGGCGGCTACCTTGCGGGCCACCTCGCTCTGCTTGCTGGCCTCCATGTAGTCCGATTTCAGGGTGGTGTAGTCGGCGCGCAGGTCCTCGGTTTCCTGCTTGAGCCGCTGAATGTTACGGTTCATGCGGTTGCCGTAGTGCGTGTTGCCGATGTAGAGCAGCGTGAGCAGCATCACGAAGAGCAGCTTGGGCAGGAAGCGCACCGGCAGGCCCTCGCGAAACAGCCCGTCGAGGCCCGTGAAGCGGTCGAGCAGCGAAAACAGGCTCCAGCCGGTGGCCGTGGCCCCGTCGTGGCGCTCCCAGGCGGGCGCGGTAAACTCCGGGGTTGGCTCAGCCGGCTTGCGCGCCTTTTTGGGCGCGGCGGGCTGGGGCGCGGCTACGGCTACGGGTTCGGCCGCCGGCGGGGGGGTAGGCGCGGCCACTACGGCGGCCGGCGCCTCGTTCACGGGCTCGGGCACGCGGGGAGGGCGCACGGTATTGGTACGGGGCGGACCAGCTACAACGGGACGTATCGTATTACCGGCCATGAGCTTACGCGGGGATAGAAGTTCGGACGCCGATGCGCAGCTTGGCACTGCGGGCGCGGCTGTTGTGAGTTATTTCGTCGGCCGAAGCCTCTACCGGCTTGCGCGTGAGCGCCTCGAAAGGCAGGCTGACGCGGCCGTACAAATCCTTCTCGGCCTGGCCGAAGAACCTGCCCTGGCTCAGAAAATTCTTCACCAGCCGGTCTTCCAGGGAGTGGTAGCTCATCACTACCAGCCGGCCGCCGGGGCGCAGCACCTGGGCGGTTTGGGCCAGCATCTCCTGCAAAGCGGTCAGCTCGTCGTTCACCTCAATACGCAAAGCCTGGAAGACCTGAGCCAGGTACTTGTTCTCCTTCCCACGGGGCATAATGGGCTGAATGGCCTGCTTAAGCTCCTGAATGGTGCGCAGCGGGCGCTGCCGCCGGGCCTGCACCACGGTGTGGGCGAGGGTACGGGCGTTGGTAACTTCGCCGTACATGCCGAAAATGCGGTGTAAATCGCTTTCCTCATACTCGTTGAGCACGTTGGTGGCAGTGGGAAGGGACGGGTCGGCGGCGTCCATGCGCATGTCGAGCGGCCCGTCGAAGCGGGTGCTGAAGCCGCGCGCGGCGGTGTCGAACTGGTGCGACGACACGCCCAGGTCGGCCAGCAGGCCATCCACGGGCAGGGCGTCGCGCCGGGCCAGCTCGGCCGCGAGGTGCCGAAAATTGGCCCGGATAAACGTAAACCGCGGGCTGGCCAGCTCGGCGGCCTCGCGCTCGGCGGCTTCGTCCTGGTCGAAGCTATACAGGTGGCCCTCAGTCAATTGCTTCAGAATACGCGCCGAGTGGCCGCCGCCGCCAAACGTGACGTCGACGTACCGGCCGCCGGGCACCAGGTCGAGGCCGGCCAGGCATTCGGCCAGCATCACCGGGCGGTGGTAGGCGATATCGTTGGGGCGGGTGCTCATGCGGCCAGGCCAGGCAGGGCCAGCGTTTCGGGGGTGTCCGATAAGAACTTCTGGGCCAGCTTGGAAAATGCCTGCTGGTCTTTTATCAGGAACTCGTCGTAGCGGGTAGGGTCCCACACTTCGCAGCGGTTGCCGAGGCCCACGATTACGGCGTCCTTTTCGAGGCCGGCGTAGCGACGCATGGAGCCCGGCAGGCCAAAGCGCCCGATGCTGTCCAGCTCCACCTCCGTCATGCCCCGGAAGAAATTGCGCTGAAACTGCCGGTACTCCTCGTTAAACTCGTCCAGGGCCATCACCTTGGTGTGAATCAGCTCCCAGGCCGAGCGCGGGTAGAGCACCAGGCAGGGCTCGAAGCCGCGCACCAGCACCAGCTGGTTGGCGTAGGCATCGGGCAGGGCCGCTTTCACCTTGGCGGGCAGCACCAGCCGACCTTTGGGGTCGAGCTTGCAGTCGTATTCGCCGGAGAGAAGCTGGTGCATGGATGGGACAAGTCGGGCTGGACCGCGGCGCCAGCGAGGATAACAAAAGTACGAGTGGTTTCAAAAAACTCACCACTTTCTACCACTTTCTACCACGGCCCGAAAAGCCCTTAAACGAGCCAAAATCGCAGATTTAGTCAATATTGAAACAATGTTGCATTAATTAAGACAGCCTAAAGCATGGCGTTTCGAGCAAAATCGGAGGCTGCCTGGATGGGGCACGAATTTTATTTTAAAGCGAAACAATGTTGCAAATACTATCCAGCCTGCTACGCTTTAGTCGGGAATGAGGGGTAGGGCTGGCAGCAGCTAGCCTGTTGCCCACAGCAGCTAAGGCCGGGCCGGCCCCTACCGGCAGGGCCCGGTTAACGGGGTCGGTAATTTTTTTGTAATTTCGGCGTAATCTCAGCCACCCACCCTTTGCCTGCCCCGCCCGCCTTTTCGGAACCGGAATATCTTCGCCGCCTCAAGCTGGACGACGAGCGGGCCTTTGACGCGCTCTTTCGGCACTACAGCGCCCTGGTGTATCGCTTCGCTTACGGCTACCTGAAGTCGCGCCCGGCGGCCGAGGAAATTGTGCAGGAGTGCTTTATTAAAATCTGGGAGAAGCGCGAGCAGCTGCGCGAAGACGTGCCGCTGAAAGGCTACCTGTTTACGACAGCCCACCACGCGGTGCTCAACGAGCTGCGGCGCGACCAGCACCACCTGCGCCTGCACGGGCAGGTAGCGGCCGCCGGCCCCGCCAGCGTAGCCAACGAGGCCGAGTACCAGGAGATGGAGGCGCTGTACCTGGCCGCCCTCGACCGCCTACCCCCCAAGCAGCGCGAGGTGTTTGTGCTGAGCCGGCAGCAGGGCCTCTCCTACCCCGAGATTGCCGAGCGCCAGGGCGTATCGGTGAAAACGGTGGAGGCGCACATCGTGCAGGCCCTTAAGACACTGCGCAAGTATTTCCGGCTGCACGGCGGGGGTATTCTGGGGCTGCTGCTGGCGCTGGCCATTCACAAGGGCTAGTTTTTGTAGCTGCCGGCTAAGGGGTATAGGGCGGTGTATTGGGTGTGCGGCGGGGCTGGGAGCCCTCCGCGGGGCACCTCACTCCCTAGCCCCCTCTCCAAAAGAGAGGGGGAACTAGCTCTAGCATAGCTTTCTAGAACTAGAACTAAACTAAAAATTAGTCTCCCCTCTCTTTTGGAGAGGGGGCTAGGGGGTGAGGTGCCCCGCGGAGGGCGAGCTACTTCACCGCCTAGCCCCCTCTCCAAAATACGCGCGGGCCGTTTTAAGCCGGCCCCTCTCTTCCCACCCATGCTGAAAAAACTGTTGCTCCTGAGCCTGAGCGCCGCGAGCGCGGGCTTTATG
>JAABUN010007496.1_pt1 | contig 11713 bp, 5 predicted proteins | sample 5559311 | NCBI WGS metagenome assembly JAABUN01 (sample SAMN10711877, study PRJNA513370) | rock metagenome | isolation source: Antarctica rocks | place: Antarctica: Victoria Land, Siegfried Peak sud | reverse complement strand
CGACGCCCCGTCAACGCCCTCGGAAAGCAGACGCTTCGCCGTCCTGCCGCTGGCCCAGGCGATCTCGCCCTCGAAGTGAAGCGCCTTGTTGGCCCTGGGCTGGCGGAACTTCCCCCCGCAGAGGAACGAGAAGTGGTCGCCCTTCTGCGAGTCGCCGAGCAAACCGATGATGTCGGCCAGGGCGCTCTTGCCCCCTCCTTTGTTGCCGATGATCGCCACGAACCCGGTGTTGAGCGGAATCCGCCCGTCGAACCACGCCTCCGTCAGCGTGGAATCGGCTACCTTGCCGAGCGAGACGGATTCGATGTACTTCGTCCTGCTCGCCTGGACCCGCTTGACGGACGGCGGCACGTCACCGAGATACACGCGATCGTCCGGCTCGTTGAGGACGTGGCACAACCCTCGGAAAGTACAGTCGGCCTTGACCCAGCAGATGGCCTTGCGGTCGTAAGAGTGGAGGTCATGGTTGTCCGACCCCATTACGAGGGGCAGTCGCTTTCCGATGGAACGGAAGATGACATCTCTGTACGCCCCGGCGTCCTCGGCCCGGCCCAGTTCGCACAGGTCGATGTGGTCGAGCATCATGTCCGTCTTGAACGCCATCTTGTACTGAGTCGTGTTGCGGATATTCTCGAAGCTGTTCGATTTCTTCCCGGCGTGGACGGACACGATGCCGCCCAACTCGTGAATGACCTCTGCGCCCTGCTCGAAGCGAACATAGATGCGGTCGTTCCCCTCCATCGCAATGTCGTGCGGGGCAATCTTCAGCTTCACCTGGAGGTTCATCCAGAGGCTTGGGAGGTCGGAATCTTCGGGAAAGATTCCGATGTAATGGACGGTTTCGCTGCCACCCAATTCCGACCGGAACTCGATGCCGGGGAAGACCGCCAGCTTATCCCCGCCCAAACGCTGGAGGTTGGTGATGCGAACCACATCCATGACGTGGTGGTCGGTGATGACGACGGCGGAAACCCCGGCCCCGGTCAAGCCGTCCACGATCTGCTGGTCGGTGACGGAGTTGTCCTTATAATCGAATGACGCCGGCGTGTGGAAGTGAAAATCCCACTGTCGCCACACCGATCCCCTGGGGTCATTCCGCATCTCTCGCCCTCCTCAACGTCGGTAGCATAAGTCCTTGGGCAGCATCGCTCGACGCCGTGCGGACGACCTGGAGTGGCGGGTCGCCCCGCCGTACATTTTCTGATTCGGCTGACGCTTTCACACGACTTCGACCCACCCGATCAGCCGGGCGTCGTACCCTCGCTTCTCACCGATGACGCCCCGGTGGAGGAGTTCCCGCTGGATCATCGGCTCCAGCACTCGGGCGAGGAGGTCGGCTGGAGGGCGGTGGTCGCCGGGGGCATAGGGCCGCTGGAAGAGGGCGTCGATCTGCCGGTCCCAGGCCGGGATGCGCTGTCCCTGGAAATCGACCGCCAGGGGCAGGATGGTGGTCCGAATCTCGCCCCGGTCGCCCTGGGTCGTGACGTGCCAGAGCGACAGGACGCCGGTGCGGTGGTCCCCGGCGCTCACCCGCACCCCGATCTCCTGGGCGGGGACGGCCCGGTGGCGGGTCATGTAATCGACCACGAGCGGGTGGTCGAGGCCGAGCAGGTCGACATCCGAGCGGGCGAGGGACTGCTCCCTGGATGTCGTCAGGCGGGCTTCCGGCTGGCCGCTCCCGCCGTTCGTGACGACCAGCATCCCGTCCCCGGCTTCGACCAGCGAGTTCCCGTCCTCCTCGACGGCGGCACGCAGGAACCGCACGATCTCGCCCATCCCCTCGGTCGTGTCGGAGAACTGCTGGTAGTCGTCCAGGCTGAAGCGGTCCAGGTCTTGGAAAAGCTCGAACACCACGCTGCGGGCCTCGGAGGCGTTCGTCAGGGCGGCTTCGAGTTCCAGCCGGGTCCGCTTGAGTTCCGGGTCGTTCACGGCCTGGGTGTACAGGCTCTCGTAGTTCAGCCGCTCCGACAACTGGCCCAGGATTTGGGTCCGCAGGTCTTCGGCCACTTCCCCCCGCTCATCGACCTTGCCGAGCGCCTTGGCGATCTCCTTCAGCTTGTCGTTGAGGAGCAGGAAAATCTTCCCCTCGATGGTATCGGACAGGACGAGGTTGTAGACCTGCGCCGTGTGCCGCTGGCCGTAGCGGTGGATGCGTCCGATCCGCTGCTCCAGGTCCATCGGGTTCCACGGCAGGTCGAAGTTGAACAGTACCCGTGCGTGTTGCAGGTTGATCCCTTCGCGGCCCGCCGCCGTACAGATCATCACCTTCGGCCCGTTCGCCTGCTTGAACCGCTTCTCGGCGGCGAGCTTGCTCCCGTGGTCGCCGCCCTTGAGGACGACCACGCCCTGGCCGGGGTACGCCTTCTCGATCTCCTCGCCCAGCATCTCGACGCTGCCCAGGTAGGTGGCGAACACGACCACCCGCTCGCTGGCGTCCTGCCGCCAGAGGGTGCCCAGGGCGTGGATCAGCTTCTCGACCTTCGTTTCCACCGGCTTGGGGAACTTCTCCAGCAGTTCCCGGATGCGCAGGCGCTCTTCGGGGAGGGCGAGTTCGACGGCGTTGACGGCGGCGTCCTCGGCGGAGGTCGTCACCGTCTCCGACGAATACTCGCTGGACGCCAGGTCCAGTTCCTCCTCGGACATCCTCTTCAGCAGCCGCCGCTTCAGGTCGTTGAGGATGCGGTCGGCCTCGAACGAGGCCATCCGGTCGTCGCGCAGCCCGAACTCCCGCCGGATCAGCGCCTTGGCCTCGGCGAAGGCGGCGTCACGGGCGTCGATCTCCAGGTTGCCGTCGTGGAACAGCCCCTCCTGCACGGCCAGGGCGATGAGCCGGCGGCGCAGCGTGCGGTGGACGGCGGCGAAGCTGGAGGCGGCGATCTTCTGGAAGATCGTCATCACGAACCCGAGCGCCCGGCCCTTGTTCCCCTGCCGCTTGGCCAGGGCGAACCCGTCCATTAGGTAGACCTGGAGGGCGTTGTAAAACTCCCGCTCGGGGTCCGACATCACGAACGACTCGGTGTGGACCCAGCGGCGGGCGAACAGGGTCGATCCGTCCGGTCGGCAGGCGTCGGCCTTCGTCCGGCGGAAGATCACCGTGTTCAGCCGGTGCCGGTTCTCCACCATGTCGTCGGGGCTTTTGAACAGCGTACCGTCCAACAACTGCGACAGCATCCAGAACCGGAAGTGGTCGCCCTGGTGAGGCGTGGCCGACAGGAGCAGCAGGTCACGGGAATGCGCCTTCAGCACTTCGGCGAGGCGGTAGTTCTCGGTCTTCTCGACCTTGCTCCCCCGCTTGTACGCCGTCAGGTGGTGGGCCTCGTCGAACACGACCAAATCCCAGGGTGGCGCTTCCTGGAGCCGCTTGAGGCGGGGGCGCATCTTCAGCGTGTCGATGCTGGCGATCAGCCGGTCGTGCTTGGCGAAGGCGTTCGACCGGCGGTCGGTCACGTCCCCCTCGCTGCCGAAGACCTCGAAGTTGAGGTTGAAGACCTCGTTCAGTTCCCGGTGCCAGTTGTTGACCAGGCCAGCGGGCACCACCATCAGCGCCCGGTTCAGTTCGCCCCGGCTGGCCAGTTCCCGAAGGATGAGCGCCGTCTCGATGGTCTTGCCCAGCCCGACCTCATCGGCGATCAGGAACCGCCTCGGCGACGACGTGGCGATGCGGTGGGTCAGCACGACCTGGTGCGGCAGCAGGTCGATCTTCGCCGAGGTCAGGGCGGCGGCGCTGTCCAGCAGCGGCAGGGCGTGGGCCTGGTACGACAGCCACGCCCGCCTCGCCCGGCGGTCCCCGGCGGCGGCGTGGCGGACGACCTGCTCCGACCGCCCCACGCTCGGGGCCAGGGCCGACACGGGCACCTGCCGCTCGCCGCCGCCGAAGAAGATGCGGGCGAACCCATTGCTCGGCAGAGCGACGACGACGCCTTCGCCGTACTCGGCGTGCTGGACCCGCTGGCCGGGGGTGAGCGAACTCGCTTCCTCGGTCGTCATGAAATCCTCTGGAGGTACAGCCCGACGCCGGCCTCGGGCTTCTTGGTGCCTCCCCGGATGATCTGGCGGTCGGATTGCGCCCCGTTAAACAGGCACCGGCTCAGGGGAATTTGCCGCCCCTTGTACTCCGTCCCGCAGTGCCAGTAGTGGGTGTCGTCGCTCGTGTGGTGGTCGAGCCGCTTGGCGTCGGCGATCCACAGGATCAGGCTGGCCTCGGTCGAACCGACCGCCTGTTGGTAGGCCACCATCGCCTTGTACACGACCTCGCACAGCCACACTTCCGCCTCGTCCGGCGGCAGGGCGTCGATGGCGCTCTCCAGCCCGGCCACCACGAGGGTCTTCCCGTTGTTCACCATCAGCGGTTCGTACTCGGCGTCCTGCCAACCCGCAGTGTGAAGCCCGAGGAACTGGCGCAGGCTGACCACCTGCTTGGGGGTGCAGACGGCGGCCAGGCTCTCCGCATCCCACAACAGTGAGATGCCCCGGCGCATCCAGATGTCGTCCGACAGCATCGGTCCCATCGGTTAAGCCTCCTCGTCAACGAGGTCGAAGAGGGTCCGTTCGACCTGGACCTTCTTCTGGTTCTTCGCCACCCAGGAGCGGTAAAGCTGCAAGGCCGTCCGGGCGGCGTTCTTGATCGTGGGGGTTCCGCCGTGCCGGGTCAGCCAGTCGAGGAGGGGTTCGGTCGCCGGGTGCGGCTTGAAGTTCTGGTTGTCGAGCGTGTCCGAGAGCTTAATGCCGCTCCCCTCGACGCATGCGCCAGCCATCAGCATGACCTGATCGAAGTCACGGCCGATGGCGTCCCGGCGTATGCGACGAAGGGTTTGCGCCCACTCCAGTGGAGACACGGGGATAAACTCCTTCTTCTCCTCGCAGCACCAGCCCCGGTCAACAAATTCCTGGGGCGAGACGCCCGTACCCCTAAGATACTTCTGCATCTGGTCACGGGGCACGCACGTCTTGTCGGCGAACAGGCGGAAGAACTGCCGGGTGTACGGATCGGCCACCACGGGTGGTGCTTCCGTCGTGCTGTCGGTCTGATCGTCGAGAAGTTGCTTGATGGCGAGCAGGGCTTCCTGGACGGTGAACTCCCGGCCCTTCTCGACGTACACCTTGCCGTAGTGTTTCGAGTAGTATTCCAGTGCTTTACCCTTTCGGATCACTTGCAAGTCGGCCTCCTGAAGTCCGGCGCTCTGGTGCTTCGTCAGGATGTCCTGAAGTTGCCGCACGTCCTGCATGATCTGCCGACGCAGCCGTGCCCAACTCACTTCCTGAGTGTCTCCCGACCGCTTGCGGCAGACGTGGATGATGTCGTATTCGATCAGTTGGGAGCCGAACGTACCCGGCTTCGCCCCCTCGCCCTTCGTCTCGTCGCTGCGGATCGGGTAGGTTGCCTCCAAGTAGAACCCGGCGTCGAACAGGCTCTTAAGGACCGCCACCCACGGCTCGTCCTCGCTGTGGTGGAAGGTGAAAGCGAGGATGCCGGACGGCTTGAGAATGCGGGCCGCTTCACGCCAGCAGCCGGTAAGAATTTTCTGGTAGAACGCATCGGCGTCGTTAGGCTGTCTGGCACGGTTGGCGACCGCTTCCAGGGCTTTCGGGGTGTACTCGGCAGTGAACTTGTCGGGATACTTCTCCTTCAGCACCAGTCTCAGCCAGACGTAGAAGAAGTCGGCAAGCTCCGAGTAGTGGAGCAGCCCACCAAAGGGCGGATCGGTAATTACAAGATCATGACTGACATCCTTAATCTGGCTGATGTCGGTCGACGAACCAGAGTCTATCTGCTGATGATTGCACACTGGATCACCCGGTTGCAATTTCACAGACTTACCGCCGATTTCAGCGGCAATAGGGTTCCCGAGTCGTTCCAATTCGACAGTGGGTAAGGTTTCCCATGGGGATTGGCACCACTCCAAACCTTCTGCCAAAGCGGCGACGGAAGACTGCCAGTTACCCCTTCCCAATAGCGGGAACACGGAGTTCTCGACGAGGTTCGCTTTCGGATGGTAGTTGTTGTTACTGAAGTGCGGGGCCAGGCAGTCTCGGCTAATATCCCATATGCAAAAAAGATTCTGATTGCGAATATATTGCTGGAACGCACCGAGGGCGAATTCTCGCACTTCCCACCCGAATGATCCACTGCTGTTAATACTGCGGAGTAGCTGCGTCAGAATCAGAAGTTGTTTCGGGTTGAACATGGTCCACCAGTGGGTGAACCCGTGATTCGGAATGCCGCCATTGTTCATGGAGGTCATGAAACCGAACGGCACTTCACTCTGAGGCCAATATCTGGCGAGATCAGACTGTTTGCGATGTTCCCACTCATGGTGCGCCTCGTCGTAGCCCTTAACCTGCGGTGTGGCAAAGAATCGGCCAGAATAAGGCTGTGCCGCTTTGTCGCAGGCCGGGCAGTATCCTTGGACAGCGTACATGGCGACGGGGCCAGATTGCTTCGTCTTCTTGATCGAGTCCAGCACATCCCATTGGTTGCCGCACGTCGCTTCCATGCAGGTGAAGGTCGATCTCTTCGGCACCGTTCCGCCCTTCTCGTCAGTGCGAAACGTCACCTTCGTGTCCGGGCACTCGATCTCGTCGGGCAGCTTTCCCCGCACTTCGATCAGCTTGAGCGTCTTCACCCGCTCGGCGTTCCACCGGGCCGTACTCTCGCTGTCGTCGGTCACGCTGCCGCCGAACGGCTTGCCGTGCGCATCCTTGCCCGGTGCGCCCTTCAGCCAGTCCGGGTGAATGAGCAGCGTCAGATCGACCTTCTTGTCCTTGCGATCCGGGTCGCCGAGATAGCCCTTCTGCTTCAGGCCACAGTGTGGACAGGCGTAACTGGCGTCCGGCCCGACAACGGTGTACGGCGGCTCGTCGGGCGACTTCACGAAGAGGGCGGCGGGGGCCATCCGGGCGTCCTGGGCCTCCACGTCGAACGTCTGCTCGCAGCCGGAACAGGTCTTGTTCCGCCACACCCCGACGCTCAGTGTCTTCACCGCCACCACGGGCGTGGACATGATCGGCGTGCGGTGGCCGCACTCGGCGTTCTGGCAGGGGCCATGCTTGCTCCAGAACGTGTAGATGACTTCCGGCCCCTCGTAGGCGTACTCCGGGCGCTGCTCCGGGGTGAGGGCGAGCGGGTCGAAGTCCGGCCCCATCACCCGCTTCGTCTTCGTGTGCGTCCACTTGCCCTTGTGCCCACGGGGGCAGTCGCAGGCATAGAACGGCATGATCTGCGGCTTGACCTCGGCCTCGATCTGGTCGAGGAGCTTCTGCACGTCGGCGGGATCGACCTGGGCCAGTTCGTTCTTGACCACGAACCACGCCACCGGGTTGAGGTCGTTCCCGAACATCTGCATCCCGAGCCGGGCACCCTCGATGACGGTGGTGCCGCCGCCCATGAAGATGTCGGCGACCTTCAGCTTGCGGAACGCCTCGTTCTTCTGGTGGTTGCCGTAGTAGGCGTCCCACACCAGCTTCGCCGCCTCGCCCTTGTCCTCCGGGGCTTTCGTGGCGGCGGCGATGAGCATGGCCCGGAAGACGGACGACCGCCGCCGTGCCCACCACTTCGACATCTGGTAGATCGGCTTCCCGGCGTTCCCCTCGATGGCGGCGACGTGGTTGATCGGCAGGATCGGGAAATCGACCTCCAGACAGGTCGGGGGCCGGTTCGGGTCGTTGAAATCGACGCCCGGCAGGTGCCACTCCTTGCCGGCCTGCACCGCCGCCGCAACCGCCTTGGCGATCCGTTCCGGCTTCGTCTCTTTCTTACTCCGTGCCAACGTAATGCTCCGTTAGTTCGACAGTTCCAGGAACGGCACGAACAGTTCCAGCAGGGACAGCCCGCCGTGCTGCAACGTGGGGTAGCCGGCGGCGCTCTTCCACTTCCTGCGGCCCAGCACATACTGGTGCGGGCCGTGCGCCGAGGTCAGGGTCAGGTCGATGGGCGGCACCCAGGCGGCGTCCGTCCCGGTCGCCGGGGCCGACCGCCCGCTCTTGAACACCGACTTCATGTAGGCCGCCTGGTCGCCGGCCAGGTCGTGGAACTCGCCGCAGGCGGCGTAGCCGTGGTCGCTGGTGATGACGAGCCGCCGCCCGGTCGCCAGCCGCTTCACGAACGACCAGAAGTCGTCCGTGTTCAGGGCCGCATGGACTTCCTTTACCAGTTTCCGAAGCCCCATCCCCGGCCCCGACAGGTCGTGCAGCCGCTCGTCCGGCCAGTGGTGCCAGAAGGCGACGGCCTCCTGGGAGCCGACCATCTCCACGCAGTCCTTCCACGGCAGGTTGCAGCAGGCGGTGAACGCCCCGGTCAGTTTGTGCGCACCGCCGGCCCCGTTGTTTTCGAGCGCCGACCGCTGGCCGAACCCGAGGGCTTTGGCGAACGGCGTCGTCTCGCCCGGCAGTTCGGCCCCCCGGACCTCCGAGCGGTGCAGCTTGAACCCCCGCACCTTCGCCTGCTCCAGCAGCCACGGTGCTTCCCGTAGCGACAAGCCGTCGAGGACGAGGACCGCCTTGCCGCCCGTGGTCGAGGTCCAGAACTCGACGATCCCCCGGCTCGCCTTCGGCACGGACTCCTCGAAGGACGCCCACAAGTCCCAGGCCGACCCCGACAGGATGTTGTCCAGTTCCGCCAGGCCACGGTCCCGCCGCACGACCTCGCCCTCGGCCCCCGTCTCGGGGATCGGGGCGAAGAACTCGTCCCGCAAATGGGCGACGATGCCGGCCCAGGCGGCGGCGGGCGGCTGCCCGGCGACGGCGTTCAGGATGGTGGTGGTCACGGGCATGGTCAGGCGTCCTTTTCCGCTTCGAGGCCGTAGGTCACGCCGTCGGGCAGGTTCTTCAGGAGTTGCTGAAGCTGCGCCCCGGTCATCTTGCCGATTCGGAGCGCCACGTTCGTCAGCGGGGTCGCCGGGCCGACGCCCCAGGACTCGACCTGGCCCAGCAGGTTCAGCCCGGAGGTCGGTGGGGCCGTAAGCTGCTTCTTGGCGGCGGGGGTGCCGGTCGAGCCGCCGAACAAGTTGCCGACGCCTTCCCCCGTGACCATCGTGCCCGCCCCGGCGACCCCCGGAAACGGGCCGACCGGGTTGCCCGGCACGGCGGCCCCGTTTCCGAGGACGGGAGCGCCGCCCGCCGCAGTGGTCGCCGGTTGCGTCACGCCGCCGCTGACCACGACAGCGCCGGGGCGTTGGATCGTGGTTTCGTCGAGATGCCTGCCGCTGCCGATCTTCCCCTTCATCCGGTTCCAGGCGTCGTCGAACGGCTCGCCGGGCCGGGCCTGGAGTGGTTCGTGCCCCCGCAGGTTGATGGCGATGTGCCCCGCCGCACACATCTTCACCAGGCGGTCCTTGACCTCGACCTCGCCGAGCCACGGGATGCACGGCTTGCCGCCGGGCCGGGGTTCCCGCAGGTCTTTGAGCAGCTTGCCGACCGACTCCGAGTGGTCGGCAAGCATCAGGACGTAATCCTCGAACTCCTCGGGGATGAACACGTCCTGCTTAATGATCTTGTCCACCGCCTCGGGAATCTTGTCCCCCTGCGCCCCGTGGCCCCGCTCGCCGAACTGGCATCTGGCCGGCTCGGCAAAGTTCCACACGTCAAGGACGGCGAAGCGGTCGAACCGGCCCTTCAGCTTGGCGGTGAGTTCGGCCTGGAACTTCCGCTGCAACTCGGCGTAGGCCGGCTCGTCCTTCTTCCACTGCTTGGCGAGGTAGACGGCCCTGGCGAGGACCAGCAGTTCCTTGTCGTGGAAGATGCGGTCGGTGCCCTTCACCGGCAGGATGAAGCGGATCGTGTTCCGCCCGTCTTGCAGGTGCGTCTTCAGCCAGGTGCCCAGGGTCAGGTCGAGGCGGTCGGGGTACTCCGGAATCACCACCATCACCAGCTTGCCGTCGGCGGGCCACGCCTTGGGTTGGTCCTTCTCCTCGAACTCAGACCACGGTTCACTTGCCCACTTCCTGCGGAGAACGACAACCCGGAACCCCTGGGACACCTGATCCGGGCCGAGGAGGACGTATTGGACTTGGTCCACCAGTTGATTGACATCCTCGCCGTTGGGGAACAGCTTGTCGTTCTTGGCGTGGGCGAGCAGCTTGGTGCGCAGGTTCTCGTCGTGCTTGAAGACCAGGCGGATGCCGACCCGGTGGATGTTGAAGCTGCTCTCCTCGATGGTCGCCAGTTCCGCCTCGAACTTGTTGTCGTCGAGCGGCTTCGACCGGGTGATGTCGATCTGGAGGTCGGCGGGTTCGGCCCCGGCCACCTTGTCGAGGGTGAGCGACCGCAGCCAGAGGGCGCTCATGATCTCGTCCAGGTGCGGCAGCGCCCCGGCGGCGTTCGGCACCGTTTCCCGGAGCAGTTCGAGGTTCTTGAGCGCCTTGGCCCGGAGGTCTTTGTGCAGTTCGTTGGCCACCGAATCGAGCAGGGAGGCCACGCCGCTCTTCTCGTTGGTCAGCGAGAAGTCGGCGGCGGTGATGACCGGCTCGCCCTCGCCGGCCTGCTTGTACAGGTCCACCAGAATCTTGATGAGGTCACGGGTCTCCTGGGCGTCGGCGGCGATGAGAACCTGGTCGTCCAGCAGCTTGAGCAGGTGCGGGGCGAACGGCCACGCCTCCAGGAACTCGTCCTGCCGGCGCTCCTGCTCGGGCTGCGGCACCTTGGCGAGCCGGAAGTATTCGCCGACGTGGTGGTGCATCAGCCCGACGATCTTCGGGGCCGGCACCTGCAAGCGGTTCTCGAAGATGCGGTGGAGCAGGAGCCGCTGCCGGTCCCGCTTCGCCATCGGCCCCTGGAAGTCCACCATGACCGGGTTGACCCGGTGGACCTGCTGGTAGGCGTCGGAGTTGCCGTCCCGCACCGAGACGACGAGGGTGAGCAGTTCCGGGTGCCGCTGGGCGATCTCCGAGAGAATCTGGATGAAGTTGAACGCCCAATTCCGGTACGGGTACTGCTTCGTGTTCGTCAGCCCCTCGAACCACGTCTGGAACTCGTCGAAGATCACGAAGGCGGGCTGCTTCTGGAACATCTCGACCAGGATCAGGTCGCTCGGCACGTCGGTCTTCTTCTCGCCGAGTCCCTGCCACTTGCCCTCGAAGTACCTCCCGTCCGGGTGCCGCTCGAACAGCACGTCCCACAGGAACTTGTACCGGTGCAGGTGGAGGCTTTCGGCGATGACGCAGCACTCGGAGCGGAGCGTGAGGGCGGCGATCTCCGGGCGGCTCAACTGCGTGGACCAGTCGGCCAGCCACTTGTGCCCGACGTGGGCGTCGGTGCAGAGGTGGTAGAGTGCGGCCAGCAGGTGGGACTTGCCCTGGCCCCTCGCCCCGAGCAGCACGACGGGCCGGGACTGGCCCGGGGCGGTCGCCTCGACGGTCTTGAGGAGGTCGAACGAGGGGTAGGTGATCTTGAGGAAGTCGGCGGCCGACACGTCGAGCGCCCCGGTCTTCGACGTGTTAGTGAAGTCAACGGTCGTGCCCTTGAGCCGCTTGCCCCGGAACTCTTCCCGCAGTCTCAGATCGAGCATGTCGGCCCCTTGGTTCTTTTCCCGTCCCGCTGTTCGGGGGCGGATTTCACGCCTTCACTTCTCCCCGCTGTCGCTTTCGGAAGTCACTAGCTGTACTGTGTCCGGTCACTGTCTCTGGTCGACTCTGTTGGGGGCCAAGCGTTTCCGCCGCCGCCAGTGGTAGAACCGGGCCTGCTCGTTCCGCACTAACCGGCGGGTCGCGTTCCGACACAC
>JAABUN010007494.1_pt1 | contig 11716 bp, 12 predicted proteins | sample 5559311 | NCBI WGS metagenome assembly JAABUN01 (sample SAMN10711877, study PRJNA513370) | rock metagenome | isolation source: Antarctica rocks | place: Antarctica: Victoria Land, Siegfried Peak sud | reverse complement strand
TCGCATTACTTTACAAGGGGATATGGTTGTACTCACATATTCTGTGAATCCTGCTTTTGAGTCGGGTCATGTCATTGAGAATGCATTGACTGGACAGCAGCCATATACTGAGGTGTCTTCTTTGCCTTTTAGTGTAGAGTCAATTCTGCGATCCCAAGAGGGACGGGGAATCACAAAAGAGGAATATCAAGCTAATCAAGGTTTGCGGGTTTTTCTGCCCCCTGAAGTCTCTGCAGATAGCACTCAGCTTCGTCTGACTATTACTGCACCTAGCGGCGGGAGTTAACATACACTTCCGCCGCCCGCCATCGCGCGGCGGGCGGACCATCAAGGCCACGGTGGGTGCCGCTGCTTAGCTTAGGCCGGGGATGAGCACCACCTTGCCGAAGACGGTGCGCGACTCGGCCAGCCGCATCGCCTCGGCGGCCTGGGTCAGGGGCAGGCGGGCGGCGATCTGCGGGGTCAGGGCACCTGCGGCGAGCAGGTCCAGGATCTGCGCCAGGTCCGTCCGCGCCCGCCGGTAGAACGCGGTGCGGCGCACGAGATGGCCGCCCCAGAGGTCGTAGAAGGCCGCGCGGCGGTGGTTGGGCAGGAGATTCCACAGGGTGACGCGAGACAGCAGTCCCGCGAACGCCTGCATGGCCGGGGTGTGGTCCCGGATGGCGTTGATCATCCCGTAGCAGACCAGCGCCCCGCCCGGCGCCAGCAGCCCGAAGGAATGCGCGGCGCTGGGCAGCCCCAGGTGATCGAAGGCGGCATCTACCCCGCCGGGGGCGAGCGTGCGGACGCTGCCGACCAGATCGGGATCGTTGTAGTCGAGCGGCTCGACGCCGAGTTCGCGCAGCGCCGCGTGGTGGCGCGGGGCGGCGGTGCCGATGACGCGGATCCCGGCGTGGCGGGCGAGTTGGACCAGCGTGGTGCCGACGCCACCACTCGCGCCGTGGACCAGGATCGTCTGCCCGCGCCGGACACGCGCCTGGCGGTGGAGCATCTGCCAGGCGGTCAGGCCGTTGACGATCAGGGTCTCGACCTCCGCCGGGTCGAGATCGCCCGGTACGGGCAGCAACTCTTCGGCGGGCAGCGTAACGTGGTCGGCCCAATCGCCGAACTTGGTCAGCGCGGCCACCCGCTGCCCGACCGCGAGCCCCATGACGCCGGGACCGAGCGCTGCCACCGTTCCCACCAGATCATAGCCCGGCACGAAGGGGAATTTTGGTTGGCCGACGGGGTAGAGCCCGCGTCGCATCGACTGCTCGGCGAACGAGACGCCGGTCGCCTCGACGCGAATCATCGCCTCGCCAGCGCCCGGTGCGGGCAACTGCCGTTGGCGCACTTCCAACGTCTCCGGCTCGCCGATCCCCGGCAGCACCATCTCCGTCGCCAACATCGCTGCACCTCCTCCGTTTCCGGTCATCTCATCCACTCGCCGCGTAGTCGTCGCTGTCATCGCCGCACCTCACCCGTATAATTAGAGGTAATCGTTTTTGTTATACCCAATAACACTATCAGGATAAACCCATATGGTGCTTCTGTCAATGACTATTATTTTGTTTAGAAGGTCTTACTGTTGTGCTATCATCGTCGCGTTGCTATCGGCGACGGTGACAGCGCAGCCGTGCTATGACCGGAGAGTTATCGGGAGGAGTGCTGATGGGTGCGACATTGTCGGGTCGGCGGGCGCGCCTCCACGCCGCCACCCGCGAGGAGGTCAAAGCGATTGCGCTGCGCCAACTCGCGGCGGGCGGGATTGCGGCGCTCTCCCTGAATGCGATCGGTCGAGAGATGGGCCTCACCGGGCCGGCCCTCTATCGCTACTTCGCGAGCCGCGACGCCCTGCTGACCGATCTGATCGTTGACGCTTACGCCGACCTCGCGGCGTCCGTTGAGGCGGTCGCGCAAGCGGACGATGGTGCCGACGCGGCGTCGTCCCTGCGTGCATTCGCGGCGGCGTATCGCGGCTGGGCGCTCGCCCAACCCTCCCGCTACTTGCTTCTGTACGGCACCCCCGTGCCGGGCTACGTCGCCCCCCCGGAGACCGTTATGCTCGCGCGCCGGATCATGGCCCCACTCCTCGATGCGCTCGCCGCATTGCCGCTGCCCACCCTTGCGCCCGCTGCGCCGTTGGTCGCGCTGGACGCGCAGTTCGCGGCGTGGTCGGAGGCGGGTGGTCAGGCAGGGAGCGGGGCAGTCCTACGGCGCGGCGTGACCTGTTGGACACGCCTGCACGGCTTGCTCGGTCTCGAACTCGCGGGCCACTTCGCGGGGATGGGCTTCGATCCCGCGCTCCTCTATGACGCTGAAGTTGATGCGCTGCTTGGCGTGGGTGGGTGATCGGCAGTGATCACCTAGAGTGATTGCGCGGTAGACGCTGGTAGGCGGTTGATGGCGGTGGCGACTGTCAACGTGGGTATGGCAGGCGGTTAAAACCACGCCTGGGGGCCTGCGGGCCACGAAACCGCCCTGCGGCGGTTAGATTACGTTATGGGCGCATTGCCTGTTTTGTCACAAGCACCGCCCCACAGCAAGCCTAACCGGCGAAGGCCGGTTTCGTGGTGGCCGCAGCCACCCCCAGGCGCGGTCATGGTCCTCCTTGTGGGGATTCAACCGCCTGCCCCCACCACGTTGACGCTCGCCACCGCCCGCCACCGCCCGCAACCATCTGCCCCACTCACGCACAATCCCTACGGCATCGGTCAACCACACTTGCACGCACTATCCCCGGTGTTATGCTACGGGTATCTATGCGTTGTGGACCGGTCCCCGCCGCTGCTGCGGCGACCCTCCCCTAAAGCGGGAGGGTAAGGGGTGGCGTGGGTAATCTGAATGCGGGGAGGTGACGATGGAAACGCCGTTGACGCCATTGGAGTTCATGCGCCGGGCGCGGCGCTTATATGCGGGCCGCGAGGCGGTGGTGGACGGCGAGTTGCGGCTGACCTACGCCGAGTTCTTCGATCGTTGCGACCGTTGGTCGACGGCGTTGCAGGGGCTCGGTGTGGTGCAGGGCGATCGGGTCGCGTACATCGCGCCGAATACCCATGCGATGCTCGAAGGGTTCTATGCCGTGCCGCAGATCGGCGCGATCATGGTGCCGATCAACTACCGGCTGACCGCCGACGACTTCGCCTACATCATCGGCCATAGCGGCGCGACGGTCGTCTGCGTCCACGATGATTACCTGCCGCTGGTCGATAAGATTCGCGAGAAGGTGCCGGACGTGCGCCACTTTATTGCGCTCGAAGGGGCGGGCGACGGCTGGCTGGACTACGAGGCGACCCTGGCGGCGGCGAGCCCGCAGTTCACCCCGGCCGAGATCGGCGAGAACGACCTGATCACGATCAACTACACCTCCGGCACGACCTCCCGCCCGAAGGGGGTGATGACGACCCACCGCAACACCTACATGAACTCGGTCGGCACGATGATCCACGTCCACTTCTCGGTCGCCGACCGCTACCTCTGGACATTGCCGATGTTCCACGTCAACGGCTGGACGTTCGTTTGGACGATGACGGCGGTTGGCGGGGTCCATGTTTGCCTGCGGAAGGTCGATCCGGTCCTGGTCTACAGCTTGATCGCCGAGGAGAAGGTGACGGTCCTCTGCGCCGCGCCGACGGTGCTGATCGGCCTCGCCAACGGCCCCGCCGAGGCGCGGGCGGCGGTGCCGGGCGGCGTGCGGGTGCTGACGGCGGGTGCGCCACCGGCCCCGGCGACGATCGCGCGGGTGGAAGGCGAACTGGGCTGGGAGATCACCCATGTCTACGGCCTGACGGAAACAGCGCCGCTCATCCTCGTCAGCGAGCCGCGCCCGGAACATGCCGGGATTTCCGGTGAGGAGCGGGCGCGGTTGAAGTCGCGGCAGGGGGTGGAACTGATCACCTCCGGCGAGCTGCGCGTGGTCGATGAAAACGACGAGGAGGTGCCGCACGACGGCGCGACGGTCGGGGAGATCGTCGTGCGCGGCAACGTGGTGATGGCCGGGTATTACAACGACCCCGAGGCGACCGCCACGGCGATGCGCGGCGGCTGGTTCCACACCGGCGACGCCGCGATCATCCACCCGGACGGTTACGCGGAGATCCGCGACCGCCTGAAAGATGTGATCATCAGCGGCGGCGAGAATATCTCCTCGGTGGAGGTGGAAGGGACGTTGCTCGGCCACCCGGCGGTGCAGGAGGCGGCGGTTGTCGGGCTGCCTGACAAGCGGTGGGGCGAGGCCCCGCACGCCTTCATCATCCGCCAGCCCGGTATCGCGGCGGTCACGGAGGAGGAGTTGCGCCAGTTCACGCGCGACCGGCTGGCGCACTTCAAGGTGCCGCAGCGCTTCCACTTCGTGGACGAGTTGCCGAAGACGGCGACCGGCAAGATCCAGAAGTTCGTCTTGCGCGGCAGTCAGTCGGGGATCGCGCGGCAGTAGGGGCGGCGGCGCGCGGTGCCCATCGCGCGCCGTCCTACGCCGTCAGGTCCAGGTATTCGGTCACGCCCGCCCACCCGATGATCTGCCGCACGAGCCACGGTGCCCAAAGATTCGCCGGGTCGGTGCCGAGGCGCGGGTTGCGGCAGGCGACGCGCCGTCCGCGCACGCGCAGGGTGCATTCCCCACTCGCCAGCACATTCTTGACCCATTCAGCCTTGGCCCCGTAGGTCAGCGCAACCCGGTAGCCGGTGGCGGTGCGAAAAACGTTGATCGGTGTCTCGTAGGTCTTGCCCGACTTCCGCCCGGTGTGGCTGACGATTGCGAAGCCCGGCGCGCGGGCGGCGAACAGGCGCGTGATCTTGTTGGTGAAGCGCTTGTTGAAGCGGGCCACCTGTGGTGAGAGGGGCATGGGTGTCTCCTTTTGGGGTTGAGGGAAAGGGGCTTTCTCTAGATGCCGGGCCGCCGATTGAAATCGGTGCTAAGGGCTGCGGCCACGAAACCCGCCTCCGCGGGTTGGGTTCGTTGTCGAGGTAGGAGCCATTTTAGATAGCCACCAGCCCACTACCACTCCCAACCCGCGGAGGCGGGTTTCGTGGCCGCAGCCCTTAGCCGGTACTTCAGTGCCGGGCTGGCCCGCAGGCCACCCCAGGCCGCCGTTAACGATCTGGCCCTCCTTGATCAGTTTCCCCTCCTCTCCTCTCCGCATAATCACTCCTCCTGTCCCGCTTCAAGCCCCGGCACCTCCCCGGTGAGGTAACGCTGGAGCGTCGGGGCGAGGGCGGCGATCACTACCTCCTGGGGGGCGGTCGAGAGGGGGGGAACTTGATGATGTAGCGGGCGAGGGCGAGCCCGACGAGTTGCGACGCGACCAGGCTGCCCCGCCAAGCCGCTCGATCCGCGTCCGGTTCGAGGGTGGCGATGAGCGGTTGGAGCGCGCGGGTGAGCAGGAATTGGCGCAGGAGTCCCGCGCTCCATTCGTGCTGCATCGCGGTGCGGAGGGTCGCCGTGGCAGCCGCACCCTCCGGCGCGTCCCAGACGAGCAGGAACTGGCGTAGGAGCCGTTCGGCGAGTTGATCGGTCGGGCCGTCGAGGACGCCGCTGGTGTAGTCGCGCGGGTCGAAGGGGAAGTCGATCGTCGCCAGGAAGAGCGCTTCTTTCCCGCCGAAGTGGTGGCTGATCATCGCTGAATCGACCCCTGCAACGGCGGCGATTTCACGGACGGTCGCGGCATCGTAGCCGCGTGCGCCGAACGCCGCGCGAGCCGCGGCCAGGATCTGCTCCCGCGTACTGGTTTGCCCCGGTCGGCGACCGCCCCGCTTGCCGATCATCGGCTGTGACTCCCTTCCTATCACCGCGCCACAACTACTTGCCGGTGCGTGCGGGTCGCGCCAATGTCAGCGCTGAATCCTGACGGCGGGTGCTGATGACCGTCACGACACTTGCCGTTGGTAATTCATCAACTGTTGAATTGTATGTCGTGCAGGAAGATAGTGCAAGATTCGTGGCGGGGTATGTGGCCGATGTTGTGCCGCGCGCTCTACCCCCGCCGCTGATTTTCGCCAACCGCACAGGGTAATCTCGCGCCGTCTGCGTTACTCTGATAGGCGTAATCTGCGCCGTGTGGTGGTCAGTGGCACATGATTGGCATTGAGATCGCGCGGCGGGGCTGCCGGGCGTTGCAACGGTGCAACGCTCCGCAGGGGATGACGATCTGGCGAGGGGGGGCACGGATGGGCACGATGGCCGATGGGACATATCTGGCGGAGTCGCGCGACGTTGCGCGGCGGCAATGGCTGACCCTCGGGGCGGTCTGCACCGCCTTTTTCATGCTGAGCGTCAATAACACGCTTGTCAACGTGGCGTTGCCGACGATCCAGCGCGCCTTCAATGTGCCGACCTCCTCCCTCGAATGGATCCTCAACGGCTATGCCCTGACCCTCGCCGTGCTGGTGGTGACGATGGGCAAGCTCGGCGACCTCTTTGGGCGCAAACGCCTCTTCCTGATCGGGATGGTGATCTTCACCTACGCGTCGCTGATCTCCTCGTTCGCCCCCACCCTCGGTGCGGTGATCGCCTGCCGGGTCGCGCAGGGGGTTGGTGGTGCGATCGTGATGCCCGCGACCCTCTCGATCATCACCGCGACGTTTCAGGGACGGGCGCGGGCGACCGCGATCAGCCTCTGGTCGGCGGTCGGTGGGATCGCGATCGTCGCGGGGCCGATCATCGGCGGCTTGCTGGTCCAATACCTCAGTTGGCGCTGGATCTTTTTCATCAGCGTGCCGGTCAGCGCGCTGGTCTTCGTCCTCACACTGCGGTTCGTGCGGGAGTCGCGCGATACGGCCAAGGCGGGGAAGGTCGATCTGCTCGGCGTCGCGACCCTCAGCCCGGCCCTCTTCGCGCTGACCCTGGCGCTGATCGAGGGGCAGGCGTGGGGCTGGACGAGCGGGCGGATCCTGGGGCTCGTCGCGCTGGGGGTCGTCTGCTTCGCTGCGTTTGTCGTGGTCGAGCAGCGGCAGGCGCACCCGATGGTCGACTTCGGCCTCTTCCGTTCCCTCTCGTTCGCGGTGGCGAACCTGATCAATCTCGTCTACCTCTTCGGGATTTATGGACTCCTCTTCTTCATGACCCTCTACATGCAGGGGATTCTCGGCTACTCCGCGTTGCAAGCGGGGCTGCACACCCTGCCCCTGGGGCTGATCGCGTTCGGTGCGCCGATCGGGGCGCGGCTCGTGGCGCGGTTCGGCGCGCGGCCGGTGCTGGTCGTCGGGCTCGGCTGCGTCAGCGGGGCGCTGATCCTGGCCTCGCAACGGCTGTCGCCCGGTTCGGCCTACGCGGCGTTCTTCCCCTCGTTCATGCTCGTCGGCTGCGGCGCGGGGCTGATCAGTTCGCCCTCCTCGAATATCGCGATGAGTGCTGTGCCGCACACCAAGGCGGGGGTTGCCAGCGGGATCCTCAACATGACGCGGCAACTCGGCAGCGTCCTGGGGATCGCGGTGCTGGGGGCGATCTACGCCGCCGCGCCCGCGCCCATATCGGCGACGCCCTTGGCGGCCTGCCGCTGACCGATGCCCTCAAGGCGAGCGCGACGACCGAGGAAGGGGCGCGCAGTCTGGTGGCGCGGCTCGACCCGGCGCTCGGCGCGGTGGTACACGGGGCGATCGAGCGCGGCACGGTGCAGGCGTATAACGACGCCCTGCTGGTCGCGGGGCTGGTCTGCGGCTGCGGCGTCTTGCTGGCGCTGATCCTGCGGCCGGGCGGGCGCGGCGTGAGCAACGAAACGGTGCCGGTGGCAACCCCGGAGGTCGTGGTGGCCGAGGGGCCGCAGGGCGCGCCGGTGTTGTCGTCGTAAGGCGGGTAACGCAGGTATTGAGGGGGTGGTGAAGGTCAACGTGGGCGGTAGGCGGTTATGGCCGCGCCTTGCGGGCGCTCACGCGCCACGAAGCCTTCCTGCGAAGGCTGTGCATTGCGCCAGGTGTGCATTACGCTAGGATCTGTTCGCAAACCCTGGACTACGGTTGTGCCTATGGCTGACTGAAGACACTTTGGAAAATTCGCCGTCGTTACTGTAAATAGAGGCCGGGTGGGCTATGGCTAGGTTTGAGAGAGGGTTCGAAACATTTGACCGGGCAAACGGGCTAGCAAAGCGGGGAGAGGCCCACAATCCTTGCTGGGTTAAGCGTCGCCACAGCGCAAGCTGACTGAAAAAGCCGCGCAGCACGCCGACAAGCAGGCACGCTCCAAGCACGAGGGTGGGGAGCACAGGCGGGTGATTGCGAGCCGCTGGGTAGGAGGCGTCCGGGACAACGGATCGCACGATCTCGCGCGGGAAGGCTGCAACGTGCCAATGTGGGGGATGCGGTCGCGGTCATGCTGCTGCTCCTTGTGGCGCGGCAGCATACGCGCACCCGCAATGAGTTGGCGCGGATGGACGGCGGGGTACCCCGCCGTCCATCCGCAGTTACCCGTTATTCCTCCTGGTAGTACTCGCGACCGAGGTGGGTGATCTGCTCCTCGCCCATCATCCAGCGCAGCGTGTTCTTGAGCTTCGTCTGCTGGATGAAGAGGTCGTGCTCCGGATACACCGTGGCGGCGTGCTGCGGGCTCTTGAAATAGAAGGACAGCCATTCCTGGACCCCCCCCATGCCGGCCCGCTGGGCGAGGTCGAGGAACAGCGCGAGGTCGAGGACGAGGGGCGCGGCGAGGATCGAATCGCGGCACAGGAAGTCGACCTTGAGCTGCATCGGGTAGCCCATCCAGCCGAAGATATCGATGCTGTCCCAGCCCTCCTTGTCATCGCCCCGGGGCGGATAATAGTTGATCCGCACCTTGTGATAGGCGTCGCCATAGAGCTCGGGGTAGAGCTCGGGCTGGAGGATGTGTTCGAGGACGCCGAGCTTCGATTCCTCCTTGGTCTTGAAGCTCTCCGGGTCGTCGAGCACCTCGCCGTCGCGGTTGCCGAGGATGTTCGTCGAGTACCAGCCGTTGAGGCCGAGCATCCGCGCCTTCAGCATCGGCGCGAGGACCGTCTTAATGAGGGTCTGGCCGGTTTTGAAATCCTTGCCACAGATCGGGACGCCCTGCTCGGTCGCCAGCTCGACCAGCGCCGGGATGTCGGCGGTCAGGTTGGGGGCGCCGTTGGCGAAGGGGATCCCTTCCAGCAGGGCGGCATAGGCGTAGAGCATCGAGGGGGCGATGGTTGCGTCGTTGTCGCCGAGCGCCGCCTGGAAGCTTTCCATATCGACGTGGCTCTCGTTCTCGGCCATGAATATCTCGGTCGAGGCGCACCAGATCATGACGAGGCGGTCGCAATTGTTCGTGGCCTTGAAGTTACGGATGTCCGCGCGAATCTGCTCGGCCTGCTCCATCTTCCGGCCTTGCTTGACGTTGGGGCCGTTGAGGCGCTTGACGTAGTACTGGTCGAAGGCGGCCGGCATCGGCTTGATGGACTTGAGGAAGTCGGCGATCGGTTCGATGTGGTCGTGGCGGTCGAGGACGCGGCACTTCACCGCGGCCTCGTAGGCGTTGTCGGGGAAGGGGTCCCAGGCACCGAAGACGATGTCGTCCAGGTTCGCGAGCGGGACGAACTCGCGGATGAGGGGTGCGCGGTCTTCCGTGCGCTTGCCGAGGCGGATGGTGCCCATCTGGGTGAGCGAGCCGACGGGTCGGCCACTGCCGCGACGGGCGTGCTCGACGCCGGCGATGAACGTCGAGGCGACGGCGCCGAGGCCGACGAGCAGGATGCCGAGACGGCCCTCCGCCGGCTGGATCGGGTTGGGTTCGAGCTCGACGAAGTCTTTTGCTTCCAAGATTACCCCTCTCTGACGGGCGAGCGCCATCAGCGGCACCTGCCATTGGGCCGGCACCCGCCCTGTTTTCGCCCAGTGTTCGACGGTGCTCTGCCGCTTGCCGAGCAGGGCGGCAAGAGCACTCTGGCCACCGAAGCGCTTGATGATCCGCTCGGCGGCGTTCGCTCCTCGTTCCATGCAACCATCCTAACAAAATTTTCGTTATCGCGCCAGAGGGGGGCGGGCCTCGTGTCGCTGCCCTGGCGCCAGCAACGTCAGCGACTTCACCCTCAAGGATGCGTCGCCCGTCGAACTGATCGGTGCCATCCGGGTCGTGACGACCGGGGAGGCGCTGTTATCGCCGTCGGTGACGCGCCGCGTCGTCGCCCTCTTCGGGCGGCAAGTCGGCGTCGGGCTCGGCGCGGTGCCGGGCCTCGAACGGCTCACCGAGCGGGAAGAGGAGATCGCCGCATGGGTCGCGACCGTGCGGTCCAACGACGAGATCGCCGCCGCCCTGTTCCTCAGCTTCGACACCGTACGCACCCATGTCAGCCGGGCGATGGTGCAAGCTGCACGCGCGTGATCGCGCCCAATTCGTCGTCTTCGCGCTCTGGGCGGGCCTGACCGTGCCCTGAGCGTCGTAATTCCTCCGGCACCGCACAACAGATCGCGAGGACGCGGCGATAGCTGCTGTGGGCCGGGGCCGTGACGTTGTCGGTGGTTTCGGTATCGCTCGGCCTGTCTGGCGCACCACGGCGATCGTTTGCGGGGTATCAATCGCGCGTTGGCGAACTGGGGGACCGTTCGGCGTCACGCGCGGCGACGATGGCGGCGGCGAACTCGATGAAACGCCGCGCGAATTGTTGCTGCTCGGCGGCGGGCCAATCGCGCATCGCCCGCGCGAAGGTGGCGTGCTGGTGGCGGCGGGCGGCGGCGGCGAGTGCGCGCCCGGTGGGGGTGAGGTCGAGACAGCGGCGGCGTGCGTCGGTCGGCGAGGGGCTGCCGGTGAGGAAACCGTCGGCGAGGGTTTCGGCGACGAGGCGGCTGGCGGTCGAGGGGTCGATCGCGAGGTGCGCGGCTACCGACCCGACGCGGATCTCCGCAGCGGGTGCCGCCTCGCGGGTCGCCTCGACAGCCTGCACGACCATGATCCGCGAGAGTTCGACCGCGCGACCGACGGTGCTGGTCGCGCTCGGGCGTTCGCCCGGACGCCCGAGGACGCGACCGAGGTGAAAGAGGGCACGACCGGCCTCATCGAGTAGCGTCGCGTCGTCGGCATTCTCCGTCATCGTCTGCCCTCATCCTTGTCGATCGTCGCGGGCCGAGCGGTCCCAGGCAGGGAGTGTACCACTGGACAGCGCTGCGCCTATGCGGTAATATGTGTGTATAATGCATATTATTAGGAAAGGGGTGAGCGATGAATGGAGCGGCGTTGGCTCCGTTGCGGATCGTGCGGGAGTGGCAGGAGGCGGTCAATCGCCGCGATCTGGAAAGGCTGCGCGCGGTGTCGGCGGCGGAGATCGCGATCGTCGGGCCGCGCGGCGTCGGGCACGGTTTCGAGTTGCTGACCGATTGGCTCGGGCGGGCGGGGTTGGTGCTGGAAACCACGCGCAGTTTCGTGCGCGACGACGCGGTCGTGATGGAGCAGCAGGGGGTCTGGTCGGCGATCGAGAACGGCGAGCGGCGCGGCGCGGCGACTGTCGCCTCCGCCTTTCGGGTCGCGGAGGGGCGCGTCGTCTGGTATGCGCGCCACGACACGCTGGCCGCAGCGCTCGGTGCGGTCGCGTTAACCGCCGCCGATGAGGTGGTGGGCGGATAATCCCTGCCCTATCACGCGCCTCTGCCTCGCCGCTTCCACGACTGTGCTACCCTGACCGGCATTATAAGGGAGGCGCGCCAATGGCAGAGCCGACGATCGCGGTGGTCAACAACGACACCGATTTTCTGAACCTGATGGAAGAACTGCTGCGACTCGAAGGGTACAACACGCTGATCTGTCGCGAGGGTGATCGGGCGT
>JAABUN010007493.1_pt1 | contig 11721 bp, 13 predicted proteins | sample 5559311 | NCBI WGS metagenome assembly JAABUN01 (sample SAMN10711877, study PRJNA513370) | rock metagenome | isolation source: Antarctica rocks | place: Antarctica: Victoria Land, Siegfried Peak sud | reverse complement strand
GATTCCAGCCAGCCTGCCCACCAGCCGTTCCTGCTCCTGAACCGAAATCGCCATAGCACAACACTATGGCTTCCGTCTCACACAAACTTGGCTTATTCATGCGCGAGCCCTAACCACCCGACCCTCAGCCCATCAACACCCCCACGAACTTACGGCCCAGACCACTAAGGCCACGGGCCACGATCAGCTGACCGCCATCGGGTAGCCGGCTCCACTGGCCGCTCGCGGTGTCCCACCGGCGCCACAGCCTGTTGTCGGTATGCACCTGGACGTCGATCGTCTCGTCGGGTGCCACGGTGACCGACTCCCAGCCCACCAGTCGGATCGGCTGGTCGGCCGCGGCCGGCAGGAGGTAGACCTGGACGACCTCCCGACTGGAGCGGTCCCGGTGTTGGTGATCGCGACGGACACCACTGGACTGCCATCGTTGCTCGTCAGAAGCGGCTGCGCGTACCTCGAGGTGGAGTAGCCGAGGCCGCTCAGCGAACCCGGTTCCGGGCACGGCCGGGTGTAGGACAGGGCGTGACCCGCGACTTCCAGCGTCCAGGCGCCAGCGCCCATGACTCCGATCACGATCGGTCCGTCGGCGTTGATCCGGGCGCTGAAGCGCATGCTGTGCACGGTCTGGTCGAAGTCGTCGTCGAAACCGACCACGGTCGACGCGGCCGGCCCGTGCCGCTCCTCGATGACGGACCCGTCCGTCGCGAGCAGGCTGAACGCCACTCCCGGTTCTCCCGTCCGGGGGTTGGCGAGCAAGCCGCCGCGGGCGGGGGTGGGCCGCGTGCGGACCTCGACGCCGTCGGTCACGCTCACCTTGTCGCCCAGCAGGCAGCTGAGTCCTTCTGCGACGCTCACCTGGTAGGGCAGCTTGACCTGCGCGGACCCACCGCCCATGTCGATGGTCTCGACCGCGTGCCGGCCGATCAGCGCCAGGCTCCGGGTTCTGTCCAGCGGCAGCGTCTGTTCGCGGTTGGTCAGTACGGCGATTCCGCCGGCGGCGAGCCGCGTCAGCTGGTCCTTGCGGACCGAGCTCTCGGGACCTGGCAGGTTCTCGGGGTAGTCACGTCCGCGCCCGAGCGCGCCGACCCGGTCGGCCAGGCCGAGCAGCCGGGCCACGTGGTCGTCGATGACCGACTCGTGGACCTCGCCGGCTCGGACGGCTTCGACCAGAGCGTCACCCCACGGGCCGCCGGGGCCGGGCATGACCAGGTCGAGGCCATCGTTCGCGGCCGTCCCGGCGGTCTTGGTGGCGAACCAGTCGGACATGATGAGTCCGTCGAAACCCACTCGCCTTTGCCGATCTGGTTGTTGACGTGGTGCTGCTCGGTCGCGGCGACCCCGTTGACGTCGTTGTAGGCGGCCATGATGGACCAGGCGCAGATTCGGCGACGGCAATCTCGAACGGCAACAGGTACAGCTCGCGCAAGGTGGCCTCGTCGACAACGCTGTTCACAGTGTTGCGTTCGGTCTCGGACTCGTTGGCTACCAGGTGCTTCAGGCACGCCCCGACACCGCTGCCCTGCAGGCCCCGAACGTAGGCGGCGGCTAGCTTGCCGGTCAGCAGCGGGTCCTCGGAGTACGCCTCGAACAGCCGGCCCCCGAGCGGGGATCGATGCAGGTTGATGGTGGGGCCCAGGACGACGTGGACCTGCTGGGCCAACGCCTCCTCGGCCAGGATCTGCCCGACCTCGTAAGCGGCGTCCTCGCTCCACGCCGAGGCGAGCAGCGTCGCGTTCGGGAGCAGGGCCACCGTGGGGCCACCGCTGAACTTCAGCCCACGGACGCCGGTGGGGCCGTCGACAGACGGACCTGCCCCAAACCCGACCGACTCCTGCGGGGCGAGGGTGAATGCGCTCGCCCCGGTCAGCAGCCGCACCTTGGTTGCCAGGTCCAGCGCGCCGACCAGAGCGCCGTCACCGGTCCCCGAAGTGTCGGCGGCGAGCGCTGCACGGGACTTGTCGGTTGTCATCGCACCTGACCTTCTGCACCGAGATGTTGGCGAGCCAGCAGAGCAGCTTCGTTGACATGATGCGACCTTTGGGCCCGATCGGGTTGCCGTATTCGGTCCCCATGTACCGCGGGACAGCTCGTTGATGTGGTCACGGGCAGGTTTGACCGCCCACCGTCTCGACCACCCGGCCGCGCACTTCGGACCAGTCCCACGGATTGTCGGCGGAATGAATCAGAACCGTGATGCGCGGATCACGCGCAACGTTCTTGGCGCGCTGGCGCGCCGGCTCGGTGTTCACGATCAGGTGCTCGCCGTCGGTGTCGATCCAGGTGAGTAGCGCCTGCGGCCGCCCGTCGGGCATCAACGTCACCACAGTGGCGAGGTTCTTGCCCTTGGCCAGCCGGACCGTGTCCCCGTCGAGCGCCATGCTGCACCGTCCTTGTCGACTCGATCAACGTTCCGAGCGCCCTGGCGGGCTCGATCAGCGCGCGCTCGGCCGTCCCCGAACCTTAACCGGAGGATGGCCCCACGGGCCCCGGTCGTGCCCACATCCGCTCTGTGCAGCAAGCCCGGGCTCGTTCTGGTCTGGCTCTGCGCCCTGACAAGGACGCTTGACAACATGGCGGAGCGAGCCGCACCATGAGGACATGACAAGCCACCTTGACAGGTCGCCGGCCAGTGCCGGTGACCGAGCTCGTTCCCGCGCTTACCACCGAGACTTCTGGCCGAGCATGATCGGCTACGGCGTCGTGCTCACCGCAGTGCTGGTGTGGGGCCACCTCGACGGCAACAGCGCCTGGCGCTACCTGTGGGCCGCACTCCCCGTGATACCGGCCCTGTGGACCGTGCGAGCCGTGCTGCGCCACGTGCACCGGATCGATGACTACCAGCGGCTGCTGCTGTTGCAGGGGCTCGCCGTCGGCTTCGCGGTAGCCATGATCGCGGCCCTGACCGTGGGCTTCCTCGGTATCGCCGGCCTTCCCATGCAGGGCGCCGGCTGGGTCGTCTACGGCGCCGGCATGCTCGGGTGGATCATCGCCAGTCGACTCGCCAAGAAGCGGTGAACAACCAGCTCAAGGCGCTGCGCGAGACCCGAGGCTGGAGCCAAGGCGCCCTGGCCGACCAGCTCCAGGTGTCTCGTCAGACGGTCAACGCCCTCGAGACCGGCCGCTACGACCCCAGCCTGCCACTGGCCTTTCGCATCGCCCGGCTCTTCGCCCAACCCATCGAGGCAATCTTCCACCCCGACGGGGAGCCGAGCATCGCCCTGGTGGCACCCGACGGCGGCACCCGCTGAGGCGGCTCAGACCACCTCCAGCAAGGCGGCCAGCTGTAGCGACGTGAGGTAAGAGGGGTTGCTCCCCGCGGCCATCCGGATCACCTCGGCGTCGGCGAACCCGGGGCGGAGCAACAGTTCGGCTCTGCCCAGGGCGCGGGGCAGCAGGCGCAGCGTGACCTCCACGGTCGGCTGCTCATGGCACCGGTCACCAACCTCGGGCCCGCTCATCAACCGGCCGACAGCGTGTACGCCAGCGCTGCGGGCCCCGCTCAACCAGAGCACGCAAGGCTGCCCCGGTGCCATCAGGTCGAGCCGGTAGGACCGACGTACACAGCGCCGAAAGGTGCGCTCCTGGTCAGGCACCCACCCGGGACACAGGTCGGCCGGGGCGACAGAGGTCTTGAGCAGCCAGCAGGCGACGTCATCCGCGCCGAGCCGACGCCGGATCGCAGCACCGCTCACCACACCATCTTGCCACCCGAGCCAGTACTCGGCTCGTACCCTGCTGAGGCATGATGACCCAGCCGGCGTGGACGCTGGCGTCGGTGTGGTGCCCAGGCGGCGGAGGCGGCATGCGGACGGGCAGAACCCTGGCGATGCTGTGCCCGGTGGTGGCGATCCTGCTCGGTTCGACCGCCTGCGGGGCGGCGAGCCCGACCGAGCCGACGCCGAGCGTCACACCGGCGGTGCCGAGCAGCTCCTCGCCGGTGCCGAGTGGCTCACCGGCCGCGCCAGTGCTCGACCAGGACTTCGCCGACCCCGACGTCGTCGAGGTCGACGGCACCTACTACGGCTACGCGACCCAGCCCAAAGATGGCAGCGCCAACATCTCGATGGCCTCGTCGACCGACCTGCGCAGCTGGACGGCGACGGCGAGCGACCCGCTGCCCGAGCTGCCGCCATGGGCGGCGAACGGTCGGACGTGGGCGCCGGACGTGAGCGCGGCGGCAGACACCTTCGTCATGTACTTCACAGCGCACAGCGTCGACCCGGACCTGCAGTGCATCGGCGTGGCGCGTAGCCGCGATCCGGCTGGTCCCTTCGTGCCGGTCGGCGCTCGGCCGCTGGTGTGCCCGGCCGCTGAGGGTGGCGCGATCGACCCGGCCTCGTTCGTCGACTCCGACGGCAAGCGCTACCTGCTGTGGAAGAACGACGGCAACTGCTGCGGCAAGGACACCTGGCTGCACCTGCAGCCCATGTCACCCGATGGGTTGACCGTCACCGGCCCACCGCGGCGGCTGCTGCGCCAGGACCAGGCGTGGGAAGGCCAGCTGATCGAGGCCCCGACCCTGGTGCGCCGCGGCCGCTCGTACGTGCTGCTCTACTCCGCCAACGACTACGGCGGCGACAAGTACGCCACCGGCTACGCGACGGCGCGCCACATCGGTGGGCCCTACCGCAAGGGGCCGACGCCGCTACTCACCACCGAGGCCACCGGGATCATCGGCCCTGGCGGCCAGGACGTCGTGGTGGATCGGCACGGCGGCAGCACGATCGTCTTCCACGGCTGGGATCCAGCTTTCGTGTACCGCGCGATGTACGCCGCGCCACTGCGTTGGCGAGGCGAGCTGCCCATCGTGGACGCTCGCTAGCGCGGGCTGGTTGAGGAGCATGGCGTGATGGTGTCGGTGCCGGGCCCGGTCGGACGCGTACTGCAGACCCTGGCCGGCACCCGTGCGGCGAGGGATCCGCCGCCGTCACCGATGATTCATTGACCGCCCTTTTGCACGAACGCGCGGACGAAGTCCTCGGCGTTGGTCTCCAGGACGTCGTCGATCTCGTCCAGCACCGAGTCGATGTCGTCGTCCAGCCCCTGCTTGGTCGCCGCCCCCGCAGGCACCGGTGCCGGGCCATCGCTCGGCTCGTCCTCGCGCCGTTGCGGGCGTTGCCGCTCCTGACCGGGCATGCCAACCTCCGTGTCTTGGTTCCTGGTGACCACAGTAGACGCGCACCCGGACAACCGGCCCTACCGAGCGGCCAGCGCCGCCATCAGATCGGCTGCCGTCGCACTCGCGTCGATCAGGTCACCCACCGCGTCACGGCCGCCGCGCAGGGGCTCGAGCATCGGCACCCGCTGCAGCGAGTCGTGACCCGGGACGTCGAAGATGACCGAGTCCCACGAGGCGGCAGCGACGTCGCGTCCGTACTTGGCCAGGCAGCGACCCCGAAAGTAGGCGCGGGTGTCCTCCGGCGGGTCGTCGACGGCCGACGTCACGTCGGCATCCCCGATCACCCGGTCGACCCGGTCTCGGGCGAGCAGGCGGTGGTAAAGCCCCTTCTCCGGCCGCACGTCGCTGTACTGCAGGTCGATCAGCCGCAGCCGGTGCGCGTCCCAGTCCAGGCCCTCCCGGTCGCGAAACCCTTGCAGCAGAGCTAGTTTAGCCACCCAGTCCAGTTCTCGGACACACGTCATCGGGTCGGTCTCGAGCCGGGTCAGCACCGACTCCCAGCGCCGCAGGACCTCGGTGGTGTCCGCATCAGCGTCGGCGCCGAACCGGGTGTCGACGTAGGCGCTGGCCTGCTCGAAGAAGGCCCACTGCAGCTGGACGGCGGTCATCCGGGTGCCGTCGCTCAGGCTGACGAGCGTCTTCAGGGAGGGGTCGTGCGACACCGCCCGCAACGTCTCCACCGGTCGATCGAGGGTGAGGTCACGGGTGAACGCGCGGTCCTCGACCATCGCCAGCACCAGGGACGTCGTCCCCACCTTGAGCAGCGTCGCGACCTCGCACAGGTTCGCGTCGCCGATGATCACGTGCAACCGCCGGTACTTGTCGGCGGACGCGTGCGGTTCGTCGCGGGTGTTCACGATGGGGCGCTTCAGAGTCGTCTCGAGCCCCACCTCGACCTCGAAGAAGTCCGCCCGCTGGGTCAGCTGGTAACCGGGCTGCTCGCTCTCGGCGCCGATCCCCACCCGCCCCGAGCCGGTGTACACCTGCCGGGACACGAAGAACGGGATCATCTGCCGGACGATGTCCGTGAACGGGGTGGCCCGGCTCATCAGGTAGTTCTCGTGAGTGCCGTAGGACTGGCCCTTGCCGTCGGTGTTGTTCTTGTAGAGGTTGATCGGCGCGAGGCCGGTGGTGTCGGCAACCGTCCGAACGGCGGCCGCCATGATCCGCTCACCGGCCTTGTCCCAGCGCACCACGGCCCGCGGTGAGGTGACCTCCGGCGAGCTGTACTCGGGGTGCGCGTGGTCGACGTACAGGCGAGCCCCGTTGGTGAGGATGACGTTCGCGAGGGTCGGGTCGTCCTCGTCGGTCAGGGCAGCGGGGTCGACACCGGCCCGGCTGACCTGGTACCCGCGGGCGTCGCGCAGCGGGGCTTCGTCCTCGTAGTCCCACCTGGCCCGACCCCCCCGAGCACCCAGGGGCTGCGCGTAGGCGTTGACGACCTGACCCGACATCAGCATCGGGTTGGCCGTCGGGTCACCAGGGGCCGACACGCCGTACTCGGTCTCGATGCCCATGACGCGTTTGACACTCACCCGAGCGAGCGTACGGGGGCGTTCGGGGCACCGGGTCAGGGCCCTTTGCGATCCCATGACGAGACCGTCATCCGATGTTCAGTCCCCTGGCTCACCTCGGGCGCCGACTCAGGGTTTAGTAGGTTCGTGAACCTTTCCAGACGGACCTTCCTGGCTACTTCGGGCGCCGCCGTGATCGCGTCCGGGGTCGTCGCCGACTCGGCCGGGGCAGCGCCGGCGCTGCCCGCCCCGGCGTCCTCGGGCATCGACCACGTCGTCGTCGTGATGATGGAGAACCGCTCGTTCGACCACTTCCTCGGTTGGCTGCCCGGGGCGGACGGACGTCAGACGGCGCCCACCTTCGTCGACCGGTACGGCATCCCTCACACCACCCACCACCTGAGCACTCTCCAGGGGTGCGAGAGCCCCGACCCGGACCACTCCTACGAGGGCGGCCGGATCGAGCTCAACGACGGCAAGTGCGACGGGTGGCTGCGCGCGGGCGAGAACGACTCGTTCGCGGTGGGCTACTACGAGTCGAGCGACCTCGCCTTCTGGCGCCAGGCCGGTCCGGACTGGACCGTCTGCGACCGGTACTTCGCCGCGACCATGGCCGAGACCTACCCCAACCGCTTCTACCAGCACGCCGCGGCCACCGACCGGCTGCACAACTCGACAGTCACCAGCACGCTGCCCACGATCTGGGACCGACTGGCAGCCAAGGGTCTGCGCGGCCGCTACTACTTCGGTGACGTCCCGTTCACGGCCCTGTGGGGCACCAAGTACCTCGACATCTCCAAGCCCTACCCGGCGTTCCTCGCCGACTGCGCCAGCGGCAACCTGCCCGAGGTGTCGTTCGTCGACCCGCGGTTCGTCGACGAGGGATCGGGCACCTCAGGTGACGACCACCCGCACGCCGACATCCGCAGCGGCGAGACGTTCTTGGCGGAGGTCTACAACGCCGTGGTCAGCAGCCCCGCCTGGGGGCGCACCCTGCTGGTCGTCAACTACGACGAGTGGGGCGGGTTCTTCGACCACGTGCCACCGGCCACGGCTCCGGACGCAGATCCGGCCAGTGCGCTGCGCGGCTTCCGGGTGCCCTCCCTCGTCGTGTCCCCCCGGGCGCGCCGTCGGTACGTAGCCCATGACGTCTACGACCACACCTCGGTGCTGAAGGCGATCGAGTGGCGATGGGGTCTGGACCCCCTGACGCCGCGTGACACGGCGGCCCGCAACATCGCCGAAGTACTCGACTTCAGCAGACCGGCGTCGCTGGCAGCCCCGCGCTACCTGGTGCCGCCGTTCGTCGCCGGCCCGCCCTGTCCGCCCGCGCAGCTGGAGTCCGCCGAGGAGTGGGGCGGCTTACGAGACAAAGCGATCGCCGACGGTTGGAGCCTTCCCGCATGAGAATCCATGACCTGTTCCGTTCGTCCCGTCGCCGGGTGCTCGCATTCGCCGCCGCGGTGGTCGCCGTCGGCGTCGGTGCGGTCGTCGTGGCCGGCGGGCCGGCCGACGCCGCCAGGAGCACCTACCTGCCGCCCGCCGGTCACGTTTTCGTGATCAACCTGGAGAACAAGGGTTACAACACCACCTGGGGTCCAGGTTCTGCGGCGCCTTACCTGACGACGACGTTGCGCGCCAAGGGCGTCCTGCTCAACCAGTACTTCGGCACCGCGCACAACTCGCTGCCCAACTACGTCGGGCAGATCTCGGGTCAGGGCCCCAACCCGCAGACCCAGGCCGACTGCCAGATCTACTCCCCGTTCGCCGGTGCCGGCACCGTGGCCCCTGGCCAGGCCGTGGGTGACGGCTGCGTCTACCCGGCGACGGTACCGACGCTGGCCGGCCAGCTGACGTCGTCCGGGCGCAGCTGGAAGGGGTACATGGAGGACATGGGTACGCCCTGCAGGCACCCCGTGCTCGGTGCCGTGGACGACACCCAGAAGGCCAGGGTTGGCGACCAGTACGCCGCGCGACACAACCCGTTCGTGTACTTCGCTGCCATTACCGGCAGCCCCGAATGTGCGCAGCGTGACGTCGACCTGAACCGGCTACCGGCCGACCTCGCCTCGGTGGCGACGACGCCGACACTGTCCTACATCACGCCGAACCTGTGCCACGACGGGCACGACACGCCCTGCGTCGATGGTCAGCCCGGCGGCTTGGCGAGCGCGGACGCGTTTCTGAAGCAGTGGGTGCCCAAGATCCTCGCCTCCCCGGCGTTCCGCCGCGACGGTGTGCTCGTGATCACCTTCGACGAGTCGGACAGCCCGCAGTCCGACTCCAGCGCCTGCTGCGGCGAGGGCCCTGGACCGAACTCGCCCCTGCCCGGGATCACCGGGCTCGGTGGCGGTCGGGTCGGCGCCCTGGTTCTGTCGCCGTTCGTCAAAGGCGGCACCTGGTCGACCACCCCCTACAACCACTACAGCCTGCTGGCCAGCATCGAGGATCTCTTCGGGCTGCCCTACCTGGGGTACGCAGGCTCGCCGGGCCTGAACCGCTTCGGCCTGGACGTCTACAACGCCGGCGTCTGAGCACCCTGGCCGTCACCTCCACCATCGGCCCCGTCGCACCACTGGGCGGGGCCGTGGCCGGGGCGGCCACGGGCCCGAAGATGTCGCATCGATGGGTGTCGGGCCGGGTTCTCGCAGGTCGTAGCCGTCACCCTGGAGACGTCGCAGGGCGGCCACCCGGTCGTTCTCACCGCCCCACCAGTCGACCGGCTCCCACGGGGAGAAGGACTCTGAACCCGGTGGGAGACCTATCTCGTAGGCCTCCATCCGACGCAGCAGGGATCCGTCCGCCAGCAACAGGACCTCACCGCTCACGGGTCCCAGCTCGCCGTAGTTGTCGTCCCACACGAACCCCCAGCGCACCACCACGGGCGTGCCCTGCCAGAGTTCGCGACTCGGTGATCTCCTGAAGAACCGCATGGATGGTCCTCTCTTCGTGGATCACCCAGCAGACCACGTACCCGTGCGAGTGCTGGCTCGCTATCCACAGGGCTAGGCTCGAACCAGTTCGGGCACAGGAGGGCGCAACAACGTGGGTGCACGCAACGTGGTGCCATGGCGGACGGCGGTGCTCGCCCTGGTCGTCGATCTCGTGTTCGTCCTGGTGTTCGCAACCCTCGGACGACGCAACCACGCCGAGGGCATCACCATCACCGGTGTCGCCGCGACAGCCTGGCCCTTTGCCGTGGGAACCGCAGTGGGCTGGGCAGCATCACGCGGGTGGCGCGCGCCGACGTCCGTCGTGGCCACCGGCGCGCCCGTCTGGGCCGTGTCCGTCGCCGGGGGCATGCTGCTGCGCCGGCTGACCGGTGAGGGGACAGCCGCCTCGTTCGTGGTCGTCGCCACCGTGGTGCTGGGCGCGCTGCTGCTGGGCTGGCGCGCCCTCGCGGGGCGCCAACGCCGGCTCGCCTGACTAGAGGTACTGCCCGGTGTTGGCGACGGTGTCGATCGAACGGCCCGGCTCGGTGCCCTTCTTGCCGGTGATCAGGGTGCGGATGTAGACGATCCGCTCCCCCTTCTTGCCCGAGATACGGGCCCAGTCATCGGGGTTGGTGGTGTTCGGCAGGTCCTCGTTCTCCTTGAACTCATCGACACAGGACTCCAGCAGGTGCTCGACCCGGATCCCGCGGTGCCCGGTCGACAGGAAGTCCTTGATCGCCATCTTCTTGGCCCGGTCGACGATGTTCTGCACCATCGCCCCGGAGTTGAAGTCCTTGAAGTACAGGACCTCCTTGTCGCCGTTCGCGTACGTCACCTCGAGGAACCGGTTGTCGTCGATCTCGGAGTACATCCGCTCGACGGTGCGCTGGATCATCGCGTCGACGGTCGCCTGCGCCGAGCCGCCGTTCTCGGCCAGGTCGGCTGCGTGCAGCGGCAGATCGGCGGTGAGGTACTTGCCGAAGATGTCGCGGGACGCCTCGGCGTCCGGCCGCTCTATCTTGATCTTCACGTCCAGCCGGCCAGGGCGCAGGATGGCCGGGTCGATCATGTCCTCGCGGTTGGAGGCACCGATCACGATGACGTTCTCGAGCCGCTCCACCCCGTCGATCTCGGACAGCAGCTGGGGCACGATGGTCGTCTCGACGTCCGAGCTGACCCCTGACCCGCGGGTGCGGAACAGCGAGTCCATCTCGTCGAAGAAGACCACCACCGGAGTGCCGTCGGACGCCTTCTCACGGGCGCGTTGGAAGATCAGCCGGATGTGCCGCTCGGTCTCGCCGACGTACTTGTTGAGCAGCTCGGGGCCCTTGATGTTCAGGAAGTACGACTTGCCGAGCGGCTGACCGTTGATCTCGGCCACCTTGCGGGCCAGCGAGGCCGCGACAGCCTTGGCGATCAACGTCTTGCCGCAACCCGGAGGGCCGTACAGCAGGACCCCCTTGGGTGCGCGCAGCTTGTGCTCTTTGAACAGCTCGGGATGCAGGTAGGGCAGCTCGACGGCGTCGCGGATCTGGTCGATCTGGCCACCCAGGCCGCCGATGTCCTCGTAGCCGATGTCGGGAACCTCCTCCAGGATCAGCTCCTCGACCTCGGCCTTCGGGATGCGCTCGTAGACGAAGCCCGAGCGCGTGTCCATCAGCAGCCCGTCGCCGACCCGCATCGCCTGGTCCCGCAGCGACTCTGCGACGCGTGCCACGCGCTCCTCCTCGGCGTGGCCGACCACCAGCACCCGGCCCGTGCCGAGCAGCTCCTTGAGCGTCACGACCTCGCCGACCTGCTCGAAGCCGCGGGCCAGCACCACGTTCATCGCCTCGTTGAGCAGCACCTCGCGGCCCGGTGACAGCTCGTCGTCCGGCACTGAGGTGCTGACGGCGACCCGCATCTTGCGGCCGCCGGTCAGGACGTCGACCAGGCCGTCGCCGGCCGCTTCGACGATGGTGCCGAAACCAGACGGCGGTTGGGCCAGACGGTCGACCTCGGACTTCAGCGTCACGATCTGCTCTCGGGCGTCCTTGAGGGTGCGCGCGAGCCGCTCGTTCTGCACCGCCGTGGACTCCAGGGCCTGCTGCAGTTG
>JAABUN010007492.1_pt1 | contig 11721 bp, 10 predicted proteins | sample 5559311 | NCBI WGS metagenome assembly JAABUN01 (sample SAMN10711877, study PRJNA513370) | rock metagenome | isolation source: Antarctica rocks | place: Antarctica: Victoria Land, Siegfried Peak sud | reverse complement strand
AGGCGTCCGCGGAGCGCAGACCGGCCGCCAGGGCCTGCCGCTCCTCCTCGCTGGGCGGACGCACGAACAGCGGAGCTTGCATGAGCCCGAGGATACCGCATGGACCAGCAACTCGTCGGAGACAGCATTATGGCAGTTGCAACCGAGGGGCGAGTGCACGCCTCTTCCTAACCCGGGGATGCGAACTCGTTCAGTCACAAGGCGGTTCCGGCTGCCTGATTCTCCCCGATGATGTTCTCCGGCCTTGGACACGCTTCGCGATGATCGCCACTCAGCAATTCCTGCATACTCATGGTTGGGCGATTCGGGAGAAGTTGGACCGTCTTCATCGTTATCATCTCGACGACGATCCCGATCTGTCCTCGTCGCTAGTAATCGTTGACCGGGTCGTCTCGGGAGTGGGGCCATCTATGCCCTTCGCTGGTCGTCATGTTGGTATGGACGAGATTCCAAACTTTTATGGCCGTAACACAACGCCGCCGTATCCAAGCTGCATCAGTCGGAACGGTGTCGTAATCGAAGCCGCGTCGCCCTTGTGACACGAGGAGTCGCCAGAGGCATGAGAGGATGCGAGCACATGGAACCCGTCGAGGGTGACAGGCAAGAGGTTCGTCACTGGCTCTTCCAGGCGAACCCGGCACGCTATCGTATCCACAGTTCGCTTACGCGGGAGTCCGAGGAGTGGTGGAACCTTAACCAGCACGCGGCCGAAATCCGGGTCGGCGACCGGGTGGCAATCTGGGTGTCGGGCGCGGAAGCGGGGATCTACGCGCTGGGTAGCGTGATGGAGGGTCCGATTGTCATGCCAGACTCGGTCCGGGGTCAGGGCTACTGGGAGGACGCTACCGATGGGCTCAAGGCGAAGCCACGCGTTCGGGTGCGCTACGATCGCGTCTTATTCGACCGTCCGTTGCTCAAGGTCTTCCTCGAAGCCGACCCCGACCTCTGGAACTTGCGCGTCATCCATGCACCCCGTGGCACGAACTTCTCAATGCGAGGGGAGGAGTGGCGGGCGTTGCAAGGATGGCTTGACGGACCGGAATAGGGGTCTGAGCGGTGAAGGCATCGAAGCGTTGTGGAGGACGATGGCAGGCGACACAAGGCATGCGGATAACGCTGCAACGCTCCGTCATCGTTAGAAGTGGGCAGGCGCGAGCAGGAGGTGACGACGGCGCTTTCCCTGATCCTCGGAAACGGAGTGTGACTGCTGACCCTGACCGGTCCTGGCAGGGTGGCGGTTTCGTCGGTCCCCGCTCCCGTCCGCCCGAATCGGGTCTGTCGGCGGCCCAGGGAAGCGTGCGGTCAGGCGACTGGCCAGACGAACGAGGGCGCCGGAGGAAAGAGGGCGTTGAGAAGCACACCCGCCCCCGGGCGGGCGCCACAGTCGGCGAAGGCGTGCCGCAGTTCGCCCAGCGAGCGGTGGCCGAGCAGCAATTGGAGAAAGGTCAGGGGAGGGAAGGAGGCATCGCCGTCGTCGTAGCTCGCCTCCGGCCACGACGCGGACCCGGTTAGACGTCCCTCGGTGAAGGTCAGGCGCAGACCGTCGCGGTAGAAGTTCAGGCGCAGCTCGCCGGTGTGACCGGCGGCGGGGGAGGTGGCGAGCCGCGACTCGAGCACCGGGGCGATGCGACGGACGAAGGCGGATAGGTCCGGAATGCGGATGTACCAGGCGTACGGGCGGCTCCCCTCCGGCGCGCGGTCGGCCAGGGCGTCGTAGAGAGGATGGCGGTCGCCAAGCTCGAGCCCGATTTGCTCCAGACGGGGTCCGCCGTCGCTCCCGGCTCCGGCATAGGGGGCGGCGTAGCGCTCCCCGATCGCGCGCAGTCCGCGGAGGAGACCCGGCGCGACCGCCAGCCACGACACCCCGATGGCCAGCTCGCAGGCGCGGACCCACAAGACGTTCCGCAATAGCCGTCGCTCGTGGATGACGAACCCCAGTGGTTGCGGCGGCTCGCCACCAGCGATGCCGGAGGTCTCGATGACGGTCAGCGTCAGCCGGGCGTCGCTGGTCTCGCTCCGCCCATCGAGCTCGTACCGCCAGAGGGCAGCGTCGCGAACGCACGAGACCAGGGACCGGCTCCGGCCGTGAGCGTCGGTCGCGGCAAAGAATGGGAGATCGTCCGGGGTTGCCGGGCGCAGCCGGTACGGCTCGGCCGCCCCGTCGGGCGGCGTCGGCACGCTGGCAACGGGAACGCACCGCCGGCCGCCGAGGGTGAGCGCCATCTCGTACCCGAACTGCCGGTAGTACCAGGGGATGCCGGTGATCCCCTGGAGCAGGTGACCGAACGCGGCGGACCAGCGGTGGGCGACCGCCATCTGGTGGCGGACGAGCCCGCGCCGGCGGTAGCCGGGGTCGGTGCCGACCAGCTCGACCCGGCCGGCGCCGAACTCGACCCCGCCGTAGGACCACGTCTGCGGGATCAGATTGAGCGACGAGACGATCGCCCCGGTCGCCCGGTCCTCGACGATAGTGAAGAGATCCGGCCGGAAGGTCGGGTGGGGACGCAGCAGCAGGTCCTCGACCCAGGTCCCAACCGTGGGGTCGGTCTCACCCGGCGTGTTGGCGTGAAGAGCGGCGTTGAAGGCGGCGAGCGGCGCGGCATCGGCCGGGGTCGCCGCCCGGAGCATCAGGCCGTCGCCGAGGTCGAGTGGGAGAGTGTCATCAATCATAGGGTGGTGTACAGAGGTCCCCCGGCCTTGATCCGGTCTGCGACGGGAACATGCGCGCTGTCGATGCCCGGATCAGTCTCGGGTAGCAGCGGCACCGTGTGGCGCATTCGCTCGTGCTCCACGAGAAGGCAGGGCAGACCGCCGAGGGCCATGGTCGCCGGAACCGAGGCGGATCGCAAGGGCTTGACACCTCGGGGTGGCTGGGCCGCGACCTGCCCGCGGGGCCGCTCAAGCGTTCAATCGTCGCCTGATTCAGTCGTCCAGCGTCCCCTCGGCCAGCCCCGCTGGCAAGGGAGCGGGGCGCTCGCAGGTGGAGGTGAGCTCGACGTGGCGCCCCTCGCGGGAGGCGGTCTCAATCGCGTCCATGACGTCGAGGACGTGGAACGCGAGGTCGCCATTCGCGCGGTGAGGGCGACCGGAGCGAAGGGCGTGAGCCATGTCCGCGACGCCGAGACCACGGCTGTTGGCGGTGTAGGGGTGGGTCAGGGGAACAGGGCGCCAGGTGTCGTCGCCCGCCTGGCGAAGGCGGACGGGACCGTCGAAGGTGTTGGGATCGGGGAGGCTGAGGCTGCCCGTCGCGCCGTAGATCTCCAGCTTCGGGACCTCAGCCGCCCAGACGTCGAACGAGGTGACGAGGGTGGCGATCGCACCGCCGGCGAAATCGAGGACAGCCGCGACGTGGGTCGGTACCTCGACCGGGATCGTCTGACCGGCGCGGGGCTGACTCGCGATCGTGCGCTCCGGGAAGGAGGCACGGGTCGAGCCCGTGACCCGGCGCACGGGGCCGAGCAGGGCGATCAGCGCCGTCAGGTAGTACGGTCCCATGTCGAAGAGGGGGCCGCCGCCCGATTGGTAGTAGAAGGCGGGGTCGGGGTGCCAGTGTTCGTGCCCGTGGTTGAGCATAAAAGCGGTCGCGGCGACCGGTTCGCCGATGGCGCCGTCGTCGAGCAACTGGCGGCACGTCTGGAGACCGCCGCCGAGAAAGGTATCCGGCGCCGCGCCGATGCGGACACCGCGCTCGCGGGCGGCCTCCAGGAGCCGCCGCCCGTCCTCGCGATCGATGGCGAGGGGTTTTTCGCTGTAGACCGATCTGCCGGCGCGGACCGCCGCCAGCGCGATCTCGGCGTGGGCGGCGGGGACGGTCAGGTTGAGAACGAGCTCGACCTCCGGATCGGCCAGCAGCTCGCGGACGGAGAGCGCCTTCGGCACCCCGAACTCGGCCGCCCGCGCTTCGGCCCGCTCGGGCAGAGCGTCGGCGCAGGCCACCACCTCGAACTCATCGACGTCGTGCAGGTTCTTGAGGTAGATCTCGCTAATGTAGCCGCAGCCGACGACGCCGATGCCAACAGGGCTCCCCCTCATCGCCCCTCCTCCGATCTCAGGCGCCGCGCGTCCGCGCCCGCACCGTTGACAACCGAGGACGCCGCGACGATCTCCGGAGCGAAGACGCCTCCCTCGATCGCTGACGACGGCCACGGGCGAACGGTGATCGCGATCGCGCCGTCCGCCACCTGAACCGTGACGGTGTCACCGGACCGGTCAAGGATCGACCCCGGTCTGGCCGGCGAGGACGCGGCGGGCCGGGCGCGCACATCGAGCACGAGGACCTCCTGGCCGCCGATCCGAGCGCGGGCGGTTGGCCCCGACAGGTTGAGGGCCGCGACGCGGCGCTGTACGGTGCGCGCCGGCTCGTTCCAGGTCAGCCAGCGTTCCTCCTCCGTGAACGGCGCGGCGTAGGTCGCGAGCCGCTCATCTTGCTCGTCACCCGGCTCGCCCGCGGCCGCCCGCGCCGCACCCTCGTCCAGCGCGGCCGCCAACAGCTCCGACCAGGCGCCGAGGATCGCCCCCGGCGTCAGATCGTCGGGCAATGACCGCTCTTGCAAGCTGAGGACCGCGCCAGCGTCGAAGTCGGGTGCGATGCGATGGAGTGTGCCGGCAACGATCGTGTCGCCCTCGTAGATGAGCCGTTGCGGATTTGGCCCTCGCCCCCGTGGCAGCGGCGCTGGGTGCAGATTGACCGCCCCGTAGCGGGGGATCGCCGTGACCTCCGGTGGGATGCGGTGCGGGAAGGTGGCCGAGACGATCAGGTCGGGGGCCATGGTCCGGATCACGGGCGCCGCGGTCCGCCGGAGCCGGGTCGTGATCAGCACATCCTGGTCCGCCGGAACCGACTCCACCAGGTCCCGATGACCGGCACCGTAGCGCTCCCCCCGCGGACTCGGCGACGTCACCAGCAGCACGAGCCGGTGTCCCCGCCGCGCCGCCCAGGTGGCGATCAGCTGATATGCCGGTGGGAAGACATTGAACGTGACGATCCGCAACGGCTCGACCATCACCGTCGCTCGCGGCGGTCGGGCGCGCTGTCCCGCCAAGCGTTCCGCCGGCATCTCACCGCGTTGCCCAGCGCATGCCGCGGCGGACGATCTCCCGCGCCTCGGGCACGTCGAAGTCGACCGCCTTGTGACCGAGCGAGCAGTAGAAGACGCGGCCGGAGCCGTAGTGGCGTTTCCAGGCGACGGGCATCACGCAGCCCGCGATCCAGGGCGCGTGCTCACCGCTGAAGGTGGTCGTCGCCAGCACCTCGTTCGAGGGGTCGACGTGGAGGTAGTACTGCTCGGAGTGCATCGCGAAGTCGCGGAGACCGGCGGTGATCGGGTCGTCGGGGGCGGTGATCTGGACCGTGTAGTCAATGACGTTGCCGGGGTGAGCGACCCACTGGCCACCGACCATGAACTGGTAATTGGGATTGTTGCGGAAGGCGTCCCCCATGCCGCCGTGCCACCCAGCGACGCCGACGCCGCTGGCCACGGCGTCGAGCAGCCCCTGCTCCTGCTCGGCGGTGATGGTGCCCATCGTCCAGATCGGCACGATCAGGTCAAAGCCCCCCAGGCGCGGCGCGTCGAGGTAGACGTCGAGCGTCTCGACCACCTCGACCGTGTACTCGTCCCCTCGCAGCACCCCCGCGAAGAGATCGGCCGTCTGCCGCGGCTCGTGCCCTTCCCATCCCCCCGCCACAATCAACGCTGCTGGCATTCGGATGACCTCCTTGAGCGATTACCATTTCAGGACTCAGGACTCAGGACTCAGCACTCAGGACTCAGCACTCAGGACTCAGCACTCAGCACTCGTCTCACCCCTTGACGGCGCCGGCGACGAGACCGGCGACGACACGCTCCTGGGCGAAGAGGTAGACGACGATGACGGGGAGGCTGGCCAGGGTCAGGGCGGCCATGATGCCGGGGACGTTGATCGAGTACTGGCCGTAGAACTGCATCAACCCGAGCGGCATCGTCATCGAGTGTTGGGAGGAGATGAGGACCAGGGCGAAGATAAACTCGTTCCAAACGAAGATGAAGGAGTAGATGGCGACCGTGCTCAGCGCCGGCACCGAGAGCGGCAGCATGATCCGCCAGAAGACCTCGCGCGGGCTGGCGCCATCGACGCGGGCGGCGTCCTCCAGCTCGGCCGGGATGTGGCGGAAGAACTCGGTCAGGATAAAGATCGCCAGGGGCAAGTTGAAACCGACGTAGGGGCCAAGCAGGGCGAAGAGGGTGTCGTAGAGACCGAGGTGCTTGGAGAGGACATAAATAGGGATCAAGGTGACGTGGACCGGGATCATGGCTCCGGCCAGAAAGAGGAGAAAGAGGGGCCGGCCAAGGCGGAAGCGCGTCCGGGCCAGCGGATACGAGGCGAGGGAGGCGGCGATCAGCGTCAAGGCGACCGAGACGACCGAGACGATGACCGTGTTGAGGACGTACCGACCGAAGCCGCCGCTGATGACGTCGGCGAAGTTCCCGAAATCGAACCGGGCCGGCAGCCCCCAGAGGTTGCTCAAGAACTCGTCCGGTTGCTTGAAGGCGGTCAGGAGCATGAAGACGAAGGGGGTGCCGGCGAAGACGAGCATCACCAGCGCGGCCAGGTAGAGCAGCGTCGCCCGCGCCAGGCGAGCGGCGCCGCGGGTAGGGCGTGTCCCGGGAAGCGCGAGCGGGGAGCGTGGGAGCGCGGAATTCGTCACCACTGAGCCTCTCCTTCTTGCTGGTCCGCCGGACCGTCTAACCGTCTCGCGCGGCGCGGAACTGGTCGAGATAAAGGATGACGGCGGTGACGACGAAGGCGATCAGGAAGAGGGCGACGGCGACGGTGCTGCCGTAGCCCAAGGCGAACTGGGTGAAGGCTTGCTTGTACATGTAGGTCGCCATCAGTTGCGTCGCGTCGTTCGGACCGCCGCCGGTCATGACGTAGATCAGGTCGAAGTACTTGAGGGAGCCGATCAGCGAGAGGATGGCGGCGGTCCGGATGACACCCCGCAACAAGGGCAGGGTGATCGACCAAAAGAGACGGCCGCCGCCCGCGCCGTCGAGCCGGGCCGCCTCGTTCAGCTCCGGCGGGATCGTCGTCAGACCGGCGATGAAGAGGACCATGTAGAAGGGGATGAACTGCCAGCAGATGACGGCGATGACGGCGCCGAGCGCCGTCCCCTGCTCGCCGAGCCAGCCGCGTTGCAACCCCGTCAGGTGGATGGCGTCGAGGGTGACGTTGAGCAGACCGAAGGTTGGATCGTAAATGTAGTTCCAGAGGAGACCGATGGCGACCGTCGACATCAGCAGCGGGAAGAAGTAGACGGTGCGGAAGAAGCGCAGACCGCGCAGCTTGGTCGAGACGAGCAGCGCCAGGGCGAGTCCGACCGGAAGCTGGATCGCGATCGAGGCGACGACGAGGATGGCGTTGTTGGAGAGCGCCCGCCAGAAGGTGGCGTCGTGGAGCAGAGTCGCGTAGTTGGCGAGGCCGACGAAGGCGAACCCCGGCGCGATGCCCGACCATTCGTAGAGGCTGTAGCGCATCGATTGCAAGATCGGGTAGAGCACGAAGATGGCGTAGATCGCGACGGCCGGGGCCAGAAACGCCGCGATGCCGAGCCCGGCGCGGTTCGGTCGGCGGCCGCTGACCCGGCGCGCCTCCGCGCCACGCCCGGTCTCCCTGGTCGCGGTCGAGGAGGTGACCGAGGCTGCCATCGCGCGCTCCGTCCGTCGGCGGTCACCCGCCACCCGGCCACGGCCCGGGCGGGTGGCGGATGACCGCGATCCGCGATCCTACGCCGACGCCGCCTTCTTGGCGACCTCGTCCATCTTCTTGGCCGCTTCCTCGGGCGTGAGGTCGAGGCTGAGCAGCCCCTGGGTGACGTCGAGCTGCGCCTGACCGAGCTCCGGCGGCAGGAACTGATCCCAGTAGAGTTGGAGATGCTTGGCCTTCGCCAGCGCGTCGGCGACTTTCTGGGTCCGCGGGTCGGTGATCTTGGCGCCCTGCATCGCCGGCACTTCGCCATTCTGGGCGAAGGCGTCGCGGACGGTGTCGTCGGTCAGGAAGCGAAGCAGCTCGACCGAGGCGGCGGCGGCCTTGGACTTCTGGGAGACGGCGTAGCCATAGCCGGCGCCACCGACGATCGAGCTGGGGTCGCCCTTGCCGCCGGGCAGGGGCGGCACCGGGAAGAAGTCGAGCTTGGTCTCGAACCCCTTGGACTCGCCGGCGACGATCGGGGGGAGCCAGTTGCCCATCAGCTCCATCGCCGCCTTGCCGGCGTAGAGGAGCTGGCGCGAGCCGCCGGTGTCCCAATCGACGCCGTTGAAGCCGTTCTGAAAGGCGCCAGCGTTGACCAGCTCCTGGAGCCGCTTGCCAACCTCGATGAAGGAGGGGTCGGTGAAGCTCGCCTGCCCGGCGAGTACCTGGGCCAGGTAGTCTTCCCCGGCGATGCGCTCGACGAGATAGTTGAGGTAGAAGGCGCCGGGCCACTTGGTCTTGTTGCCGAGGGCGATCGGTGTCAGCCCCGCCCCCTTGAGCTTGCCGACGACGGCCAGCAGCTCGTCCCAGGTCGCCGGTGGGGTGATCTCGTGCTTGGCGAAGAGGTCCTTGTTGTACCAGAAGAAGACGCCGGAGGCGTTGATCGGGACGCCGTAGGAGCGGTCCTTGACTTTCATCAGATTGAGGACGGCCGGGGCGAAGCGCTGCCCCCAGTCGTTCTTCGCCAGCTCGTCGGTGATGTCGAGGACGGCGCCGGCGTTGACGTACTCGGCGAGGACCCCGCCCCCCCAGGTGTGCCAAACGTCGGGCGGGCTGTCGCTGCCCATCGCCACCGCGAGCTTGGTCTTAAAAGGATCGTTTTGCAACTCCTGCACCTTGACCGTCACCCCAGGGTTGGCCTCGTGCAGCCGCTTGCCGGCGTCGTTGAAGACTTCTCCCTGGAAACCGGCGCCCGACAGGCGCCAGAACTCGACCTCGCCGGCAAGAGCGCCCTGGGCGGCCACCAAGCCTGGCCGGAGACCCCCGGTCAGCGAGAGGGCCGGCAGAGCGGCGCCCGTCGCCAGCCCCCGCGCGACGAGCTGACGCCGGGTCAGCCTCCCGCCGCTGATCCGCCTGAAACGCGTGCTGTCGTCGGCCTGTCGTGTCATCGCGTCCTCCTTTGGACGTAAGAACCGCCAGCGGTCCGTCGAAGGCGGCCACGCCGCCCACAGTCCGGTCGGGCCAAGGTGGCACCGCCATCAGCCGGGGCGTGCGGAACGAGATTGTTTTCCGTTCCGCGCGCCGTCTTCTTAATAATCGGCGCGTCCTCCCCGCCGCACCGCGCGGCCTAGCGACCGTTCCCCAGCGTGGCCGGGGGCGGCGCGCACGATTCCCGGATCACGAGACGGGTCGGGAGGACCACGCGCCGGGGGTCCGGCGCCGTCCCCTCGATCCAGCGAATCAGCATCTCGACGGCACGACGTCCCATCTCTGCCAGCGGTTGATGGACCGTCGTCAGGGGAGGGTGAGCGTGAGCGGCGAGCGGTAGATCGTCGAAGCCTGCGACCGAGAGATCATCCGGCACCCGCAGGCCGGCTTCCCGCGCCGCGCTGAGGACCCCGACCGCCTCGAGGTCGTTGGTGGCGATGATGGCGGTCGGGCGATCGGCCCGGCGGAGGAGGACGCGGCCGGCGTCGAGACCGCTGTCGCGGTCGTTGCGCCCAGGAACGATCATCTCGGCGGCAAGCGCGACCCCGGCCTCAGTGAGGGCGGCGCGGAAACCGGCGAGACGCTCGCGGCTACTGGAGAGGGCGGGGGAGCCGGCGACGAAGCCGATCCGGCGGTGGCCGAGGGCCAGCACGTGACGGGTCAGCGCGATCTCACCCTCGTGATTGGTGGCGGTGACGACGGCGCCGGTGTCCCCGTCGTCGCGCTGCTCGATGAAGACCACCGGTCGATCGCCGCCCGATTCCGGTACGGGATCGTCGTCCACGGTCGGCGAGACGACGAGCAGACCGTCGGGCAGCGTCCGCAGCAGCGGCGCGGCGGGGTTCTGGGCGCCCGAGCTGGCGGCGAAGAGGAGCAAGCCGTAGCCCGCTTCCTCGGCCCGCTCGACGACCCCGTGGATCAGGGCCGAGGCGTACTCATCGGTCAGGCGTTGGGCGTGCAGACCGAGCAGCCGCGTCCGGGCGCCGACCAGCGAGCGAGCGACCGGGCTGGCGGTGTAGGACGTGCTGGCGAGCGCCCCCCGGATGGCGTGCTGGGCCTGGGGCGAGACGTCGCCTTTGCCGTTGATGAAACGGGAGACGGTCGAGACGGAGACGCCGGCAACGCGGGCGACGTCCGTGATTGTAGCGTGGCCGTTCTTGCTCGGCATCGAGACCATGGCCTCCGCGGAGCGCCGTCCAGCCGGCGGTGGAAGCGTTACCGGGAACGTTTCCAGTACGGCGCAGTCTAGGGACGGCCGGGAAGCCTGTCAAGACCTTGTTGAGCCACCGTTGGCGCTTGCCGGTCGCACGCTGCCACTTCCGGCGGCCCGTCGGTTCAGGTGCCGCCGCGTCGCCCGCGACGCTCAATCGGTTAGGCGGCGCGGCGGGCGCGGGCGACCAGAACCGGCGGGATCTCTGTGTAGTTCATCCAGGCGAGCGGTTTGTCGTGCGCGTCCTCCGCGCCAAAGGCGGGTTCTTCCAGCCCGTCGATGACGAACCCGGCCGCGAAGCACGCGCCGAAGAGCTCCTCGAGGGGCCGGTGGAAGTACCAGTGAGGCAGCGGCTCGCCGGGCATCCCCGCGCCCTTGCCGGGCGCCAGCCGCAGGTAGGAGGACACCTTCACGTAGCGCGTCTCAACGAGCACCCCGTCCCGATCCTCCTCCTCTAGCCCGAAGCGGACGTCGTTGCTGTTGAAGGCTGGGTGCTGGACGGCGAAGACGAAGCGCCCGGCGGGAGTGAGGAGGCGGACGAGCGCCCGCAGCAGCGGCTCGATGACCGGCATGTCCATCAGGGCCATGTTGCAGACCGCCGCGTCGAACCGGCCCTCCCCCAGCGCCAGGAGTTGCGCCTCGCCGGTGGCGTCGACCAGGCGGTAGTCGATCCGATCGGCGTGCTCGGTCGTGCGGGCTCGGGCCAGCTCCAGGAACCGGGCGCTGAAGTCGGTTGCCACAACCCGCGCCCCGAGCTCGGCGAGGCGGCGGGCGAAGACCCCATTGCCGCAGGCGACGTCAAGCACCAACTCCCCCGGCCGGACGTCGAGCAGCCGCTCGGTGGCGGGGCCGACCAGCACCCGCTGGAAGGCGTTGCCCTCCCCCATCCGCGCGTCCCAAAACGCCGCCTTGGCGTCCCAGATCGCGCGCGTCTCGGACGCGAAGTCCGGCGCCTCCCTGTTTCCGCTGCCGTCCGCCACAACCCGCCCCCTGTCGCTCACGCTGATCTCACTCGCGCCGGTCCCAGCCAGCGCGGCGAACGATACCAGCCTCCAGGCGAGTGGCGATGGCGTCTCGGAGTCCCCATGCTCAGGCGGGACCGGACTCGCCCGGGGACAGCCCGCCCGCTGGCTGGGACGTATCGCGGAGCGTTCGCAACGGCGCGGTTGCACGATCGTTCATCGGAGGGAGAACGGCGGCCGCCGTGCCGACCGCCGGGGCCGCATCACCGTTCGCGCCTTAGAGCCTGTCTGAGAAGGGATCATGCGGCCAACCGGCGAGCCATGAGGTGACTCATCGCCAGATTGATCCAGGCCTCGCCGGTGGCCGGGAGCAGTTCGTAGTCTTTGCTGAGGCGC
>JAABUN010007491.1_pt1 | contig 11722 bp, 6 predicted proteins | sample 5559311 | NCBI WGS metagenome assembly JAABUN01 (sample SAMN10711877, study PRJNA513370) | rock metagenome | isolation source: Antarctica rocks | place: Antarctica: Victoria Land, Siegfried Peak sud | reverse complement strand
CGGGCACGTTCAAGTTCTCCACCGACCCGGAGCTGGAGGCCAAGGTCCGCGACATCGTCGGGCTCTACCTTCACCCGCCCGAGAAGGCGATCGTGGTCTGTGTCGATGAGAAGAGCCAGATCCAGGCGCTGGACCGGACCGCGCCCATCCTGCCGCTGCGACCGGGACTGCCGCAGTCGCGCACCCACGACTACGTCCGGCACGGCACCACGACGCTGTTCGCCGCCCTCGAGGTGGCCACCGGGCAGGTCACCGACCGCTGCTTCGACCGGCACACCAACGTCGAGTTCCTCGCCTTCCTCAAGCAGGTGGCGCGCGCCTACCCACGCCGTCAGCTGCACGTGGTCTGCGACAACTACGCCACCCACAAGCACCCCAACGTGGCTGCCTGGCTGGCCCGCCATCCGCGGGTCCAGCTGCACTTCACCCCGACGTCGGGTTCCTGGCTCAACCTGGTGGAGGTCTTCTTCGGGATCATCACCCGGCAGGCCATCCGGCGCGGCACCTTCACCAGCGTCCCGGACCTCGTCGCCGCCATCGAGACCTACATCGACGCCTGGAACGACCGCTGCCAGCCCTTCACCTGGACCAAGGATGCCGACACCATCCTGGCCAAGGCCGTCCACCCGAAGAAGCGCAAGACACAAGACGCGTCAGTTACACGACACTAGGGTCCCGGCGGTGATGTGCTGAACAGAGTTGGCATGTGATCAGGTGAACCGGCAGCACCGCCACGAACCGGTCCGGCGGCCAGCCGGTCGCGTCGCCCGACGATGGCACGAACGCCATTCCGTCAGGCACGGCGCGCTCAACTTGGGGTTAGCCCGGCGCGGTTTGGCTGCCTCACCGCACACGCTGCGCGGGACCGCGCGGAGGCCCTGTAGGCGGCGGTCGAACCGCGTGATCGTCCAGCAGATGATCCGTTTAGGACCCGGTCCGGTTCATGGCCGTGCGGACACCGACGCCTTGCATGGCCGCCCAAAAGTAGGGTGTACTCCTTGGGGGTGCGGTGCTCGGCTTTGCACCCTCTCGACTTTGCCCGCCGGAACTTGACCTCGACGTACACACCACAAGGAAGGCGTAATGACACGATGCAAGGGACGGGCCGCGCGCGCCAGAGGCGGACTGGGCCGGAGGTTGGCGATCGCCTTGCCTGTCGCCACGGTGTTGCTAGCCCAAGCCGCCGGGAGCCCTCCCTTTGGGGTGACTGCCAGCAGCGCCTCCACGTTCACAGACCAGTTCTCACGATCGGTCAGCGGAGGCTGGGGGGCCGCTCCCCTCGGCGGCACCTACATCGTGTCGGGAACGGCTGCGGACTGGACAGTCAACGGAGCTCGAGGGCAGGTCAGGGTCCCGTCCGGATCGGCCAGGCTCGCCACCATGCCGTGGATCACGACAAAAGATGTCCAGGTTTCCGCCTGCGTCGGCAGCGACAGGGTCGCTACCGGCGGTGGCCAAACCGTCGCGCTCGTTGCCCGCAGGCAGTCAACTGGTCAGCAGTTGGAGGGACGGGCTCGGATCGATTCACAAGGACGCGTCTACCTGTCAGCGTGGCGGCGTACCAACTCATCCCAGACATTGCTCGGCACGGAGATTTTGATCAGCGGCTTGAATCACAAGCCGGGCCAGTGCTTCTGGGTGAAGCAAAAGGTCACCGCCTCCGCCCCCACCAAGATCCAGGTTCGGGCGTGGGCGTACGGCGCCGCCGAACCATCCACGTGGCCGTTGACACGCAGCGACACGACCACCGCTTTGCAGGTCAGCGGCAACACGGGCGTTCGGACATGGGCAGGTGGGTCTACGACCAACGGGCCGACGACGTTCCTGGTGGATAACCTCACAGTGGCTCCACTGAGCAGCGCGGCTGTTGTGCCTGGGGCCCCGACGGGTGTCACCGCGGTGGCCGGCAATACCTCGGCGTCGGTGAGCTGGACCACGCCGACCTCCGACGGCGGGTCACCGATCACCTCTTACACCGTGGCCGCGAACGCTGGCGGGCGGACCGCGGTGGTGACCGGGTCACCACCGGCCACCACCGCGACGGTAACCGGGCTGACCAACGGCACGCCCTACACCTTCACGGTGACCGCGACCAACGCCGCAGGCACCGGGCCGGCGTCACAGTCCTCGTCGGCGGTCACGCCGGCGGCTGTTCCCGGCGCCCCGACCGACGTCACCGCGGTGGCCGGTAATGCGTCGGCTTCGGTGAGCTGGACCACGCCCACCAGCGACGGCGGCTCGGCGATCACCTCCTATAACGTGACCGCAGACCCGGGAGGCTCGACCGTGGTCGTGGTGAACGACCCGCTGCCGGCCACCACCGCCACGGTCACGGGGCTGACCAACGGCACGGGCTACACCTTCACGGTGACCGCGGCGAACGCCGCGGGCACAGGGCCGACGTCTGACCCTTCGACCCCGGTGACGCCGGCAGACGGGACCGCCACCGTGCCGGGCGCCCCTACCAGCGTCACGGCGGCGGCCGGAAATGCCTCGGCAGCGGTGAGCTGGTCCGCGCCCGCCACCGACGGCGGATCACCCATCACCTCCTACACGGTGACCGCGAACCCGGGCGGGCGGTCTGCCGTGGTGAACGGCTCGCCGCCAGCGATGAGCGCGACCGTGCAGAGGCTGACCAACGGCACGGCCTACACCTTCACGGTGACCGCGGCGAACACAGCTGGCGCGGGACCGGCGTCGGCCGCGTCGGACCCGGCGGTGACCCCAGCCGCCGCCGTGCCTGGTGCCCCGACGGGCGTCACCGCGGTGGCCGGCAATGCCTCGGCGTCGGTGAGCTGGACCGCGCCGACCTCCGACGGCGGGTCACCGATCACCTCTTACACCGTGGCCGCGAACACTGGTGGGCAGAGTGCGGTGGTGACCGGGTCGCCACCGGCCACCACCGCGACGGTAACCGGGCTGACCAACGGCGCGCCCTACACCTTCACGGTGACCGCGACCAACGTCGCAGGCACCGGACCGCCGTCCACCGCATCGGCCCCGGTAAGCCCCGCGGGAAGTCCAGGCCCCCAGTCAACCACGCGCCGCTACGGCGCGCTGCCGGGCACCAGTCTGTCCTACCCGGTGCCGGCGGACGCCAAATTCGTCGCACCGGGGGGAAGCGACGCGAGTGCGGGCACCGGGGTGGCGCCTTGGCGGACGGTTAGCCATGCCGTTATCGCTGCGCCCGCAGGCTCAACCATTGTTGTCCGCGCCGGCACCTACCACGAATCGGTAAGCCTGCCGTACCAGAAACAGCTCGGCGTCCAGTCTTATCCCGGGGAGCAAGTTGTATTCGACGGGGCGGTACTGGTGACCGGTTGGGTTGCCGACAGCGCCGGTGTGTGGCGGGTCGACGGCTGGACCGCAACGTTCAAGGAGGGCGGCCGCGGCGACCTGATCACAGCCGGCTACCCGCTGGCAGCCTACCCGGACATGGTCTTCTATGACGGGCGCCAGCTGCGCCAAGTAGCAAGCAAGGCAGCCGTCAAGACGAGCACGTTCTTCGTTGACCAAGCGGCAGATCGACTCTACGTCGGCTCGTCGCCCGTAGGCCACACGATCGAGGCATCGGACCTCGCCCGGGCCCTTGTTGTGAACTATGGAAACGGGTCGGCGGTAAGGGGAATCCGGTTCCAGCGGTACGCGACGCATCCCGACCTCTATGGGACGGTCGTTGGAATCGGTAGCGGCCTCACATTCGAGAATAATGAGTTCGTAGACAATGCGAGCGTGGGCCTGGCGCTTTTCGGGAACTCCGGCCGCATCATCGACAACACGGCTGCCCGCAACGGGGAGATGGGTATTCTCTCCCACAAATCAGACGGGTTGCTCGTGTCTGGCAACTGGATGCATCACAACAACCTCGAGTACTTCAAGTTCACCGGCTCGCAGGGCGGCCTGAAGGTCACTCAGGGGACCAACCAGACGTGGACGACAAACCTTTCCGAGGACAACATCGGAGATGGCTTCTGGTGCGATGTCCAGTGCAACAACGTTACCATCGTGCACAACATTGCCCGCCGCAACACCTTTCGCGGTCTGAAGTACGAGGTTAGTGCCAACGGGATCATCGCCAGCAACCTCCTTACCGATAACAAAACACACGGGATCGTGGCGAACGAAGCGACGAACGTGCAGATCTGGAACAACACGAGCGTACGGAACAACCGGGACATCGAGGTCACCGAGGGTGATCGGCACAGTTCGGATCCGACCTTTTCGGAAGATGTCCATAACATAGTCATTCGAAACAATATCATGTCCCGCGCAATGGGCGGGGGCACACCGGCACCGCTCGGTTTGGAGGACTTTACGCGGACTCTGACCGGTGCGCAGATGAACGTGACCGCGGATTACGACGGCTATTACCGGGTGAGCACGTCCGATCCGGCGGTTCTTGCCATATGGGCCAACTACCCGAACGGAACGCTCCTGTGCCGCGACCTGGCATCGTTCCAGCGGAGCACGGGCCAGGAGTCGCACGGCCTCGCCATCGAGAGCACGGTGGACCCGTTCTTCGTCGATGCGGCAAACGACGACTACCGGCTGAAGCCGGGGAGCGTGGCCCTTGCTGCCGGGGTGGCCCTTCCTCCCGCGGTTGCCGCGGCAGTAGGCTTTCCTGCCGGACAGGTTGTGGACTTAGGAATGTTCCGGCCCTAGCAACTGCTTCGCCTGGGTGCCGCTCCTTCGGCGGATGTGCGACGAAGCACCCCTAGCCATCCCACAACAACGTACAACCAGATGCTTGAAAGATTCGCCGCGGCGCTCAACCCCTCGGTCGTGACGCCGTTGACGACCAGGAAGACCATGCTGCCGAGAAGAACGGTCAGATCTGGCTGGGCCACGGGCAAATGCCAGAGCTGGCGAACCGCAACGAACACGGCGACGATCAGAGACAGCCAGCAGACGCTCCCGATGAGTCCGCCGTCGGTGACGACATTGATGAAGGCGTTGTGACCGCCGCCCAGGCCAAAAGAGCCGAGGAAGAGCCCCCGCGCCGCCGTCAAGCCGTAGCCCAGCAGCGGCCTTTGTGCTACCAGGTCAATCGCCTCATGCCAGAGCGGCAATCGACCGCCAAACGACTCGAGCCGTGCCGCGCCTTGATCTCGGAGCAGAAATGCAAGAATGTTGTTGCCGAACAGGGCGGCTGTCAGAAGCCCGACTATAAGCCATACCGCGAGCAGGTCGCGACGGGACAGCCGGCGACGACCCCAGAGGAGAATGGCGACGCAGCCGGCGACGCAGCCTCCCAAGGCGCCTCTTGTGCGAGTGGCGAGCAGGGCGCCGACATCCACCACGAGAAGCGCGAGGTATATCCAGGACGGCCAGCGCAGGAGGTTATGCGCCGGGCCCCCCTCCCAGAGTATGGCGACGAGTATGACTATCGCGAGTCCTAGATAGGTGCCCGCGGTTACTGGATGGACGTGCAGCCAGTTGAAGCGGTTGGCAACCCCCGGGTCACGGGGATACGGATGGAGCACGCCGGCGCAAACAGATGCGGCAACCAAGGCGACATAGGCATGGCAGAGCATATGCAGCTGGTCTCGCTCACCATAAGTGTAGATCGCCCATGCCAATCCAGCTGTAATCGCCAACTGGTAGCCACGGGCAAGGGCCAGACTCGGGTACACGGCCCAAAGCGTCGAAGCCAGCATGATTGCGCTGAAGTAGCCCGCCAACAGAAGTAAACCCGACGGCCGCCGCCCCCGTGAGGGTAAGCCGAATTGTGTCGCCAGGAAGAGGGCCACCAGCGTATAGATGCCCAGCTCCACGACTACCTGCAGGTCCGGCCGGCCGGCGACCGGGGCGAGCGACGAGCGCAGCCGCAGCTTGTATTCGCTTGCTAGCAGCATGGCCGGGACCAGAACGCCGAGCCAGGCGCGTGGCCACGCGCGGGGACGCCGAGGCGCCGACCGGGCGTTCCTAGTGGCCTCTACTTCGACCGTTGGCGACATCACGCCAGGTTCCAAGACTGGCGCACGGCCGGGCGTCGCGCAAAACGCGTATCAGCAGGCGGTCTACCCGCTCTTGCAGCGGTCAACTGGTCCACCTGGTTTCTATGGCAACCGAGCGTCGCGCGGGACCCCCCGCTGCAGTCTGGAGCAACTGCTCGTAGGCGTCCACCACGTGCGGGGCGTTGTAGCGGTCTAGCGCCCGAGCGGCTGCCCGTCGCCGGAGGCGCACTTGTTCGTCTGCGGGCAACTCCCGCAGCTTGCACAGCACCTCCGCGAGATTGAATTCCCCCCGAGCCGATCGACTGAAATAAACCCCGGCATCCCCCACTGTCTCACGGTTGTAGGGAGTGTCAAACGCAACCACCAAGGCGGCGCTGTGCATGGCTTCGACCAGGGATGGGTTCATTCCGCCCACGGAATGACCGTGAATGTATCCAGATGCCGAGCCGATCAGGGCGAGGAAGTCGCGCCGGTCGTCGACATGTCCGACGAACCGGATGCGCTCGTCATGAGAGCTGAGCCCGCGAAGACGAGCCACGACGGGCGAGTCGTAGTTCGCGGCGCCCAATACGAGCAGTGGCTGCGACAGCTCGGTGCGGGAGTACGCAACTGCAACGGCGTCGACGTTATTCTCCGGATTCAGGCGGCCGGCTGTGATGTAATAATTGTGGGCCTCTACGCCGTAGCGCTGGAGGCTGGAGTTCGCAGTTGGCCGCTGGATTCTCGGCACGCAGTATGGAATGACCGAGGACCGGGCGCCGAAGTCCCGCTCGTATACCGCGGCCATCGCCTGACAGTCTGATATCAAACCGGTTGCGCCAGTGCCCGCGAAGCAGGCGGAGAGACGAAAGAATCTGCGGGCCAGCGTCCCCCACTTCCCCCGCAGCCACTCCTGGCCGTCAGTATTGAGTAGGACAGGCTGCCCCGTGAACTTGTGTATCGCACAGAACACGGCGTTCGCCACGTTCACCACGAGGACAACGTCGTGTCCCGCGCCTCGCGCCCGGAAAGAGGCGAGGAGCCCGTGGCTCAGAGTGTTGAAGGATTTACCCGGAAGAGCCGCAGAGCGCACCCGTTTGACCCCGGCATAGGAGCTGAAGTCCGTGGAGTCTGTGCTGCGACAGTACATCGTGACTCGATGGCCCCGGTTAGCAAGCTCGGGCAGAAGGGTAGTCAAGAAGGTTTCATACCCGCTATAGGTAGATGGAATCGTGCGGGCGCCGTACACCCCTATGTCGAGTTTCCCCTCGGGGCGAGTTGTTCGCTCCCTCACGATGCCTCCGCCCTGGAATAGGCTCGGTGCGCACGGTATAAGACCACAGCGCCTACCACGCCTCCTGCCGTCAGAGCGAACGGTGCCAGTCCAGGTCGACCGCTCGCGGCCACAGCACACACCAGCACCAGCCCCACTGCGAGCTCGACGGCCCTTAGGATGAACACGTATCGGGAACGCCTCCGCGCTACGAGCGCGTTGGCGGGCGCAAGACCAGCGGAAAACGCGATCGCGTATGCAGCCCAGCCCGCCACCGTCAGCCGCTCGATGGGGAAGTCTCCATTGGTCAGTAGGCGCCCGAGGGTGTCAACGAAGATGACAGCGAGGATGCCGATAGTCGTCACGACCAGCACCAGAGAGCTCACCGTAGCGCGCATGGACAGCACGGGCTTACGCGCATCTCGCGCCTCTGCCGAGTACGTCGGCAACAGGAAAGAACTGATCCCGGCCGCGAAGGTAAACGCTGGTGCGACGAGCAGCCTCGCCGCTTCGACCGAACCCAGCACAGCCCGAGACGCCAAGGCAACGATGACAACCCTGGTCAACAGCAGGGCCAGCGGCCGAAGGGCCGCCTGTGCGGAACGCCAGGCGGCGAAGGACGTCACCTCTCGCAGACCGACCCCGGTCGGGCGGACCCACCTGAACTCCTCAGCCGGGATCTGAAGCACAGCGACGGCCAGAGCGGCGCCACCTCCGATCAACATGCCTGTGACAAAGATGCTCAGGCTCGGGCGCTGACCCAGTGCGGTGATGGATAGGATAACCGTCAGCGACATCGCAGCGAAGACGGCATCGCACAAGGTCAGCCGCCAGAACTCCAGCCGGGCCATGAGGATACGTCGACAAGCCTCCTCGCACACCCACACCATCGCCATGGCACCGAACAGAAGGGCCAGCGCGGGGCCAGCCACATCGAGCAGCAACACCGTAAGCGCACTCGCGAGCAGGATGGCGAGAGCCAATACAAAGTGGGTAAACAACAGGGAACCGCGCACCTGAGGATCGAACCGGTCCAACACGGTGAGGCTGTCACCCACCCAGCTGGTCTGCACCGCAGTGACCACCACGAGAACGGCCAATAGGAGGGCAAAGGTCCCATACCCGGCTGCGCCGAGGCTGTGGGCCGCGAGAACCTGCAGCGCCAACGTCCCCGTCGACGCTGTAACCTGACTCGCCATGGCCCCGCTAGCTCGCCGCCCACCAGCGGCACGGGTAGCGCCAGGCGGTCCCTCTGCAAGCCCGAGTGCGACACTGTCGCTGGTTGGGACGGCTGGCGGCGCCCCCATGGATTCCTGGTGAGGTGATTGACCGCTCCCCAACGACGCTGGCACGTAGTCTAGGCTCTCAACATGTCGATTGTCGGGCCGCATCGCCATTGCCCTTCGCCGTCGAAGCGCTCGATGCCGGCCGGAGGAGCGGCGAGTTCCGGAGAAATCCATCTGCAAGCGCCCGGCAGCCGTAAGACGCCGGGCTGCGACTTGCTCACCACGCGCTCGCTAACGTCACTTTAGGTCGCCGTCCGGCGAGTGACCAAGCCACCGCGGTGGCGAGCAGCAGGCCCAGTAGAAAGGCGATTGCCAATGAACGTAGGAGACCGTTGCTTTTCGCGGTGTTGGACGAGGAAGCCGGCTTGATGAATTGAACCCCGGAGCCGAACAGCTTGCTCGCGGTCTCAATGTCAGCGACCCGGAGGGTAAGCGTGGAGAGCGTCGTGCTTGCTGCGATCGTCATCGCCTGAGCCTGCAAGCGGTCTGGCGGCGCAGGCTTGAGTGCGGCAAGCACCTTGGCGCTTATCGCGTCAATCGCTTGAGTTGCCACCTGGGCATCATGTTCTGTCTGTTTTGCAGTGAGGTTCTGGTAGGCAGCGCCCACTCCGTTGGCCACGCGCGCCGCCTCGTCCGCGTTGTCCCCCGAAGCCGAGATTTTGATCACGTCAGAGTCGGCGCCTGCCGCGGCCGACACCAGGCGGTCGAGGCGCTGGGCGGTGTATTCGCTGCCCAGCTTTGCGGCCGCCGTCTCGAGGACCGCTTGGGACTGCGCGAACTGGGCTCGACTGGCGGCATACCGTCCCGAGCTCAACGCCGAAATATTGCTGGGTCGGAAAAGGTCACTGCCGCGAGGGTCAGTCAGCCCGAGCGTCGCGGTAGCGCTCGCCTGTCCTGGGGACGCCGTGCCGACAGCCGCGCCGATGGCGAGGGAGCCGAGGATGAGGATCAGCGAGACGAGCCGGAACCGCCAGAGTGATTCCAGCAAGCCAGGGCCGGGGGACGCAGCTGGTTCAACCATGTTGATCCTACTCGGCCGGCTACAGAGAGTGTCACTGTAGCGGCCCTACTCGGGCCGCAGCGGTTGTAGGCAACGGACACAAGCCAACCCTCTCGTCCGCACCACGGTGGCCCTTGTGTTGCCAGTCCTCGCAGCGCCTACAGGATGGAGCAAACCCGCCCGGTGTCGTAGACGAGAATGGTATCTTCGCTGCTATCGAACCATGTAGTCGTGTCGACCCGGGGGGTTCTGCGGGGTGGCGATCGACAGACGCGAGCTCCCGGCGCAGGATGGCCGAGCAGTCCCGCCGATCGAGTTCTCTCTTCCGGGTCGCCGCCGGCCCCGCCGATGGCAGCGCCGTTACCGGCAGATCGTCGTCGTGGCCGACGCGCTTGTTGTACTCTTGGCCCTCTTCGCGGCGCTCGTGCTTCGCTTCCGAACCAGCGACGTCGTGCTGGACGGCGTTCACTATGGTGCTTTATCCGTCGCAGTGGGAGCGGCCTGGGCCGTCAACCTCGCCGGGCACCGAGCTTACGACCTGCGCTTCCTTGGTGCCGATGTAGCCGAGTACAAGCGCGTGGTCTGGGCGTCGATCCATCTCTTCAGCCTACTGGCCATCGGCGCCTACTCCCTCAAGTGGGATCTGGCCCGCGGGTTCGTGGCCTACGCATTCCCCCTCGGCACCCTGCTCTTGCTGGTGGAACGCAACCTGGCGCGCAAGGTGCTGTACCGCAGGCGGAGGAGCGGTAGGTGCTCGTACCGGGTGCTGGCCATCGGCGACCGCCCCCATGTCATCCACGTGATAGACACCGTCCGCCGTGAACGCCTTGCCGGTTTCACGGTCGTCGGTGCCTGTGTGCCTGCAGGCGACGACACGTCGGTCTCCGGCGTGCCGGTGGTGGGGAGCGTGAGCTCGGCGCGGGAGGCGGCAGCGGAGCTGGAGGTCGACGTCGTCGTCGTGACGGCGTCGCACGGGGTGGGCAGCGAGACCGTCCGCCAGCTGTCGTGGGACCTGGCGGGTAGCGGCATCGACATGGTGCTCTCGCCGTCCCTGACCGACATCGCCGGGCCGCGAATCGCCGTCCGGCCGGTGGCCGGCTTGCCGTTCCTGCACGTGGAGGAGCCGGAGTTCGGGTTCATTCGCACGGTGCTCAAGAGCGGAATCGACCGGCTGGTCGCCTCGCTGGCGCTGATCGTGCTGGCGCCCACCTTCGCGGTGATCGCCCTGGCCATCCGCCTGACCAGCCCGGGGCCGGCCTTCTTTCGACAGTGGCGAGTGGGCATGGACGGCAAGACCTTCTGCGTCTACAAGTTCCGAACCATGCGCAACGACGCCGAGAGGCTGCTGGCAGGGCTGCAGGAACAGAACCAGACCGACGGCCTGCTGTTCAAGCTGCGGGAAGACCCGCGGGTGACCTCCGTGGGCGGGTGGCTGCGCCGGTTCTCACTGGACGAGCTGCCCCAGCTGATCAACGTCGTCAAGGGCGAGATGTCGCTCGTCGGACCGCGCCCGCTTCCCGTTTCGTCCGAAGACTTCCAGGGACATGAGCGGCGGCGGCTGCTCGTCAAGCCGGGCATGACCGGCCTCTGGCAGGTCAGCGGCCGGTCCGGCATCTCCTGGAATGACACCGTGCGCCTCGACCTGTACTACGTCGAGAACTGGTCCGTCACCCTGGATCTGCTGATTCTGTGGAAGACGATTTTCGCCGTGCTCAGGCGCGAGGGCGCCTACTGACGGGCGACACGGCCCCATTTAGCGCTCCGTACTCCCTTGGCCGCCCTGACCGCCCGCGGGTCCGGCGGCTCCGTCGGCGAGCGGCCTACCGTGGTGCTGGCCGCGGCTTGATCGTTGTTCCTTGTACTCGCCGATTTCGTCTATTTGTGCGAGTACACGGACCAACGTTCGATCGTCAAGCCTGGACGGCACCCGGCGACTTGCCCCTGGTCTGGCTCGTCAGGAGCAAGCGCCGTCCGAGCGGCCAATGTCATCACTTTGTTGGCTGTGCGGGAGCGTTCGGCGGATGTACGCTTTCCGACTCGCCATGTTGTACAGTTCGCGAATGCAGGTGGCGATCAGCGCGCTCCGAGCGGATCTTGCGGGCTGGATCGAGCGAGCCCGTGGAGGCGAAGAGGTCCTCGTGACCGACCGCGGAGTGCCCGTCGCGCGACTACTTCCGGTGGACAGCGCACCCATCATCGAGCGGCTGACGCGGGAGGGCCTGCTGGG
>JAABUN010007490.1_pt1 | contig 11722 bp, 10 predicted proteins | sample 5559311 | NCBI WGS metagenome assembly JAABUN01 (sample SAMN10711877, study PRJNA513370) | rock metagenome | isolation source: Antarctica rocks | place: Antarctica: Victoria Land, Siegfried Peak sud | reverse complement strand
GGTCGCCGCGCCGCCGCCGTTGTCAGTACCACCGCCGGTCGCCGCGCCGCCGCCGTTGTCAGTACCACCGCCGGTCGCCGCGCCGCCGCCGTTGTCAGTACCACCGCCGGTCGCCGCGCCGCCGCCGGTGCTTCCGCCGGTGCTTCCGCCGGTGCTTCCGCCGGTGCTTCCGCCGGTGCTTCCGCCAGCGTCACTCGGGGCCGTCCCGCCACCGCCATCGCTGGGAACCGTGACCACCGGAGCAGTGCTGGGAACCGTCACCACCGGAGCGGTGCTTGGGGCGGTGCTCGGAACCGTGACCACCGGAGCGGTGCTCGGAGCAGTGCCGGGAACCGTGCAATCGGTTCCATCGTTCCCGACACCGGCGAGCCCGGTCGTGGAGCCGTCCACGGTAGCCCCCGTAAAGATGGTGCCGCTGAGATTTGCCCCGTCGAAGGTGGCCCCAGACAGATTGGCGCAGTAGAAAGTTGCGCCGCTGAGGTCTGCCCCATTGAAGGTGACCCCCGCCAGATTTTGATAGCTGAAGTCCGCGCCGCTCAAAGGTTGACCGTTATAGGTTGCCTGCGCCGAAGCTGATACCACTGAGAGGGTGACCATCGCCAGCAGGAGACCAAGAACGGTGAAGAGTGAGGCGAAGATCCGGAGTCGGCCGAGGGACGATGAACGTGTTGCCATGGTGGGGAGTGTCCCTTTCTGCCCGGTACGTCCCGATGGGGCGACCGAGAACGGCAATCCGGCAACCATCCTGGTCGTCCGATGCCGTAGTAATATGACTCCCAAAATATAATTCCTGTAGTAGAACGATTGTTATAGTCCATCATGTCCAATTGTCCGCAACGATCGGCTGCTGTCGCCTGCCCACAACCGGTACTTTCGGCGGAATACGCCCGGAGTACTAGTCTTTCTGGCTGATCGGGGCAATCGAGCGGCAACCAAATCAATCGGATAGGGAGTCCCATCGATGAAGACGATCCGGGAATTGCGGCAGGAACATGGGTGGACACAGTTCGAGTTAGCGCTCAGGGTTGGGGTCCATCCGCAGGCGGTCTACCTGTGGGAGAGTGGCCGTCGCATGCCTTTGGTTCCACAGGTCCGCAAGCTGGGACTGATATTTGGCATGTGTTCCGACGAGATCGCGTTGATCGAGCCCATCTCCAAGTCCCGGACGAGACGAATCTCGCGTGGAGTCTCCACCGAGATGACCCTGGACGAAGACCCATCACTCCAGGACATCGACGCGGAGGACGAGTAACACCACTTGTTAGAGACAGCACTCGACACGAAACGACCGTTGCCGTGGCCGGGGGCGAATCGCTGACCGGATGAAGTCCGTTCCTTGTCTTATAAAATGCAGGTAATCCGTACCACCCGTGTGTAATCGGCCCCTCACCTAAGCAGAATCAAGCAGAGAACCGGACCTCGATAGGCGCGACGCAGTACCCGGACGTCCTGAACTGCCCCCCTAAACGGTGTCTCCCGACGCGATCACTATCCACGACACCCGGTCCTGAAACCCACGACACCCGGTCCTGAAACCCACGACACCCGGTCCAAAATCGCGCCCAGATCGGCGCAGCTGGGGGCATTTCGCTCTCTAATAAACAAATAAGTTAACCGGCGCGGTGCGGATCGCTTGTAGCTCCCGCCCGCGTCATGCATGGTGGAATAGCAACGGCACTGTACGTTCACACCGTCGCGGTAGCCGAATGCCCGTCGCACCAACGAAAGCGCCCCGGCGGTGCGGGAACACACGCCGGGGCTCGACCCAGAGAGGCTGTCACCTAATGGGCGATCCCCACGATACCACCGGCCCGATTCCGATCCTCGACGACCTGGAGCCCCAGCACATCCGCGAGCTGGTCGCGATGGCGGGGCAGGCCCGGCGCGACGTCTGGCCCGTCGAGACCGTCCGGCAGGCGATCGCGCTTTACGCCGCGGCGATGGCGGACACCCCGGCCCAGCTGACCCCGGCCCCGGCCCAGCTGGGCGGCGTGCTCGACGATCTCCAGCGACGGATCGCCCACTACCGCGCCACCGGCTCGCCGCTCATGGGCTGGCTGACCGGCCTGCCGACGCTCGACGACCGCCTGGGCGGGCTCCAGGCCGGGCGACTGAGCATCCTGATCGCCCAGCCCGGACAGGGCAAGACGACCCTCGCCGCCCAGATCGCCTACCACGTCGCCGCCCAGGGCGCGCCGGTGCTCTACTTGAGCTATGAGAACTCTGCCGCGTCGCTGATCCTGCGGACGATCGCCCGGATCGGTGGCCGGTCGGTCCGTCACGTCGAGCGGGGCGAGTTCCCCCTCGACGCCCTGGCCCCGGCTGTCGAGACGTTCCGGCGCGACGCCCAATCGCTCCACTTCCTCGACGGCGGGCGACAGACCACCCTCGACGCGCTGGAGGGCTACGTCGCGGAGCTGACGGACCGCCACCCGGACACCGGCCCCCCGCTGATCGTGACCGACTATCTCCAGCGGCTCGCCGCTACCGACGCCACGGAACGGGACGCCCGGATGCGTGTCGAGCGGACATCGCAGCGGCTGTCGGAGCTGGCAAAGCGGACCCCGGCACACGTCCTGGCGATCAGCTCGACGAACCGCGCCGCCTACCTGACCAAAGACTCCAGGCCGTCGCTGTCGAGCGCCCGCGAGAGTGGCTCAATCGAGTTTGACGCGGACCATGTGCTCGCGCTGGCCCGCCCAGAGGGCGACGGCGGCGACGCCCCGCACGGCAAGGACGCGCTCTGCCTGGAGATCGCGAAGAACCGGCACGGGGCGATGGGCACGGTCAGTCTCTATCGCGACTGGCTGACGCTCGCGATCAGTGAGCCGGAGCTCGCCGCGGCTGGTAACGGCGGCGCCTGGACGGTCGGTCGCGGCGGGCGGGTCAGCGGCCCGGCCCGGAGCGGTGCGCTCGCCGTGGCGGCGCGGCGATGACCGGCCCGATCGGTCCAGGCAGCGGCCCCAGCGGCGTCACGGACACCGGGCGCCGGGACCGGCAGGGCAATCCGGTCTGGGAGCTGACCTGGCACGCGCTGGAGGGGCTCGACGGCTTCCACCGGGAGGGCGGCTCACTCCGCGCCCGCTGCCCGGCTCACGGTGGCGGCAACCGCGGTGCCCTGCGCATCAGTCCGGACAAGGGCGTAGGCACCTGCGCCGTCTGCGGAGCGACGTTCGTCGTCACCGATCATCCCGCCCAGCGTGCCCGGCAGGATGCGTGGGAGCGGTCGCGAGACCCGATCGTGACCATCGGCGGGCAGCCCCACCGCCTGCGGCGCGCTGTAGTGGCCCCAGAGCCCCACAATGCCCCGCACATGACTCCGGCACCACAGAACCCCAGCTACCCCACACAGGGCACGCTCCAGCGGCTCCAGGACGCGCTCGCGTTCTACGCCGCCCGGCTGCCCGGCTCCGACGGCGAGCGATATCTCGCGGCGCGGGGGATCCCCCTCGACGTGGCCCGTCACCTGGGCTGGGGCTGGGGCGGCGACCGCGGCGATCCAATCGGCCTGCCGGTAGTCAGCCGGGAGACCGGCGAGCCCCAGGACCGGGACTATTTCCGGCGGCGCGTGGTGATCCCCCTCGCCGCTCCGGACGGTCAGCCGGTGGGAGCGTTCGGGCGGACCGTCGAGCCGGACCGGGAGCCGCGTTACCTGGCGCTCGACGCGGCGAGGGGCATGAAAGCCCTCACCAACGGCGGCGCGGTCGCCGCGGCGATCTGGGACGCTACCTCCCTGGTCATCGTGGAGGGCGCCCTCGACGCGGCGGCGATCATCGCGGGCGGGCTCGCATCGGTGGTCGCGATCGGCTCGACGCGCTACCCCTGGCCCCGGCACTTTCGCGGTGTCCGGCATGCCGTAATCCTGCCTGATAACGATGGCGACGCCGGGCGAGCGGGCGCGATCCGGACCCGGCAGGCGCTGGAGCTGGAGGGCGTCGCCGTGACGATCCTTGACCCGACGATCCTGGGCGAGCGCAAGGACGCCGCGGCCTACTGGCAGGCACGCCGCGAGCTGCCCGGTGCGCTGGTCGCCGCCTGTTCAGTCCCCGTCGCGGCGAGTCGCTGGAGCGGCTTTGCCGATCGGCAGGGGCAGCGTGCCGCGTTCGTGGCGGCGTCCGGGACTCCGACTGTCGAGCCGACCGCGCCGCCGTCGCCTGGCCCTGATTGTCCTGGCGATGGTCTAGCCCCGGACGATCTCGCTGCCCTTGACACCCTCGACGACCTGGCGACCGACTACCGCGACGACAATCCGGATGGCGCGCCACTCCCGACTAATCCTGCCGAGTATGCCCTGGAGCGACTGGTCTGGGTGGACGGTGCCGACCGCCTGCCCATTACAGAGGCCATGCTCGCGGAGGCCCACCGGACGGCACGGCAGATCATCAGCGACCCCAACGATCCGTTCTACACTGCAAGTGACTTTGCCGCAGATATGGTCGCGACTTGGACGAGCCTAAACCCAACTGACCAGGCCACCGGTTGGGCAGCCTGGCAGCTTGTGACCCAGCAGAGACCCTAGGGTGTGTCTTGGGCTGGCACTATGCACCACGTGGGCATCACCTAGGCAGCGATCGTCGCGTCTGATTGGGTCATAGAGAGGCTGTCGCGGCTGTGAGCAGCCTTGCCCAGCGGATCGTATCTGCTGGAGGTTCCTATGTTGCGGTCGCTCGCAGCCCCTCGTACTTCCCCCTGTGGCTGTCGCAGCTCCTCTCCGGGTTCGGCGACACGATCCACTACATCGCCCTCGTAGTCCTCGTCTTCGAGCTAACCGGCCAAGGTACCGCTGTTGCGGTTCTCGTCGTCGCCGAGATCGTGCCGGTCCTGATCCTTGGGCCAATCGCCGGCGTCTTGATCGACCGCTTCAGCCGGAGGGGTGTCCTAATCGGGGCGGACCTTGTCCGTGCTGCGCTGGTCCTTACCCTCGTCTGGCCGCAGGGCGCTTGGCACGCGTATCTCGTCGCGGCGGGACTCGCTGCGGGGAACACGTTCTTCAACCCCACTGTCCAGGCGGTGATCCCCGCCATTACCACGCCGGAGCAGCGACTAGCCGCGAACTCTGTCGCGTGGACAACGGGACGCCTTGTGCAGATCATCGCCGCTTCGGTCGCGGGCGGACTGATCGGCCTGGTTGGGACCGATGTCGCCTTCGCCGTGAATGCGGCATCGTTCGTCGCGTCCGCCCTGCTCATCGCTCGGCTCCATATCCCAGCCCGGCTTGGGCAGGTGGCTACATCCGCAACCCGAGGGCTGACCGGCTACGTGGCCGACGCCCGGCAGGGACTAGCCTTCGCTCGGCACGACAGACTCGTGTCACGACTCCTGGTCGTGCAGGCATTGGCATCATTCGCCACCGGGGCAACCGGCGCGTTGCTCGTGGTCCTGGCCAAGGACCATCTCCATCTCGGCCCCTCGGGCTTCGCCTGGCTGGTCGCCGCTATTGGGGTCGGGGCACTGATCGGCCCCTTCATCCCGAACGCCCTGGCGCGAGATTACCGGGACGCCCGCTGGCTGTTCGTGCCCTACATCGTTCGGGGCATCGGCGACGTGCTGATAGCGGTCCTGACCCCACTCCCGATTGCCCTGGTGATCCTGTTCGTCTACGGGCTCAATACTTCGACCGGGATGGTCGTCTTCAACTCGACCGTCCAAGGGCAGGTACCCGACGCAGTCCGGGGGCGTGTCTTTACCCTTCTGGACGTGACCTGGAGCGCGATGCGACTCCTGTCGCTGGCCCTCGGAGCGATCCTCCTAGACGTGGTCGGGATCGCGCCGGTCTACTGGATCGGTGGGATGTTCCTAGTCGGAACCGGGGTGCTCGGCCTCCGACTGTTCGCCGGGCACGACTTTCGGACGGTGCCAGCGGATCGGCCCTGATCGGGCATCACGCGACCGAATGGGTCATCTCGACCCCCGATGTCGCGCCGGGATGGATGTCGAGCTCGAACCGGAGCCCCAGCCGCTCCGAGAGCAACCGGAGCGTATGGATGTCGGGATCATCCTCGCCGTCTTCCAGCGCCCCGACGGTCTCTGAATCGACGCCCAGCCGATCCGCGAGCTGGTCGATGTCGAGCCCATGCTCCGCACGGTAGCGCAGCACGGCGAGCGCCACGTCGCGAGCAAAGGCGGTCCGCTCCCACATCTCACGGAATGCGGGATCGTCGCGCTTGTATCGCTCAATCAGCTCTGTCGCGGAGATGGTGCCTGGAGGTAGGTAGTCTGTCGTCATTCGGGCTCCAGAGCCGCTAGGCGCGCCTGGGCATCGGCGATCGCTCGACGGAATCTCCGGGGATTATGCACCGCTTCCGACCCGACCGCAGCCACCACGAACACCCGACCACCACGCCGCAGGTAGAACGCCCGCCACGGCGAGCGCCCCTGGCGTGGCCGTAGCTCACGCAGCACCGTCCCCTGGACCTGGCTGCTGTGCGGGTATCCCAGCGCGTCCCCAAGCTCCTGGAGCTTGAAGATGGCATTGGCGACCGCATCCCGCTCCCGCTGGGGCAGGCTGTCGAGCTCTGCACGCGCCTCGGGAAGAATCTGAACGTCTACCGCCATCGTCACATTCTCCGCTTATCACTGACACCAGATCACACCGGCACCACCGGCCCTGCGCGCACCATAGCGATAGACGCCCGGAAGTGTGTCTCCATCGTTCCCGCCCGGCTCCGGGATTTCCAGATGCCAGCAAGCAGGGCTAGCGCCCGGTGATCCATTCCCACATGCGCCGGCGGCGAGAATGGCGCGCTGTAGTGGCCGCTGACGGCCGTTCCGGAGCGGACATGACTCCCAACCCCTCACGATCACCCGAGGCCGTGCCGGGATCGTCCTGCCCCCCCGCTGCACTGGAGGGCGACGCGGTGGCGGTCAACACCTGGAGTCGAGCGGCCTGCTCCAGCGCGCTCGCCTGCCTGGCGATGATGGCCCGCAGCTCCGACGCCTCGCGCTCGCGCCTGGTCAGCTGGTCGCGGAGCTCGCGGACCAGTTCGTCGCGCTCCGAGACGATCGCTGCCTGGAGGGGCTGGGCGTCACCGGACGGCGAGCTACCCCGTGGTTCCGGAGCGGCCATGGTGCCGACCGCTAGAGGATCGCCGTCGAGCCGGACCAGCCACCGGAACCCCTGAGCGCGCTGCTCACGCTTTGCTAGAAGTTCCTGACGCTTTATCCGGCGGCGAACCGTATCAGCTGAGACGCCCAGTTCCGACGCGGCGTCGGCAATGCTGGCCCAGTGGCCATCGCCGGACGGTGCCCCGCTGCCCATGTCCTGCCCCCGTGCATCTGTCTGATCTGCCAGCGTGGTGCCTACCCTATGCACCACCTGGGCACTGCCTACGTGGCAGACCCCGGCCCCGGCCCGTATCCTACACTAACTCGTCTTAGAATGGGGTACACTGAGCCCATCAACCGGGGCGATCGGACCCTGGACCCGCTGCCGGACAGGACACCGCACCACATGGGCACCGCGAGCGCAGAGACCGCCCTCGACATCCGCACCGCTGCCGACCTGGCCACGGCTCCCGGCGAGATCGCCTGGGCGGGCATCGCCGCGGCCTGGCTCGCGGAAGTCTCCCAGCGCACCGGCTCGACACGCACCCCCACGGAGTACGGGCGCTACCTGCGGCAGTTCGTCGAGCGGCTCGCCGGATATGGCCGCGACCTGACCACGGCAGCGGCGGCGGATGTCCAGGCATTCGCCTATGCCCCGCTGCCCGATGCCCGGCGCGGTGGTCAGCCCGGCAAGCCCCCGGCCCCGTCGAGCGTCAACGTCCGGCTCGCCGCGGTGCGGAGCTTCTATGACTTTGCCCGGCGCCTGGGCGCGGTCGCCCAGAACCCGGCGGACCATGTGCGACGTCCACGCCTGCCAGAGCCCCGGCCCCGTGGCCTGACCCCGGAGCGCATCCGCGAGCTGCTCGCCGCCCTGCCGGACAGCCCTGCCGGGCGGCGCGACCGGGCGATCATCGTGCTCGCCGTCCTGACCGGGCTGCGGCGCTCCGAGCTGCTGGGGCTGACCCGTGGCGCGATCATCACCCATGACGGCGTGCCCTATCTCGACTGGCGCGCCAAAGGCGGCAAGATGCGACACCGCGAGCTACCCGGCCCGGCCCTCGACGCGATCACCGCCTGGCTCGCCACGGCGGGGCGTCCCCTGGACCAGCTCGACGACCACGCGCTGATCTTCCCGGTGTCCGGCGCGACGCTCGCGGAGAACCTACGGCGCTACGGTGCCCGGATCGGAGAGGACGATCTCACCATTCACACGCTGCGGCACACGGCGGCAAAGCTGCGGCGGCAATCCGGCGCGTCGCTGGAGGATGTCCAGGCGGTGCTAGGACACGCGAGCGTCGCGACGACGGCCCGCTACCTGGCTCGCCTGGAGGGCGTCCGCGATCCCGGCTGGCAGGCGGCGGCGGCATTGCTCGTCGGTCCGGCGGCGCGATCTGGCGGGAGGGGCTAGGCATGGTCGACATCAACGATCTGCGCAAGCACGCGGAGGAACGCCGGGCGCGCCTGGAGGCTGCGAGCGCGATCAATGGGGTAGGTTCAGCCGCGCTCCAGGCAATCAACGCTAGCAGCCTTGCCCCGGCAGTCCGTGTCACCATAACGGCGCCCTCGCCGTTCAACGAGTCCCGCGAGCGGGAGCGCCGGGGCTATGACCAGTCGGAGCACTATCTCCCGGCGGACAGTGAGATCGTCACGGAGCTCATGGGGACGGTCGACTACGGCGCGTTCCTCGACGCCCAGGAACCGACCGGCCCAGACCATGAGCGCCTGATCGCGGACATGCGGGCGGCGATCGCCACCCCGGAGGGCGACACGCTGCGGCGCGGGGTCGCCCATGAGATCGCCCGGCGCATCTGGGCCAATGCCGCGAGCGCCCATGACTATCGCGGCGACGACCCGGACAATGAGACCGTCGAGCTCCGTGACATGGAGACCGGCAGGGAATGGTCAGAGCCGATCAGCGGCGCCATTCTGACCAACACGGCGGCCCAGCAGATCGCCCTGATCGGCGCCGATCCTGACACCCTCGACCGGGAAGATCGGCACGATCGCACGATGGCCCTACGGATCGCTGCGAGCTACGGCGAGCGTGACGTCCTGGAGGGCATCTGGGCGGGCTACCTCGACGCGCTCAACACCCCCCCATCGGCCCCGCACTATCGCCCCACACATGGCGAGACCGGCTTCGGCCTAGCACCGTCAAATGGCGTGACCTGGGGCGCGACACGGGCGCAGTATTCCCCTGCGGAATGGCAGGCCGACCCTGGCGATGGGATGCCGACCATCCTCAATCCCTGGGGCAAGCGCGACTATTCCAAGCATTCATTCTCCCGCGAGCTGATTGCGGCGGATGATGCCTGGGAAGTTGTCCAGAACCTGGGCGATCGCCACGCCGACGCCCTGGACTACATTCACACCAAGTGGCTGGCAAACCGCGACGAAGCGGCGACCGGCTGGGGTATCCAGCTCGACGCGACCGAACTCCTGGCGTCCTGGGGCATCAAGCCCCACTCCCGCGGTGGCTACGAACCCAAGTACATCGACATGGCTGCCGACATCGTGCGTGAGCTGGCGCTCCAGACCGTGAGCGCGAGCATCACCTGTTACCCAGCAAAGGGCGAGCGGGGCAAACCAGAGACCGGCATCATCCGTGAGACCAGCCTCATCACGATCGAATACACCGACGCCCGCCTGACGTTAACCGGCGAGCACCGTCCGTTCCGCTGGCGCATCAAGCCCGGCGCCTGGGCCGTGGACGCCTACACACTCGCCCCCCAGTACAAGGCGGTCCATCGGGCAATCCTTGCCCTCGACGCCCAGGCCCAGTACGCCAAACGGATCGGGCGCGAGCTGGAGCAAGCCTGGCGCGTGCGGGCGGCGAGAGACGACCTGGAGCGGCCCTTCATCGTCGGAGAGTTACTCCGCGGTGCCCGTATCGAACTCCCGCAGACGCAAGAGACACGGTTCCGAAAGCGTGTAGAGGACCAGCTCGACCGGCTAAAGGACATCGGCGTGATCGCAAGCTGGAGCTACCCGGACGGTGCTGTAACCCAGAGCGGCAAGAAGGGGCACGCCCAGTGGCTCGACGCCCGAATCGTCTTTGCCGTTCCCGATCACGTCCGCGAGACCTACAACCCGATCGCTGCAAACAAGCGGAGAGGGCGACGACGACGGGCGCTCGCGTCACAGAATGTCACCAAATAGCGCGTCGCAATCCCCTGCGGAGGGGGGCCAAAATGTCGCGAAACGGCCAGTTACGCACATGATTTCGGGACGCTCGCGTGCGCGTGCGAGCGACGGCCCCCAGTGGGAGAGGCACCGACCATGACCCGGCTCGACACGGACGGCCTGCTCTGGCTCGACATCCGGCGCCTGCGGACCCAGGGCGCGCTCCAGCCCGGCGCGATCAGTTCGACGCACTGGACCTGTCGCGGCGAGCCGAGCGGCGACATCCACCACATCATGGCCCAGGACGGCGCGACGCTGACCCTGCATTACCGCGTCCGAAGTGACGGCGGACCGTGGCGGCAGATCGTCGAGCCCATCGCGATCACGACGACGGACCAGCACTTCGGTGGCGTCCGGCGGTGGTTCGTTTGCCCCGGCTGCGGCGACCGGCGCGGCGTGCTGTGGTCAGCCGGTGGCCTGTTCCGGTGCCGTGTCTGCCACCGGCTCGCCTATTCCTCGACGCGAGAGGAACCCATTGACCGGGCGATCCGGCACCGCGAGCGCGTCCGGGCACGGATCGGCGGCACCGGGCGGGGCATGGACTGGCAGCCCGGCGACAAGCCTCGCGGGATGCGCTGGGGCACCTGGACGCGGCAGATGGACCAGTGGCGCGACGCAGAGGATCGCTTTGAGGAGGAGTTTGTCATCTCCCTCCGTCAGCTCGCCCGGCGCGTCGGAGTGCTGGAGGATGGGCTCGACTGAGTGGCCCGGGACTGGACTGGTTGAGGGTATCCTGCGCGAGTACTGAGATGCCGACGATGCCAGCAGAAGGAAGCGACGAAGAAGCGCTGTGCTACGGGGATCCTTGCTGGTCTCGTGTTGTCCATGTCGGTCGCCGCTACTGATCGCCGCCAGGGACAGCGAGGTGCCCAAGGGTATCCCGAGGGCATAAGGATGCAGCCGAGGCCCGGTTATCTGCGCTCCAGGCTGACCGATCGGCTGGCCGATGACGCGACGATATCAACAACAATGGCCGGGGTGATAACACCCCGGCCATTGTTGTTATCCCACCTACATTCGGTGAAGTCATCCCAAGACCTTAGCGGTTTGTCCTGCGACGAACTTGGAAGCCGACTGCGATAAGGAGCGATACGAACGCCATGAGGAGCCAGGTCGTCCAGATCTGAGTTGGTGCCATCGGCGAGCCAGTCCCAGTGCTGGGCAGACTCGTGGCGAGACTGGCGCCCGTGCTGGAGCCGACCCCCGTGCTGGTGCTGCTACCGGTGCCAGAGCCAGCGATTGTGCCAGTACTCGTGCTGGTGACGAAGCTGATACCCGTCGCGGAGTCCCTGTCGAAGACCGCGACCTGGGTACTCACACCACCATTGTCAACACCACCACCGGTCGCTGCGCCACCGCCGTTGTCAGTACCACCACCGGTCGCCGCGCCGCCGCCGTTGTCAGTACCACCGCCGGTCGCCGCGCCACCGCCGTTGTCAGTACCACCGCCGGTCGCCGCGCCGCCGCCGTTGTCAGTACCACCACCGGTCGCCGC
>JAABUN010007489.1_pt1 | contig 11723 bp, 10 predicted proteins | sample 5559311 | NCBI WGS metagenome assembly JAABUN01 (sample SAMN10711877, study PRJNA513370) | rock metagenome | isolation source: Antarctica rocks | place: Antarctica: Victoria Land, Siegfried Peak sud | reverse complement strand
GATCAGGGCAAACAAATGCAGCAGCTCCAAGGCGGCGCCGGCCTGCACCACATCGGCGTGCCCGATGTTGCGGGCACCGCCGCTGGCGCTCAGCCAACCGAGATAGGCCATCACCGGCCGGATCCGCTTGCCGCCGGTTCGGATGAGCTGATCGAGCAGCTGTGGGAGGTCCGAAGCGCCCAACACGTCGGCCACGTCCGTCCCGTCGAGCTTGGTGGTCCACAAGTGGTCGAGGTCGGAGATCACCTCGGTGAGAAGTCCGTCGACCAGGCCCAGGTAGTCGGCCACGTCGGCGCTCAGACCTGATGGGGGAAGCTCGAGCAGCCGGCCGACCGCCGGCGTCGGGCTGGTCGGGAGGGGGCGGACACCGGTACGCCGCGATTGGTTGCGACCGGAGGGGGGCGGCGATTCGAAAGGAAGGGACGTGTTCACTCGGCAGCTCTCTGCGTCGACGGCGGGCCAGCGAGTCATGGGTGGGGACTCTCCGCCAGCTGGGCGACCTGCTGGACGACCCACGGGCTGAAGGCGAAAGGCGCAGCGAACATTGCTGATCTGATGTTGCCCCAATCCGCCCACGCCCAATCCATGACCTCTTCGCTGTTCGGAGTGAGCGGAAGGTTTGGATGCAGCACACCGCCGGCGTACACCGGGCAAATCTCATTCTCGACGATGCCGCTGGCATCGGTGGCCCGATAGGTAAAGTCGGGCAGCACGCAGGTCAACTGTTCGACCTCCACCCCCAGCTCGTAGCGCAGCCGACGGCGGACGGCGTCCGCGATCGACTCACCCACGCGCGGGTGACCGCAGCAACTGTTGGTCCACACGCCCGGCCAGGTCGCCTTGCCCAGCGCCCGCCGGGTCAGCAAGACCTGACCGTCGGCGTTGAACAGATGCAGGGAGAAGGCCAGGTGCAAGGGCGTCTTGGTGGTGTGGACCGTGAGGCGAGTGGACTGGCCGATCGGCTCGCCTCGAGGACTAACGAGAACGACGGTGTCGTCGGGGGGTACCGGACCCGGAACCGCGGTTGCCCGGCGGCGCATGGGCGCGAGCGGCGCTTTGTCGTCGATCATGGTGTTCGGTGGAACCAATCTGTTGTATGAAGGCAAGATGCGAGGGAGATTGGGCGGAAGTACTCGCGGCCTCAAACGCTCCGCGGATTTGACGCGACTCTATCCGGCCTTGCCATTAACCGCCCCGGTGTGTTCGAAGCTCCGCACCTTAGGAGGGAGTCAGGTCACGACCTACGAGGAGCGGTGCCCAATTGAGCAGAAGGACTTGGCGCTCCGGATGGTGCCGAGATCCGCTGCGATCATGAGCCGGAGTGCCCGCGATGGCCAAGGTCGCTGAACTGCTCGGGGGGTAGGCAACCGGCGTTTCCGCCACCACTGCTCGGCCGACTGACCCGACAACGGCAGGTCCTTCGATCGCACCTGAAAGTAGGTACTTCATTCGAAGGGCCCCTGCAACGTCCTAGCTAGAACGCCCCCCGTCTGGTGAGCACCGCAAAGAAGGTCTTCCAGATGATGAGCAAGTCCAGCGTTAGCGTCCAGTTTTCGACGTAGCGCAGATCCAGCCGTACGGTTTCTTCCCAACTGAGCAACGAGCGCCCGCTGATTTGCCAGAGCCCGGTCAGACCCGGGGTCACCAGCAAGCGCCGGCGAGCGTGGTCCTCGTAGATGTCAACCTCGGACTGCAGGGGTGGACGGGGTCCCACCAACGACATTGCACCAGTCAGGACGTTGATCAGCTGCGGCAGCTCGTCCAACGAGTACTTGCGTAGGAATCGGCCCACCCGTGTGATCCGCGGGTCGTTCTCCAATTTGAACATCAAGCCAATATTGGGATGGTTGGCCCGCAACTCAGCCAGCCTGGCCTCCGCGTCTAGATGCATGGACCGAAACTTGAGCATGGTGAACGACGACCCGTCCAACCCGACTCGAGCCTGACGGAAGATCACCGGACCGCCGTCCTCGAGTTTCACGGCGAGCGCGATGGCAGCGAGGAACGGGGAGATGGCGATGATGCCGAGGCCGGTCAGGACGAGGTCGGTGGCCCGCTTGATGATTCGACGCCAACCGGTGAAGTGCGGCTGTTCCACATGAAGCAGGGGAAGTCCGACGTACGGTCGGATGTGCATGCGTGGGCCGGCCACCTCGATCAGCCCGGGGTGCACCAACAGTTCGACGCTGCCGCCTTCAAGGGTCCACGACAACTCGCGCAGGAAATTGTGCCGGGTGGCATCGCCACTCGTCACGGCGACCGCGTCGGCACCGTACAACTTGATCATCTCGGGGATCTCTTCCAGGTCACCGATAACGGTGAGACCAGCGTCGTGGGCCTGCGCGACGTCGCCGCGGGGGACGCAAACCCCGATCACCTCCATCCCGCAGTGCGGCTCGTGTGCCAACACTGTGTTCAGCTCGGCGACGGCGTAGGCGCTCCCCGCCACGATCACCTGACGGAGCCCCTTGCCGGCGGCCTGCTGACGATGCAAGTGCTTCCGTGCGAAGAATCGGGCGGCAAGACTTGCCGCGCCGGCGATCGGCAAACCCATCACGCATAACGTGACGACCCCGTACTTGTCAATGATGGCCGACGGCACCGCGCCCGCCGCGATGCCCACAGTGATCGCGCGCAGCACGGCACGCATCTCATCGCCGCCGATCCCGATCGTGCTGCTCTCGTAGCCGCGGCTGATCGCTACGGCGATCGGCCAGCCCACGCCAGCGCCGAAGATGAGGGCAGCGAGCTTGATCGGCTCAAAACTGACCAGGTCGGGAAAGAGAACAGCAGTAGCGACCACCGCGAGCATGCCGATCAGGCTGTCCAACAAGACCAATTTCGTGGTGTAGCGCCGGCTCCAGGCGCTGAAACTGGACGTGGCCACCGGGCGGAGTCCAGCAGCGGGATCACGCAGAGTGTGAGTGGCAGTATCGACTGGCTGTCGGGGAGAACCGTCAAAATTAGGGTGCGGACTGACGTCACCCACCCACCGAGTCATGGGTTGACTCATAATTTCCGGCGTCTCAGTAGCGGATGACCTCGTCAAAACGGCGGACTCAACCATGGGTCGCTTACGCAAACCGGTGGCGTCTTTTTTCAACCCGCTAGTAGGTGTAACAACACTGCCCCGTAGCTGTACCATCTATTGGCTTCCCCCCGAATGCCTTGCCCCCCCGACAAACCCGCGGCTTTATGCGCAAGACGAAGGATGGGCGGCAGGAGCAAGCGACTCATCTGTTTTGTGATGAGAGGGCCCCCGAGGCTCAACCTGGTACTTACTGCACCTAACCAGCAGCCTTGAGGTTACCAAAACGAAACCTCCCCATTGGCCCGCCGAGATCAAATCGTGATGAAGTAGCGATCTTTTGGCCGAATCCCTGATGAGTCACCCTGAAGTGTGGCGTTCATCACGCCCGCGTAGGCACGTCCAGCTCAGAACTGCCGCCGAGACGGTGACCGTCGAGGCCAGACCGCCAAGCCACCCACGCCCGGCAGCGCCGCGAGACCGAGAAATCCCGGCCACCACGCGCCGCCAGCCTCCCGTCCGAGTGCCGGCCCCACCGGCCGGCTCCGGGCCCAGGCCAGGAACGCGTCGCCGACTGGGACCTGGCCCAGCGCATACCGGCGAGCACCCGACCACGTGAACCCCACTCCTAACAGCTCGGCCTCCCGATCCAACACCTCGGCCAGGGTCGCGTCACCCACCTGTCGGGCGGCGGCCAGAGTGACGGCGCTGGCGCTGGCGCTCACCCCGAGCAGCAGGGGACCGGAGTCGACGTCGCCGGACCCGTCCTGACCCCGGGGATACTCGCGGACCCCGACCAGTCCGAGGCGATTGACCACGAACTGGTCGACGAACCGCAACCACGTCCCCTGATCCGTCTGGTCGTCGAGAGCCAGCGCGATGACGGGCCAGAACGCCTGGATGATCGACTGCGACGAGCCGCGCGTTCCCTCGAGCAGCTGCCCACTGGCGGCGACCCGATGGGGGAGTAGGCCGGTGGCCGGATCGAGATGACCTTGGACCAGCAACCGCCAGTTCGCGACCGTTGCCAGCCAGGACGGCTCGTTGACGACCGCGGCGGCGTCGGCCAGAGCAGCCGCCGCCACCACGGAGTCGCATGGCCAGTACTGACCGGGGTATCCGGCCAAGAACCCCGTGCTCGATCCGCGTAGAACACGGTCGACGATCGCCCCTCGACGGCGGACATCCGACCGATCAACCTCGGCCTTGGTGCGCCGAGCGACATCGTTGGCCACCGCCAGCGCCCAACCGGCGTGGAAGATTCCGTGCTCGGGGATCATGCCCGAACCGAAGGCGCCGGTCACCGCGGCAGAGTCCAGGACGTCGCGGTGACTGCGCAGCGTCTCTAGGTCATTCGTCGAGCCCGCGCCCGACGTATTGGCCATCGCCGAGCCGGTCAGCGCTCGGGTGAAGAAGCGTCCCTCGGGAAAGAGGCACTGCATGTCGAGATCGCCGCCACCACTGATCGAGGAGTTCAGGAACGCTACCTGCGCGGCCAATCGCTCGTCGGACTCCACCGGCCCGTAGCCGACCCAAGCGACGCGGCCCATCCCGAGCGCACCGATGGCGATCAATCCCACGGCAACGGCTCGTCGCCATCGAGATCGCCGCAGGTCGGTCACGCGGTGAGTGTAGGCACGCGGAGTGGCATCCTCGCCGGGCATGGGCAGCTGACCTCACTACACTCAGCCATTGTGCCGATGTTTGATCTTGACCTCGCCGAACTGCGTACCTATCGACCGGAGGTGGTCGAGCCAGCCGACTTCGACGCCTTTTGGCGGGACACCATCGCGGAGGCCCGCCGTCACGACCAGAAACCGTCCGTGGTGAAGGTCAACAACAAGCTCACCCTGATCGATACCTACGACGTCACCTTCGCCGGCTTCGCGGGGACGCCAGTCAAGGCCTGGCTTCACGTGCCGGCCGGCGTGACCGGCCCGCTACCGACGGTGGTGCAGTATCACGGGTATTCTGGCGGCCGCTGCTTCCCGCACGGGTGGAACCAGTGGGCTCAGGCCGGGTGGGCCCACTTCACGATGGACACCCGGGGGCAGGGCTGGGCGGGGGGTGGCCCGAATCCAACGCCGGACATGGTGATCGACGCTGGGCAGCCGCATGTTCCTGGGTTCATGACAGCGGGGATCACGGACCCGCACACCTATTACTACCGTCGGGTTTTCACCGATGCCATCCGCCTCCTAGACGCCGCCGTGGAGAGCCCGTTCGTCGACCCGAGCAAGATCATCGTCACCGGCGGCAGCCAGGGCGGGGGCATTTCGCTGGCGGCCGCTGGGCTGGCGACGATGTCGGGTATCACCTTGGCCGGCGTAGCTCCCGACGTCGCGTTCCTGTGTCACTTCCGCCGCGCCGTCGAACTGACGGCCAGCCTGCCGTACGGCGAGATCACCCAGTATCTGGCCGGATGGCGCGATCAGGAAGACGCGACCTACCGGACCCTGAGCTACTTCGATGGGGTCAACTTCAGCCGCCGGGCGCAGGCTCCGGCGTTGTTCTCGGTGGCGTTGATGGACCAGGTGTGCCCACCATCAACGGTGTTTGCGGCCTACAACGCCTATGGCGACGGTGTGTCGAAGGCCATCAACGTGTACCCCCACAACGGACACGAGGGTGGCGGGAGCTATCAGATCGACGCCCAACTCGACTGGTTTGCCGAGCGTTTTCGCTAACGGACTGTACGCGGTTGCTGTGGCGGTGATGACCTGTCCCCTGATTCGGTTTCGTCAGGTCACCCGGGCACCATCACGCTGTCTGATGATCTGGGGTCTGAATCACCGTGGTGACTGCGAAATCTGATGGGGGGCGGGCCGGTGATGACGGGCCGATCCATGCTCGGCTGTCGGACCTCGGCCTGGTCTGGCTGGGTGGAGCCCTCGGCACGACGGCCCGCTACCTGCTGAGCGAGGCCACACCCGCCCTTAGCCAGCGACCGCTGGTGAACTTTCTGATCAACATCGGGGGTGCGTTCCTGCTCGGTGTGCTGCTGACCGGGCTGGCTCGCGCGGGGTCGGACCAGGCTGGCCGGCGGGCCCTTCGGTTGTTCGCCGGTACGGGTTTCCTGGGCGGCTTCACCACCTACAGCGCCCTGGCGGTGGACGCCGCCGGGTTGCTTGATGCGGGCGCGGTCGAGCTGGCGGTGGCGTACGCGCTCGGCACGGTGCTACTCGGCGCCGCGGCGTCGATGGCTGGCATCGCGGTGGCCAGCGGCAGCAGAGGGACGGGTGGGCGCACGTGATCATGGTCATCTGGGTAGCGGTCGCCGGTGGCTTCGGAGCGGTCAGCCGTTTTCTGCTGGACGGGGCGCTCCGGGCCGGGTTGGCGGGGCGCTTCCCGGTGGGCACCATGGTGATCAATCTCAGCGGTTCGCTGCTCCTCGGACTGGTCACGGGTGGAACCCTGGGCGAACTGCTGCCCGAGCGGTGGCAGCTGATTGTCGGCACCGGATTCCTCGGAGGCTACACGACCTTCAGCGCGGCGAGTTTGGAGACCGTACGGCTGCTACGGGAGCGTCGCCTGGTCGCCGCGCTGATCAACGGTCTTGGCATGCTGGTCGCGTCCGTCGCGCTCGCCGGGGTGGGTCTGTGGGTCGGAGCCGGCTGGGGGGCACGATAATCAGGGCGTGACGGATCGACTGACGACGTTTGACCACGATGGCTTGTCCTTCGAGGTGATCGACACCGGACCGCTCGACGGGCCGGTGATCATCGCCTTGCACGGGTTTCCCCAGCGTGGTTCGTGCTGGGATGGCGCGACTCCGTTGTTGGTGGCGGCGGGCTATCGAGTGTTGGCCCCGGATCAACGCGGCTACTCCCCCGGCGCTCGGCCGGGCGCCATCGTGGCCTACCGGATGGACCGGCTGGCCGGCGATGTCCTCGCCCTGGCTGACGCGGCCGGCGCCCGAAGCTTTCACGTGCTGGGCCACGACTGGGGCGGCGCGGTCGCCTGGTATCTCGGCTCTCGGCATGCCGATCGGGTCCGTACGCTGTCCGTCGCCTCGACTCCGCACCCACGGGCCATGATCGCCGCGATGAGAGGCTCCCAGGCCCTGCGCTCGTACTACATGGCGCTGTTTCAGATCCCGAAACTGCCCGAGTTCCTGCTCCGGGTCCGCGACGGCGCACTCCTACGGCGGTGGCTGGGGGGCAGCGGGCTGCTCGACCTCGACAATGCCGTCAAGCTGCTGGCCGATCCGCTCACCGCGACGGGCACGATCAACTGGTATCGCAGCATGCGGCTACGAAATGCCCCCGGCGCCGGAAGGGTGTCCATCCCGACGCTCTACGTCTGGAGTGACGGCGATCTGGCGCTCGGCCGGCGCGCTGCGACCGGCACGGCGGATTGGGTGACCGGCCCGTACCAGTTCGAGATCTTGGCGGGTGCGTCGCACTGGATTCCCGACGAGCGCCCGACCGAGCTCGCTCAGCTGGTGCTGGACCATCTGGCCGCCCACGGGTGAGGCCGGACCAACACCCCACCACTGAGCAGCGAGAGGTGAGCGCGGCGCCCCGGAAGCCGCTCACCAGCCGCAAGCCGTGGTGTAACCGGTCAGTGATAGCCCTCGGTGGTGGCCCGCTCGAAGCTGGCCCGGACCTCGTTCTCGGCCTCGTCGACTCCGGTCCAGGTGGCACCTTCCACCGACTTCCCCGGCTCGAGATCCTTGTAGACGGTGAAGAAGTGCTCGATCTCGAGCAACAAGTAGTCGCGAATATCGTCGATGTCGCGCAGGTGATCCCGGCGGTGGTCCGATGCCGGCACGCACAACACCTTGTCGTCGCCGCCGGCCTCGTCCTTCATCCGGAACATGGCGACCGCCCGACACTTGATCAGGCACCCGGGAAAGGTCGGCTCCGACACCAGGACCAGGGCGTCGAGTGGATCGCCGTCCTGGCCGAGAGTGCCCTCGATGAAGCCGTAGTCGGCCGGATAGGCCGTGGAGGTAAACAGCGTCCGGTCGAGCCGGATGCGACCGGTTGCATGGTCGACCTCGTATTTGTTCTTCTGACCCTTGGGGATCTCGACGGTGACGTCGAAGGTCATCCCGCTCATGGATCTGCGGTGCTTCTCGACATTCGGATCAGTCACATCGGCCTCCATATGATGGAAAGGGTCCCCGCTGGGCGTGCCTGAGCCTAGCGCTGGAGGAGGTGTGCAAGCGATGGGTCTCAGCAGAAGTCGCCTTCCGGGGCGTCGGCTGATGCTGGCGTTGACCACCGCGATGGTGGTCTTCGGACTGGTGGCCGGGCTCATCACCGGCGCTTTCACCTCGCTGGCTCACGGCGGTTTGTACGCCACCGGACTCTGGTCGCGGAGTGGCGCTTCCACGGTTCCCCCCGGGACGTTCGACACCCCGGCTCCGCCCGCCACGACCACGCCGGCGCCCACTGCCGGGCTGCCGTCACCGGTGCTGGCGGTGGCCAAGCCGTCGCCGGGTGCTGACCCGACCCGAGTCGTCGCGCAGCTGAACGGAGTCGACCGCGCGGCCATGCAGGGCACCTTCGGTGGCACCGTCATCGACCTCGGCACCGGGGGTGTCCTGTACGGGAATCGGGCCCGCCGGCCCTATATCCCGGCCTCGACCGTGAAGCTCCTCACCAGTGCGGCGGCCCTGTCGGTGCTGGGCCCGGAGCACCGTTTCACCACCACCACTGTCGCCGGCGGGAAGGGCAAGATCGTGTTGGTGGGTGGCGGCGATCCGTACCTGGCCAGCAAGCCCTCAGCCTCTAGCTATCCCACTCGGGCATCCCTGGTCGACCTGGCCCAGCGCACCGCCGCCACACTCCAGCGGAGTAAGCAGCGCACCGTGGCGCTGGGCTACGACGCTTCGCTGTTCAGCGGGCCGACCTGGCACTCGAATTGGCCGGGCGGGTACGCCGACCAGGTGACCCCGGTCTCCGCGCTGTGGGTGGATGAGGGTCGGGTCCGGGGCGTCTCGCCTGGTCCTCGGGTGAGCGAACCAGCCAAGAATGCGGCCGATGCCTTCGCCCGGGCCCTCAAGGCCCAGGGCATCACCGTCACCTCGGTCACGCCCGCAAAGGCGGCGACGGGAGCGAGGGTGCTGGGCGCAGTCAAGTCGATGCCGTTGGAACGCATCGTCGAACAGCTGTTGTTGGCCAGCGACAATGATGCGGCCGAGGTCGTCTTCCGTCATACCGCCCTCGGCGCCCAGCGGCCGGGTTCTTTTGCCGAAGCCCGTTTGGTGGTGCAAGCGCGGCTCCGGGCGCTGGGCGTGTGGATCGACGGGACCGCGATCCACGACGGCAGTGGCTTATCGCGGGAGACCAGAGTAGCGGCGGACACTCTGGCCCGCGTGCTGCGGCTAGCGGCTCAGGAGACTCACCCTGAGCTGCGCGCCGTGATCACCGGGTTGCCGGTCGCCGGGGTGGAAGGCAGCCTGCAGACCCGGTTCTTCGACGGCGCGAGTGTCGCCGGCCGGGGTCTGGTGCGCGGCAAGACCGGCACCTTGTCCAAGGTGCATGCGCTGGCCGGCCTGGTGCGGACCCGCGACGGGTCCGTACTGATCTACGCCTTCTTGGTCAATGACGCCGAGAACGAGTACGCCGCCCGCGTCTGGCTCGACCGGGTGAGCACCGCTCTGAGCGCCTGTGGTTGCCGCAAGAAGTAACGCCCGACCAGCGCGCCGCGCGGAACCCGGCCCTTTCGGCAGGCCAAAGGCCGTCTGACAGCCCCGGCGCCCGCGGGCTAGTTCACCCGCGCGCATAGAGTCGGCCCCATGAGTAGCTCCATGGTCGACTGGACGATCGCGCTCAGCACCGCGCGCAAGCTGGTCAAGCCAGGCCCAGAAATCTCACGAGCGGGTGCGGCAGAGGCGGTGGCCGAACTGCGAGCTTGTGCAGTCCGCGCGGAAGCGTACGTCTCCCGCGTCACCGGGCTGCAGACGCCAAGTGCGACGGCGCCGGTCCTGGTGGTGGACCGAACGGGATGGATCCAGGCCAATATCGACGGCTTCCGCCAGATCCTGGCGCCATTGAACGCCAAAGCGGCCGAAAAGTTGCAGAGCGCCAACCCCGCCCTGGCCGGTATCGGTGCCCGGGTCACCGGCGTCGAGATCGGCGCCCTGCTCAGCTACCTGGCTCCTAAGGTGCTGGGCCAATTTGACCCCTTCTTTCCGGGGGCGGCCGGCGACCCCGGTGGCCGGCTGCTGCTGGTCGCCCCGAACATCGTCGCGGTCGAACGCGAGCTGAAGATCAATCCCACCGACTTCCGACTGTGGGTCTGCCTGCACGAGGAGACGCACCGGGTGCAGTTCACCGCGGTGCCATGGCTTCGTGACTATATGAACGACCAAATCGGTCAGGTCGTCAACTCGGCCGAGATCGACGGGACGGCGCTGGCGCAGATGGTGCAGAACGCGGTCAAGCGGATCGTCGAGGCGATCGGCAGTGACCAGGAGCTCTCCATCGTCGATCTGGTGCAGACCCCAGCTCAGCGGGAGACGGTGGACCGCATCACGGCGGTGATGTCGCTGCTCGAGGGCCACGCCGACGTGGTGATGGACGGTGTGGGCCCGGAGGTGATTGGGAGTGTGGAGGAGATCCGTACCAAGTTCGACGTACGCCGCCAAGGTCAGGGTTTCGACAAGATCATTCGTAAGCTGCTGGGCCTTGACGCCAAGATGCGCCAGTATCGCGACGGCGCGGAATTCTGCCGCCGGGTTATTGCCGCCGTCGGGATGGAAGGCCTTAACCGGGTCTGGACCTCGGCCGAAACCCTGCCCAGCAAGGCCGAGATTGCCGAACCACAGCTGTGGCTGACCCGCGTTCACGCCGAAGCCGCACTGATCTAAAGCGCAGCGCTGCGGTGGCTCGTCGGGCGCTGGGACCCAGCACCCTGAAGGTCGTGCAGGCGGTCGAAGCGACCCTCGAGGAGGGCGATATCGCCTTGTTGGTTGCCTGTTCGGGTGGCGCGGACTCACTGGCCTTGGCCGCTGCCGCTCACTTCGTGGCACGCAAGCAGGGCCGTACGGTCGCCGCCGTCGTCGTCGATCACGGCCTGCAGACGGCGTCGGCCGCCGTCGCCGATAGAGCTCGCCGGCAGCTGAGCGACCTGGGCTATTACGACGCAACCATCGTCACGGTGGGCGTCGAGCTCGGCGCCGGGTCGGGGGTGGAAGCGGCCGCTCGGGCGGCCCGGTACCGCGCCTTGACCGACGCTGCCGAGGTCCGTGGGGCCATCGTGCTGCTGGGCCACACCTGCGACGACCAGGCGGAGACCGTACTCCTCGGGCTGGCCCGCGGATCAGGGATTCGCTCTCTGGCGGGGATGGCCGTTCGCCGCAACCGGCTGGTCCGGCCGCTGCTGGGACTGGCTCGCGTCGACACCGAAGCCGCCTGCCACGAGTTGGGGCTCGAGCCTTGGCAGGACCCGCACAACAGTGATCCGGCGTACGCCCGCTCGCGCGTCCGGCACCGGGTGCTGCCGCTGCTGGAGGCCGAACTCGGCCCGGGTATCGCCGATGCCCTGGCCCGTACGGCGCGACTCGCACGTGAGGATGCCGACCTGCTTGATCAGCTGGCCGACCAGGCCGATCCGGGGACCGAGACCCTCGACTGTGACCGGCTGACTGACCTGCCGGCCGCCATTCGCCGGCGGGTCATCCGGCGTTGGCTGGTGCGCTGCGGGGCCGGTGAGACAACCCTCGGACAGGTGGCCGGCGTGG
>JAABUN010007488.1_pt1 | contig 11723 bp, 23 predicted proteins | sample 5559311 | NCBI WGS metagenome assembly JAABUN01 (sample SAMN10711877, study PRJNA513370) | rock metagenome | isolation source: Antarctica rocks | place: Antarctica: Victoria Land, Siegfried Peak sud | reverse complement strand
AGGGTCGACGCTGTTCCCACGACGTTCCCCCGCCCCACTCTCAGGGGGCGGAACTGCGTCGGCGGCACCAGACAGGGTCGGGCGGCTGAATTCGTACTCGCCACCACGGCCGCGGCGTTTGAGGCACAAGAACTCGCCGCCCGCGTGGCCGGCATCGAGCCAGGCGGTCAGGTCGGCCTTCCGAACGCCTTTACCGGCCGCCTGAAGGGCGGCAGTGATTTCGTTGGCACTGATCCCGGCCGGCTCGTCGGGAATGAGGCCGGCCGCGACGGCCACCCACGGGGCCGGGGCGGCCGGGCCGACCGTCACGCGGTTCACCGGGTCGTCCGGGTCACCGTGGCCGACGTACCCGCTCGGCGTCAGTTCGATGAGCCACTTGTCGGGCGTTTCCTTGTACCGGCCGCCGCCCGTGAGGACGCGCTTGGAGTCGCCGCGTTCTTCGCTGTTTCGGTTGAACTCGACCAGGATTTCGGCGAACGCCGGCAACCCGCCCGACCCCCGCGTCCCGGTGAACTCGCCGCCCCCGGACTTCCGGTGGTGGTGGACCAAGACCAGCCCCGTTCCGACGCCGGCCTCGACGATGCCCCAGAGCGGCACGAGCGCGTCTTCGACCTGGCCGGCGTCGTTCTCTTCACGGACCGGCCACAGCTTCGACAGGGTGTCAAAAACGACCACGTCCATCCGCAACTCGTTGACAAGGACGATGATCCGCCCGATGAACGCCACCCAGTCGGCCGGACTGGGCCGGCCGCGGAACGGCCGGCAGATCATGGCGACGGCCCCCTGGATGCCCAAGTCGTCCCGCCGCTCGGCCCACATTTCGGGGTGTTCTTCCGTGACGTACAAGACCCGGCACGGCGTAATCGCCCGGCCCAAGAACTGCTCGGCCCGGCCGTCGAAGGCCCGGATCAGGTGGGCCAGCATGGTCGATTTGCCGGTCTTCCAGAGCGCGCTGAACAGCGTCACGTCGCCCCGGCCGATGTACCCGTCCCACAGCCACCGGTCGTTCTGCGGCCGGTGTTCGAGTTCGCTGATCCACCGGTAGATGCGAAGGTCTTCGGGGGGCGAGTCCGGGTCGGTGTCGCCGACCGGGCGGGCCGGCCGGCCGACGACGGCCCGGGGTTCGGGCGTCCGCTTACCGTACCCCCGGGCCTTGAGGTCGGCCGCCGCCGCCGCGTAATCGCCTTTGTGCCGCAGCGCGGCGAACAGCGCGAAGCGGTTGTACGTTTTCTGCGCGACCACTTCGGGGACCGACGTAGACCAGCAGTAAAACAGGGGCCAGCCCTTCTCCTTGCTGGTAATCATCCCGATCGAAGCGGAGACGCCCTTGTCCTTGCCCGGCCTGCCGACCAGACCACGGTCGTCGTCGACCCGGTGTTCCCACCGCCACCCCTGGTCGAACAAGCCGGTTTCAGCCCACGACCCGCGGACGGCGAAGTCCGACCCAGGCGCGTCGTCGGCAGCGGGGCGGCGGTCGGCGGCGGGGGGCGTACCCGTGTCGCGCTCCGGCGGCGCGTGTTCGTTGATGCCGCACGCGACGGCCGAGAACTCGGCCCACACGTCGAAGGGGGTCGTCACGCCAGCCACCCCATCTGCTCGAAGACGTACCGGTCGCCACTCTTGTGGCAGGCCGGCGGACAGCCGGGGGCGAGGACTTGTTGGCCGTCGCCGCGCACTTCGGCCTTGGTCGTGCCGGACGTGTACCGTCCGAGGATCGTGCCCCCGACGGCGTCGGGCAGCCGGACCCAGACGTGCCGGCCGCCCGACGGCGTCCGCACGACCGGGCATTCGGCCAGCGCGACCGTCGCCGCCGGAGACAGGCGGGGCAGCCATTCGGCGTAGGCCGGCCGGCCGGCCCGGCACTCGAAATCCAGGACGGCCAGATTGCCGGACGCCGGCCCCGGCACGACGCCGATACCGTGAAAGCCGGGACGGTCGAACCACGTCAACAAGTCTTCGTCAGCCGGCAATACGGCGGTGAACTTCCGCCACCCGCTGAACGACGGCGACTTACTGCCGTCGTTCTTGATCGGGATGACGCTCAGGCCGTGGCCCAAGTACCAGCGTGCCCATTCGAGGACCGGGGCGTCGGCATGCGGAATCATCGGCGTCTCAGGGTGTGGGGGTGCAACGCGCCTACTCGTCCCCGCCGCGCTCGGCGTAGACCATCAGGCGGTCGAGCAGGTCGAGGGCGGCGAGCGGGGTCAGTTGGGCGAGTTCGCGGGCGACCATCCGCCGCAGCCGCCCGTAGGCGGCCTCGCAGTTGGCGGAATCGGCGGGGATGACGGTCGGGACGGTGGCGGTCATTGGTACGGCCTCGGAGTAGTGGAACGCTACTCCAATGTAGCGTAACGCTACACGCCGTTCAAGGCGAGAACGGGAGCCGTTGTAACTTTTCCCTACTTGGACTTGGGCTTGATAGTCAGCCGGATGAGGGCGGCCACCGCGGGCTTGATGGGGGCGCGGCCGTTGAGCCACCGGTTGACGGTGACCCGGTGGTAGCCGAGCTTTGCGGCCGCCTCGTCCTGTTCCAGTCCGGCAGCCGTGAGCAGTGTGCGGAAGGCTTCGGCGGTCATGGCTGGCGGCGTCTGGTCGCTCATGGCGTCCATTGTATGTAGCGTTTTGTTCACGGTCCATCGCGGTGCGTCCTCTTTGGTGTCGTCGGCACGTCTCGGCACGTCACGCCCGGCCGGTCTCGCGGGCGGCCGACGGCGCGAACCTCTCGGCGATCTCGCGGTAATAGGCGGCGACGGCCGCGTCCTTCTCGGCCTCGGTGAGCTTCTTCCACTGGCTTTCGACCTGGGCGAGCGACTCTTTCGCCTCGGCCAGTTTCGCCCGCAACACGGCGGCCCGCCGCTTGAGGAGGGCGACCCGGTCCCGCGTGTAGTCGAACAGCCAGAACAGTTCCAGGTGCGTCACGACGCACCCCCCGCCGCCGGCACCAGCCGCAGCCCCCGGGCGGCCGCCCGGTCCCGGAGCCGCTCGACCTCACCGGCCTCCGCCTGCCGGTGGGTCGCCGCCGCCTGGGCCGCCGCGGCCGCCGGCGTCACCCCGAACCCGCACGCCCCGGCGAACAGGGGGTCGCCCGGCGGGCAGACGAACGCCGAGTACTCCGCCACGGACGCCCCGCCCGGCCGGACGGTGACGGTCAGGCCGACCGCCGCCCGCACGCCGAACTCCGCCGCCAGCCCCCGGGCCGCCGCCGACATCGCCCGCGCCGCCGCCGTCAACTGCCCCGGCGGGGTGCAGTATGCCGCGACCCGCTCGACCAGCGCCAAGGCGTGTTCGGCACCGAGGGCCGCCACCTGCCGGTCGACCTCGGCCACGACGGCCGCCAGGGCCGCCGGCACCGGGTCCGGGTCCGCGGTCACGGGGACCACCGTCTCGACGGGCGTCTCGTCGTCGAACTCGTACGAAATCGTCACGTCAATACCTCCTGGTGTCGGATTCAACACGTCACGCCCATCTGCCGCAGTTCGGCCAGCGTCTTTTCGTAGGTCCGCTGCCGCTCGGTCGGGGTCGGCACGGCGCGGGCCTCGGGGTCCGGGCCGCCGTCCACCGCGGCCTGCCACGCCCGGTAGTCCCGGAGCGTGACGCGGAACCGGCCCCCGACCTTGGCCCGGGGCAGCTTGTGCCGGGTGCCATCGGGGTCCAGGAGGCCGTGTTTGATCCAGTACAGGACCGACTGTTTGTGTACCCCCAGCAGTCCGGCGAGTTCGGCCGGCCGGAGCGGGGCGTCGGGGTCCGCGTCGGCCAGGGTCATGCCGGCACCTCCGGGTCGGGGCGGTCGTTGAGGATGCTGCGGCACTCCCGGGCGTCCCGGCGGAGCGCGTAGAACCACCCGTGCCGCACGGGGTCGATCCCCGCCGGCGTCAGGTGCTCGATGGCGTTGATGAGCGTGGACAGGCACAAGTCCAGCCACACCCGGTCCTGGTCGCTCACGTCACCACCTCCGCCGGGTACGCGGGGATCAGGACGAACGATGTCGGGTGCCGGTCGCCCGGCCGGACCCGCCCGACCTCCAGGACCAGCCCCCGGGGCAGCGGCCGGCCCAGCCGGGTCATGCTCCGCACCAGGTCGGCCACGGCCGCCTCGGCCGACTCAGCCGACACCTCCCGGTGCCGCGACCCGAAATACACGCGATACCGGTTCGTCACGTCGCCCTCCTTTCGGGCGGGGGGAGGGGGGCCGCTTCCTGCCCCCCGCCGTCCCCGCCCAGCTCCGCGTCGTCCGCGAACCGGTCGAGGTTGGCCGCCAGCCGCCGGGCGTCGTCCGGGTCCAACAGTGCACCGACCACCACCCGGCCCGACCCCCGCAGGAACTCCAGGGCGACGTGCCCGCACGGGGTCGACCCGTACCGGATCGCCACCGCGGCCCCGCACCGGCGGCCGCACCAGGCATCCAGGAGGCGGCGGATCATCTCGACCCCTCCCCGTACTTATCCCGGCACTCGACGCCGAACTCGTAGGCCAGGTGCCAGGCCGCCGGCAGGTGCCGGGGCGGGCACGCCTCGCCCCGGAAGCCGCCGTCGAAACCGCACTCCACCGCGAACACGTCCGCGTCCGACACGCCGTACCGGCGGCCGACGTGGCCCCGCCAGACGTGCAGGAGGTCCGGGATCAGGTCGGCCCAGCACGCCGCCCCGGCGACGCCCCGGGCCGACAGGTCGTTGCCGCCCCGCGGGCCGAAGTTGCGGCCCGCCGCCGGCCGGCACCGGCGACGGCTGTAGGCGTGGACGGCGGCCGCCAGGAGCCGCCGCACGCCGAAGAGCGGGTCGTCCGTCGCAATCGGTGCCAGAAACCCCGCCATGTTCGCCCTCCCCGTGTGAGGGGAAGTAACGCGGTGTTACCTCCCGGAAGTTGTGCCGCGTTACCTCAGCTACCGGCACGCGCCGCCCGCACACCCGCCCGTCAGCACCACGGCCGGCGGGGGGTAAGGAACGCCGGCGGGTGGTAGCACCCCGGTTGCCGGCCGGAAGGCCGGTTGGGCACCCGCCGGCGTGTGCGGATAAAAGACGGCATGGGCCGGGGCCGGGGCAAAGGCCGGGGGAACTGCGGCCCCGGCCGGTACGCACCCCCGGACACCGCCCCCGAACGCCGCCCGGACCCGGGCGAAAGGCCGGCCGTGGCACCCGGCATCAGCCGCCGCCGCGAACACCGGCAGGGCCGCCACCGCCAACGTCGCCCGCAAAAAGCTCGGTCGTCGCATCTCGCGTCCTCGCAGAGACTGCCCGCGGCCGTGTGCCGCGGGCGATCGGGTGCCGGGGAATCGAACTGTCCCGCGCCGGCCGGGTTACGGCCGCCCGGCGGTCCCAGACGCACCCGTGTCGTCACGCCCCCGGGAAAGGGTTGCGGGCGGCGGCCAGCAAATGCATCACCTGAGTCCCGATCCGCGCCAGCGCCTGCGGGGCGTGGTCCCCGGCCGCGATCCGGTGCAACAGGTCGTACACTTGCGCCTCGGGCCGCCGTTCGGCCGCCACGTCGGCCTCGGAGTCGTCCACAATCGCAATCGTCCGGTCGCGGTCGGGCATGGTCGGGACTCCTCGGGTGGTGCCGGCCGCGACGGGCGGGCCGGCGATAGGGACTGTAAGCGGCGGGGCCGGCCGGGGGAGGTTTCTTGGTTACTGTCGGCGACAGTAACTAGCGCGAAACCCGAGGGAAACCGCAGTAACCGCAGTAACCAAGTCACGCCTCCCGGACCTCCGGGAACTTCGCCGGGTCGTCCGCGTAATAACCGTCCCGGGTTTCGATCAGCCCGTCATCGGCCATCTTCCCGATGAGCGTCCCGCGGTGTCCCGCCGGCTTGCCGGCTGCCAACGGCCAACCCAGGGCCGCGAAAATGGCCTTGCGGGTCATGGCCAGCGGCGACGCGGCGAGGCAGTCGAACACCTGCCGCTGGAGCGGCGTCATCTCGGCCGAGTCGTCGGCCGCCGACGCGGTGCCGGCCGCGGGGAGTACCCCCGTCAACTTCGCCCCGTTGTCCAGCACCAGGACGTATCGCCGCACCGACCGACCCCGGCACCCGTTGGCGGCCAGGATCGCCGCCACGTCGAGGATGTACGGCTGGTCGGGGGCGGCCATGCGTCACCCGGCCCGGGGCGTCGGGCGGACCGGCTCGGGGTCGGCGGCCACGGCGGCGACGGCCCGGGCGACCATCGCCGCCCGGAACGCCCCGCCGACCGCCGCCATCCGCGAGTTCCGGGCACACACGGCGGCGACCGTGCAGGCCGTCGAATAAGCCATGCCATCGGCCATAGCCGGGGTCACGTCGGGCGTGCCGCCAAGGCCGATCGCCGCCGACATGACGGCGACGTGGGCGATGCAGACTGTGTCGAGGGCCGCCCGGGTCGCGGCCAGTTCGGCGCGCAGGTCGGCCAGTTCGTCAACGGGCATGGTCACTCCGGGTCAGGGGATCAGCGGGCGGTCACGTCGAACTTCCGTGCCTCGGGTCGAGGCCGCGGCCGGCGCACCGGTAGCAGGGGATCAGCACCTTGCGCAGCGCGGCCGCCGGCCGCGTCGGGTGCCGCACCACGGCGTCGAGCCAGCCGCCCCCGTCACAGCCGATGCAACAGCGGCAGGCACCCATTCCGGCCGGCAGCCGCTCGCCGCACCCCTCACACGCCCACAGGAGCGGGTGGCCGGCACGGGCCGGCCGGCGGAGGAACAGCCGGGTCATGCGGAGCGCGCGGTGCATCTTCTCGTCGGCCAGTTCGTCAACGGGCATGGCTACTCCGAGTCAGGGGTCAGCGGGCGCGGACGGCGGGGGTCACGGTCACGTCCAATCCGGAGCGGGCCGCTCGGCGTGTGAGTGCGGACCACCGGGGCAGTCGCAGTCAAGTTGGCTGAGCAGGCCCAATACGGTGCGCCGCCGGCGGGCCAGATCGGGAATCGTGTGGAGGAACCATGTCGACGCCCGACCGCACGTCAGACACGTCGCGGACACGCCGCCGGGCGTGCCGAAATACGTGAATTCTTCGACGGTCGCATCAAGTCTGGCCACGACTCACTCCTTCGCGTGTGATTGCCTGACCCACCGGGCCAGCCGCCGGCCGCCGACCACGACGCCGGCACCCGCCGCCCCAATCATGAAACAGACCAGCATGCTGGCCAGGGCCGTCGCCAGCCCGCCCAGCGTCGCCGCCGGGTCGTAGATCAGGCCGGCGAGGAACACCAGGAAGAAGGCGGCGTAGAAGCCGCGGAGCGCGTCCCAGTCGAGGGTGTCGGTACTCACTGGCGTACCGCCCCTTCCGCCGGCGTCTTGGCCGGGTGCAGCGCGACCCACGCAAGCAGTCTCACCCACGCCCCGACCATCTCCGCCGCGTCGTCGGTCGTGTAGTCGCCGTCACACTCGCTGCACTCGATCCGGTCGCCCTCGCTGAGTTCGAGCGTCAGGCCGCCCGTCTCGCCGCAGCGTAAGCACGTCAAATTGTCCATCGTCGGTCTCCAAGGAGGGTAATGGGGGGGAGTTACTCCCCCCGGTAGGGCGGTATGGGGGGGAGTTACTCCCCCCGGTAGGGCGGTATGGGGGGGAGTTACTCCCCCCGGTAGGGCGGTATGGGGGGGAGTTACTCCCCCCCATTGTTAGCGAAAGCCGTTAGGCATCCGGGGCCGGCGAGAGTTCGCCGAGCATGACCGACAGTTGGACCGGGACCATGCCCGGGTTGCGGACGATGACGCAGGCCTTCGCCGGGCCGGGTCGGGTCGGATTGAGGCAAGAGAAGCGAGGGCTTAGACGCCCCCGGGCTTGTACCGCGGCTGGGCGGCGTGCGGCCGGCCTAGCGTCCCGGCCAGCCGCAGGTCGGCGAACGCCTGCCGGCGGGCCGCCTGCAACTGGCCGAGCCGGGCCGCCTTGGCCTGCCGCTGCCGGACGGACAGTTGCGAGTCGGGCAGGGCGGCCACCGACCGCTCGGCCCGCCGGACCCGCCGCGCCGCCTCCCGGAGCTTAGCCAGCGGGTAGCCGTGGATCGTGTCCTCGGCGGTCAGCAACTCCCACCCCCCGGCGTCCCCGGCCCAGCAGTGGAGGACGACGCCGAGCCGGAGCATGTCCCGCTTGACCCGCCGGCGGTAGGTGTTCCAGTGGACCGAGTGCAGGGAGATGCCCCCGACCGAAGCCAACTCGTCCCACGACACCCGCGACCCCCGGGGGCGGTGGCCGAGGACGGCCACCGCGGCCGCCGAGGCGGCGTCGATCACGGGCACGCGGTCGAAGTTCGGGCGGCTCACGCGGCACCCCGCTTGCCCTTGGCCGCCTTGACCGTCGCCCCGAACTGGCCGTACCGGCCGGGCGTCTTGCACCCCGGCCGCCAGTCGCCGAGGCCGACCGACCCGGCGATACGGAAGATGTCCTTGAGCGCGTCCGGGGTGATGTCCGGGTTGACGATTTCGACCGTCCCGGCCAGGCTCCAGGCGGCGAACACCGGCCGGACCCGGACGTGCTTCGACGTGCCGATCTTCGCCCGCCGGGCCATCAGGTCGAACCCCATCCGCCGGACGGCGGCCAGGTGCTCCCGGTAATCCGGCTCGTTTTTGAGTCCCATCACCGGTGCCCACGGGACAGGTTGGCCCGGGTCGCCGACCAGCAACGGCATGAACTGGGGTTCGAGCCACAGGCCGGCGACGGCCAGTTCCTTGTAGGTCGTTTGTCTTTTGAAAATCACCTTCGACCCGGCCGACTTGAGGCAAGACTGCAAGTTGTCAGTCGGCATCACCAGTTGTTCACCATCGTGGTAACAACTGCCAACCCAAGTAAAAGCCGGCGACCGATCGTCCCCCGGCACCGACCTCGACTTGTTCGCCGAATCACGCTGCCACAACTTGATTTCATCGCTGAAATCCAAATTGTCGGCGTGCAACAAAAGGGGCGTCCGCCCTGTCAACAAGAAGTCAAACAACATCGCAATTCTCCGTGAAAAGGTGGTCATTGACCCCGTGCCTCACCGAACCCGGCCCCGCCTTGCCTTGCCGCGCCGGGCCTCACCCGGCCTGGCCATGCATGTTTCAAAAGTGGTCATTGACCCCTCGCCCTGCCATGCCATGCCGAACCCAGCCGCGCCATGCCATGCCCCACCGCGCCGCGCCGGTTTCAGGTGTGAGAAAATGGGCCATCGGCCCCCACGCCCCGCCGAACCAAGCCCGGCCTAGCCCTGCCATGCCGAACCCTGCCGAGCCGGGCCACGCCGAGCCGTGCCCTGCCCTGCCGGTCTCGGGTGTTTCAAAAGGTGGGCCATCGGCCCCCACGCCCCGCCGAACCAAGCCCGGCCTAGCCCTGCCGTGCCACGCCGAGCCGAGCCGTGCCCTGCCGTTTCGCTTCGCAAAAAGGGCGAAGAGAGGACCGTTAGGCAATCAAGCGAAGGCGTCGAGGGCCTCGAACGCAGCGGCATAGGCGTTCCGCTCGGCGTCCTCCTCGGCGAAGCTCTCGGCGGCGATGACGGCCCGCACGGCCCAGCGGAAGCCGGTCATCCAGCCGGCGTGGCTCTCGCGGACCGTGGCCGAGTCGCCAGCCGGCGAGACAACGAACCACTCCCGGGCCGAAGGTTTGAAAACGACAAAGCCACCTAAGGTAACTTGGGTCAGGGTTTGCATTGCGTTTCCTGGTCTTGGGTGAAGTGGACATCCACATATTACGCTGTGGTGTACCACATGTCAAGTCCCACTTGCGGAATTGTGGTAGACCACAGCCGGGGGCGGGTGTAGACTGCCATGACACTTGCTAACGAGGGCACGACGTGGCGAAGTCCGACCGGCACCTTTCCAAGTTCGTTGTCCGGCTGCCCGAGGAGTACCGCGAGCCGGTGAAGCGGCTCAGCGCGATGCGCCGTCGGTCGGTCACCGGCGAGGTGTGCTTCGCCCTAGACGCCCACCTGTCGGCCGCCGGCCTGCCCCCGGTCGTCCCCCTACCCACGAACGGCTTGCACCCGGCACCCGAACCGCCAGTCAAGAAGCTCCGTAAGAAGCCTCCCGCCTGATACTGACAGTTAGTTCAGTAGTGTACAAGTCTCCACTGCGGTTCGCGCTATGTCAAGCGGGTCGTGCGGATTGTGCGGAAGTGGGGAGGTCGCAATACGGCTCGCCCAAGTGTCCGCTATGCGAGTTGTCCGAGTTGTCCAGTTCGGGCCGGCGGGTGGTGAGGGCGTAAGTCGTGACGATACGGTCAGTTGCGGCGGATGCTAGCGAATGTGCCGGGGAGACTTGTTCGGCCGGAGGCCGTGGTTAACGTGTGAGGGCCGCAGCGCTCCGGGGGGATTCGCTGCGGCCCTCGTGCCGTCACAAGCACATCGTAGCGCCACCTCAGGCCGAGTCAATCCTCCCCCGCCACGACTGGAAATGACATGGTCACTACGACGCGACAGGCGAAGGGGGCGTGCGTCCCCCGGGCGACCCACTGCGGGGAACTGAGGATCGGCGACGTGGCCATCGCGTGCGCCGTCCTGGACGACGGCCGGCGGGTGCTTGGCCAGGAGGCACTGTTCCGGGCCATCGGCCGGACGGGTAAGCCCCACGCCACGCAAAACGTCGACGAATCAAGCTCCTCCAAACTCCCCGATTTCGTGGCCGCGGACAACCTGAAACCCTACGTTTCGCAGCAAAACCAAGCTCCTCCAAACTGGTCCCCCGTGGCCTACCGGACGCCGAGCGGCCAGCACGCTTACGGGTACGAGGCCCGCGTCCTGCACGACACCTGCCGCGTCTACCGGACGGCGGCCCGGGCCGGGGCGCTCCGGGCGAACCAGGAACACATCGCCGCCGCGTGCGAAATCCTCCAGGACGGGTTCGCCTACGCCGGCCTGGCGGCCCTCATCGACGAGGCGACGGGGTTCCAGTCGGTCCGCGGCCCCGACGTGCTGCGGGCCATCCTCGACATGTACATCGGCCACGAGTTCCGGGCCTACGCCCGGTGCTTCCCGCCCGACTTCTACCGCGAAGTCTTCCGCCTCCACGGCTGGGAGTGGAAGGAGGGCAACCCCGCCGGCGGGCCGCGGTGCCTCGCCCAGATCACCGACGACCTGGTTTACGCCCGGCTCCAGGTCGGCATCCTCGACGAACTGCGGCGGCTGAACCCGGTGACGGCCGAAGGCAAGCGCGGGCGGAAGCACCACCAGCACTTCACCCCCAACGGGCACCCGGCGCTCGCGGAACACATCCGCTTCCTGACCCGCACCATGAGGGGCTATCCGGTCCGGGGGTGGGGGCTGTTCATGGACATGCTCGACCGGGCCATGCCCCGCCGGGGCCGGTCCGTGCAACTCAACTTCGACGACGCGGTCGGCATGGCCGGCGGCCGCCCGGTGTAACCAAGGCGGTACGAGTGGCCGGGCCGACATTCTAACGGGAGGGTGGGATATGCCGCTGTTCGAAGTGAAGTTGTCGCGGGCCGTCCAGGAGTCGTGCTCCGTACTAATCGAAGCCCCGACCCGCGAGGCGGCCTGGACCGCGGCTCATCATGCGGCCGACGACCTGGCCCCGGACTGGGCGTTCCGCGTGGATTACGTCGACGATGTCGAAGTCGACGAGATCGGGCCGGCCCCCGCGTCCGAGGCCGACGGCGCGGTCCTGACGGCCGACGCCACCGGCCGCCACTGGACGTGGGCCGACGGCCGGGACGGCCCCGACGAGGTGCCGACGTGATCGACCGGGCGACCGCAGCCTGCCGCGAGTCCGGTTTCGAGCCGGCGGACCATTTTGCCGGCGCCGGCAAAATGGTCGGCCTCGGCAGCGGTGCCGTTC
>JAABUN010007487.1_pt1 | contig 11724 bp, 18 predicted proteins | sample 5559311 | NCBI WGS metagenome assembly JAABUN01 (sample SAMN10711877, study PRJNA513370) | rock metagenome | isolation source: Antarctica rocks | place: Antarctica: Victoria Land, Siegfried Peak sud | reverse complement strand
CACTGAATACTCGCGGCTTCACGCCAGTTAACCGTTTGAACGCCTCCGGTTTAAGTTCCCTGATCGCTTCATACCTCATGCCCTACTTTCAGCCCTATTGACCTACTTTTGCAAGAGGTCTATTAAAAAGCCGCCTGTACCCATCGCGCCGTCATAGATGCTTTCACCGGCTTTAGGGTCGAGCATTTCGACCATAAAACGCACCACGGGCCGGGGCGTATAAAACTCACCGGCAAAGCCGCCCGCCTTACCCGTCTCTTGTAACAGCTCTTCGTAGATGGTGCCAAGGGCGTACATGTCTTGAGCGCTGTGAAAGTCGAGTTTGTTGATCTCTCCGATTACGTCATAGAGGTTTGTCCCGTTGATACTCCGGGGCCGCCCTAGACCGTCAAAGATTTCTGCCACGCTTTCACGTTCCGGTGTGCCGCTCAGTTTGCTTAAAGTAGAGAAAAGTCCGTCCGGTTGCGTTAAGAAGGTGTACAGCTCGGCACCTTCATAACGTGGGCTGTTCCGTAACCGCTCGTTTGGGTGCTCAGGTTGCGCCGCCCACCGTGACCACTCGAACGCCTCCGGGATGATCGGCTCATACGGTACGCCTTCAAACTCGGCTAGCTCTTTATTCGCCAGGTCGGTACGCTCGAGCGCCTTCAAAAAGAGCAGCCACGAGATTTCTTCCATGTACCCTTGCACGCCTAGCCCGTCACGCCGCAGCTTGTCACACGCGCTATTGATGACCGTTCTCAGCTGTTCTCTGTTCACGCTACTCCCTTAAAAACCTAATAAAACCTAAAATCTGTAGAGGGCATTCTCGAGGCTGCCTAGCATCTCCCGTAACCCCTTACCGCCCCCGAAAAGCCCTGCAATTCTCGGAAAGTCGCCGTAACTGCTTAACGGATAGACCCGGAACACTTCAGCCGTCTCGAGTTCCTTAATGCCCGCCATCGTGTACTTGTCGAGTAACGCTTCGACAATCTCGAGCTGTTCGCCGCTGTAGGGTTCTAAGACCTCAGCGTACTTGTTCTGAAGCATCGTGACACGCTCTTCACGAGTTCGTAAAGGCTGCCCGAAGGCGAGGTGGGCTAAGAGGTCGTAGGTGTCGCTGGCGGGCGCTTCAAAGAGGAACGCTAACGACTCGGTTTGAATGCCTTTAGCCTCGAGTGTCTTCATGATGGTCTGACGGCCCTCACGGTCTTGCCACAGAGCGCGTAAGCTTTCGGGGTCAGGTACAAGGTCTTTCACCTGTAAGAGCGCGTAGTCCCGGTATTCGCTCCGGGTCATGCTGCGCCCGTCAGCCGTCAGCAAAAATTCGGCCTCTTCTGCAATGTAGATTTTAAGGCCGGTCAAGGTCACGACCTCTTCACGTTCTTTGGTCTGACGTTCCGGTTCTTGCAGGCTCGAGGGGCCGGGATTTTCGGTGGTCTCGAGTCCCGTTTCAGCGGTGTCTAGCTCTTCATACTGCGGCGTCCCCATCCAGTCGTCATCGCGCATAAACTGCGTAGCCTTTACATAGTCGATGATGTTAAATGACAGCTTGTTATTCCCGGCTTCTTCCCAGATGCGGGTGCCGCGTCCAACAATCTGCTTAAAGACCTCTTGAGAGGCCACCGGGCGCACAATGACGACGTTTCGGGCGGTCGGGGCGTCTACGCCTGTGGTGAGGATTTCAACCGAAGTTACAACTACCGGCGTTGTCTTCTCAGTGTCCGAGAAGTCTTTTAACGACTGCCTAGCGGTGCGCTCTTCAGATAGAATCGGCACCGCGTAGTTTGACAATCCCAAGTGCGCCATCTGCTGTTGCATCGCCTTAGCAAAATCTCTTGCATGGGTTTGGCTTACACAAAAGACGATGGTCTTATCCATCGGGCTCGAGACCTCTTGCATCCGGCGGGCAAGGTCGCGTGCGATTGCCTGGGTACGTTCGGGCAAGATCAGCTTGCGCTCAAAGTCTTTCGTTTCAAACGTCTGCCCCTTGTACTCAATCCCTTCTTTGTCGATATTCGTTGAGACCATAAAACGCCGAAACGGGGCAAGGTAGCCGTCTTCGATCCCTTGCGCCATTGAATACGAGTAGACCGGCTCACCAAAGTAGCCGTAGGTGTCGATGTTGTCTTTACGTTTGGGCGTGGCAGTCATACCCAAGCGCGTAGCAGTGTTGAAGTGCTCTAAAATCTCGTGCCAGGTACCAAACCCGCTCCGGTGCGCCTCATCAATAATGATGAGGTCGAAGTAATCACGGGGGAGCGTCTGGTAGAGCCGTGCGCCCTCTTTCCCGGCGTACATCGTCTGATAGATGCCGAAGTAGACCTTACGTCCGGTTTTGAGGTCACGCCCTTCGATCTCTTCACGCTCATCACCAAAGGCTTCAAAGCGGGCGAATGCTTGACCGCGTAAGGCAACCCGATCCGCTAAAAAGAGCACGCGGTTCATACGCCCGCTACGGATCAGCTTCCAGACCAGATGAAACGCTATGACCGTTTTACCGGTGCCGGTTGCCAGCGTAATCAGCACTTTGTCTTGACCCTGATCTATCGCCTCTAAAATCCGGTACACCGCCCGCTCTTGGTAGTAACGCGGGCCTCTGCCGCCGCGTGTCAGAAACGGCTCGGTAAAGGCTGGGTTGCCGTACTGCGGTTTGCGCTCGAGGTAACGTGCCCACAGCTCTTGGGGAGTAGGGAAGGGCTCGAGGGCGCATACCGTGCTCGCTTGATGCGTCAGGAAGCTGTACTCGACTAGCTTCACACCATCGGTTGAAAAGGCAAAGGGGATTTCGGCGCGGCGGGCGTAGTCTTTCGCCTGTTCATACCCCTTCATTGCTCCCTCGCCTTTAGCTTTTGCCTCGACAATCGCTAGGGGGACATCGTTATAGCGCAGGCAGTAGTCCGCTTTTTTGTCCGTGTCGGGTTCACGGTGTTCTGTGCTTGGGTTGCCCGCCCGGATGCGGTCGGCAGCGATACGATACTCGAGTTCAATCTTGCCGTGTTTACGCCAACCTGCCTCTACAAGCGCCGGGTTAATGTAGTCGAATTTGGTCTGCTCTTCGTTCACGCTTTGACCCCTTACTTCCAGAGTGCGTGAATGATTCTAACTTGTAAGCGGTTTCTAGGCTTATGCAGGATTCAACAGTAAAAAACGCCCCAGACCGCTAGCTGGGACGCCGCTCAAGAGGTATGAGCTGAGGCCAGTGTAGACCTCGTTTGTCAGTTGGGACGTGCGTAGAAAAACAACCCCACACATAACCGCGATGAGAGTGCAGGGCGTCCCCCGAAAGGGACATTTAGCTTAGCAAGTGAATGTCAGCGCAACTATAAGGAACTTCTCACCGCTCAAAACTTCGGTACTAGACCGGTACTAGACCTCCGTAACACCCCCGTAGCCAGTTAGCAATGTGTCGAAAAGTCCACACGCTTTGTTGACAGTCCATGGGTAAGGTGACACAGGGAGTTGATGAGGTGAACCAGAAAGTAGCCAGGATAAAGCGAGAATGGCGCAGATTACGACGGCGGGTAGTTGCAGAAGAGACTCGAGCCCGCCCTCTTACAACCATTAGCAGCCGCAAGAAAGAGCACCCCGGTTTCTAAGCCAAGGTGCAACCATGTCAGCTATGAGTTATCAAGTCTATTTTTGCTCAAGGTTTGATTAACTTTGCCCATTTTGTCATGGGGTATCAGCGTGCCTCACTTTGTCATGGGGTATCAGCGGTGCGTGCTACATACTCCCGCCGTGCCCGTGCATGGCTTAGCCAAAACAGATACAGCAGCGCCGGTAAACGCTCGTGAATGTCGAGGCTGTCCCTGTAGGGCTCGAGCTTCTCAAAGACGCCTGGTAGTTCCGGTGGCGGGTCGGGTAGGTTACTAGGCCAGCGGCTTAAGTCCGGCGGCACGTCGGGGTCGGGTAGGTCTGCCCGTCCGTCCCAGCTAGACAGCGCAAACGGGCTCGGGACGCCGATCCGTTTACAGAACGCTTCAGCCGCCGCGTTTAGGGTTGCCTCGTCGTTAAACAGTCCTTGCGCTTCAGCCTCGGTAGCAGCGGCTTGGAGCGGGTCAATCAGGGCATCGAGATGGTCGGTAAGGTGGTCTAGGTATTTCTCCCACGCCTCACGCCAGCGTTTGACGGTCGGTACCTCGAGCTTTGTCAGGCGGTTCTTGAGCGTCACGCGCTAGCCCCCATAGGCAAGCGTCCGCAACTGCTCACGTGTCAAGGTTTGCAAATAGGCCATCTGCTCAGGGTCGCTACGCTCGAGGTCGCGGTAGTAAGCCAAGAACTCAGCACGGGTCAGGGTTTGTAACCACGCCTCATGTACTGCAAGCCGCGTCGTCTCGAGCTTTTCTAGTCTTGCGCTGAGTCTCCCCTTCATACGTCCCTCGGGTCTATGCCCACAATGACCTTAACGCCCTTTGGCGCATGGTCTACCGGTCGGTTATGACTGTCTCGCAAGCCGTCAGCAGTCAAGAAGAGAAGCGCTGGGGTCATGGGGACTTGTTTACGCTCGAGCTTCTCTAAGCGGGGTCTAAGCTTCACTGCTCATCCTTGCCGTTACCCGTCGCCTGATCACCGGGGCACAGTCGTGACGGGCTAGCAGCTTGGTAGTCACCGCGTCGATCACCTCGGCGCTAGCATCGAACGAACGCCGCTCGAGTACCTTCCAGCTTGCTTCTAGGGCGCGGGTCGAGAGGGTGTGTGCTGTCACAGGCTCACGAGCGGGTAGTGTTTGCTCGAGCTTTTCTAAGCGCTTAGCACGGCTCATGTGACGGTTTCCCAGACGATACGGATAACTTGCGAGCCGGGGCTAGTATCCGCTCGTCTGCTTAGTGCGTCGCCGTCTAACGTCAACTCTTTGTGGTGGTACACGCCGGGTACATCGTCGTCTTGTGTCCATATCTCGTGACGTGTCGGGGCTAGCATCTCGAGCCGATCTAACTGGGTTCTTAGCCTCACCCTTTACCCTCCGGTAGCGTGATGATGAGCCCGTGCAACCCCGGCCCACTGCCAGGTAAAGCCGCCAGCTCTGCTTCATTTAAGACGCGCCCATCGTCGAGCCGGTAGCGCCCTGGGGTTTCTTCATAGGCTAGCCAGAGCTGCGTGATGGCGTCGTTTGCGGTACTCCCCTCGAGCCGGTCTAGTCTCGCTCTAAGCTTCATGGCTTGCCCTTAGGTCGATCACGAGGTCAGCTTGTGCAGTGCGCCGGTCGGCTTCAGCGTGGCTCATGCGCTCACCGTTCGGGCCGGTGGCGGTGTCGGTGTCTACGTCATAGAGCCATACGTGAATAGCGCAGCGCTCGGCACGGGTAACACCAAGCCGGTTTAGGCGTTTTTTAAGCCGCATGGTGTTCCTCTTTTTTTAAGTGTCAGTGTGTCAACTTTGTTCACGCGGCCCATCGTCCCGGTGTGTCTTGTACCGCCTGCGCTTTCTCTAGCGCCTCAAGCCGTGCTTCCAGCTCCCCAACCTCAACCGCTTTGAGATACGTTGACGCACTCTGACTTAGGGCATGTGTCAGTTTGCAGAGTTCGCCCGTGTCTACCGTTTCGGCGGTTGCGGTGTCGTCTAGGTGTTCCTCTAGGTGTGTAATCGCTCGCCACAGTACCGCGCTGAGCTGCTTGACCGTGCCGGGTTTGGGGCGTCTTGAGCGTTTACGGGCTTGTCTGGCTAGGTGTGGTTTGGTATCTCCGGGCACGCTACCCCCCCTGTTCTGTTAAATCTCATGATGATAAGTGCCAGGTGTCAAGTCTCATGATGTCAACCCATCCCTACAGGCTCGAGGGTGTGCTCGTTTCCTTGGGGCTCACCCGTTGCCAGGTCATGTTTGCTTAGAACTGCCGATTTGGGTACATTGCCCCAAGTCGTGATAAGTCGGTTTTTAGAGTCGGATACGACACCCCACGGGTACAGCCCTATAGCCTCATCTAAGTGATGAGGCTTTGTCATAACGTAGTTTTTACCGCTCGAGGTGGCGATATTCAGATGATAGTCAGACCCGCTGATATGCCGCAACGCCAGCAGGGTGATAAGGGCGTCCCGGTGTTCTTGAATAAGGGTGCGGGTGGCGTCGGTAAGCTCACCCGTTGCTCTAACCGATAGCTCGAGCCCGACACCTTCAGCCTCTAGGGTCTGGACGATTTCAGAGGGTTGCATCAAAAGTCCTCCACAAGTTCTTTTGCCTGTTCTTTTTCTTTTGTTGCTTTCTCGGTATTTGATGAACTGCCTTGTTCATCAAATAATTCTCTGTCAGGCACGCTAGAATCATCTCTTGATGAACTAAACATGTACCTATAGGCTTTAGGGTTTCCTTTAGCCGGTAAGGTCAACACCTCGAGCCGGTCGCCTAATTCGTCTATTAGATTCTCGAGCGCCTTGACCGCGTACCGCTCGGTGATGTTGGCACCCTCTACCGCTGCCTTTAGCAAGAGCTTTCGGGGTACGGGTTCGCCCTGTGCGCTTTTGAGTTCGTCCTTAATGGCGTTGACGGCACTCTCGAGCATCGTCTTACCCGGCAAGTCGGCTAGACCCGCACGGGCTACCGTGTCGTTTTCCTCAAGGTTGATTTCTACGCCTTTGGGCGGTGGTTCTGGGGCGTAAGACATCTTTGTACACTCGAGCTTCAGAATGTCTCGGCCCTCTACTTCTTTCGGCGGGACTCTTGAGAGAGCGAATACAGCGCGGGGTGAGAACGTCTTAGCCGCGCCATACGGCCCTTTACTTGCCACCGTTTGACCGGGTTGTAACTTGCCTACATGGTCGAGAATCAGCACCGCACAGTTCAAATCTTTAGCAAGTTGTGACAGCCCCACGAGTGCCAGTTGCACGTGATGTGCCCGTAAGATGTCGAGCCCGACGAAGGCACTTGCAAAGGTGTCGATCACGATAAGACGCGGCGGTTTATCTTTCAGCTCATTCTGAAGTTTGGCAACATCATCCGGCGTCAGCCCTCCGGTAATCGAACGCAGGTCGATAAGTTCCCGGCGGGTGTCTAGGTGCGCTTTTAAGAAGCGGTTTAACCAAACGGCGTAACCGTATCCGGTCGGGTCGTCTGCGTCGAGAATAACGACGCGCCCCCCATGTACCTCATGCCCTAAGAAGAGCCCATTCGGATAAGGGCGCGTCATCTGGACTGCTAGGTAAGAGACGATGCGCGTTTTACCTACGCCAGCCGGGGCGTAAAGCATCGATGTGTGGCCTACCGGGAAGATGCCGGTCACAGCCCACGACGCTTTGGGCGGGATGGTCGGCAGTTCCAACTTATTGACCGCCATCATTTACCCCACGGGCTTTTAGCATGTGTCCACCCTTTTCCTATCTGGGTGTGTGAAGTGTTCATCAAATCGGGTTTTTGCGATAACCAAGGGCTTTTATTTGATGAACTGCGGTGTTCATCAAATGGGCTTTTCGTGCTTAAAAAGGTAATCCTTCCGGCGGTATCCTCAACACTTGGCAATTGCCCGATAACAAAACCTTGCTCGAGTAAAAACCTGATACCCCGCTGCTTGCTGCCGGACGCCTTTAACCAGCGGTCGATCTCCTTAACCCATTCGTCCGCGTCGCGTGACCCGTCAGCGGCCCACCGCACCCGTACCGCTTCGCTCTTGAGCGTTCGCACCACTTCGGATAACCGTCCGCAACGTCTGCCCAGATGAATAAAGGCCACGAGTGAGCCGTGCCGGTCAAAGGTGCCTTTGGGCGGGTTTTGTATCGCTTCACAAATCGCTGTGACCGCCTCCGGTTTGAGGTCGTCAGCGGGGGCATCTGTCACAGTCTCTTGCAGCGGGGTATAGCGCTCGGCTAGCTCGGTGAGGATGTCAGCAGGGGTCAGCTCGAGCCATTCGTCCAACTCATCCGGCGGGATAGGTTGCCCCGCGTCGGTCGTGAGTTGGGTACGGCCTAGACCGTCTCGAGCAGCCCCGGCGTAGGGCATGAGATACCAAGTGCTTAAGGGATTGTCACCGGCTGGGTAGGGCTCGGTTTTAGCTAAGCCTGCCTCATCACACAAAACCCGTAACGCTGCCGACATCGTGCCATGCGGGATGAGCCCATCACTAAATATGTGAAGGTGACGCCCGCCCCTTGTACTCGTTTCGGGGTAGCAGTGGACGCTGTAGGAATGACAGACATCGTAAAGCCGGTGTAAGGCGTCCTCTAAACTGCCAGGTTTGGGGTAAGTCTGCGCGTCTAAGTCAATCATGCCCGCACGGGTGCCGAGGTCGTCACCAGGTAAAAAGCCCAAAGCTAGAAAACCGGGACGGCCTAGCAAGTGACGTGCCCAAAGTTCCAGGATGACGCCTTGACCCTCCAGGGTCGTGCAATCCTTGACCATTACCCCGGCTGAGTTTTCATACAAGCTTTTCATGCGCCCGTGTTTGTAAGGGTTTGACGGAAAGAAGGCGCTGAGCTGGGCGACGGCTGCCTCGAGGTCTAAAGCGCTCATGCCCGCCCCTCCGCGATCTGAAGCGGTCGAGGGTGCGTGAAATCTCTCCAGCACAGGCGACAATACGCGCCGCCATCGTCAGCACTCCAGCGCTGACAATCCGGTGTATTAGGGCACGATGTAGATGCTAAAATGACATTATCAGCTACCCCGCTGTGTCCCGCGTCAGGCAACGATGCGGGTCTTTTCATGCGGCCTCTTTCGCGTCGTGACCCTCGAGCCAGCGCTGAAGAGCTGTGCGGGTGATGAGTACCCGGCGACCGGCGACACGGTGAGGGACGTGCGGCAGAACATCACGGGTGAATGTGGGGCGGCTCAGACCTGCGTACTTTGCCGCATCCTTTAGACTTTTGAACACTTCGGGCTGTGCTTGCTTTTGCATAGTTTTACCTCTCTAGGAAGTCTGTAACGCGCTACATACCTAGAATGGCGTAAACTGTACCCAATGGACAAAGGCGAAAACCCTGCACAATCTATTAGTTTTTTGTGGAGCCCTCGTGTTTATCCCTTCGCATGGGCTGACACACCCGACGAAGTGCCGGAATGGGACGCCTCGAGAATGCCCCAAGCTTACATTGGGGATGCTTATGACATGTTTCCAGGTGTGCGTGACGAAACCGTACTCGAGTCGCCTTCGCAGTATCCCCGTTTAATCTGCGTTGACGAAAAGCGTAAACAGGTAGAGCCTGAAGGTGAAAGTGGGCCTGAAGAGTTGCTAAATGAGCTGCTTGCGCTTTACCCATACATTCGCCCTTGGCAGGCGGGAAAGCCCGTAAAAGTCCTTCTTGACAGGGTGCTTACGCTTGCTAATAAATATGGTGCCCCATACAGGCGTGAGGACAACACACTCAAAGCATGGTTGTGCTTATCAGCGGTGGTACATGGCTACATGCTCGGGTATGAGCTTTTGCAAAGGCTCGAGTATGAAGGAATGCAAGTCGAGCTTAACGACATCTTAGACCCGGCTCTAAAAGCTATAAAGAATAGGCCACGCCGTACAGAACCTTTCGTATTTACGAACGAAGGGGCTTCACCGGCAGAGATGGAGCTAACTGTACTTTGGCACCTTAGACTTCTCAGTAGACTTTATGAAATGAGGGAAAAGAGCCCCTCAGCTTGGATTATCGCCATCGGTGATAACAGCCCAAGTTACCGCTTAGGCATTGCAGAAAATCTTCACCGAATGTTCAGCAGAGCCTTTGATAGCGAAGACCCTATGTCTGCCGGTTTGTTAATCACAAGCCAAGCGATCTTTGCGCGTTGCGACATTTCACACTGGGCCTATTACCGACTCGCTCAAGTATGGCGACACGGTGCCGAGGTTAAAAAGTGTCCCGTGTGCGGTACGCTTTTCGCACCCGCCCGTAAGAACATGAAGTATTGCAAACGAGGTACGTGCGCCTATAAAGCCCACAAACAGAATCAGAAAGCTCGCGCTGCACAGTCATAGAAAAGCTTTAAGCACTACTGCTTAACTACTGCTACAAGCCCCGTTATACCCTGTTTAACCTACTTGTGCCTATGTCTACCGATTAGCGTTTGACCCGTGCCTGACGGTGTAACTCTATATACCTATGTATACCTGTTTTAGCTTCATATACACCTCATAATCGTGAGGTCAAGAGTTCAAGTCTCTTCATCGCTACCAAAAATAAACGTTGTGGACGGCGAATCTTCGGGTTCGCTGTTTTCGTTGTCGGAAGGTCTAGGTGTATCTGTACCCACCGCAATACCCACCGCCCTGCTCGCGAAGGGGTCAAACGTTGTTCCGGCGGTATCGTCCTGGGTGACTTGAGTGTAAATTTTGACCGCCGTGTCCGGGCTTGAGTGACCGAGAAGCGCCTGTAAGCGTTTCGGTGAAAATGTCCCGGCCTGGATCATGTTCCGGGTCACGTAAAACAAATAAACTTTACGCATCATGTGCAGCGTGCTCTTGGGCAGCCCCAGCGCGGCGACGGTCTCGTCTTTGGCCCGGTAGATATTGCTCGGCTCGAGCGGCGTTCCGTTGTAACTCGGAAACATCAGACCGTGATCTATCCAGTCGGGATTGTCTACGGCGATAGTTTGCAGCTTGATGATGTGCAGGTTTAGAACGGCGGCGAGTTCGGGCGGTATCGGGACGTCGCGAACGCCCATGCGGGTTTTGGGGGTGTCTCGGGGGTGCTTCTTGTCGTAACGCACCAGCTGTTCGGTAATGCGGAGGTGGTGCTGGGCGGCCCCGGCGACCATACGGGTTTGCAAGGCGCTCTGTTTAGGACCAGAAGCTCACCGCGTCTTAGACCGGCGGCGAGCGCGGTGTAGAAGAGGGGATACATCAGCGAGCGTTTTGAACTGTCGTAGCGGCGCTTTGAAAAGGCTAGAAACGCCTGCACCTGGTCGATGGTCCATAGCTCGGGCTTGGCCTTTAAGTCCGGCGGACGCTTGATGTTGTCGAGATCGGCGGCGACGTTGCGCAGTTTCAGGCCCGCTTCGATCTCGTCTCGGTAACGTTTGACGATGTACTTATAGAAGCTTTTAAGCAGTACCGTCACGAGTTCGGCGCTCCGGTACTTTTCCTGCCGGGTCAGCGTGTACTGAATATCTTGGAGGTTGCGGAGCGTGACCTGTACGACTGGCAAGTCGCCGATAGCAGGGGCTACGTGCAGCCGAAAATCTTTGACGCCGTTAAACATCGTTTTCGCCTTGTTGCCCTTGACGCTCCGTTTGTGCTGCAAAAACTCAGCGAACAGTTCTCTGACGGTAAGGGTATCGACCTGTACGAACGCCTCGAGGTTAGCTTGCACCTTTTTGTAGAGGTCGTCGGTTGCCGCTTGTTTCGTCGGGCCGTAGCCGGTGACTTCTTTGCTTGTGCCGTCGGGCAACCTGAGCCGTTTACGGTCCCGGTAGCGTGTCGCTGGGCCTTTCGACTGCGCCCACAAACGAGATGTGCTTTTTAGGGCTCGAGGCATGTGAAGGCTAGATATTTGTCGCTACGGTATCGGCTTCAAAATATATCGCGATAGGTACGATATGTTGTGCGTCGGCTTCATATCGAAAATGTTTTCCGACGAGCCTCGAGTATTCGTTAGCCATGAACGCGGTTGAATGAGCCATGTTAGTTCCAGCTTCCAGCTTCAGCTCGGTAGCTTGTCCCGTAGTTTTGAGACCAAATAGGGTTGCCGTAATGCGAGTAGGAGAACCATATAAACCTCGAGTGCTAGGGGATAAGGGTTCAAAGAAGTGAAAATGGGAGTATGACGAGTACACCCCATTTCCAAGGACAGTCTACGTTAAGTGAGCTGTTCACCGTGGTCTACGTGATGGTTGAT
>JAABUN010007486.1_pt1 | contig 11725 bp, 9 predicted proteins | sample 5559311 | NCBI WGS metagenome assembly JAABUN01 (sample SAMN10711877, study PRJNA513370) | rock metagenome | isolation source: Antarctica rocks | place: Antarctica: Victoria Land, Siegfried Peak sud | reverse complement strand
TCTCCACGACCTTGGATAGCGCAGCATCGAAGCCGAGGCCGGCCCGCACCGAGATGGTCAACAGGTCCAGGGCGTCCGGGATGTTGAGCAGGATCGCCTTGCGGCGCGCCTTGATGCGTCGGCTGAGCCAGATCTCAGGGGCGATGAAGCCGATGCCGCCACCCGCGAGGGCGACGAGCAGCCCCATGCTCAGGTTTCGGCCGATGAGGCCGACGAGCAGGAACATGACACCAGCCGTGGCACCCGCCACGACCACCTTGAGTCCCAGGAAGTCGACGGTGCGCATGTCGTACGGATTGCCGGCGGTCGCCAGTCGCTGTTCGGTGCCACGCGCCTTCTTGGGGCTCGTGAACCGCTGGCCGATCCCCGACAGCTTGAGTGCCAGGGGCCGGATGGATCGGTCGAAGAATGGCTGCTGAAGTTCGATGTCCTCGAGCGCCTTGGCCTGCATGGTGCCCAGCTGGGTCAGGCGGGCCTGGACGGGGTCGACACCGCTGCGGCCAACGAGCGCGAACATGATGAGCAACACACTGAGCGCGGCAAGCACGGCCAGGAAGAGGGTCAGGCTCATCGTCTAGACCTCGATGTTCACGATGCGTCGGATGAACAGGAAGCCCATGCCCATCATCAGGCCGCCCGCCGCGAGCAGGACCACGCCGAGCGGCAGCCCAAAAGCCTCGGGCGGCTTCTCGAACATGGGGCCCACGAACTGGGGCGCGATGACGGAGATGATGAGGAACAGCCCGATGGGCAGGAAGCCGACCACGTAGCCGGACATGCGTCCCTGCGCGGTGAGGGTCCGGATCTCGCCCTTGATGCGGACGCGCTCACGGATGGTGAAGGCGATGGAGTCGAGGATCTCGGCGAGGTTGCCACCCACCTGGTGCTGGATGTTGATGGCCGTCGTCATCAGCTCCAGGTCGTCCGACCGGACACGCCGGACCATGTTGTTGAGTGCCTGCTCGAAGGGCAGGCCGAGGTTCACTCGCGCTGGTACCCGCGCGGATGGTGCCCAGGTCGGCGTCCAGCTGCGTCAGCCGGTCGCGATACCGGACGAGCGTCCGGTGCTTGCCTTCCAGGAGCTGCTGCTGCGCCTCGAACAGGGTGGCGCGACGACTCTGTGTCAGCAGCAGCTGGCGGGTTTCCTTGAGCTCGCTCGGATCGGCTCGGGGATCCCGCTCTAGGGTCGCGACCCGTTCCTCGCCGCGTGCCCGTCGCTCTTCGTGTCGACCTGCCTCGGCGGCCGCCTGGCGTGCCAGCAGATCGATCTCGTCGACCTCTCGACCCAGCTCGACGAGATCGCCGTCGATGCCTGCCCGAATGGCCTCGATGGCCGCCAGTGTGGCTCGGTCAGCGTCCACCGGCCGCACGGGCGCACTCGTCATCGGTTCGGCGAGCGGAGCATCCAGGGCTCCCTCGACACCAAGGGGCCAGTCCGTTCCAGACTCCTGCGCGTCCGTGGTCAATCCTCGGGGATCCGGATCCAGCCCTGCTTCATGGCGTAGACGACCGCCTGGGTGCGGTCATTCACGGACAGCTTGCGCAGGATCGAGCTCATGTGGTTCTTGACGGTCTGTTCGCTGATGGACAGGGCATAGGCGACCTGCTTGTTGGTCATGCCCTTGGCGATATTGTCCAGGATCTCCACTTCACGCGGCGAGAGCGGCGCAAAGATGGGCGCCGCCTCCTGGCCGTAGACAGCCAGCTCCCGGAACTCCTTGAGCACCCGGCTCGCCACGGCAGGGCGGGCGAATACCTTGTCGTTGATGAGGTACTCGCCGTTGTTGACGCGGCGGATGATGGCCACCAGGTCATCGGGTCCGACGTCCTTGAGGATGAATGCTGCGGCACCCGCCTTGATGGCATCGAACAGCAGGTCCTCGTCCTCGGCGACGGCGAGCGTGATGATGCCCGCGCTGGGCACCTCCCGCTTGATGCGCTGGGTCGTCTCGATGCCGCCGGGGGCCGCGATGGACAGGTCCAGGAGGACGATGTCCGGATCGTGCTGCTCGGCAGCTTCGAACGCGGACCGCGGGTCATCGGCCTCGCCGACGATGTCGAAGTCGGGCTCCTGCTCCAGGATCTGGCGCATGCCCAGGCGGAACAGGGCGTGATCATCGACCAGGAGGATCCGGACCCGTTGATCGGGATTGCGTCGGTCCGGCCCGCCGCGCCGCCGCTCCGAACCCGTGTAGCCCATCACCATGACGTCCGACTCCTCTCGCGTGGGTCGAGCTTCAAGCGGACACTGGTGCCCGCTGCTGCCTCGGATACGATCTCCAGCCAGCCGCCCACGAGTTGGGCGCGTTCGCGCATGAAACGCAGGCCAAAGTGGCGTCGCCCGGCCTGCTCGGCGACCTCGTCCATGGAGAACCCCCGGCCATCATCGTGGACCTCGAGGACCCACAGATCGTGGCTCATGGTCTCGGCATGTGGTTCCAGGCGCGTGGTGAGGCGCACCCGCGCAGCGCCCGAATGCTTGCGCGCATTGCGCAGCGCTTCGAGGGCGACTCGCAGGACCGCCGTGCGGGCGGGCACGTCGAGCAGGCTCTCGGGCTCGGTCAGCTCCACGTCGACCACGATACCCGTGTCTGTGCGCAGCTCGTTGGCGGCGTCCAGGAGCACCGAATCCAGGTCGCCGGAGACGTCCAGTGACGGACGGAGCTGGCGCATGAAGTCCCGCAGCCGCTCACTCTCGCGTTCCAGGACCGCACCCAGGTGCTTCAGCTCTTCCGTGGCGCGTGCCGGATCGGATCGCAACGCCCGTTCGATGATGTGCACCTGGAACACGGTGTTGGCCAGGGTCTGGGCAGGCCCATCGTGTAGCTCCTCCGCGAGCCGCATCCGTTCCTGCTCCTGGGCCTCAAGCACGAGACGAGCTTCCACGAGGTTCGCGGGTCGCTCCATCTGGCGCTCGTCGGCTGTGGCCCGGCCACTCTCGGACCACTCGCCCTCGTGGCCACGCTCCAGGAACCGCCAACCGTCCTCAAGGTCCAGCGTGATGAGTTCCAGGCGACCCAGCAACTGGCCAGCTCGCGCCGCATCCGTCGCGAGCTGGTCGCGGCCGGCCTCCGGAAGATCACCGAGCCGACCGTCCTGGGCGCGTCGTACGTCCTGCATCTCTGTGGCGTGCAGCTCGCGCAGCCGTCCCGTGAGCGCGCGCAAGCGGTTGGCACCCTGGGACAGGGCCTGCTGGGCCTCCGTGTACAGGGCGTCAACGTCGGCGCGGCAGTCACCCCGGATGCCGGTCTCCATCGTGGGCGGAGTATAGGGGCTGTGGTCCGTGCTCCGGCCGGGCTCACTCACGGCGCCACGCAGTTGGCGTCGATCCGGAACAGCCAAGCCGGGTCGTCGGCGAGCCCGATCTGTTGCGGGTCGTCTGCGAGGCAGGTCTCCGGGAGGCCGGTGAGGGAGCACTTCGGGATAGTCACCCCGGTCATCGAACAGGATGAGCGTCCGGACGCCCGTCTCGCGGGCCACCTCGGCGAGCGTGCCAGGTGGGTCGTCGGGGAGCACCAGCACGGGCCGGTCAAGGGTCCAGGCGAGGGACATCGGGTGGTCGCTCATGAGCGGCAGGGTGGTGTCCTCGCCAGCGGCGATGAGGGCGATGCGGACGGCAGCGAGGCGGCGCTCGAAGGTGCTGGCGCTGTTGGCGACGGAAGCCAGCTGGACCAGCGCCATGGGTACGGCGAGGGCGAGCAACGCCGCGGGGCCAACGATGACGTTGATCCGTTCCCAGCCGCGTGCCATCGAGATGCGGGCCATGAGCGCGTCGACACCCAGCACAGCGGCCACGATGAGGCCCGCCAGCAGCGGTCCGCTGGCGTGGGCGAAGGTGCCCCACAGTGTGGCTACCGGGAAGAGCAGGGCTGTGGCCACGAAGGAGAGCGCACCACTCAGCAACAGCACGACGAGGGCCGTCGGCCGTCGAAGGGAGGGTCGACGACGCAGTCCGAGGACTGCGAGCATGCCTGCGATGCCGACAGGGAAGGCGCCCAGGAGCTGCAGGTCGACGAGCTGCGTGCCAGCCGCACGTACGGGCGCCCACAGGATGTCACCGACACCCTGGGCGAGCCACGCGGACGGCGTCGGCGAGTCGTGGATGGAGAAGATCTGCTCATTCCGCAGCAGGAACAGGTTGTCCAACGCCTGTGCCGTGGCCGCGCCACCAAAGGTCGCCTGCTGACGCATGAGCCACGGCAGGACGAGCATGAGACCGCCCCCCAACACAGGTCCCAGGAGTGCCGCCGCGCCCCGGAGTCGGGTGCCGGGCTGTCGGCGTCGGAAGGTGGGGATGGCGAGGATCAGGAGCGTGACCCCGATCCAGACGACCTCCTGGCGAGCGAGATAGGTCAGGCCCAGGCTCAGGCCGAGGGCCAGCCCGGGGAGCCAGCGGCGCCGGGGGCCGCTCGCCTCAAGCGTTCGCAGCAGGTGCGCCACGAGCAGCGCGTCGAGGGTCCCCAGGACCGCGAACGGGATGGTCGAGTCGGGCGCCACCGTGGCTACGAGCCATGGTCCCAGGATCGCTGCCAGGAGCCCGGCGCTCACCGCGATGGAACGCGAGCGGCGAGCATCGAGGCCATCCACGCGGGTGGCCTCGCGGGCCACGGCCCAGGTCAGGGGCGCCAGGCAGGCACCCAGCAGAGCGCCTCCCAGCTGGCCCACCTGGTGGGCGGTACCGCCGATGGCCATTGGCACTGCCGCGATCAGGCTCGCGAGTGGCAACCACAGGTCGAAGGCCGGACGCGGCAGCGTCAGTGAGGGCGTGGCGTAACTCCACAGCACGTCGGTGGTCAGGCCGTGCCCCTGGACGATGTTCCGGGCCACGTCCAGGTAGTAGAGGCTGCCTTCGGTGGGCGGGAAGCCGACCCAGCCGATGGCCACGATGCGGACCACGAAGGCGATGCCGAACAACAGCAGCGGCGGCACCAGGAGCGACGCGCGGCTCACGGGGCGCGATGTAGCGCTCACCGCGTGCACCGCGTGTCGTCCGGTGTCAGACAGACCGCGTACAGCGCGGCCGCGGACCTGCTGGTCTCGGTCTGGCCGGGCACGGTGACGATGGGTGCCGACAGCCAGTCCGGACGCGTCGTGCCGTCCAGGACCGGCGCCAACGCCTCGGTCAGGAAGGCACGCTCCAGGACGAGCCAGCGGATGTCATACCGGCGCAGGACGTCCTCCACGACCGGCAGCGGATCCTCTGGCGTGACGACCCCGCCACGACCCGTGAGGTATCGGAAGCCGCCCGCATCGGGGGTCATGACCCGATCCGTGATGGGGACGTCACGGAGTGGCGCAGCGACCGCCACGGCCACGTCCTGGGCGCGCTGCCAGGTGCGGGCGGTCAGGAACGATCCGACGACCGCGACGATGACCACCGCGCCGACGGCCGTGAGCGTGTAGACCGTGGTCGCCTGGACGGCATCCCACTTCGGCCGGCGGCGGCCGACCGCGGCCACCACGCCCGCGATGCCCAGCAGGGTCAGGATGTAGGCATATGGGATGAGCGCCACCGCCGAGTGCAGGAACGTGCCATTGGGTACGTGGACCGCGAACAGCAGGCCGCTGGACAGGAAGAGCACCGCGGCGTAGATGATCCAGGGCCGGAAGGCCAGGTCGTGGCGCTTCCACCACGTGGCCAGGACTAGGAACGGCGCCAGGAAGATGAGCAGTGGCTGGGTCGCGAACAGGCCCAGCGCGTTGACCAGCCCCAGGATGCGACTCGTGATGAGCGGCCCGATACCCTGGCCCAGGAAGATCGACAGGTTGGCCGGGATGCTGACGCTGTACAGCTCCTCATACTTCGTGATCCACAGGATCCGGCCGGAAGCCGCCGAGGGCGAGATGGACCCGAACACGACCAGCTGGCGTGCGATCCAGGGTGATGCCAGGAGCAGGAAGCCTCCGGCGCACAGGAGCGCCGCTGGCCAGCCGATCCGCGACGCGCGGGGCGTCCGGATGAGGTCAGCCAGGACGGCCAGCGCGAACGGGATGCCCAGCAGCACGCCGTCATTGCGGGACAGGAAAGCAAGGCCCACCAACACGCCGCCGAGCGCGAAGGCCCGTCGGTCGCCGCGCAGTCCCCGGGCGCAGGCCCACAACGAGAGCGTGCCCAGGAGCATGAACAGGCCGAAGTTGTCGGGCTGGGCGAGGAACGGGTCCACAAGTGCCGGCATCGCGACCATCAGGCCGGCCGCCACTGCCTGCCACTTGGCGAGGCCCGTGTCGCGTGCCACCCAGTAGGTGACCGGCGCCACGGCTGCGCTGGCCAGCCAGAACGGCAGCGCCGACGCGAGCGCTGTGGGTCCCAGCAGCCAGATGAAGGGCACCTGGACCAGGGACGCGAGGGGCATCCAGTGGGCGTTCGAGGGGATGGGCAGCACGCCGGCTGCAGGCAGCACACCGCCCGTCTCCACGAAGTTCCAGATGAAGTCGATGGTCAGGCCGTGACCGCCCGCGAGCTCCCGCGCGACGTTCACGTAGTAGAACGAATCGGGATACGCAGGGTCCAGAAACAGGGCACCGGAGAAGAGTCGGGCGCCGAGTGCCACCAGGAAGAGCGTCAGCGGGATGACCATGCCGGTGCACCATAGCAACGGGCAGGTCCCTCGCCGCCCGGTACGGATGGGCTACGAGCTCAGGGTGGCGAGGGTACCTGTGGTGAGGTCTGGTGTGGTCGCAGCCCCGCCGCTTGTCGCCCCATCCGCCGGACGGGGATGATGCCCAGCAGCATCACACTGCTGTACCACCACATGGCGGGGATGGCGAGGTACGCCGCGACCGCCACGGTCCACGGTCGGTTGGTGCGCGCACCCCAGACGACGACCAGCAGCGCGACGGGCAGCCGGATGGTCAGCGGGATCGGGATCGCCTTGGGTGCCGCCGACTTGCCCGACTCGGCGATGAGCAGTTCGATCCATTCACGCCACATCCAGGGCGCGAACGCGAAGGAGACCGCGGCGACCGCTGCGGTGGCGCCGAGAACGATGGCCAGCATCCGCCACTCGCGCCGGACGGCGAACCAGACGAGGCCGACGCCGGGCGTGACCTTGGTCAGCAGCACGAACGACCACGTCCAGGGATAGCGGAAGCCAAGTGCGATGGCGGCCGCCAGCAGTAGGTGGATATTGCCGTTGATGAGCTCCAGGATCGCGGCCGGGAACAGTCCCAGGAGGACGAGCGCGTAGCGCTGCGTCAGCCAGGCGTAGGCCACGATGAGCAGGCCGGTCCAGCCGACCAGGAACACGGGCCACGGCAGGTGAGCAAGGATGCCGAAGATCTGGGCCAGTGGCGGTCCATACAGGAACGCGCCGTACGAGCCGACGGTCTGGGAGTACGGATGGACATGGTCGACCGACCAGTAGGCCCAGGCATCGAGACCCCAGCCTCCGCCACCCTGGAATGCCAGGATGACGGCTGCCACGAGCAGCGACTCGACGGCCGCCGCGAACCACAGCAGGCGTCGCTGCTCCCGGGTGAGGCTCTTGCCCCTGAGGCGCACGAAGGGCAGGCGTGCCCAGCGGCCGTGCTGGTCGGTCGCCTGGATGGCGCCGCTCACGTGGTCACTGCCGCGGGCGGTGTCGCGCTGGTCCGGCCAAGGACGCGCGACAGACCCAGGGGTCGCCGTTCGAGAGGGCGTTCACGATCCAACGCGATGAGCGGCACGAGTGCCATCAGCACCGACAGGCTCTGGGGTGAGGGATTGGGCAGGGACACGGCCACGGCCACGGCCATGGGCCAGCGGTGCCCTCGGCTGCCAGCCCAGACGGAGATCCCGACCGCCAGTGCGAGTCGCGCCCAGAGCGGACCCGCGAGCGCGGCCCAGGGTCCCGGATCGACCCGCTGACCCTCGACCGCCAGACGCTCCCGCCAATCGCTCCAGGCACGGGGTGCCAGCCCGAACGAGCAACTTGCGATGATCAGGGTGACGCTGAGGGCGATGCCGACGGCGCGCCACTCCCGGCGCGCGGCGAACCAGAGCAGGCCGACACCCGGGGTGACCTTGGTCAGCAGGATGAACGCCCAGCTGGCCGGCCACCGGAAGCCCAGCACGAGGGCTCCCGCGATGAGCAGCTGGATGTTGCCCGCGAGCACCTCCAGGAAGACGAAGGGGACCAGGAACAGGACCGCTGCCCAGCCTCGACCGAGCCAGGCAAGGGTGGCCAGCAGCAGGCCCGTCCAGAGCGCCAGGAACACGGGGTAGGACAGCCCGCCAAGGGGTGCCGCGAGCTGCGCGAATGCCGGCGAATAGAGGTAGGCCCCATGCACGTTCATGGCCGCGGCATATGGATGGGCGCGATCGATCGCCCAGTAGGCGTATGCGTCGTAGCCCCACGTGCCATACACGATGCCCGCGATGGACAGGGCCACGAGCCCGGTGGCGAGCGCCACGAGCAGCACGCAGTCCAGCAGTCGAAGTCGGGCCATGCGCCCGCGAAGCACCATGACCGGCACGATGGCAGTCTGGTGGGGTCCGGACGAGGACCCGAACGGGCTACCCGCGACCGGGACCAGGGCAGCGTGACGTCCCCCGTCGCAGACAGGACCTTGGGACGGATGTGGTGCGTCGGCGCAGCACGCTACGCTGCCGCAGGTGACCGCACTGCCTGCCTTTCGAGCCGCTCCGACCCATGGTGCATGGACCGTCGCGAAGCGTGCCGCCCTCCACGGTCTGGTCGTCGGCGGCCTCGCGTTCCTGCTGTACACCTTCGCCATCGCGGCACCCCGCATCGGCACTGTCGGCTTCGATGCCTGGGCATACTGGAGCGTCCAGCTGCCGCACCCGTACGAGGTCGCCGTGGGCAGCCTTGGGGCCTTCACCTACAGCCCGCCCATGGCGATGCTGTTCCAACTCGTGAGTGGGCTGGAGTGGTGGGTCTTCCTGTGGCTGTGGCTCGCGGTCCTGCTGGCCACCGCCATCTGGCTGGGTGGTCGCAAGGCGCTCATCGTCCTGGCCTTCCCGCCGGTGATCATGGAGCTGTATCACGGCAACGTCAACCTGCTCATCGGGGCCGCCATCGTGCTCGGCTTCCGGCATCCCTGGACGTGGTCGTTCGTATTGCTCACCAAGCCGACGTGCGGCATCGGCCTGCTGTGGTTCGCGGTCCGCCGCGAGTGGCGTCAGCTGGGCATCGCGCTGGGCGTGACCGCGGGCATCGTGGGTGTCTCGTGCGTGCTCGCGCCCGCCGTATGGCAGGAGTGGGTCGACTACCTGCTGACCAACACGTCCGGCACCCCGGGCGGTGCCTGGGTGCCCCGCTCTGGTTGCGGGTCGCGGTGTCCATGGCCGTCGTGGTCTGGGGCGCCCGGACCGATCGGCCGTGGACCGTGCCCGTGGCGAGCGCCATCGCGCTGCCCGTGCTCTGGTTCGCGGGCTTCTCGATCCTGGCCGCGATGGTCCGAGTCCCGCCGGCGCGCCCGCGGGTGCGCTCGACCATGACCCCGGTGACCCCGGATCTTGGCTCCGAGATGGTCCCTGCCTGACGCGGCTACGCGTGTGGCGGCCCGGGACCGCGAGTACCATGCACCGATGCCCGACCGCCCCGGACCATCCCTGACCCTCGTGCTGCCGGCCTACAACGAGGCGGCGCGCCTGAGTTCGGCACTGGACGAGCTGTTCGGATACCTGGGTCGTTCAGGTCCCGCGCGTGTCGGTGGCCGCCCCGCCGAGGACCTCGGGCCCATCGATGTACTGCTCGTGGACGACGGTTCGGAGGACGACACCGTGGCCCTGGTGGAGGCGCGTCCGGAGGCCGCGCCGGGCGCCGACGGCTCGCCACCGCGATTGCGTGTGCTGCGCTGTCCGCACCGCGGCAAGGGCGCTGCTGTGCGAGCTGGCATCCTCGCCGCGGCCGGTGACCTGGTGGTGTTCGCCGACTCGGATATGGCCACGCCACCCGACCAGCTGCCGCTGCTGAGCGACGCCCTCGCCGATCACGACGTAGCCCTGGGCAGTCGGGTGCAGCCCGATGGCACCGACCGCCGATCGAGCCAGCCGTTCCATCGGCGCGCGCTGGGCAAGGTGTTCCATGCCCTCGCCGGCGCTTGGGTGACCGGTTCCGTGCCCGACTCCCAGTGCGGCTTCAAGGGGTTCCGGCGTGCCGTCGGCAGGGACCTGTTCGAGCAGCAGCAGATCACGAGCATCGTGTTCGACGCCGAGATCGTGCACCTGGCGCGTCGTCGGGGCTACTCCATCGCCATCGTGCCCGTCCAGTGGACCGACCAGCGCGGTTCCCGGATGCGTGTCCGCCCGACGCTCGCGCTGCGCGTCCTGTGGGATCTCATCCGGATCCCCATCATCCACCGCAAGGTCAGCCGGGCACCATCGGCGGGAGTCGGTCGGACACCGGCGTAGCCGACCCACGTCGGTCGGGGAGCGTCAGGGGCAACAAGGTCGCCGCGATCGCCAGCAACGGGTACAGCACGTATCCCACATGGGTCACGATGGGGATTCAGGACACGGGCGCCAGCAGCAGCAGGGGCCATCGCCGGCCGCGTTCCGCCATGAGCGCCGCGGGCACCGGCAGCGGCGTCAGGTAATGGATCCACATCAGCGGCGACAGCAGCAGCGAGGCGCCGATGGACACCATGAAGCCGGTCTCGCGGTCGCGCCGCAGGCTCACGAGTACGGCACCGATGCCTACCATGTATCCGACGACCTGGAGCGCGCCCGCGAAGCCCGAGAGGCCTGCTTGGTCGGTAACGGCGCCAAGGCTGTAGTTGTAGGGCACACCCTGGCCGTCGCCGATGTTGCGGAGCATGGTCAGGTAGGCGCGATAGGTATCGATGCCCACGATGGGCAGCGTGACGGCGATCAGGACCACGCCCGCAAGGCATGTCCACAGGACCGGCCGCCAGCAGCTCCGGAGCAACCACCCGAGGATGACCACGCCCTGTGTCGGCCGGACGGAGATGGACAGGGCCAGCGCCACGGATCCCAGGGGCCGCTCCAGCCAGCGCCAGGTGACGGCGGCCAGGAACAGGACCAGGACGCTGATGTTGCCCAGGCGCGAGTCGTCGAGTACCGGATAGGTCGATGCCTTGATCGCGAGGGTGCCCAGCCGCAACGTGCCCCGAACGGGCAGCAGGAGACAGGCCGTGGCCAGCGCCGCGAGATGGACCGCGAGCCACACGAGGTTCAGCGGCAGCATCGCAGTGTCAGCCACGGGCAGCATCGCAACGGCGAGTGGCGGGGCGTACAGATACAGGCCGCCGGGACCCGGCTGGAAGCTGCCGGCCTGGGTGATGGGCTGGTAGAGGGGCGCCCCCACGCGCAGCCGAAGGGCCGCATCCAGGTATGCCTGCAGGTCGTAACCCAGGGCGTCCGGGCGGACGACCAGGAACGCGGCCAGTGCCAGGAACGCACCGATGGCCATCAGGCCCAGCCATCCCTGGGTGCCGTACCGGCTGGCGGGTGTCGGTCGGACGGCCATGTCATCGATGGTAGGGGACCTGACTGGCCCGTGGACCCGTGATCCCGCCCCTGGTACCGGTCACGGTCGCGCGCACTGACATACACTGCAAGTCGCCTGATGACCGCACTCTCCGCACCGCATCCCACACCGACGTCCGTCGGTCCGCTCACCGTTCGCCGGACGCCGCTCGCTGACATCCCGCGCGCCACCTGGGACCGGCTGCTGGCAGTCACGGCACGACCCACGCCGTTCTCGCGATGGACCATGCACCGAGCGTGGTGGGATGCATATGGCGCGACCGCCCACGAGCA
>JAABUN010007481.1_pt1 | contig 11730 bp, 3 predicted proteins | sample 5559311 | NCBI WGS metagenome assembly JAABUN01 (sample SAMN10711877, study PRJNA513370) | rock metagenome | isolation source: Antarctica rocks | place: Antarctica: Victoria Land, Siegfried Peak sud | reverse complement strand
GTAGCGTTCTTGGACAGCGGTTTTCACCTGCTGGGCGACGCTGGCCACCTCCTGCGGGGTCAGGTACTGCCCGGCAGTGACCCCGAAGAGCTGGGCGATCCGGATGCCGGCCCGAGACCACTCGGCCCCCTCGGGCAGCGGCTGCAGCCGGAGCTCCATCTCCCGCTTGAGGCGGCCGGGCTCCGGGGTGGGGATCGGCGCGCCGTAGCTGAACCATGCCCGCCGCCGCAGGGCCGCCCAGGCCAGCACGACCAGGTCGGCGACCTCGTCGCGCAGCCCGAGGGCCGGGGTCATTGCGGCCATCCAGTCCCGCAGGTCGCCCACGGTGACCGGGGGTTGGCCGTCCCCGCGACGGCCCAAGCCGCGCTCGAACTCGGAATTCCACGGACTGAAGCGGTCGTCGCCGAAAACGAAGTGGGTCTCCCCCGCACTGCCGACCCCCAGCGGGTTAGCGACCCTGCGGACGGCCTTGATGTCGCCCTGCAGCAGCACCCGGTGGTCGCTGTCGCCCATCGCCCGCTCCACATGCCGATAGACCTCGGTGAGCATCCGGGTCGTGACCGGCTCGTCCTCGGGGGCAAACGATGGGTGTCCCGGGAACAGGGATTCGAAGGCCCGCCGAAGCAGGTTCTCGAACGCTGCGCCCAGGGTGGCCCCGACCGGTCGCTGCGGGTCGAATCCACGGTCCAGCGAGGTCAGCACCCGCTCGTGGGCGGCGTCGGTGACCACGTCGGCGGCGGTGGTGGGCGCGGCCGCGTCGTACGCGACCTGGATGGCCCGCTCCACCGAGTGCCGCAGGGTGGTGCGCTGGGACTCCAGGATCGCCCGGGCCTGCACCCGGTCGGTCTCGCCGAGGTGGTTGGCGTGGGAGGTCCAGCGGTCCCCGCTGCCGTCCAGCAGCCAGTTCAGGATGACCAGCCGCCGGACGTCGCGCATCCGCTCCTCGGAGAAGAAGCGGGGCAGCCACACGATGGTCTGGGTCTGCAGGTTGCGGGCGATCAGACCGTCGACCCGCCGCTCGTCCTCGGCGGAGGAGTGGCCGGGCTCGTCGAACGGGTGGTCGATGACCAGCCGCCAGGTGCCGGGCCGCGCCTCGAACTGGTCGTCGGTCAGCCAGCCGGCATCGCGCACATTGCCGAAGACCAGATCGACCTCACGCTTGGAGCCTCGCCAGATCAGGGAGTGGGTGTACGCCCCCCGGATGTCCTCAGCACCCAGCTCCAGTCCGAGGCTGGCGACCACCAGCTCCTTGATCAGCTCGCGCCGACGGCCCTCGTTGTCCTCGCTCTTGGCCTTCTCGACGATCGACTCGTAGTCCACGTCGGACAGCTGGACCCGGACCATCGGGTTGCGGGCATCGCTGTCGAGGTGGATCTCCGGCACATAGCGGGCCCACTCCCGGATCTTGCCGTTCACCATGGTGGCCTCGTTGCCCGGCAACGGGGTGACGATCGAGCCGTGGTTGAGGGCCGCAAGCCGAGCCGCAGTGAGACCCTTCAACGCGGGCACATTCGGGGCCACCGCCGACAACAGCAGGGTCTGGGCCAGCCGTTCGTCAGCGACCAGCGCGGGCGGTTTGGTGGCGCCCGCCTCCAGGTCGGCCTCGGTGAGGGCGTAGGTCGCGAGCAGGATGGGCCGCAGCTTGTCGCTGTAGAGGGCGTTGGCCGAGCGGAACAATGCGGCGGCAGCCTGGTCGAGGGCCTGACCGCTCTGACCCTGAACGATGTAGGCGAAGGCGTCCCCGACCGGGATCACGTCGTCCACCGTCAGCTGGTCGCGCCGGTCGACCAGCATCTGCTGCATCACCTTCAGTGCGGTGCGTTCGCGCTGCATCACGCTGGCCAACGACCGGAGGGTGGAGACGAGCACCGGGGAGAAGGGGTAGGTCTGCCGGAAGGCGGCCTCGTCGGCCCCACGATGATGGTCGTCGGTGTTGACCCCGTCCAGCAGCACGTCCCAGACGGCCGGGCGCCGGTCGAGACGCCGAAACGCGTCCTCCAGCTCACGACCGGCGGCCGCGTCTTTGGGGCGCAGCAGTCGCTGCTGAGCGACGTACGGCAGGTTGTCGTCACCGAGCGGGATCTGGGCGAAGCGCCCGTCCTGGTGCCGGAAGGCCCGGTCCAGCGCATCCTGCTCGGCGCCGCTGGCCCCGGCGTCGGCGAACCAGCGCCGCAGATCCATCTGCCGGGCGACGAAAGAGATCAGCGGGATGGCCCGGTGGCCGACGGCGGACTCGACCAGCTTGGTGAGCTTCTGCGACTCGCGGCGGAAGAACTCCCGGTCCTGGACGGCGAAGGCCAGCCAGAGCACCAGCTCGTCCAGGAACAGCACCACGGCGTCGTACCCCAACCCCTGGGCGTGGGTGGCGATGGCCGCCAGTCCGGTGTCGAGGTCGACGTAGCGGGCCTGGTTGGCGTAGGACTCGAAGAACGCCCCGGCCAGGGCGTTGACCAGCTCCTGGCGCTGCGGCGAGGCCGGTCCGGCGGAGCGGGCCTGGTCGAAGGTGGCGGCGTCCCAGGAGCCGGAGCCGAGCAGGCCCGCCCACGCGTCCTGGCCGACCTCGGCCTCACCGCCGTTCAGCTCGGCGAAGAAGGCTAGGTCACCGAGCGAGCGCCGAATCCGGTCGGCGTCGCGGAACAGCTCGTCCGACTTGTGCACCGCCGGCAGGGGCGCGCCGGGGTGCAGCTCCCGGATCTGGCGGAGGTAGCCGTCGAAGAGGGCCTGCTCGAGAGAGTCCGCCCCCAGCAGGTGAAAGGCGAGGGGCAGGAAGCGTCGCTCCTGCAGAGCGGCGTCGTGACTAGCGATCACCGGTTGCAGCTCGGTCTTGGCCCGGGCGGCGGGGTCGTGGCGGAGCACCGCGTGCAGTACGGCCATGAAGTGGCTCTTGCCGGAGCCGAACGAGCCGGTCAGGAACGCCCCCCGGCTCACCCCGCTGATCACCGCGTCGGCGACCAGACCGAGGGCGGTGTCGAAGGACTCAGCCAAGGCCGGGGTGACGACGTAGGAGTCGAGGGTGCTCTCCGCGTGGCCGGAGCCGACACTGTCGGTCAGCCGGAGCACGTAGTCCTCCGCGCCGGCGCGCTCGGGGATGGTGATCACGTCACGCAGCAAGGAGCTCACGTCCGCGCCTTTCTGCCTCGGGTGACGGTGGGCCGCCAGGCGGCCAGCTCGGCGGGCGACTGGTTAACCTGCCGGGATCGTTCTACCAACTCCTGCTGACAGAACACGGCCATGCTGACCCCGAAGGTCGGATCGACCTCGGCGTGCCACTGCTGCACCCAGCCGACGAGCTCGGCCAGCCCGGCCACCAGCGGTATCAGCCGCTCGTCCGCCCAGCCCTCCGCCTCCCGCTCGGCGATGACCGTGGCCAGGGCCAGGAACTGTTGCGCGTGGTCCCAGCCCGCCCAGCCGAGCAGCAGGGTCGCGTCGGTCGCCCGCCCGGCGTCGGGATAGAGGATGAACCGCTCCTTGGGCACGTCGAGCTTGCCCCGGGCTTGCCACACCGACTGGCGGCGAAAGTCGGCGTTGGTGTACTTCGGCGGGACCGGGATGACCCCGACGTCCTCGCCGGCGTCCTCCCGCCGCTGCAGGGCCCAGGTCTCCTCCCATGCCTCCCGCTTGCGCATCCCCGGCTCCTTCAGCCGGTAGGCGGCCAGGAACGGTACGGCCTCGTCGGCCAGCAGCCGGGTCAGGGACCTCACCACACTCGCGTCCGGCCGCCCCTCCCACAGGGCGAGCACCGAGACCAGGTCCTCGTCGCGAGCAACCACATCGGCCAGCTGGCTCACGCTTTGCGGGGTGGGTCGGCCCGAAACGAACCAGTACGACCGGTCCTCCAGCCGGTCCAGCAACCAGCCCCGCAGCGCCCGCTCCTGCTGCTTCTCCCACGGTTCGGTGGCCCAACGACGCTTGTATTCGGGGCGCTCCAGCAGTCGGATGTTCGGGTCGGACTCGATCAGGCCGAGCCGGCGCTGAACGAGCTCTCGGTACGCCTGGGGCCAGTGGGTCGGGATTTCGGTGATGGGGGTGGAAAGCTGGAGCGGATGGGAAAACCAGGTGGTGTCTTCCTCCTCTTGAGCAACCTGTCGCGCAAGCGCAATCTCGAAAGCACGCTCGCCCAAAGCCAGGGCCGGCAAGTCATCTCCGGCGCTGATCAGATCGCCACCCAGGAGACCGTAGAGACCGTAGACCTCCCAATCCAGCTCCTCTTGCTGCGCGATAGTCAGGCCCCGGGTTTGACCGAAGACTTTCCGGGCATCCGTAAGGCCGTTGGACGTCGGGGTATCCCGTTGGACCACCTGGGTGGGCGCGAAGTTGCTGAGGCGCTGCGAAAGATCGTCGAGACTTCGCGCACGATCCGTTGGCAAGGTCGACGGCAGCGGGTAATCCTGTAGCGTCGTGCCCGTGAATTCATAAGACTCTCGGAACCCCTCGCCTCTAGCGGCATACCCAGCGTCGACTCTCGCCCCGCCACCTTCGCCTTTGTTGTGGCTGTTCTGCTTCAGCCAGAAGCAGGCCGTAGACGAGTTCAGTACACCGAGCAGACCCAGGTGGTCGTCCTCCGTCGCCCCCTCCGGCAGCTTGATCACCGGTGCTGACCGGTTGAACACCTTCCCGCCCCGGTCCAGCACGAAGTGGTTGTGGGTGGCGACAAAGGCGAAGGTGATGGTGAGGGGCGTTCGATAACGTTCAGCCACCCACCGATACCAACCCCACCAAGAAGCTCCTGACTCTGCTTTCGTTTCACCGCCGAAGCCCGTAACACCCCCGAGGGTCGTTCTTAACGGCCATTGCCGCCGATACCACGAAGACAACTCGTCGAGGGGCACAAGGTCAAAGGATGAGTCATAGGGGACAAAGGCGTCATCCCCAATGCGGGTTTCCCAATCTCTAACTACATCGCCCGCAACTACAGACCTGATCAAGGCGGAATTTTTTACCGAGCGACTCAGCTCTGAGCCAGTCGAGAAGAACCCTTCATCCGAGCCGGGGAAACTAGCAAATCCGATGCGACCGTGTATCTTCTTGAGCAGCTTGCATTCGAAAGCATCTAGGGCGAACCTTAGCTGCGACGCCCCACCACCAGTAAGGCTCCACGGGTGCTGAGAAAGTGCGGCCAGGCTCAGATCGACAACGCTTATCCAGGAATCATGATGTCCCGGAGCATTCACATATCGGGTGATAGCAGTCCATACCAAACCTTTGGCGGGTTCAGGCGGTCGCCCCGGCTCCCCTCGCACGCCGAGAACCGCTCGCACTGGCACCCCGCTCGGACCGTTGTGGCGACCCACAATGATGACCGTCGGGGTGCCGTGACCGGGAATGTAGGCCCCGGACGTGTCTGCGACCAGCCGGAGGTCCTGCCGTACCAAGAAGTCCTTGATCAGCTTGGACCCGAATTCCCGCTTCATGAAGGAGTTCGAGGTAATCTGCCCGACCCAGCCTGCTCGCTCGCCCGCACCATCCCGCTTCGCGAGCTGGAAGAAGCGCTGCATGAAGGGAACAGTCAGAGCGTACTGACCCTTGCAGGCGCTGTACAGCTTCCGGTAGGCCTCGTTGAGCTTCTTGTCCTTCACCGTGATGTAGGGCGGGTTGCCCACCACCACGTCGTAGCGGCCGGGCTGCAGGATCTCCTTGAGCTGCTCCAGATCCTCGATGGAGTAAGTGAGGTTGGACAGGGTCAGCTCGTAGTCCGCCCCCTCGAAGGGCAGCGTTGACTGCGGCGTACCGATCAGCAGGGAGTCCCCGGCGGCCAGGTGGTAGTCGAAGTCGGGCGCCTTCTCCAGCGAGTCGAGACCACAGGCCTGCAAGGCAGCGATGGTGAGCCGGAAGCGGGCGATGGCTACCGCAAAGGGGTTGAGGTCGACTCCATGAATGGCGTCCAGGGCCAGCTGCACCCGAGCCTGTACGTCCATGGCTGGCGCCTGCCGGTCCCAGCGCGTCAGCAGCCGAGTAAAGGCGCCGAGCAGGAAGTGGCCGGACCCGCAGGTCGGGTCGATCATCCGGAAGCCGTCCAGCTGACGTTCGGCCAGCGCCGGCTCCATGGTCTGGTCCAGGATGAACTCCTCGACGAACACCGGGGTCTGCAGCAGCGCGTAGGTCTTCTTGGCGTGCTCAGACAGGTCTTGGTAGAGGTCGCCCAGGAACCGGGTGTCCAAGGTCGGGTCGGTGAAGTCGTACAGCAGGTCCCCGTCCTCGTCGCGCTGCCGCCAGAAGGTCAGCAGGTCGGAGGCAGCCGTGCCAGACGGGGAGACCGTCCAGAGCCCGGCGTGCGCATCGACCAGATCTTGGGTGGCCGGGGTCCGGCCCAGGTGATCGACCGCCTGCCGCAACCATTCCCGGTCGGTGTCGTCGGGATGCCGCCGGAAGAAGTCGAGTTGGGCGTCCAGCGCCTCTTGACGGCGTGACCGCGGGCCGGCGATCCAGACCGGGCTCACCAGGGCGTTGTCCTCGCAGAACCGGACGAAGACCGTCGTCAGCACCCAGGACACCGCCGCCTGGGTGACCCGGTCGTCGCGCCAGGAGACCCAGGGGCTGGCGGTCCGTTCCGCCTCGACCACCCGGTCGAACTCGGCCCGCCACACCGTCTGCACCTCGGGCAACTCCGTGAGCCGGGTCCGCAGGTCGTCCTGCAGCCGCAGCACCTGAGTCTTGAGGGCGGCGACGAGAGCGGGGGAGTTGGTCACGTGGGCTGTCCTTCCGGTACGGGTGGATGCAGAGACTGGAGACGCGCATTGACCCACGCCTCGTCGACGGGGACGTACTGACCGGGGGCGGCCAACGGCAGCGGGCGCTGGTCGAGCAGCGGACCGTGGTTGGCGTGCAACTGCGGCACGACCAGCCACAGAGCCCGCGCCCGGGCCAGCGAGAGGTCGGTCCAGCGACTGAGGCGGCCCACCGCGCCGTAGCGGGCCAGCGGCGCCGCATCGGTCAGCACCAGCGGCCCCGACCCCGACCCGGCCAACGCCGCGTCGACCACCCCCTCCAGGACAGGCAGGGCCCGGCCGACCAGAAAGGCCACTCCCCGCGCGTCGCGGCTGCCCGTCGGGTGGGCGTCCCCGGCCAGCACCGTGGCCCAGGGCACCCCCGCCGTGCTCGCCTCGGCCCGCATCGCAGTCAATAGCTCGTCCGTAAGGTCGAGGAACTGCGCGTCATAGTCGGCCGTCAACACCGTCACGACCTTGTCCAGGCTGACGGCCGGCACGCCCAGGGCCAGGAACGAGCGGCGGGCCAGGCTGTCGGCCAACCGCTGCCCCACCACGCCCCGGGCGGAGATCGGCGCCACGTCCGGGGTGGTGAGGGCGGTCGGCAGCCTCGACTCCAGACCCGTGGTGGCGTGGGCTGGTCGGGGAGCCCGGTAGGCCCGGGTCCGTTCGTCATAGCTCAGCCCCAGACCGGAGTCGGTCATCAGCTGGTCGAGTTGGGGGCGTTCGGGCAGGGGTCGAAGACCAGGGAAACGAGCCCGGACCCGGTCGCGGACCTCCGCCGGCGGGAGGGCGTTCGTCCCGCCCACCGCGTTCAGGGTCCGGCCGATCGCCGCCGCAGCCGACAGCTCACGGTGGTGCAGCTCGTGGATCCCGGACGCCATCGAGTGGTCCGACAACGACGCCGCCAGCCGGGTCAGCCGGGCTGGGTCCCGCAGCCTCTCCGGCGGCTCGGTGAGGGTCTTGAGCGCACCCGCCAGAGCCTGGCTGACCCGGGCCGGCGGGACGACAGCGTCGAGGTCGTCGGTCTCGACGGCCTCGTCGACCAGCCGGTCGGCCAGCGGACCCAGGGTGTCGGCCACGTCGAGCAGGGCCAGATCGGTGGACAGCACCACGGGCTTGCCGTCTCGCCGTCGTACGGCGTAGTCGGTGCCCTCGCCGGCGCCCCGGATCAGCGCCCGCTGCCGGTCGACGATGAGTCGGATCAGCCCCGCGACAATCCGGCCCTGTTGCGCATCCTCCGACTCCGCCTCGGCGACCATCTGGGTGAGCAGGTGGTCGGCAAGCTCCGCCACCGTGGCCACCCCCCCAAGCTCGGACAGCCGTTCCGCCACGATCCCCGCTGCGGTGTCCAACAGCTCTCGCGCCGCCTGGTGGGTGGCCCAGGACTCCTGCAGGTCGGCAACCAGCTGGCCGGCCCGGGCGGCGCCGACCGGATCCGGCAGCTGGGCGCCGAGCTGGGCCTGGGTGGCGAAGCCGTCTACGTCGCCGGTCACCCCGAGGACCAGGCTGACCAGGGCCGGCCGGTTCCGTGCCCGCCCCGTACGCGCCTGGTCCATCAGCAGCTCAGCCGCCTCCAGCGGTCCCGGCAGGGCCAGGGCGCGAGACACCGACTGCTCCAGGCTCCGGCGATAGCTGCGACCGAACTTGGTGCGCCACAACGAGGCGGCGGTGCGGATGTCCGCCCGGGTGTGCACGGCGATCCCGCTCAACCGGGAGAGCCGGGCGGCGTCGACCGCCGCCAGATCGGCGACGGTGCGCACGCCAAAGGGTTCCAACGCCGACAGCGCTCGGGCCGACAACCCGGCTTCGCCCAACAGGGTCGACGGCCCGGCGCGGCCGGCCAGCTCCTCGGCGTTGGCCGGCGCACCGGTCTCGGTCTGGCTGAAGACGAGCTGCCAGGAGGCGGCCATCTCGGCCATGGTGTCGTGCCGGTCGGCCAGCTCGCGGGCTAGGGCGCGGCGGAAGAAGGTGACCAGGGCCTGGCCCAGACTCGGGTCGAACTGGTCAGCGGTCACGGTCGGCCTGTCCGGGATCGCCGCCGCATCGGACAGACCGTCGCCGTAGCGCGGAGTCGAGCCGGTCGCCATCTCGAACAGGACCACGGCAGCGGCGTATCGCTCGGCTGCGGAGTCGTAGCGGTCCCGACCGGGTCCGCCCAGGAAAGGATCCAGGTAGGGCGGGGTGCCGGCCCGCAGCGCCGACGCCGCCGCCCGGGACAGGGAGAAGTCGAAGAGCACCAGGTGCTTGGTCCGGTTGCTGCGGCTCTCCCGGACCCCGAGGTTGGCCGGCTTGATGTCGCGGTGGTCCACCCCGGCCCGGTCGAGGGCGACCAGCGCCTCGAGCAGGTCGTTGCCCCACCGCTCGAGCAGGTCCAGCGACAGCCGCCGATCCCGACCGCTGATGGCCTGGGCCAGGGTCTCGGTTCCGGCGCTTTCCAGCAAGAGGGCCTGCCGCCCGCCCACGGTCAGGGGACCTTCCAACAACGCCACCAGCCGCGGGCTGCGTACGCCGGCCAGCACCTCCGCCTCCTGGCTGAGGCGCTCCCCCGCGCTGTCGTCCAGGGCGACCTTGAGCACCACGTCAGCCGGGTCGTCGCGGGTCAGATCGCTAACCAGCAGACCCACGGCCGTCGAGCCGGAGCCGAGCCGGCGCCGGAGCCGGAACCGGCCGTCCAGGACGTCATTCGGGGCGGCGTCCACCGGGTCGACCACGGGCTCGTGGTCGGTGTCCCGGGCCTCCTCCACACTGAGCTGGGCGAGAAAGGAGGCCACGTTGGCGGTCCGCTGGCTGACGGCCGGGCGGGTGGCGTCGAGCACCGCCGCCCGCAGCGCCGACGAGATCTGCGGCACCTCGGGGCCCAGGTCGAGCCCGGACTGCTCCCGCAGCCGGCTGCGCAGCGCGACGGCCGACCGCGCCGCCGGCTGATTGGCCAGCAGATAGAAGGTCAGGGCACCGAGAGCGAAGACGTCCACCCGTACGCGGTCCACCCCGGCCACCATCGCCCCCTCCGGCGCGGCGAAACCGTCGGTGAGCCAGGTGTCAGACTCGGTCACTCCGCCACGTTGGGCACCCAGGAGTCCGGTGACGCCGACCAGGGCGGAGGTCCGGGTCTGCTCATCTCTGACCTGACCTGAGTCCTGCCAGTCCCGGACCTGCACCCTGATGGTGCCGTGCCGCTCTCGGACCCAGACCGCCTGCGGGGACAGGGCACGGTGCACGACCCGGTTGCCGTGGGCATACTGCAGGGCCTCCCCCACCTGACGAACGATGGACAGCTCGATGTCCAGCGACACCCCGGTCGGCTGGTCGGCAAGCCAGAGATCGAGTCGCTGCCAGGCCTCGTCGTAGGGATAGACCAGACCCACCCCGAGATCGGACTCGACGATGTCCCGGGGCCGTAGCAGACCGTCATGGGTCAGCCGGCTCATCACCCGGAACTCGTGCTCCGCGATCCGACGGACCCGACGCTGCTCAGCCTCGCCACTCCCGGGTGCCGCGATCTGGAAGCGGATCCGGCCCCGCTCCTCCTGGCTGACCTTGTGCGAGGCGTCCCACTCCTGCCAGCCGTCCCCCTCGGCGACGGGCTCGTCGTGGATGACCCACGACCCGGCCTCGCGGTCGCGGCGTTGCACCAGACCGATCCGCTTCATCAGCTCGACCAGCACCGCCTCGTGGATCCGCTGGTCGGGGCGGCCGGGCTCCAGCAGCAGGTCGGAGATGCCGGGCAGGTTGCTCCGGGGCCTCGAGCCGTCGATACCCCACAGCCCGATGGCGCTGGCCTCGGACAACTCCGACCGGAAACTCGGGTGGTGCAGGAAAATGGATTCCTGGACGTAGGGGACGACCTCGCGTACGGGGGGAGCTGAGTGGGTCTTGCGCTCCCGCACCCAGGCGTGGAACTCGTCGTTGATCTTGCTCTTGAAGTACTGCGCCTTGCGTCGGGCCAGCTTGAGCGGGGATTCCTCGGCGCGTTTGCCGTCTCGGAGCCAGGTGTGGTCGTCCCCGCGCAAGGTCCCGGCGTACGACTTGAGCTCAACAAGGTGGAACTGTCGACGGCCCAGCACCAGCAGGTCGACCTCGTGCCAGCGGCCCCGGCTGTCGCGGAACTCGAAGTTGGACCAGGCCCGGAACGGTCCCTGATCGGGCAGCAATGACCGGACCAGAGCCAGGCCTTCGGCCTCGTGTGGGAACTGGGACGGGGACACCTCGACCCAGCGATCATCAGCTGATCGCCCCACCGGTCCCCCCTGCGTCGTCCCTCGTCCCGAGAACGCCTCACCCTAGCCGACCGGTCAGGGGCGCGGTGATCCACGCTGTGACAAGGGAGTTGCCTATTGCCCCTTCGTAAGCCCTATTCCTCGATGGATGGCAGGGCCCGGTTCCAGAGCTCGACATCCGCCAGGGCAACCAGGACGTCGTGTTCCAGCTCGCGGGCGGCCTCACCGGTGGGCATCGTCGCCCAACGGATCTGCAGCTCAGCGCGGTCGAGGGCCGCGGTGGCCCAGTCTCGGGTGCGCATCTCGACCCCCGCCTCGACCTGCTCGAGGCGTGCCCGCAACCAGTCAGGGTCGCGCAGGGCACGGTCCATGGCCGCCTCCCCGAGTCCGGATACCGCGCCGCGCCCTCGCCGGTAAACGGTGAGTCTGCCTTTGATGCCCTGGCCTCGCCGTTCGGCGGCCATGCCCACGTAAACCACCTGGGAGTTGTCCTTCGCCATGTAGACCCCCGGTTCCTTCGGGGCAGCAGCGACCGCGTCGACGAAGGGCGACCAGTCACTCCAGTCGGCCAGGGTGTCACTCGGATCGGGTGTGGTCATACGGTGAGCATGCCGGAACCCGGGGACGCCTTTCGTCGAATCGTGGAAGGTGGGGCCTCGCTCATGGCACGGTGGGCGAATCGACGCCGCCGAACACGCGGTCGACAGTTTCAGCCTCGACCTGATCGGCCGCGACGAGGCCACTGGCGGAACAGTCCTCGTCGAGAACCAGCTCGAGGTGTCCGACCACACCCATCTCGGTCAGAT
>JAABUN010007480.1_pt1 | contig 11731 bp, 11 predicted proteins | sample 5559311 | NCBI WGS metagenome assembly JAABUN01 (sample SAMN10711877, study PRJNA513370) | rock metagenome | isolation source: Antarctica rocks | place: Antarctica: Victoria Land, Siegfried Peak sud | reverse complement strand
GCCCTGCGGGCGGGCAACGTGTCGGTGGCGGCGGTCCGGGCCGACAAGGCGGTCTTCTTCGTCCCGGACGAGCGCGAGCACCTCGTGCTGACCGACGACGAGTACGCGACCGCGCGGCTGCACCGGGGGTCAACCGCCCGTACGGGGGTGACCACCAGCGGTGAGGAGTACCGGATCGTGGCTATCCCGATCGACGGCCTGGACGACTACGCGTTGGTACTCGGCCGGCCGCTGCAACCCACCAACAACATCCTGAGCTCGCTGTGGCTGGTGCTCTTCACCTTCGGTGGGGCTGGGGTGCTGATCGCCTCGGCCGCCGGTGCCACGGTGGCGCGGTCGAGCCTGCGACCCGTACGGGAGCTGTCCGCCGCCGTGGAGCGGGTCACGGTCACCAAGGAGCTGCGGCCGATCGCGATCACCGCCAACGGCGACATCGCCCTGCTGGCCGAGTCGTTCAACCAGATGCTCCGCTCGTTGGCGTCCTCGCGCGAACGGCAGCGCCGGCTGATCGCGGACGCCGGCCACGAGCTGCGAACCCCGTTGACCAGCCTCCGCACCAACATCGAGCTGCTGGCCGCGGACGCCCGGACCGGGATGCTCAAGCCCGTCGACCGGGAGGCCATCCTCGGCGACGTGACCGCCCAGCTGATCGAGTTCACCACGCTGATCGGCGACCTGGTCCAGCTCGCCCGCGACGACGCGGTCGCGCGGCCGGAGCTGCTGGACTTCCGCGACGTGGTCAACGCCTCCCTGCAACGGGTTCGCCGCCGAGCCCACGGGGTGGTCTTCGACGTCGAGCTGGATCCCTTCTACCTCGTCGGGGAGTCCGACTCGCTGGAGCGGGCGGTGACCAACCTGCTGGACAACGCGGTCAAGTGGAGCCCACCCGGCGGGACGGTCCGGATCCAGCTCGAGGGTGACCGGCTGCGGGTGGCCGACCAGGGCCCCGGCATCGCGGACGCCGACCTGCCGCACGTCTTCGACCGGTTCTTCCGTGCCGACACCGCCCGCAACACCCCGGGCACCGGCCTCGGTCTGTCCATTGTGGCCCAGAGCGTAAGCCAGCACGGCGGTTGGGTGACTGCCGGTCGTTCGGCCCAGGGCGGGGCCGAGTTCACCGTACGGCTGCCTGGCTCGAGCAGCCCCGAGGGTCTGGTCGCGACCGGGGCCGCGGACCAACCAGGCGTCGTCGGTTCCACCTGAGAGTTCCTTCGAGATTCTTCAGATCCGACCCATCCACGGGGGTCCGGGCGTCGAACCAACACTGGAAGGACTCTCCCGGGGGAAGTCCGGCTCAGCCAACGACCTCCGTCTTGGGTTCTTTTGTCCATCCAGGGTTCACGCACCGGTCAGGCTCCGATGACGTGATCCACGATCTCGGCGAGAGCTCCGCCTGCCGATGTTCCTGTCTGGGCTACCCACGGAGCCAGAACTCCAAAGAAGGAGAACCATGTTCGGCAAGAAGACCGTGGTTGACATGATCAACCGCAGTGCAGAGAACGAAGCGGACCGCCGCAACTTCCTCAAGGCCGCTGGCCTGGCTGGCCTCGGTGTAGCCGGCAGCTCGGCCCTGATCGGCTCCTCCACCCTGAGCGCGTCCGCCGCCGTGGCTGACCCGAGCGACTCCGCGATCTTGAACTTCGCCCTCAACCTGGAGTACCTCGAGGCCGAGTTCTACCTGATGGCCTACTACGGCTGGGGCGTTCCGACGTCGTCGGTCAACGGCAAGGGCAAGGTCGGCAACGTCGTCGGTGGCCGCAAGGTCGCCTTCAAGAGCCGCGCCATCGCCCAGTACGCCCGGGAGATCGCCGAGGACGAGCTCAACCACGTCAACTTCCTGCGCAGTGCCCTCGGCTCCGCCGCGGTCGCTCGCCCCGCCATCAACCTCAAGCACAGCTTCACCGCCGCGGCTCGGGCTGCCGGTCTGATCACCTCCACGCAGACCTTCGACCCGTTCGCCAACGAGAACAACTTCCTACTCGCGGCGTTCATCTTCGAAGACGTCGGCGTCACCGCCTACAAGGGTGCCGCTCCGTTGATCGACAACCCGGCGTTCGTCGAGGCAGCGGCGGGCATTCTGGCCGTCGAGGCCTACCACGCCGGTATCGTCCGCACGTCGCTGTACGCCAAGGGGCTGCGGGCTGCGGCGCAGAAGATCTCCGACGCCCGGGACAGCCTGGACGGTTTCAGCAACGACGACCAGGGCATCGGCACTCGGAACCGGGGCAACCTGGTGCCCACCGACCGCAACGCCGTGGTGTTCAGCCGTACGCCTCAGAACGTGCTGAACATCGTCTTCCTGACCCCGAAGCAGACCACCAAGGGTGGCTTCTTCCCGGCCGGGGTGAACGGCGAGATCCGGACCAGCGGCAACAACACCTGATCCTGATCACGGTGCGAAACAGCTGAACGACGGGGTCGCCTCGACCTGCCACTGGCAGATCGGGGTGGCCCCTTTCGCGGCCCTGGTGGCGCCGGCTCGATCACCTGAGGAATCTTTGAAGAGTTTCAGATTCGACCCATCCGATCCCTCCGGAGCCACGAAGCAGGGGTGGGACGACTATCCGGGGGGATGTCCGACCTGACGGCCACCGGGCTCCGTCTGGACACCAGCGGTGCAGAGCGGCCAACTGATCCATCCCGCGGCTCGTTCGGCGGGCGCCGCCCCGACATCCCCCATCCCGGGTCGAGGCGGCGTCCGTCGGACGAGAACCCACCTCTTCCGGCCCCGAAGAAAGGGAACCTGTGGCGATTTCCAGCACCCTCAGCCGCCCGCGTTCCCTGGTCCAGCAGACCAAGCTGATGGGCCCGGCCTTCGTGGCGGCGGTCGCCTACGTCGATCCGGGCAACGTCGCCACCAACACCGCAGCTGGGGCTAGTTACCAGTACCTGTTGCTCTAGGTGCTCGTGGGAGCGACCTTCATGGCCGGGCTCGTGCAGTACCTTTCGGCGAAGATCGGCTGGCTGACGGGTGAGTCGCTACCCGCACTGGTCGGCGCGCGGAGCTCGCGCCGGGTCCGGCTGGCCTATTGGGTGCAGGCGGAGCTCGTGGCCATGGCCACCGACGTCGCCGAGATCGTCGGCGGGGCAATCGCCCTCCAGCTCCTGTTCGACCTTCCCCTGGTGCTCGGCGCGGCCATCACCGCGGCCGTCTCCACCGTGCTGCTACTGCTGCAGAGCCGCCGCCGCCAACGCACCTTCGAACGGGTGATCACTGGCCTGCTGGGGGTCGTCGCCGTCGGCTTCATGGCCGGCCTGTTCGTGGACCCCCCCGATCCGTCCGAGGTGGTCCCCGGCCTGCTGCCCCGCCTCGCCGGTGCCGACAGCGCGCTGCTGGCGGTGGGCATGCTCGGGGCGACGGTGATGCCGCACGCGGTCTAGCTGCACTCCGCGCTGGTGCGAGACCGGCACGGGCAGGCCGATCCGTCCACCGCCCGTCGCACGCTTGGCGCGATCCGCCTCGACGTCGTACTGGCCATGGTCGCCGCCGGCACCGTGAACATCGCGATGCTGCTGGTCAGCGGCAGTGCCCTGTTCGGGCTCAACCTGTCTGGTCTGGACCAGGTGCACGAGGCGATCGGGGCCAATCTCGGATCCGGGATCGCCCTGCTGTTCGCCCTCGGTCTGTTGGCCTCCGGGCTCGCCTCCACCTCGGTCGGCGGCTACGCGGGTTCGGTGATCATGGCCGGCCTGCTGCAGCGACGGATCCCCGTGGTGTGGCGCCGGGTGATCACCGCCGTCCCCGCCCTGGTCCTGCTCACCGTGGGCCTCGACCCGACCCGGTTGCTGATCCTGTCCCAGGTGGTGCTGTCGTTCGGAATCCCCTTCGCCCTGGTGCCCCTGGTCCTGCTGGCCCGCAGCCGCCGGCTGATGGCCCTGGCCCCGACCCGGCGCGCGACCATCAACACCGCCTGGGTGGTCACCGGACTGATCATCGCCCTGAACGCCGCCCTGATCGTCCTGCTCCTCCTTTAAAGCCCCGCTCGCGCGTCGCGCTTAACCTCCGGCGTCGTCGCTCTTCGCGACGGAAAAGCGTGTCCGCTCATCGCTCCTTCGTCCAGAGGGCGCGCGACTACCGACGCTCGCCGGCAGCGGCTCCCTGAGTTCTACTCAACTTTTTCCGCCGGTGGCGTACGGGGTGTGGGTCGGCAGGGTCATCCGGGGGGCGCGGCGGGGGCGGCGGCCGCCGATCATCCCCAGCAGCGCCTGCACCCGGTAGCGGTGACCACGGTAGGGCTCCAGGATCTCCGCGCAGGCGTCGTCGTCCAGCGCCTGCCCGGTCAGGGTGTAGGTGATGTCCTTGGCCACGTGGTAGTCCCCGACGCTCCAGGCGTCGGCGTCCCCGTGGGCCCGCTGCCGCACCTCGGCCGAGGTCCAGGCGCCTACCCCGGGAAAGCTGCGCAGGGCCCGGTCCGCCGCCTCGGCCGACCCCCGCAGGGTCCGCTCCAACGCCTCGGCCCGGACCGCCGTACGCACCAGGGTCCGGCTGCGCCGCTGCTCCACCCCCGCGGCCAGGAACCGCCAGCTGGGCACCCGGGACCAGGCGTACGGCGTCGGCGGCAGGAACATCTCGAAGGCGGCGGAGTCGGGGTCCTGGGTCGGTCCGGGGGCCCGCTCGCCGAACTCGCGGACCAGCAGCCGCCAGGCCCGGAAGGCTTCCTTGCCGGTGACGACCTGCTCGATGCAGGCGGGAGCGAGCGCCTCGAAGACGGCGTCCGTACGCCCCACCCGGAAGTCCCCGTAGCGTCGCGCCGCCTCGACCAGGGCGGGGTGTTCCGGCCGCGGCTCGAAGCCCGCCGGGTCGTCGGCCTCCCCGACCAGCCGGGGCAGCTGGTCCAACGCCCACTCCGCACCCTCGCCCCAGGCCCGGGCCGAGACCCGGCCGCCCGCGGCCACGACCTTGAGCAGGGCTGGACCCGCCGGCGTACGGGTGGCCCGCAGGTGGATGTCGCCCAGCCGTCGGTGGGTCGGGTCACCGCTGCCGCGGCGCGACAGCGCGAAGATGGGCCCGGTCAGCACCGGACGGCCGAGATCGAGATGCCGGGTCAGGCCCGTCACGTTTCCTCGAAAATTGCGGGAAGGTTGCGGGCTGGCTCGCCGATACTTGGCAACCTTCCCGCAATTTTCCCCGGGTCCGGTGTCCGATTGATCACGTACGCGCCGTCGATCCCGGCCCGGAAGCCGGCGGCCCCCAGCACCCGCTGCGAGGCCAGGTTGGCCGGATCGGTCTCGGCGACCACCCGGTCGGCGCCGTCGGCCCACGCTCGGGCGAGGATCAGCCGGCAGGCCCGGGTGGCGACCCCGCGGCCCCGCCACGGCGGCACCACGGCGTAGCCGATCTCCACGGTGAGCGGCGGATCGGGGCCGGGCGGGCCGTGGAACCCGATGTCGCCCACCACCGTCTCGGCCACGACGATCTGGTGGATCCACCATCGGGGGTCGTCGGGCCGCTTCCGGCCCATCACCTCGTACGCGTCCGTCAGCATCGCCAGCGCGTCCAGGGTCTCGCTCATCGGGTAGTCCGGGTGCAACTCGACCGTGCCGGACGCCGGTCGCAGGCCGGCCAGCAGCTGCCGACCCTCGGCGACCGGCATCCGGCGGATCCGTACCGGGGGTGAGGGGGTCTGCGTCAGATCAGGACCCACGATCGGCCTACCGCTCGTCGGCCCGGGGCCACGGGTTCTTGCGGCAGCCGTCCAGCCCCTTGGTCTGCTGCATCATCACCGGGGCCGCCCGCCCGCTTTCGGGACACGGCACGTGACGGTGGCCGATGGAGTGCCCGAACTCGTGGTTGACCAGATAGCGGCGGTAGTTCGCCAGATCGCCGTCGTAGTCGGGCACCCCGAAGACCCACCGCTCGGCGTTCAACACCACCCGGTTGCCGTTCTGGCAGGACACCTCGCCACGGGTGAGCAGCGGGGCGCAGAGCCTGTCGGTGGTGCCGGGGGTGACGACGTAGGCGTGCAGGTCCGCCTGCTGGCCGGCCGGTGCCAGCGCGAAACGCCACCGACCCGTGCCGCCCCAGCTGCGCTGGTCGTTGAGCACCTCGGAGATCAGCCTCGCTGCCTGGTCGGCGTCGATGTCCAGACCGAGCTCCACCTGCACGTCGAAACGCCTGAGGATGCCGCGGGACGAGGCGGCGTCAGCAGTCTGGCGCGATCGCACATAGGTCCCGGGGCCGTTGGCCGGCACCGTGACCTCCGCGGCCCGCTTCTTCGCCGTGGTCGGGCTCGGCTGCGGTTCCGCTCGTTCTGGGCTCGGCGTCGTCATGCCGGGCTCGACCGGCTTCGACGGGGCCGGGGTGAGCGGACCGGGACCACCGGTCACCGCCGGGTCGGCGCTCCGCCTGTCGGCCTCCGGGCCGCCCGCCACGGCACGCACCCCGAGGACGATCAGCGACAGGAGCACCAGAGCGACCACCAGGACCCCTCGCCGCCGCCGTACGAGCTGCGGCGACCGAACCCACCGGAATCGAGGAGGAGGTGGCGCACCCTCGGGTGAGTTAGATTGTGAGCCGCTGAATTCGCTCACGTTCGCTGTCCGGCGCGGGGCCGCGGCAGGCGGCTGGTCCCGTTCCTGCCGGCCCCGATGAGAGTGGCTCACGACGACCAACACTAGGCGGAGAACGTGTCTCACTCACATTTCAACGCGTCGAAGGGGACCCCGAGTCTTCTCGACCCCGACGAGCTGCGACGGCACCGTCGGTCGCTGCGCATCCTCATCGTGGTGCTCATCCCGCTGGCCATCTGGACCATCGTCGGGTTGATCGCGCTGTGGCCCGGTGACATCTCCGCCAACATCCGCTCCGACGTCGCGGGCTACAGCGTTCCCGGGGTGACTTATCCCGCCGCCACCATCACCGCCATCCAGGAGACCTCCTGCGACGGCCTGGCCGGGTCCACCCCCGGTCTCGAGGAGAACCTCTGCGCCAACGTCACCGCCCAGCTCGACGAGGGCGCGGACCAGGGTCTGGCGGTCACCGTCCCGATGACCAGCGCGGTCTACGCCTCCGGGACCGAGGTCGGACAGACGATCAAGCTGATCCGGGTCCCGCCCGTCGACGGCCAGCCCGCGCAGTTCCAGTTCTCCGACTTCGAACGCCGTACGCCGCTGCTGGTGATGACCCTGGTCTTCGCCACCGTCGTCATCGCCATCGCCCGCTGGCGCGGCTTCGCCTCCCTGGTCGGACTGTTCTTCGCCGGGTTCATCCTGGTCAAGTTCGTGTTCCCGGCCCTGGTCGCCGGCACGAACCCGATCCTGGTCGGCCTGATCGGCTCCTCGGCCATCATGTTCGTCGTGCTGTACGCCGCGCATGGCTTCAGTGCCCGGACGACCACGGCGCTGATCGGGACCCTGTTCGGGCTGATCCTCAGTGCGGTGCTGGGCTACGGCGCGACCCGGTGGGCCCACCTGACCGGGGTCGCAGCCGAGGACGACTACGTGCTGTCCGCGGCCGCGCCCAACCTGACCCTGACCTCGGTGGTGATCTGCGGGATCATCATCGCCGGCCTCGGGGTGCTCAACGACGTGACCATCACCCAGGCCTCCGCGGTCTGGGAGCTGGCGGACGCCGGCGAGGACTCCAAGAAGCTGTTCTCGCGGGCGATGCGGATCGGTCGCGACCACATCGCCTCCACCGTCTACACGATCGTCTTCGCCACCGCCGGGGCCTCCCTCTCGGTGCTGCTGCTGATCGCCATCTACGACCGGCCGCTGTTCCAGGTTCTGCAGACCGAGCAGTTCGCCGGGGAGCTGGTCCGGACGCTGGTCGGCTCCATCGGGCTGGTGCTCGCGGTGCCGCTGACCACCGCGATCGGGGTGGCCGTCGTGAGGGCCAGTGGTCCCCGGGGTCGGACGCGGCGGCCCGTGGCCGGGGCGCCGAGCCAGCCCGCCCCCAGCCCGGTCCCGGCCGCCGGTGCGGCCGAGGAGGCCCCGTCCGAGATGACCTCGGTCCTGCCCGCGGCGGCGAAGCGGCGGCGCAGTCGGAGTGCGGCGGAGGACGAGAGCTTCGGGGACTTCTCCAACCTCCGCGATCCGTCGGGACCCGACACCACCCGGCGGCGGCCCCAGTGACGAGCGGGACACCCCGATGAGGGCGATGGTTTACGACTCGGTCGGAGCCACCCCGCAGGTGCGGGAGGTGCCGGAACCCGACTGCCCGTCGGACGGAGTCGTCGTCCAGGTCGCCGCTACCGGGGTGTGCCGCTCGGACTGGCACGCCTGGCGCGGTCACGACCCGGTCCGGCTGCCCCACATCGGCGGTCACGAGCTGGCCGGGACGGTCGTGGCCGTCGGCCCCGACGTGACCCGCTTCTTCCTCGGTGACCGGGTGACCACCCCGTTCGTGAACGGGTGCGGGGTCTGCGAGTTCTGCACCCACGGCGACGCCCAGGTCTGCCCGGCACAGACCCAGCCCGGCTTCACCGGACCCGGGTCCTTCGCCGAGCAGGTGGCCCTGCACGCGGCCGACCTCAACCTGGTCCGGTTGCCGAGCCGGATGGACTCGGTGACCGCCGCGGCTCTGGGCTGCCGCTTCGCCACCGCCTACCGGGGGCTGACGGCACACGGCCGGGTCCGCCCGGGCGACTGGGTCGCCGTCTTCGGCTGCGGCGGGGTGGGGCTGTCGGCGGTGCTGATCGCGCGGGCGCTCGGGGCTCGGGTGGTCGCGGTCGACGTCTCCGCCGCTGCGCTCAGCCGGGCCACCGACTGCGGGGCCGAGGCCACCGTGCTCAGCTCCGACCCGGCCGCGCGGGTCCGGGAGGTGACCGGGGGCGGTGCGCACGTCGGGGTGGACGCCCTCGGCTCCGCCGCGACGGCCGAGGCCTCGATCCGCAGCCTCCGCCGCCGCGGTCGGCACGTCCAGATCGGACTGCTGCTGGGCGATGCGGCCCGGGTCGGGCTGCCGATGGACCTGGTGATCACGCACGAGCTGGAGATCCACGGCTCGCACGGGATGGCCGCGCACGAATATCCGGCCCTGCTGCGGCTCGTCGCCGACCAGGCCGTACCGCTGGACCGGCTAATCGGCTCGGTGATCAGCCTGGATGAGGCCCCGGCAGCGCTGATGGGGATGGACGACCTGGCCCCGACGCGGGCCGGCCTGACCGTCATCGACCTCAGCCGGTGAAGGCCAGCACCGCCTGACGCCACTCGTGGGGTCGGTCCCGGTGCAGGTTGTGGCCCCCCTCCAGCTCGACGAAGGAGTCGGCCAGCTCGCGGGCGGTGTGCCGGTCGTCGCCGCGGAGCATCGTCTCGTCGGCTACCTGGTTGACCCCGGGCGCGTCGGGCGCGGCCAGGACCAGGGTCGGTCGGTCCGGTACGTCGGGGGTGAGAAAGGGGAACTGAGCCCCGGCCCGCAGGCCCGCGGCCACCTCCGCGACCACGCACCCGGCTAGGTCGTGCACGACCGTACGGCAGCCCTCCTCGGCCCACGACGGCTTGGCCGCCCGGAGTCGCTCGTACGCCCGCTGCTGGTCCCGCCGGGCCTCCGCTGCCTGCCGTTCGAGCTCGGCGGCGGCCGCCGTCCAGTCCACACTCGCGGGGCCCAGGGGTTCCTCCAGCACGACCAGCTCCGCCGGCCGGCGACCGAGGAGCTCGAGGGCGACCGCCGCCCCCAGACCGTGCCCGAGGACCAAGCCGAGGGGCCGGTCGGCGAGCTCGGCGTCCACCCAGGTGGCGGCGATCTCGGGAGTCAGGGCGCCGTCCACCCGGGGGCTGGCGCCGTGCGCGGGCAGGTCCGGCGCCTTGACCCGCCAGCCCGCCTCCGCCAGCGCCGGTCCGACCTGCCACCAGGTCGAACTCGAGGAGGCCGTGCCGTGCAGCAGCAGCGCCCGTCGGTTCCCCGAGCCCCAGGACCGCCAGCGCAGGAAACCGGGCCGAGGTGGGGTCATGCCGACCCGCCCGACGCGGGAGCCGCGTCGGCCGCCCCCATCGGCAGTCTGACCACGGGGCCATTTTGGCACCTCGGCCCGCGCCGCGTCTGCCCCCTCGGCCGGTCTCAGCCCTCCGGCTTGAGCAGCGGGAACAGGATGGTCTCGCGGATGCCGACCCCGGTGAACAGCATCACCAACCGGTCGATACCCAGCCCCAGACCGCCCATCGGTGGCGCCCCGAATTCCAACGCCGCCAGGAAGTCCTCGTCCAGCTGCATCGCCTCCAGGTCACCGTCGGCCGCGGCCAGGGACTGGGCGGTCAGCCGGTCGCGCTGGACGACCGGGTCGACCAGCTCGGAGAAGCCCGTGCCCCGTTCCGTCCCCCCGATGATCAGGTCCCAGGCCTCGATCACGTCGGGGTTGCTCCGGTGGGCCCGGGCCAGCGGCTGGGCCAGCGGCGGATAGTCGCAGACGAAGGTCGGCTGGATCAGGGTCGGCTCCACCAGCTCGCCGAAGAGCTCGATGACCAGCTTCTCCGCGCCCCAGGCGGGGTCGACCTCCACCTGGTGCCGGGCGGCGACCTCGCGCAGCCGGTCGGCCCCGGTGGCCGGGGTGACCTCTTCGCCGACCACGGCCGACAGCCCCGGGTAGACCGCCAGCCAGGGCCATTCGCCGTCCAGGTCGATCACGCCGTCCGGGGTCTCGATCTGGCGCGAGCCCAGCAGGTCGGCGGCGTCGGTGATGATCCGCTGCACCACCGCGGCGATGCTGCGCTGGTCACCCCACGCCTCGTACACCTCGAGCATGGTGAACTCCGCGCTGTGGGTGGAGTCGATGCCCTCGTTGCGAAAGATCCGCCCCATCTCGTAGACCCGCTCCACCCCGCCGACCACGGCCCGCTTCAGGAACAGCTCCAGGGCGATCCGCAGGGTCATGTCGGTGTCGAACGCGTTCAGGTGGGTGTGGAACGGCCGCGCGTTGGCCCCGCCGTGGACGAGCTGCAGCACCGGGGTCTCGATCTCCAGGTAACCGTCGCGGTGCAGGGTCTCCCGGATGCTGCGGGTGATCTGCGCCCGGGTGCGGACCATGTCCCGAGCGGCTTCCCGGACGGTCAGGTCGGCGTGCCGCTGGCGTACGCGGGTCTCGTCGGACAGCTCATGGTGCAGCGTCGGCATCGGGCGCAGCGCCTTGGACGCCATCAGCCACAAGTCAGCCATCACCGACAGCTCACCGCGGCGCGAGGAGATCACCCGGCCCCGGACGAAGACGAAGTCACCCAGGTCGACATTGGCCTTCCACTCCGCCAAGGCCCCCTCGCCCACCTCGGCCAGGGACAGCATCACCTGCAGCCTGGCCCCGGAGTCGGTCTGCGACAACCCCTCCTGGAGGGTGGCGAAGCACAGCTTGCCGGTGTTGCGGGTGAACACCACCCGACCGGTCACCCCGACGACGTCGTCGGTCTCCTCACCCACCTCGAGCTGTCCCCAGCCGGCCCGGACCTCGCGCAGCGCATGGGTCCGCGGAACCGACACCGGATAGGGCTCGACGCCCCGCTCGAGCAGCCGCGCCCGCTTCTCCTGGCGCACCCGGATCTGCTCGGGTACGTCGGCGGCGTCGGCGGTCGGGGCGGGGATCTCGGGCTGGTCGGGCACCGGGTCAGCCTAACGGGGCTCCCCGGCGTCGTTCCGGGTGAGATGGTGCTGCGACTACCCGGCGTCAAAGCCTCCAAACCAAACCTCCCGGCTGAGAGCATCGGCCCCATGTCGCAGTTCTCCCCGCCCCCACCACCGGCCCCGCCGCCCGCTCAGGCCACCGGCCAGCTGCTGCTCGAGCTCCGCAAGCCCCCCGGCCTCGGGTCG
>JAABUN010007479.1_pt1 | contig 11731 bp, 5 predicted proteins | sample 5559311 | NCBI WGS metagenome assembly JAABUN01 (sample SAMN10711877, study PRJNA513370) | rock metagenome | isolation source: Antarctica rocks | place: Antarctica: Victoria Land, Siegfried Peak sud | reverse complement strand
GCCTGCTGCGCGACAACTCCGAGCTGAAGAACCGACCGGCCGCCCCCGCACCGGCTGCCGCGCCGCCGGCCGCCGGGCCCCCGGCGGCTGAGCCGATGCTGGGGATGCAGGGCCAGGAGGCCGCGCTGCGCACGTTGCTGCTCGCGCAGCGCACGGCTGACCAGGCCATCGCCGAGGCGCGCGCCGAGGCCGAGCAGATCGTCTCGGCAGCCCGGTCGGAGGTGGAGACCACCGTGACTGCGGCCAAGAGCGAGGCGCAGAGCGTGGTGGCGGCGGCACGCAGTCAGGCCGAGAGCACGATCTCGACGGCCAAGAGCCGGGCGGCTCGGGTGGAGGCCGATGCGGCCGCGCAGGCCCAGGCGGCGACGAGCGGCCTGGAGGAGCAGCGGCGCCGGCTCGAGAGCCGCATCGAGGAGCTGCGCGCCTTCGAGCGGGAGTACCGCACCCGCCTGAAGGCCTACCTGCAGACCCAGCTGCGAGACCTGGACAGCCGGACCGGTCCGGACGACGCCGGTGCCGGCGTACCAGCAGGCGCCCGGTCGGCGGCCGTGAGCTCGCCACCCGCCGGAGCTGGTGGACGCCCGCGAAGCGCAGCGCCGCCGCGACCGGAGACCGGCGCAGACCATCGCCCTCCCGACGGCCCCGCGCGCGAGGCGCCGACATCCGGACCGCGGGCCGTTCAGCGACTGTCCGTGAGTGGCCACGAGCCGGTCGGGCCGTTCGCGGTCGACTCCCGGGGTCGGCCGTCCGGCAGCGAAAGTGAGCCGCCTGCACCACGCTGACGCCGGCGCCCGACCCCGTTTTGGGTGCTTGTGTCAGAAGCTGATGTCGCACAGACGTGCCGCCGCTAGGCTGCACGTGCACCACGACCTGAAACGTGCCGGAGGATCCACAGCGTGATCGTCATCAGCGGGGCTCTCGTCCTCGTCGCCCTCGTTCTTCTTGTCATCGGTGTCGCCATGCCGGACCTCACATTCGTCTACGCCTCCATCGTCGTCAGCCTGGTCTCGCTGGTCTTCTTGATCATCGGCATCCTGCAGCGTCGCGGTTCGTCGTCGGCAGCAGCAGCCCCGTCGGAGCGGGCGCCGGTCACGATGTCCAGGCCGGCCGATGAACGAGCCGAACAGCAGCAGGTCACGGCCGTCTCGCCCCGGCCCGCGTCCGGCGGCTGGTCCAAGGCAGACGACGGTGGGCGCAGGGCGGCGACGGCCAGCGCCGCCCCGGCGGGTGCCGTCAAGAGCTTCCCGTCGAAGGCCGCGCCGCCCGTGGACGAGCCCATGGACGAGCCCATGGACGAGTCGGACGGGACCGTGCTGATCGTCCCGGGCCGGCCGAAGTACCACGTCGAGGGTTGCCGCTTCCTCGCCGGCAAGTCGGCTGACGAGGTCGACGTGCTCGATGCGCGGGACGACGGCTTCACACCGTGCGGGTTCTGCAAGCCCGATGCGGTGCTGGCCGGACAGCTCGACGAGGAGCCACTCGAGCTGGATGCCCAGGACGAGGACGTCGCCCCGCCGGTACCGGCCGCCGCCACGTCCCGCCGCAGGAGCCCGGCAGGCGGCGCGCGTGCCGTGGGCGACCAGCCCCCGCTGGCGGCACGGGCCAAGGGTGCGCTGACGAAGGTCGGCGCATCGTCGAAGCTCGCCAAGGTCCTTCCCACCCCCTCCGCCTCGGGTGAGGGCACCTCCGACACCGCGGATCACGAGCCGTCCCAGCCGGTCGAGCCGGCGGCGGCCGCGTCGGCACCAGCCAGGGCGGCTATGTCCACGACCGGCAAGCCCCTCGTGCGCAAGCCCGGCGCGAAGCCCGTGACGGTCGACCCTGCACCGCACGAGCCGGCTGCGGCCGAGCCCAGGTTGGCCAGGCCGGTTCCGGTCAAGCCAACGGGCAGCAGGACCGGCACGGGCAAGCCGGTTCCGGTTAAGCCGCCGGGCAGCCGGACCGGCACGGGCAAACCGGTGCCGGCGGGGACCGCCGCCGCAGCTGCCACCTCGACAGGCAAGCCGTCGCCCGCCAGGTCGGCGCCTGCGCCGACGACGTCACCCGCGTCAGCCCAAGCCAAGCCCCTGGTCAGGAAGCCGGGCGCGAAGGCCGTGACGGTTGACGGGGCGCCGCACAAGCCGGATGCGTCCGAGCCGAAACTGGCCAAGCCGGTGTCGATCAAGCCACCGACTCGGTCCACTCCGGCCAAGCCCGCCCCGGCCGGGCCCGCCCCGGCCAAGGTCACCGGGGGCCGGGCGGCGGCTACCAAGGCGATGCCCATCCCGGCGCCTGTGAAGCCGGCGGCCAAAGCCCCGGCCAAGGCCCCGGCCAAGGCCCCGGCCGGCCGGCCCCTGGTCCGCAAGCCCGGCGCGCAGGCCGTGACCGTCGACACCGCCTCGCACGAGCCGGCAGCGAGCGAGCCCAAGCTGGCCAAGCCGGTCCCGGTGAAGCCGACAACGGGAGCGTCGCCGACCAAGCCCGCCCCGACCAAGCCCGCCCTGACGAAGCCCGCAACGGCGAAGCCCGCAACGGCGAAGCCCGCACCGACCAGGGCCGCCGCGGCCAAGGCGGTGCCAGACAAGCCGGAGCCCAGCAAGGCGACAGCCAGGGCGATGCCGGCCAAGACAGCGAAGCCGGCACCCGCCAAGCGCGTGCAGACCAAGCCCGGTGCGAAGGCGGTGACCGTTGACGCGGCGCCGCACAAGCCGGCTGCATCTGAGCCGAGGCTGGCCGAGCCGGTGCCCGTCAAGCCACCGGCGGCCAGCCGCGCTCCCGCCAAGTCTGCGTCGGCGCGCAAGCCGCCCCCGGACAAGAGCACTGCGGCCAGCGTGGCCCGGGCCAGGTCCACTCCGCAGCGGTGGGGCAGCTCCTGACTGTCCGTCGCACCGTGGCCTACTGAAATGTAGGTCCGGCCGCTACCGCCCCTGCCCGAGGACCGGTCGGAAGGGGTCGCGCGCCGGTGGGGCGGTCATGGTGAGGGCGTCGGGCGAAGCCACGACGTTGGCGAGATCGAGCACCTGCTGCAGGACCTGCGCAGGGGTGAGCCCCGTGGCGATCCCCCTGCTGGTGACCAGAACCCGGTAGACGGTGATGTAGTGCCGACTCGGCGTGTCATAGGACCAGTCCACCGACCCGAGGTGTTCGGCGCTGCCGTGGCTTCCGATCGGCCCGTCCCAGGGACCGCTCCAGACCTGGACCCCGGCCGGCCCGGCGGAAAAGCAGCCGCCTCGGGAGACGTCGGCGCCCTCGGCGGCGACCAGCAGGGCCCGTGCCTCGCGGTCCGGCAGGACGATGGCGGGACGGACCTGGCTTGCGACGGGCGGCGCGGCGGGCCCGGGACGGGTCATACGAAACGAGCGGTGAGCCAGCGTCGGCTCCCCCTCGACGGCGTGGACGCTCACCGCTTCCTCCGGGCATCTCGACCGCTCCGAACGGAGCAGGTGCTTCACCGGTCATCGGCACCTGGCGGATGCTTCCTGAGGGGGCCAGTCGGGTGACCGTCGACCTCGGACCGGCTCTGGAGGCCGAAGGCGGCTCAGCCGCCCGCGACGCGCAGCCAGAACCGCAGCCCCAACTCGTCGTCGTCGTGCGCGACGAGGTCGGCGGTCGGGGGACCCGGCTCGAGGCTCACGGCGAGGACCTCGTCGGCGAGCCGGGTGCCGCCTTCCACCAGCGCCGCCGTCAGCTCCTGCGAGCCCGTCGACCACCACAACTCGATCCGGTCGCTGACCTCGAGCCCGCTGCTCTTGCGCGCATCCTGAACGAGCCGCACCACGGCACGCACGAGCCCCGCGCGGCGCAGCTCCGGCGTGATCTGCAGGTCGAGCGCAAGGGTCTCACCGCCGCCTGTCGCGACGGCCCAGCCGCTGCGCGGCGTCTCGGTCACGACCACGTCGCACTCGGCCAGGGGCACCACCGCTCCGTCGACCTCCACCGTCGCCGCGCCGGCCCGCAGGGCCGCGACGAGCGCCACCTGATCACTCGCGGCGACGGCCCGCGCCACCTCCTGCACGCCCTTGCCGAACCGCCGACCCAGAGCGCGGAAGTTGGCCTTGACGGTGACGTCCACCAGGCTGCCGGCCTCGGACAGCGGTTCGAGGCTGCCTACGTTGAGCTCGGACGAGACAAGTGACCGCAGCTCGGCCGGCAGCGCGGTCCAGCCCGGCGCCGCGACCAGTGCCCGACCGAGCGGCTGGCGGGTCTTGACCTTCGACTCGGCCCGAGCCTGCCGGCCCAGATCGACCAGTCGCCGCACCAGCGCCATCTGGTCACCCAGCCCGGCGTCGACCAGCGACCCGTCGACCCTCGGCCAGCGCGCGAGGTGCACCGAGTCCGGCAGGTCGGCCTGCCCCGCGAACAGCCCGGCCCACACCTCGTCGGTCACGAACGGCGTGAAGGGCGCCATCAGCAGCGTCACGACGTACACACACTCGTGCAGTGTGCTGTGCGCGGCCGGATCGGCGTCCCAGAAGCGGCGCCGGGAGCTGCGGACGTACCAGTTGGACAGGTCGTCGATGCACTGCGCCAGCCGCCGGCCGGCGCGCTGCGAGTCGAAGTCCTCCAGCGCCGCGGTGACCTCGACTGCGGTGGCATGCACCTGCGACAGCGCCCAGCGGTCGAGCAGCGGGCGGTCCTCGAGCGGCGGCGCCGGTGTCTCGGGCGTCCAACCGTTGACGCCGGCGTAGAGGGTGTGGAAGGCGGCGGTGTTCCAGTAGGTCAGCAGGACCTTGCGAACCACCTCCTCGACCTGCTCGTGGCCGACGCGGCGGGCCGACCAGGGGCTGCCGCCGCAGAGCATGTACCAGCGCAGCGCGTCTGCGCCGTGCCGTTCGAACAGCTCGAAGGGGTCCAGGACGTTGCCGAGGTGCTTGCTCATCTTGCGGCCCTCGCCGTCGAGGATGTGCCCGAGGCAGAGCACCGTCTCGTACGAGCTGCGGTCGAACACCAGGGTCCCGATCGCCATCAGGGTGTAAAACCAGCCGCGGGTCTGGTCGATCGCCTCGCAGATGAACTGCGCCGGATAGGCGGGCTGCTCGCCCGACCACGGGTAGCCGACCTGGGCGAACGGCATCGCGCCGGAGTCGTACCAGCCGTCGATCACCTCGGGGACGCGGCGGGCCTCGGTCCCGCACTGCCGGCACGGCACGAGGACGTCGTCGACGTAGGGGCGGTGCGGGTCGAGCGCGGAGAGGTCCTGGCCGGCCGCCTCCCCGAGCTCGGCGAGCGAGCCGAACACCTGCCAGTGGCTCGGGTCAGCGGTGCAGCGCCACACCGGCAGCGGGGTGCCCCAGTAGCGGTTGCGCGACAGCGCCCAGTCGATGTTGTTGTTCAGCCAGTCGCCGTACCGGCCGTTCCGGATCGTCGCGGGGTGCCAGTCGGTACGCGCGTTCTCCTCGAGCAGCCGGTCCTTGATCGCGGTGGTCCTGATGTACCAGCTCGGCAGCGCGTAGTAGAGCAGCGCGGTGTCGCAGCGCCAGCAGTGCGGATAGCTGTGCTCGTACGGCAGGTGCCGCCACAGCAGGCCGCGTTCCCGCAGGTCGGCAACCAGGGCGGTGTCCGCGGTCTTGAAGAACTGCCCGCCGACCAGGGGCAGGTCCGGCTCGAAGGTGCCGTCAGGGCGGACCGGATTGACCACCGGCAGGCCGTAGCGCCGGGCGACGAGCAGGTCGTCGGCGCCGAAGGCGGGCGCCTGGTGCACCAGACCGGTGCCGCTGTCGGTGGTGACGTAGTCGGCGAGCGCGACGTAGTGGGCGTTGTCGAGGGCGACGAGGTTGAAGGGCCGGGAGTACGGCGTGTGCTCGAGCCCGCGGCCGGGGAACCGCTCGAGCACCTCGACGTCGTCGCCGAGGACGCTCAGCAGCGGCTCGGCGACGACGAGCACCTCGCCGGCTGTCCGGGCCGCAACGTAGGTGACGTCGGGGTGCACCGCCACGGCGGTGTTGGACACCAGCGTCCACGGCGTCGTGGTCCACACCAGCAGGGCGGCGTCGAGCTCGGCAAGCGGACCAGCGGTGACCGGGAACCGCACGTAGACGCTCGGGTCGGTCACCGTCTGGTAGCCCTGCGCGACCTCATGGTCCGACAGGGCGGTGCCGCAGCGTGGGCAGTACGGCGCGACCCGGTGATCCTCGACCAGCAGGCCCCTGTCGGCGACCTGCTGCAGGGACCACCACACGCTCTGGATGTAGGCCGGGTCCATCGTCCAGTAGGCGGTGGTCATGTCGACCCAGTAACCCATCCGCCGGGTCATCCGCTCGAACTCGTCGACGTGACGGGTCACGCTCTCCCGACAGCGGGCGTTGAACTCGGCCACGCCGTAGGCCTCGATGTCGCCCTTGCCGGTGAACCCGAGCTCTTTCTCGACCGCGAGCTCTACCGGCAGGCCGTGGCAGTCCCAACCGGCCCGCCGGGGGACCGAGCGGCCGCGCATGGTCTGGAAGCGGGGGAACAGGTCCTTGAACACCCGCGCCTCGACGTGGTGGGTACCGGGCCGGCCGTTCGCGGTCGGCGGGCCCTCGTAGAAGACCCAGGGCTCGCCGCCCGCGGTCTGCTCCAGGCTGCGCTCGAAGACCCGGCCGGCCTCCCACCGGTCCAGGACCCGGCGCTCGAGCGCGGGCAGGTCGACCTGGGCGGGCAGCTGCTGCATGGGCACTCCTGCGTCGTGACGTGCTCCGACGAAGGGACGAAGCCGCCCCTGCGGGGCTCCGCGGTACCACCCTTCTTGGGGGCCGGCAGCCCCCCGCTCTTGCCGTGCGTGCGCCGCGGCGCGATCTGAGCTGGAGCTGATGTTCACGCCGGGCAGCCCGCCGGGCTTCCACCATCTCCGGCTCGCTCTGGACTGCGTTCCTGCGCTACTGGTCCCCGTCACTGCGACGCTGCCAGGGTAACGGAGTCGGCCGCGGCGGTGAAAGCGCTTTCACAGGGTAGGCCCTGCCCATCAGCGCCCACTCCCGAGGAGCCCCGTGCCCGCTTCGCGCAAGCCCGACCAGTCCGCCCCGGCTCCTGTCAGCCCGACAGGGGTCGATGCACCCCGCCCGTTGACCGGTCGCGACCCCCGCGCGCAAGGCGGCCGGCATCTCACCACGTCGATGGGCGTGCGCGTCGCCGACACCGACCACTCACTGCGGGCCGGCCGGCGTGGCCCGACGCTGCTGGAGGACCAGCACCTGCGCGAGAAGATCTCGCACTTCGACCACGAGCGCATTCCGGAGCGGGCGGTGCACGCCCGGGGCACCGGCGCACACGGGGTCTTCCGGTCGTACGGCTCGGCGTCCTCGGTGACGAAGGCGGACTTCCTCGCCCCCGACCGGCAGACACCGGTGTTCGTCCGATTCTCGACCGTGCTCGGCTCGCGCGGCGCTGCGGACACGGCTCGCGACGTCCGCGGCTTCGCGGTGAAGTTCTACACGCAGGAGGGCAACTGGGATCTGGTCGGCAACAACATGCCGATCTTCTTCATCCAGGACGGGATCAAGTTCCCCGACCTGGTGCACGCGGCCAAGCCGCAACCCGACCGGGAGATCCCGCAGGCAGCGACCGCACACGACACGTTCTGGGACTTCGTCGGGCTGCACACCGAGGCGATGCACCAGGTCATCTGGGCGATGTCGGACCGGGGACTGCCCCGGTCGTACCGCACGATGGAGGGCTTCGGCATCCACACCTTCCGGCTGGTCGACGCGGCGGGCTCGACCACGTTGGCGAAGTTCCACTGGAAGCCGGCCGCCGGCGTCCATTCACTGCTGTGGGAGGAGGCGCAGCTCACGGCCGGGATCGACCCCGACTTCCACCGGCGCGACCTCGCCGACGCGATCGAGGCGGGGGCCTTCCCGGAGTGGGAGCTGGGCCTGCAGCTGCTGCCGGACACCCCGGAGGAGACCTTCGAAGGCATCGACCTGCTCGACCCGACCAAGCTGGTGCCCGAGGAGCTCGCGCCGGTGCAGCTGGTCGGCCGATTGACGCTGGACCGCAACCCCACGAACTTCTTCGCCGAGACCGAGCAGGTCGCCTTCTGCACCTCCCACCTGGTTCCCGGCATCGGGTTCACCAACGACCCGCTGCTGCAGGCCCGCAACTTCTCCTACCAGGACACCCAGCTCACCCGGCTCGGCGGGCCGAACTTCAACCAGATCCCCATCAATCGCCCGCACGTGCCGGTCGATGACAACCTGCGCGACGGCTTCGGGCAGATGGCCGTGCACCAGGGCGTGACGCCCTACCTGCCCAACAAGCTGGACGACTGCCACCCACGGATCGCAGGTGAGCCCGAGGGCGGCTACGTGACGGTGCCGACGGCCGTGTCGGGACAGAAGGTACGCGGATTGCCCGCCTCGTTCGACGATCACTTCTCCCAGGCCAGGATGTTCTGGCTCAGCATGACCGCGGTAGAGCAGGACCACATCGTCGATGCCTACACCTTCGAGCTCGGCAAGTGCTTCGAGGAGCAGGTCAGGCTGACGATGCTCGGCAATCTCGCCAGGATCGACGGGAAGTTGTGCTCGCGGGTGGCGGCGGGTCTCGGCCTGCCGGCGCCTGAGGGGGAGCCGGCTGCGGACGTGACGCCGTCGCCGATCCTCTCGCAGGTCGTGACCGAGCCCGGTCCGGTCCTGGGGCGCATCGTCGGTGTCGTGGCCGGTCCAGGAGCGGACCTCGCCGGCATCGCGGGGTTGCGCAAGGCACTGAAGGCCAAGGGGGCGCAGGTCCGGGTCCTCGCGGCGCAGGGCGGTGTGCTCGGCAAGGGCAAGAAGACCGAGATCGTGGAGCGGACACTGCTGACCACCCGGTCCGTGGAGTACGACGCGGTGCTCGTCGCCGGAGGCACGGCCGGGCTGTCCGATCCGCGCCTGACGGTGCTGTTGCAGGAGGCGTTCCGGCACTGCAAGATCCTCGGCGCGTGGGGCGACGGCGTCCAGGTGCTCGAGGACGCAGGCATCGACACCACGGCTCCCGGAGTGCTGCTCGCCGACGCCGCCGGCGCCGCGCTGGCCCGCGAACTCGTCCCCGCGCTGGGCAGGCATCGGGTGTGGGAGCGTGTCGGCGCCGCCAGCGACTGAGGGAGGGCGGTTCGTGGGCCGTGACGGTGCCCGCACCGATGGTGACGCCGGGGCAGACGATCACGCCGCCAGCCAGACGTTGACGGGGTCTGACGCCAGTTATCCGGTGTCGTCGATGGGCGGCAGGGTGGTGCCGGGTGGGATCTTCGGTGGGGGGGTGCGCTTGGGCTTGCGGTCATAGACGCCGCGGCTGGGGCTGGTCCAGCCGATGGTGCCGTCGGCCAGCAGTTGGGTGTGCCAGCCGGTGTGCTTGGCGCGGTGCCAGCGGCGGCAAGCGTTCTGCAGGTTCTGCTCGCTGGTCTCCCCGAGCGGGTAGGGCAGCCGGTGGTCGCGGTCGCAAACTTTGGCGGGGGGTGCTGTCACCGGGGAAGGTGCTGGTGACATCACGCAGGTCGACCAGGCGGCCGAGGGCTTCGGAGGGCACGTAGCCATCGGTCGTCAGGTCGGTCCTGGTGCCGCCGCTGGTCGCCATCGCGATCAACGTCTGGCGTAATGCTCGGGCCTGGTCGGGGTCGGTGGCCTGCCAGGTCTTCGCGCGCAGCGGCCGGTCGGCGGTCAGCACCTCACCGGTGCTTGCGTCCACGCAGGCTTTGAGCAGGTCGGCGGTCGGGAGCAGCGCCCGGGCCTGGTCGGCGTCGATCGGGCCGTAGCCGGACAGCAGCGCTGGGTGGTCGGACAGGCCGAGGGCGACCGCGACCGGCATCTGCACCCCGACGGTCCAGACCGGGGCGTGCGCCGTGGCGTGCACATCGACGGCGCGTTCGACCGGGCATTCCAGCACCGCCTGGACGTGCGTGCGGTCACATCCCAGGGCGTGCAGGAACGCCGCGACCCGCCGTTGCCCGACCGTCAGCTCCTCACCCGTCTCAGGGTCGGGTGCGAAGCTCATCGCTGCGGCCCGGCCGTCGATCGCCGCGAGTGCGGTCGCCATCTGCACCGCGGTGCAGTCGATGACCACCTGGCCCATCCCGTCCGGCAACGGCCGGCCGTGCACTCCGGCGGTGCGCCTGGCCGCCTCATGGCGCTTCTTCGCAAGCTTCGGGTCGTGCACGATGATGGCCCGTTTCACCGTCGAGCGCAGCTCGCCGGGGGTCGCGTCCAGCTCCGCCTCCGGGTTGTCGCCGAGGACCGCGTCGAGCACGGCGCTGGCATGAGCGGCGTCCAGGTGCCCGATCTCGGCCAGCAGCGCCCTCGCCTGGCCGACCGACAGCTGCCCGTGATCGAGGCCGGCCAGCAGCCGCGGCTGGGCGCAGATCGCCAACGCCGTCCCGACCCGGCTCATCGCCGTCGCCGGGGCGATGTGCAGCACAGACCCGACCTCACCGGCCACGAACTCCTGCTGCTCGGGCTCGGCCGCCTGGAACATCGCCGTAATCGCCCGGCACTCCGACGCGAACGCCGCCGACCCGACCCGCGCGGCTGAGCCCAACGCCGCCCGCAACGGCGGCGGCGACGGGAACAGCAGATCTCTCACAGCACAGACGATAGAACCAGGGTCCGACAGAACTGGGGCTCGAAAGAGCCTGTGCAAAAAGAGATCTGCGGGCAACTGCTGGTCTGGCAGCTGGGCAGTGAAGTTCGGTCGTCCACCGATCTGTGGGGAAAGGTGCCCGAGAGGCGTGGCGCGTTGTGTCGCGCTCGATCGCTCACGTATCCTGCGGCCCGGTCGCGATCACGCCCGTCCCGGGCTTGACCGGCGTCGAGAGGGCGGGCATGGCGGTCTTCGGCAAGAAGGTTCGCGGCTTGCTGTCGGGCGGCAAGGACAAGCCGGCTACCGACGCTGAGTCGGCTGCGCCGGCCGCGCCGTCGCCGGCGGGCAGCGCTGGGCCTGCTGCCGCCCGTTCAGCGGCGGCCCCGGGTAAGGGTGGGACCAAGGTCGCGGCTGCCAAGGCGGCCGCGAACGCTGCGCCCGCACCGCCTGTGGCGGCGGCCAAGGCGGCGGCGAAGGTGCCGGCCGGGGCGACGAAGCCTCCGAAGCCTTCGAAGGCGACCGTCGCCAGCCGGGCTCCGGTGAAGGCCGGCAAGGTCGCGGCCCCGGGCAAGAGCGTGATCAAGGCCGCGGCACCGGCCAAGAAGGCGTCGCCGACCCGAGCGTCGCCGGCGAAGACTGTGCCGGTCAAGGCGGTCGCTGTGAAAAACGAGTCAGCAAAAGCCCGGCCGACCAAGGCTGCGCCCACGAAGGCTGCGCCCACGAAGGCCGCCCCCACGAAGGCTGCGTCCACGAAGGCCGCCCCCACGAAGGCTGCGTCCACGAAGGCTGCGCCCACCAAGGCTGCGCCCACGAAGGCCGCCCCCACGAAGGCCGCCCCCACGAAGGCCGCCAAGGCCAAGGCTGCGCCCACGAAGGCCGCCCCCACGAAGGCCGCCCCCCCGAAGGCTGCAGTGAAGAAGGCCCCGCCGGCAAAGGCCGCCCCCACCCCCACCCCCCCGGCGCCAGCAGCCAAGGCGCCGGCAAAGGCCGCCACGCGTGCAGCGAAGGCCGTTCCTGCGGTGATCCCCTCCGGGCCCCTGACCGGTGCGGACGCCTGGAGCAAAACCGAGCTCGAGGCCATCCGCACCGAGCTCGACCAGCAGGCTGCCGAGCTGCGCGGTGAGATCGAGAACGCCGAGGCGGCCAGCGAGAGCCTCAAGCGTGACCAGAGCAGCGAGGGCTCGGGTGACGAGGCCGACGCGGGCACCAAGACCTTCGAGCGCGA
>JAABUN010007478.1_pt1 | contig 11732 bp, 13 predicted proteins | sample 5559311 | NCBI WGS metagenome assembly JAABUN01 (sample SAMN10711877, study PRJNA513370) | rock metagenome | isolation source: Antarctica rocks | place: Antarctica: Victoria Land, Siegfried Peak sud | reverse complement strand
CGCGAGCGCGTCTCCGAAACTCGCCACCTCGACGCCGGACAGCTTCAGCTTCGTCGCGGTATCGAAGCCCGGGAAGGTGGACACTCCCCCGAGGATCCCATCCGCGCACACCTCCGCCATCACATTCCCGGGGGCGACCAGGCCCATGCTGACACCCTCGTAGCTCGCCACCTCGCCGATGGCCCAGACGCCGGGCATCGAGGTCTCACATCCGGCGCTGATCACGACGCCGCCGCGGGGAGCAACCTCGAGGCCGGCATCCTGCGCGAGCTCATCCCGTGGCCGGATACCCACGGCGAACACGACCAGGTCGGCCGGCAGCACGCTCCCGTCGCTCAGTGCCACTGCGCTGACACGGCCGTCGTCGTCAGTCTCGATGGACGTCGGCGCTCCGCCGCAGTGGATGCCCAGTCCCTTCGCGGCGATCAGGCGACCGAGCGCCTGGCCTCCTCCCTGGTCGAGCTGTGCGTTCATGAGCCAGCCCGCCCGGTTGACGACCGTCGAGTCGGCACCCAGTTGCTGCAACCCCCCGGCTGCCTCGAGGCCCAGGAGTCCCCCACCGATGACGACGGCCCGCGGCGGTCTGCCGAGCTCGGACGAGAGTCGGACCGTCTCGCTCCGGAGCCACTGCACATCGTCGAGTGTTCGATACACCGCGGCGTGCTCTCCGCGGGGCAGGGGCAACCGGATGGCGTGGGAACCGGTCGCGAGGACGACGTCGTCGTAGGCGTATTTCTTCCCGGAAGCACCAATGACGCAGCGAGCCGCGAGGTCCAGGCGGACGGCGCGTTCGCCGGTCACCAGCTCAATGGCGGGCTCCCGCCACATCAGCGGCTCGCCAAGACCGAGGTCGACGTCGCTGATCAGCGCGCTACTCAGGCACACGCGATCATAGGGTGCGTGAGCCTCCTCGGTCAGCACGGTGATGTGGAAACCGTCCGTTCCGCGCCGCCACAGCGCTTCGACGAACCGGTGAGCGGCCGGACCACCTCCGACGACGACGATGCGCCTGTTGCTGCGCATGTCGGGGGTGCTGGCGGCACCCCCGACGGTCCGGGATGGTCGGGTCTCGCTCATGTGGTGCCTTCCGTCCAGGCCGGGGCGTTCCCGCGTCCGGCTCCAGACTACGAAACGGCAATTACTCCTGTGTGTCGCCGATGTGTCGCAACGTTAACTTCGGGCTCACGGACTCCACTCGGACCGGTGAGACGCACGTTACCGGGGCGCAACAGCCCCGGGACCTGAGCGACACGTCCGCCGCCTAACGTTGTCCCCAACGCATCAGCCCTATCAGCGACCGAGGAGAACGCCATGACCGAGCTCATCCTGCAGCGTCCTGCGACCTCCCGTGTCAGCTGGGTCCAGGTCTGCCGCATCGACGACCTCGAGGAATGCTGGGGCGAGGCGGCGCTGGTTGGCCACGAGCAGATTGCCCTGTTCCGGCTGCCGGGTGACCAGCTTCACGCGGTCGGCAACATCGATCCGCGGACGCAGGCCGCCGTCATAGCCCGTGGCATCGTCGGATCCCGCGGTGCTGCACCGACGATCGCCTCCCCGCTCCACAAGGAGGTCTACGATCTCGCGACCGGGGCCTCCCTGACGGGTGGCACGGGCCTCCGCACGTACCCTGTGCGGTGCGTCGACGGCGTCGTGGAGATGTGCGTCGAGGTCGACGTTGCCGCCTGAGCAGGTGCTTCAATGGCTGCCATGACTGTGCCCCCGGCGCCGAACCGGATCCCCGTGCTCATAGCCTGCGCACACGGCACCGACAACGCGCACGGACGCCGCGAGATCGATGCCGTGCGGTCCGGCATCTCCGTCCTCCGTCCAAGACTCGACGTACTCGAGGCGTATGTCGATGTGCAGCAGCCCGACCTCGTGGACGTCGTCGCCTCGCTCCCGACGGGCCGGCCTGCCGTGATCGTGCCGTTGCTGCTCTCCGTCGGTTATCACGTGAAGGTGGACATCGCGCGGGCGGCGGCGAGCAGACCGTCAACCATCTCGGCCCTGCCGCTGGGCCCGGATCCGCGTCTTGCCCATGTGCTGCAGCACCGCCTTGCCGCGGCGGGAGTGGCCGACGCGGACGCGGTGGTCCTCGCCGCTGCAGGATCCTCGGACGCCTGCGCTGCGGAGGATGTCGCCGAGGTGCAGTCGGTCCTCGGGGACTTCAGGACCGGCCCGGTGCGGCCGGGCTTCGGATCGAAGGCGACACCTTCGGTGCCGGACGCCGTTACTGCCAGCCGCTCGACCGGCGGGCTGGTCGCCATCGCGTCCTACCTCCTGGCTCCCGGGTACTTCCACGACCAGCTCACGAAGGCCGGGGCCGACGTCGTCAGCGCTCCCCTGCTGCCGAGCCCGCTGATCGCTGAGATCGCGCTGTCGCGGTACGACGACGCCGTCGCCCGCCTGGTCACCGGCCCGCCCCGCGAGGACCCGCCCTGCCCGCGGCCGTGCCGGGCGCTGGTGTCGACGTGCGTTCGCAGCGGTTCAGCCCAGACGGTCTGATGCGGCACGCTGGGTTGCTGTCTGCGCATCTCAGGCAAAGGGCGCGTAGGGCCTGGCTCCCTCAATGATCTCGCGGTTCAATTGCGTGAGTCGGCGGACGATCTCGGCGGCATCCTGGGCCACGGCTCTGGGCCGGCCGTAGCAGACGGCGACCGACTCATCGAGCTGGCGGTGCAGCCTCTTGAGGTCAGCGAACGCCCCTTCATCCATCAGGTTGTAGAGCTTCGTGAGACCGATGTTCTCGCTGATGCAGATTGCCGAGCGTCGATCGGTGAGGGTTTTGCTGAGTACCGCGACGGCCTCGCGGTTGCCTTCCGAAACTGGATCCGGCCAGGGAAAGGTCATGAACACCGTGGTCGGCGTGTAGCGGAGATCTCCTTTGAGTGTTGATGCTTGATGCCACGTCCATAGCTCGTGGGTCCGTGAGAGCAGGATTCTCATGGCGTAGTCGTCATTGAACGCGAAGACATTTGTGGCGTCGCTGGCCAGAGTCCAAGGATCGGACCACGTGACGCAGAGCCGCTTTCTAGGTCGCGCGATCGACGCGGCATGCGCAACTCGATGAGCGACAGGTTCACCTCGGCGGGCTCTCTGAACAGTGAGCCGTTCACGTGGCGTGTCCCGTTCAGCTCTCCCGTGCGGTTCTGGTTGCCCTTCTGATTGAGGACGCCGAAGCGAAAGCCGATCTCCATGACCGCATTGGGGGACGGCGTCGCAAGCAGGCGCTTGACGATCGTCTGGAGCGGGTATCCCTCGATCATCCCGAGGTCCTCGGCGAAAAGGCACCATACGGCCTGGAGCACGAAGCGCTGAATTGCATCGATCGGGGCCGCGCTGCGGTCTGCCAGAGAAAGGTAAAGACTTGCGACATGGCGCGAGGCGTCCTTGGTCATGGCCCTGTGATGTTCCGCGAACACAGGCTCGAGAGTCGTGTCCGCTAGGAACAGCAGCGCGTCGTACTTGTCAGCCAATGCACTCAGGGAGGCGGTCAGCCGCGGCTTGGTGGGGAAACGGCCCGGTTCCCAGATCTTGAAGGTAGGGAAATTGCAGATGACGACGAACCGCGCGGCAGGGATATATGCCTCGTCATCGGACGACTCGAGCCAGTAGCGCTGTATCTAATCCCGAGCAGATCCAACGGGGATCTCGTCAGTCCGTCTGTTACTCCTGCGAACCTACAGGAGGCGAAGCGCGTCCTGGCGATAGTAGGCGTCCTGCATGAGGCGCTTCCTCGTCTTCTCGAGGCTGGCAATGGCTTCATCGAGCGCGAGCCTCGCGTTGTTCTCGTCTTCGGACTTCGCGGCGGTTGCGCGGGCCCTCTTCGCCCGGCTCAGGGAGTGCTCAATATTCAGGAGCACGTCAGAGACCTCGCCCATCACTTTCTCGTGAGCTGCCTCTGACGGCGTCTGCCGTGCGCCTCCTGCCGAACTGACCATGCCGCCGCTACTCTCCCACCGCTACTGACTCGATGAACGCCTTACTCGGCCTGCTTGGACAAGCATTGTTCGCGCCAAGCGCTCCCTCAGTTACGCACAGGAGCAAAGCTAATCAGTTATGCACAGGAGCAAAGCTAAGCGACCGGCACGAGCGCCAGACGTTCCTGCACCGTCGCGGCGAGCTCCTCCGCGATGCGCTGGGCGGTGGCCGTATCCGCGGCCTCGACCATCACACGCACCACGGGCTCCGTGCCTGAGGGCCGCAGCAGCACCCGCCCGGTCTCACCCAGGACGGCCTCGGCCTGACGCACGGCATTTTGCAGGCCCTCGTCGGAACCCACCGCCGTACGGTCCACGCCCTTCACATTGATGAGCACCTGGGGAAGCTTGGTCATGACTGCGGCGAGCTCCTTCAGGGTCTTGCCGGTCCCGGCCATGCACGCGGCGATCTGGAGCCCCGTGAGGACGCCGTCGCCGGTCGTCGCATACTCGGCGAAAATGACGTGGCCGGACTGCTCGCCCCCGAGGCTGTAGCCGCCGTCGCGCATGGCCTCGAGGACGTAGCGGTCCCCCACGCCGGTCTCCCTGACCGTTATGCCGGCGTCTCGCAGGGCGATCTTCAGGCCGAGGTTGCTCATGACCGTGGCCACGAGCGTATCCTCCTTGAGCTTGCCGGCGTCCTTCATGGCCAGTGCCATGACTGCCATGATCTGGTCGCCGTCCACCACAGCACCCTCGTGGTCAACTGCGAGGCAGCGGTCGGCGTCGCCGTCGTGCGCGATGCCGAGGTCGGCACCGTGCGCGAGCACCGCTTCCTGCAGCTTCTCGAGGTGGGTGGAGCCGTATCCTTCATTGATGTTGACACCGTCCGGGTCCGCGCCGATGACGACGATGTCCGCGCCCGCGTTCCTGAACACCTCGGGCGAGCAGCCGCTCGCCGCGCCATGGGCGCAGTCGAGGACGACCTTCAGTCCATCGAGGCGGTGGGGAAGGGTCTGCAGGAGGTGAACCACGTAGCGGTCCTCGGCATCGGCAAAGCGCTGGATGCGTCCCACGTCGCCGGCGACCGGTCGGACCCTGGCGCATGCCATCTCCGCCTCGATGGCTTCCTCGAGGGCGTCACTGAGTTTTTTGCCCCCGTAGGCGAGGAACTTGATCCCGTTGTCCGGTGCCGCATTGTGGGACGCCGAGATCATGACCCCGAAGTCGGCCCGAAGGTCGGCGACAAGGAACGCCGCTGCCGGGGTCGGCAGCACACCTGCGTCGTAGACGTCCACGCCTGAACTCGCAAGGCCGGCTTCCACCGCGGCAGCGATGAAGTCGCCGCTGATCCGGGGATCGCGCGCGATCACAGCAGTGGGTCGGCGCCCGCCCTCGACCGCATTGTGCCCGAGCACGACGGCGGCCGCCTGTGCCAGCTGCAGGGAGAGTTCCGCCGTGATTAGGCCGTTGGCCAGACCGCGCACGCCGTCGGTGCCGAATAACTTGTTCATCGTTGATCATCCTAAGTCACATGAGACCGCCCAGAGGGGTCTCCCGCAGGTTGATGCACAATGCCCGCCCGGAAGTCCGGACGGGCATCTGCGATTTCAGCTGGGGAAGGCGAAACTAGCGCGTGGAGCCAAGTGCTGGTTTTCGCCGAGGGGACCCAGTGGAAATCGCGCCTGCGATTTCAGCTGGGGAAGGCGAAACTAGCGCGTGGAGCCAAGTGCTGGTTTTCGCCGAGGGGACCCAGTGGAAATCGCGCCTGCGATTTCAATTGGGGAAGGCGAAACTAGCGCTTGGAGTACTGGGGAGCCTTGCGTGCCTTCTTGAGACCAGCCTTCTTACGCTCGATAACGCGTGCGTCACGGGTCAGGAAGCCGGCCTTCTTGAGGGCGGGGCGGTTGTTCTCCCGGTCGATCTCATTGAGCGTGCGGGCAACCCCGAGGCGGAGCGCGCCTGCCTGTCCGGACGGTCCACCACCGTGGATGCGCGCAATGACGTCGTACGCGCCGTCGAGCTCGAGGAGCTTGAAGGGGTCGTTGACCTCCTGCTGGTGCAGCTTGTTCGGGAAGTAGTCAGCGAGCTCGCGCCCGTTGACGATCCACTTGCCGGTGCCGGGAACGAGGCGCACTCGGGCGACGGCTTCCTTGCGGCGGCCAACCGCTCCGCCTCCAACCGTCAGTGCGGGGCGCTCCTTGACGGCGGTCTCGCCAGCTTCGGTGGACTCCGAGGTGTAGCTCGTAAGCTCCTCGGTGGGTTCATTCAGCTCTTCAGTGTTCTGAGCCACGGTTCTCCTTGGAAGTGATTTCTTGGTGTTGGTGGCCAGGACTACTGGGCGACCTGGGTGATTTCGTACGTGCTGGGCTGCTGCGCAGCGTGGGGGTGCTCAGCGCCGCGGTAGACCTTGAGCTTGCCGATCTGCTGGGCTGCCAGCGAGTTCTTCGGGAGCATGCCGCGGATAGCCTTCTCGACCGCGCGCTCCGGATTCTTCTCCAGAAGTTCAGCGTAGGTGGTGGACTTCAGCCCACCCGGGAAACCCGAGTGGCGGTAGGCACGCTTCTGCTCGAGCTTGGCGCCGGTGAGGGCTACCTTGTCAGCGTTGATGATGATGACGAAGTCGCCCATGTCCATGTGAGGGGCAAAGGTCGGCTTGTGCTTGCCGCGCAGCAGGATCGCGGTCTGGCTGGCAAGACGGCCGAGGACAACGTCGGTTGCATCGATGACGTGCCACTGGCGGGTGATGTCGCCTGGCTTCGGGGTGTACGTACGCACGGTTATGGCCTTCGTTTCTTGTTTCGGTGTCGCCCGCATCCACGGAAACCTCCGTGCGCGCGGGCTCAGCTTATTCATGCGTTACCGGAACTCCAGGTGAGGGCTGAAAACGACCGGTTATCCCGTGAATCTCGGCTTCGCCCCCGGGCCAGGTGGTTCTGCAACTGAACCGCTCCGTAGGGCGCAGACGTATCGAGCTGGGATACGCACAACGACTACCAAGACTAGCGTGCCGGCACGCTGAATGGCAAAACAGCGCGCGACGACGGCCCGTGGGCCCCGGCTCTTCTTCTGTCCTCTTCACCAACGACAGCCGGCGGCGACACTCCTACCGCAGGGACTGCACAGGAACAGCGCATGTCGGTACAGGAAGAGCGCAGGTCGGGCAGGGTTCGCGCAGGATAGGAACTGTTACGCATGCTGCGCAATTTCCTGGGTCTATCTTTTGAGCAGGGCTGGCGCTGGGCCGGCCCTACCCCACTTCAGGAGTCTCACATGTTCGCTCGTCTCGCAGCTAGCCTGCACACCCTCGGCTTCACTATCCAGGCCCGTCTCGGCCGCGAAGAGACCGGCGCAACGGCCGTGGAGTACGCGCTCATGGTCGGTCTCATCGCTGTCGTGCTCATCGGCGGCGTCACCCTCTTCGGCGGGTCTTTGAACACGTTCTTCTCCGGCCTCTTCGCAAAGATGAAGATCTAGCGTACGCCTGGCGCACTCACCATTCGCGCGGACGCACCGCGCACCCCGTGTTCACTGACCCCCGAAGTGCACCGACACCGCGTACCGGCGCCGGTGCACTTCGGGCTGTTGAAAGAAGACCCAATGAGGCGACTACAGTCCGAGCGGGGTGCCGCCGCCGTCGAATTTGCCCTCGTCGTTCCCCTGCTCCTGATTCTCCTGCTCGGTATCGTCGAGTTCGGTCGGGTCTTCAACACGCAACTGCAACTCACCCACGCCGCACGCGAGTCCGTTCGCGTGATGGCGATCCAGAAACAGCCCGCTGCGGCAAGAAGTGCGGGCATCGCATCGGTCTCAGGATTGAATCCCGCTCTCACTGCCGGCAACATCTCGGTCGGCTCCTGCACCAACACCACCGATGTAACAGTCACCATCACCTACTCGGTCAGCCTCCTGTCGGGTCTGTTCGCGGACGTCGTCCCCCTCACTGGAAAGGCGGTCATGCGGTGCGGCGGGTGAAGGAGGACGAGGGCGGCGCAGTCGCCGTCATGATGGCACTGCTGATGGTCGTATTGCTCGGCATGACTGCCCTGGTGGTCGATGCCGGGATGGTCTACGCAGAACGCTCTCAACTCCAGAACGGCGCAGACTCAGCGGCGCTCGCCATCGCTCAGGATTGTGCCCTGGGAAATTGCAAAGATGCTTCCGGCACTGCCACTACCCTCGCAAACGCCAATGCCAATGACGGTATCTCCGCTGCGGCATCGGTCATTCAGGGAAACACCGTGACGGTGACAACCCGGACGGTGACCCCGGACGGTGACGCTGCCGTGCAGCACTGGTTCGCGCCCGTCCTCGGCATTGATTCAACACAGGTGGCGGCAGTGGCGAAGGCTTCCTGGGGCAGCCCCTCGAAAGCGACGGTTTTTCCATTCACCGCACCCAAGTGCATGTTCGACACTGCCCCGGCTGAGGATTCGAGCGTCGAGGTATGGATAACCAAGGACTCGACCTGTACCGACGCGAACGGCAAGACCCTTCCCGGCGCCTTCGGGTGGCTCGACGAAAACGATCAGCAGAGCTGCCGGGCGTCCGTCGATCTCGATCAGGTGATCGAAGGCGACCCCGGTAAGAGTGCCCCGCAGAACTGCGACGACCTCGACGGGACCACCATTCTGCTCCCGGTCTATGTCGACAAGTCGGAACAGGGCAACAACGTCCGCTACGTCATCGACGGTTTTGCCGCTTTCCACGTGACGGCACATAGCTGGCCGAACGAGCAGACGAACGAACCCGGCTGCAAAAATTGTGCCGGCATCAAGGGGAAATTCATCACCCTGGTATCGCTCGAAGACCTCCAATCATTCGGTGTCGAGGAACTCGGTGGCAGCTCGTCGTACAAGGTTTCCTTCGTCACCCTTACCCAATAGGAGTTCCACCAGTGAAAAAGCGGATCATCGGAGCGGTAGCCGCCGCACTCCTCGCACTCGTCGGCACGGTCCTGCTGGTGGGCTATGTCGGCGGTGCTGAGCAGCGCGCTTTCGCGGGGGTGGAAACAGCCCAGGTGTGGGTGGTAGACGAAGCGATTCCCGCACGAACGGCCGCCGAAACCGTTCTGTTGAGTTCGACCTCGCAGGCGATGCCATCCAAAGCAATCGCCGATGGGGCTGTCGTGAACCCTTCCGACATCACCGGTCTCGTCACCACGGTGGAGCTCGTACCCGGAGAGCAAGTCCTGACGTCCCGCTTCATCGATCCAGCTACGGCCGAAGACCCCGCGCAGATCGAGGTTCCCGAGGGAATGCAGGAAGTGTCGATCCTGCTTGAGCCACAACGCTCGATGGGAGGCCGGCTCACCCCTGGTGACACCGTCGGGGTCTTCGTCTCCCTGGCAACCGGAGCGGAACAAACACCCGCCACTGTGACCCACCTGACACTTCACAAAGTCCTGGTCACCGCAATCCAGGGTCTCCCCCCTGGGGTCGAAGGCGAAGAAACACCCGATGCTGCGGGTGTCCCGGCCGAGGGCCTCATCATCACCGTCGCGCTGACGGCACCGGACGCGGAGAAGATCGTCTTCGCGCAGGAGTTCGGCACCATCTGGCTCTCGAAGGAGCCTGCAACAGCGACCGAAGAGGGAACGCGCGAGCTCACCCAGGATGGAATCCACAAATGAGCCGCTACGTCGTCATCACCACCGACCCGACGTTCCTCCAGCTCATTCAGAGCGCCGCCACGGACATCCTCGAGGGTGACGTCCATGCCTGGCAGGGAGAATCACTTCCGGTCAATCCAGTGGAGGTCCTGGCCCAACTGGTTCACCCCGCCTTTGTGGATGTGCTGGTGCTCGGCCCCGGGGTTCCGCTGGAGCAGGCGCTCCACCTCGCCGTCGAGTTCGAGGTGCAGCGCCCCGAGGTGGCGGTGCTCCTCGTCGCTCGACCGACCCCCGATGTCGTACTGTCGGCGATGCGCGCCGGAATCCGCGATGTCGTGGAACCGGAAGCGGACGCTGCGGCGATCAGCGTGTTGCTCCACCGCGCGGTGCGCAGTGCCGCCATTCGTCGCCAGGCATTGGGCGCGGGCGATCAGCAGGGCTCGGGAGGGCCAACCGGCCGGGTCATCGCCGTCGTGTCTCCCAAGGGTGGTGCCGGAAAAACGACGGTGGCAAGCAATCTCGCTGTCGGTCTTGCTGCAACGGCGCCGCACGGGACAGTCCTCGTGGACCTTGATCTTCAGTTCGGCGACGTTGCCAGCGCCCTGTCCATCACCCCTGAGCACTCGGTTTCCGACGTCGTGCACGGCCCTGCGCACCGGGACACCATGGTGCTGAAGTCCTTCCTCAGCGCCCATCCCACCGGGCTGTACGCGCTGTGCGCGCCGTCGTCCCCCGATACCGCCGAGCAGACGACGGCCGATGACATCGCCCACCTCCTGGAGCAGCTTGCCAGCCAGTACCGCTTCGTGGTGGTGGACACATCGCCCGGATTGTCCGACCACACCCTTGCAGCAATGGACAAGGCGTCGGACTTCGTCTTCGTCAGCGGGATGGATGTACCGAGCGTCCGCGGGATGCGCAAGGAACTCGATGTCCTCACCGAACTGGGATTGTTCCCCCTCACGAGGCATCTGGTCCTCAATGCGGCTGATCCGCGCAGCGGTGTGTCACTCCAGGATGTGGAAGCTGCTCTCGGAATCAGCGTCGATGTGATCGTTCCCGCTTCCCGAGCGGTCCGACTCTCGACGAACCAGGGCATCCCGCTGATGCAGCGCAAAAGCAGGGACCCGGCGTCGAAAGCCCTCCGGAAACTGGTGGCTCGCTTCGCCGCGCCGGTTGCGCCTCCGCGCAAACGCGGCGCCCGCCATCGGGTAGGTGCCTGATGAATCTCGCCCAGCGTCTCGAGGCCGCCCGCGGCCTCGGCCCGGCCACGGCCACACCGCCCGGCGCGGCCGCTGCCCGTCCTCCGTTTCCTCCAAAGACACCTGCAAAGACACCTGCAAAGACACCTGCAAATCGGACTCCCTCACCTGCTGCCGCTCCTGCGGGAACCCGAGCGCCGAATGTCAGGCAGTCGAAAGTCGCAGCCGGGGCACCCCCTGCACGCGACGCACTGGCGAAGCTGAAGGACCGCGCCGGCACCATCCTGTTCGAACGACTCGGAACACGACTGATCGACGCATCCCTGACCGAGGACCAGCTCCATCTGATGGTGCAGCAGGAGCTCATCGAGGTGGTCGAGGCCGAAGAGGTTCCGCTCACCAAGGAGGAACGGCTGCGGCTCATCAAGGGTGTGAGCGATGATGTCCTGGGTTACGGACCGCTGCAGCATCTCCTCGATGACGAGAGCATCACCGAGATCATGGTCAATGGCCCGGACATGATCTATGTGGAGAAGGACGGCAAGCTCACGCGCAGCGGCGTCCGCTTTGCCTCCGAAGCGCACCTCCGCAAGGTGATCGAGCGGATCGTCGCCCGGGTAGGACGGCGCATCGATGAGTCGTCCCCGCTGGTCGATGCCCGACTCGCAGACGGGTCACGGGTCAATGCCGTCGTCCCGCCGCTGGCCATCAATGGTTCCTCACTGACCATTCGCAAATTCGCCACGGACCCCTTCCAGGTCCACGACCTCATCGGCTTCGGCACCCTGTCACCGGAGATGGCCGAACTCCTCGACGCCTGCGTCAGGGCGCGGCTCAACATCATCGTCTCCGGCGGAACCGGTACCGGCAAAACCACTCTCCTCAACGTGCTGTCCTCCTTCATCCCGGAGGACGAGCGGATCATCACCATCGAGGACGCCGTGGAACTCCAACTCCAGCAGGACCACGTGGTGCGGCTCGAAAGCAGGCCGAGCAACA
>JAABUN010007477.1_pt1 | contig 11733 bp, 9 predicted proteins | sample 5559311 | NCBI WGS metagenome assembly JAABUN01 (sample SAMN10711877, study PRJNA513370) | rock metagenome | isolation source: Antarctica rocks | place: Antarctica: Victoria Land, Siegfried Peak sud | reverse complement strand
AGAACCAGATCGGGGAGTGCGCATTTTCCGGGTGGGATGGTGCTCTCAGCCCGTCATCCCCGGACGACGGGCTGAGAGCACCATCCTACCAGTACCCGATTCCGTTGCGAATCTTCATCAGCCCGTCGCATTGACCGATTCAACGAATCGGCTTGATTCAATCAGTCAATGCGGCGGGCTAAGAGCACCACCCTCCACACGTTTTGCAACCGCTCGCGTTCAGCGCGACGGGCGGAAGTCGCGCACGCGCAGTTGCAGCCGCTCGTCGCCCTGCCACACGTCGCGCTGCAAGGTGACGGCGAGGTCCATGCGGTCGTGGTGGCGCAACTCCGTCTCGCGCTCGCCCATGCCGAAGGCGATGCACCGCACGGCGGCCCGGTTGTCGAGGGCGGCGGTGAACATCAGATGCTGCCCTTCCGCGCCCACGGTCTTGGGGTAGCGCACCTGCACGCGGGGCACGAGCAGTGCCGGTTCGGGGTTGCCCTGCCCGAAGGGGGCGAGGTGGGCGAGATGATCCACCATCTCCATCGTCAGCTCGGCGTGCGTGGCCTCGGCGTCGAGGTGCAGTATCGGGGTGAGATCGTCCGTCGTCAGCGTGTCCGCCGTGCGCAACAGGGCGTCGCGCAAGTCGTCGAGGTGCTCGTTCGCGGCGGTGAAGCCGCCCGCCCTAGGGTGGCCGCCCTGCTTGATGCAGAGGTGCGCGTTCGCCGCGAGGACACGCCCGATGTCGAAGCCCGCGATGCCGCGAGCACTGCCTTTGCTCGTGGCCTCGCCGCGCTCGTAGACGAAGGCGGGGCGACCGTACCGCTCCACGAGCTTCGACGCCACCAGCCCGACCACCCCCCCCGACCAGCCCGCGCCGCCCACGAACAGGAGGTTCCCCGCCGTGTGCGCGGGGTCGCTCTCGACGTAGGCGATGGCCTCCGCAAGCACGCGCTCCTGCTCGTGTCGCCGCTCCAGATTCGCTTCTTCGAGGGCGAAGGCGGCGAGGCGGGCGTCCTGTTCGGACTCCGGCATCAGCAGGCGATGCACCGCGTCGGCCCCGCGCAACCGCCCCGGCGCGTTGAGGCGCGGGGCGAGGGCGAAGGCGATGTGGCTCGCGTCCAGCCCCGCGAAAGGAAGGTGGGCAATCTCGATCAGGGCGCGGAGGCCGGGATGCGTGGTGCGCCGCAAGGCCCGCAGCCCCGCCGCCACGAGCGTGCGGTTCTCGCCGGTGAGCGGCACCACGTCCGCCACCGTGCCGAGGGCGACGAGGCTCAGCAGGCGATCAATGAGCGCACGCGGCGGGCGCGAGAAACCGCTGTTGCGGGCGATGGCCCGCACGAGGGTATAGACCACGCCCACCGCCGCGAAATCGCGGTGTGGGTAGTCACTATCCGCATCGTGGGGGTTAACGATGATGGCGTCCGGGAGGGTAGCGGGGATGCGATGGTGATCCACCACGATCACATCCAGCCCCCGCTCGCGGGCATGGGCGATGGCGGCGGCGTCGCTGATGCCGCAATCCACGGCGATCACGAGATGAACCCCTGCGTCCGCGAGGGCCATGAGGGCGTCCGCGTTCAGGCCGTAGCCCTCGCGGTCGCGGTGCGGCGTGTAGAGGCGCACATCCGGGAAGCCCCATGCCCGCAGGGCGGTGACGAGTACCGCCTGCGCCGTCAGGCCGTCGGCGTCGTAGTCGCCGTAGACGCAGATCGTCTCGCGGTCGCGGAGGGCGGCGGCGATGCGGCATGTCGCGGCGGTCATCCCCGGTAGGTCTTCGGGCATACCGAGCGGCGCGGTGTGCGCGGTGAGGAACGCCGCCGCCCGTTCGGGGAGGATACCCCGCGCACCGAGTACGTCCGCCACGAGCGGCGGCAGGTCGCCGTATGCCTCCCGCTGCCACGCCGACGGCGGCGGTGCGATCTGCCAGCGCATCGTCGTCGCCCCGCTCATCGTCATCGTTCGCTCCCCCGCAGTATCTCGTCGGCAGTCGGCAGTCGGTAGTCGGCAGGAAACGCAGAGGGCGCGGAGAGAATGCAAAGAGGTTTCACCACAAAGACACAAAGGCACGAAGGAAATACGAAGACACGAGGGATCAGCACATCGAACCACAGAGACATATTTCTGGTTCCCCTTTGTGTCTTCGTGTCTTTGTGGTTATCCTTTCGATTCCCCTCTCCGCGCCCTCTGCGTTCTCCGCGTTTCCTGCCGACTGCCGCCTGCCCGTCTGTACGGACACTATACCGCAGAATCTCCCCCCGCGATCATCTCCGCCACGATGCCGCCGGAGAGCAGGGCGAGTGGCACGCCGCCGCCGGGGTGCGTGCTGCCCCCCGCGAAGTACAGCCCCGCGAAGTCCGGTGAGCGGTTCGGCGGGCGCAGAAAGGCGGCGCGGCGGGTGTTCGAGGCGAAGCCGTAGAGTGCGCCCGCCTGCGCCCCGTATGCGGCGCGGAACCGCTCCGGTGTCCAGCGATCTTCCACCGCGATATCCGCGTCGCGCACTTCCAGCCCGCGTGCGGCGAGGGCGGCGAGAACCTTGTCGCGGTAGCGGGGCGCGAGGGCGTCCCAGTCCGTGCGCCCATCGAGGTAGGGGACATTCACCATCACGAACAGGTTATCGCCCCCCGGCGGGGCGGCGGCGGGGTCGGTCGCGGTGGTGCGGCAGACGTAGATCGTCGGGTCGGCGGGCGGCACGCGGCGGCGCACCACATCGCCGAACTCGCGCTCGTAGTCCGCCGAGAAGTAGATGCTATGGTGAGGGAGGCGGTCGTACGTCCGCCGCGTGCCGAGCAGCAGCACGAAGCCGGAATAGCTCGGTTCGAGGCGGCGGAGGGCGGCGCGGCGTTCGAGCACCCCCGGCACCGTGCCGTCAAGCAGCCGGTCGTGCGTGGTGAGCACATCCACATTCGAGATCACGGCGTCCGCTGCAACATGCTCGCCGTCCGCGAGATGCAGGCCCGTCGCCCGTGTGCCGCTCCTGTCAAGGGTGATACGGGCGACGGGCGTGCCGTGATGGAGGGCGACGCCGAGGTCGGCGGCGAGAGCGGCGAGGGTTTCCGCAATGCGGTACATGCCGCCGCGTGGGTGCCATGCCCCCGTGGCGAACTCTACGAAGGGGATGATGCAAAAAGCGGCGGGGGCGTGGTACGGCGACGAGCCGTTGTACGTCGCGTAGCGGTCGAAGACCATGCGCAGGCGCGGGTCACGGAAGAACGACGCCACGGTCTGATGCACGGTGCGCGGGGCGGCGAACTTTGGCAGGTCGCGGGCGCGAAAGCCGTAGCGGAACATCTCGGTCCGCCCGCGCCCGAACAGCGAGGTATCCATCGGGTGCCGCAGGAAGGGGTCGCCGGCGAGGGCGTAGAGGTTCGCGGTGTGGGCGAGGAAGCGGAAGAAGGCGGGGACATCGGGGGGCGAGAGCCGTTCGATATTCGCCGCCATCCGTGCGGTGTCGCTCGTCACTTCGAGCGTGGAACCGTCCGCGAAGTGGTAGCAGCAGATGGGGTCAACGCGGTCGAGGGTGAGGGCGTCGTCCATGTCCCGCCCCGCCGCCGCGAACAGTTCGCGCAGTACCCACGGCATCGTGAGCAGGCTCGGCCCGGTGTCGAAGGTGTAGCCGCCCGACTGCCAGCGGTTGAGTTTGCCCCCCGGCCCCGCCCCCGCTTCGTAGACCGAGACGCGCTCGCCCCGCGCCGCGAGACGGATCGCCGCCGCCAGCCCGCCCATACCCGCCCCGATGATCGCCACATGCCGTTGTGCCATTTGTCGCAAAGGCCTTTCATGGCGGGGAACGCGCCCGCCCGCACATTGTACCGCCGCGCATTGCCGTATACTGTTCCTGTGCTGATGGAACACCGGAAGGATGGGCGACACATGGCAGAGCAGGCCAAAGGCGCGACGACGAGAACCGCAAGGTGCATCGCCGCTCGTGATGGTGAACCAATTGCGCATCGGGACGAGAATGGGGACTGGATCGTTACATGGCACCAGCCCCCGACGCCCCGGACGGCACTCCGCATGGGGCCGCAGGTATCTGCGTGACCAGCGATGGTGGCATCGTTCTCATCAGTGAGGACGGGGAACACTGGAACATTCCCGGTGGCAGGCCGGAAGGGGACGAGACGCTGGAGGAGACGCTGCGGCGGGAAGTGTGGGAGGAGGCGTGTGCGACGGTTACTACCGCCACGCTGCTCGGTTTCTCGCGTGGCGTGTGCATCGCGGGATTGCAAGCGGGCCGGGTCATCGTTCGCTCATTGTGGCGGGCGGCAGTCGAACTTGCGCCGTGGGAGCCGCAGTTCGAAATTACCCATCGTCATGTCGCTGCGGTGACAGACGTGATGGATACGTTGGCAATGAGTGATGGGCATGTGCGCATCATTTGCCGTGCTCTCGATGAGGCAGCCTATGCCGCGCCCACCGATGACTGAACCGCGCATTCTCGCGCCGCGCCTGACGCCGCAGAAGACGCCGCCGGGGGAACTCGCGGTGTGGTTGCTCATCCGGTGGTCGCTGACGCGGATGTTCGCCCGCGTGCGGTTGCGGCAAGTGGGGGCGGACCCACGGGCGGCGGGCGTGCCACTTTTGGGCGTCGCCACCCACCCCAGTTGGTGGGACGGCTACCTCGCCCTTGCGATGTCGCGCCACTACCGGCTGTCCCGCTACCTGATGATGGACGAGGCGCAGTTGCGGCGATACGGCTTTTTCCGGTGGCTCGGCTGCTTCTCGGTGGACCGCGCCGACGCCCGCGAATCGGCCCGCAGCGTCGCCTACGCCGCACATCTCCTCGCAACCGAACGGCAGCCGCTCGTGTGGCTCTTCCCGCAGGCCGAGATCACGCCCGCCGACCGCCGACCGATTGAGGCGCACGGCGGCGCGGCGCACGTCTTGCGGCGAGCGACAGCGGGCGGGAAAACGGTCGGTTGGTTGCCCGTGGCGTGGCGGTACGAGTTTCGCGGCGAGCAGCACCCGGAGGCGTTCATTCGCGTCGGTGCGGTGGAGATCGTCGCCGCCGCCGAAGTCCGCGATACCCGCGCCCTCACCGCCCGCATTTCCGCCGCCCTGACGCGGGAGGCGGACGCGCTACGCGACGACCTCGCGGCGGACGATGTGCAGGCATATGGCGTGATTTTGCGTGGCGCGGGCGGCATCAATGATCGGTGGGATGGCGTGTTGCGACGGCGACGGTTGGTGGCGGAACCGGGGGAACCCCTCCCCCCAACCCCCTCCCCCACGGGGAGCGGGGGAGCACATGCGGGAGCATCGAGGCTTCTCGGTAGGCCCGGTACTCGCCGTAGTTCTCCCCCTCCCCCTTCGGGGGGAGGGGGGAGGGGGGAGGAGCCGTGTTAACCGCCCTCGAATGCATCGCCGCCGTCCTCTCGTGGGCGGCCACGGCGAACATGCTCGGCAATACGCGGGCGTATCGCCGCTTGTCGAGTTTCGCGGACGCGCCGTTGCCGGAACCCGCGCCGTTCGTGTCGGTACTCGTCCCTGCACGCGACGAGGCGGCGAATATCGTGGCGTGCGTGCGCTCGCTTCTGGCACAAGACTATCCCTGCTTCGAGGTGCTGGTGCTGGACGACGGTAGCGGCGACGACACCGCCGCCCTCGTGTGCGAGATTGCCGCGACCGATACAAGGCTCTCGCTGCTCACCGGGGATGAACTGCCGTCGGGGTGGATGGGCAAGGGGTTCGCCTGCCACCAACTCGCGGCGGCGGCGCGGGGTGATGTGCTGCTCTTCACCGACGCCGACACGCGCCACGAGGCGCACATGCTCCGCTCCGTGGTCGGGGCGATGGCGGCGGGGGCGGATGTCGTGACGGCCTTCCCGGAGCAGGAAATTGGCAGTGCCGCCGAAGCCCTCACGGTACCGCTGATGCTATTCACGGTCTGGGCTTTCCTGCCCGTGGGCAAGGTGTGGGACGACCCTTCCCCAATCTACACCGCCGCGAACGGGCAACTGCTCGCCTTCACGCGGGCGGCGTACGAGCGCGTGGGCGGACACGCGGCGGTGCACGATTCGGTGTTGGAGGACATGCACCTCGGTCAACGGGCGAAGGGCGCGGGGCTGCGTCTGCGCCTCACGGATGGCACCGGCACCACGCGCACGCGCATGTACCGCTCCCCCGGCGAGGTGTGGCGCGGCTTCTCGAAGAACGCTTACGCCCTCGTCGGTGGCTCGGTTCCCGTCGCTCTCGCGGTGGTCGGCACGATGCTGCTGCTCTACGTGCTACCGCCGGTCGTGCTGCTCGTCGGCCTGTTGCGGAAGCGGCGGGGGATGCGGTGGCGATGGCTGCCGCTGCTGCTCGTGGGTTTGATGCTCGTACAGCGGGCGATCCTCGCACGGCGGGCGAACCTGCCCGCGTGGCAGGGGGTGCTGCACCCGTTCAGCGTGCTGGCGTTTGTGGCGGTGCTGGCGAACTCGGTGCGCTGGCAGCGGCGGGGCTACGGGGTGTGGAAAGGGCGGGCCTACGCCACCACCCCGCCCCCGCCCCCACCGACGCCCGCGTCGTCTTCAGGAGTGACGGCAGCACCGCGAGGGCCAGCGACCAGCCCAACCCCGCCGCGAGGGGGAAACCCCGAAACGCGGCGATGGTGGCGAACATCGTCAGCGTCAGCCAGTAGAGCGACAAGGCGATGAGCGGCACGGCGGGCAGGTGCGGCTTCTCCCCGCGCCACAAGAGCCGACCCGCGCACCCGTTGATGAGCAGGGCCACGAAAAACCAGCCGACGAAGTTCGAGAACGGGATGCCGTGGTACGGCCCGTCCGCGTGCCACGTCCAGTAGCCCTTGATGTACACGGCAGTCGGCTCCATCACGGCATCGAGGAGCGTGGCGAGCACGGCGGAGAGGGCGACGACCCGCCGAAAGCCCCACGACGGCGCAACGCTGTGGGCCACCGCGAGCGAGCCGAGGGCGACCATCAGCCAAGCGAGCGAGATCGGGGCGGGTACGGCGTCGAGGAGGCGCGGCACGAGCGTGCCTTCGTACGTATAGGGGCCGAAGGGGAAGCTCGTGCGCACACCGATGTACTCCGCCGCGAAGGCGAGCGGCAGCACGATCCCCGCGAAGGCGAGGGCGCGGCCCACGCCCCACACCCACGCCACCCAGAAGAAGGCGATGCCGCCCTGCACGAGCAGCATCGAACTGCCCGCCCAACGCTCGTCAATCGGTAGTTGCATATCCCGCGAGATGCCGACCACGGCGAGCCACCACAGCACCATGTACAAGAGCCAGAGGAACATCAACATGCCAAGAATGGCGTGCCGCGTGCCGCGTGCTGCGTGCTGCGTACTCCCCGCTTCTCGCGGCGTGTCGCCTCGCACGGTGTTGTCTTGTTCCGACGCAGCACGCAACACGCAGCACGCAGCACTTTCTAGGGGAGTCAGGGGTTAGGAAAGCGGCTTGCGCCCGATGGCGGTGAGAGCCTTCTCCTCGCGCCGCCGCCACGCCCGCGCCCAGTTGAGGAGCCAGCCCCAGTAGCGAGCGGTACCCTTCTCGCGCCGCCCGCGCTGCACGCCCCGGTAGAGCGTCCAGTACCGTTCGGCGGTGAGGATGCCCCGGTACAACCCCGCTTGCGTGACGAGCAGGGCGGGGCGGTCGGCTCGCGCCATCGACTGCCCCGCGTGGTAGAGCGAGGTGTCTACATCCACCACGAGGGGGTAGTAATCCATCACCTCGCCCACCGGAACCTGCGGGCCATGGAGCCGCAGGGCGTAGAGGATGTCGGTCTTCCAGAGCACGCCGATCACATGCCCGCGCTCGGTGACGGCGAGGTCTCGCGGGCCACCGAGCAGGGCCACGCCGAGCGGCTCGTGCGGGGTGATGCCGCCCGCCTCCCAGATGATGCACTGCCCGACATGAATGCGGCGCAAGCTCTCTTCGAGGGCGACGATGCGGCCCTCCATGTGCGCCCCGATGAAGATGAAGACCGCCACGAGGGGCAGCGTCCAGTCGTGCAACGCGACCACACCGACAACGGCGAACACGAGCGCGATCCCCTTGCCGATGCCGACGGCGATCTGCGTGGCGGTGGCGAAAGGGATACCGAGGGCGAGAAAGGCCCGCAGGATGCGCCCGCCGTCCATCGGAAAGGCGGGGATGAGGTTGAACAGTACGAGCGAGGCGTTGGCGAACATCAGGTAGCTGACGAAGCCGAGGGGGGTCACATCGCCGAGGGCCGCGACCACGCCGCCGATGCTGTCCACGCCCTGCGCCGCCGCCACGATGCCAACCACCGGGAGCAGCACCGCGACGATTACCACATTGACGAGCGGCCCCGCGAGGGCGAGCCAGAGTTCGGTGGCGGGGGGAACGAGCGTACGCTCGACGCGGGCGACGCCGCCGATGGGCAGGAACGTGATATCCACGACGCGCAGGCCCGACCGCCGCGCCACGAGGCAATGCCCCAGTTCGTGCAGGAGCACGCAGGCGAAAAAGGCGACCACCATGAGCAGGCCGAAAAGAACGCCGGTCGCGCCCGCATTCGTGCGCACGCCCCAGAGATAGGCGAACCACAGCACCACCAGCGCAAAGGTCGGGTGTACCAGCACCTCGATCCCGGCAATGCTCATCAACCGACGCGGCTGCACGCGCACCTCTTTCAAGTGGCCCGGTGGTTTCGGGAGGGTGCGCGAAAACCCGAACGGCCCTCGCGTTCCCTCCACGGGCGACGATTGTAGCATACCGCGCCTACTACCGCCATTTTACGTATGTGGAAGCGATGAACGTCGCGTTAGAGGGCGTCCGCAAGGGTGGCATTCTGGCGGTAGAGGTCGGCGTAGAGGCCATTCGCAAGGAGCAGGGCCGCGTGCGTCCCCTGCTCCACCACGCGCCCGCCGTCGAGCACGTAGATGCGGTCGGCCCGCTCCACGGTGCTGAGGCGATGCGCGATCACCACGGTGGTACGGCCCACCATCAGGCGGTCGAGGGCGTCCTGTACCGCCCGCTCGGAGCGGGTATCGAGGGCGGCGGTCGCCTCGTCGAGGATGAGGATGCGCGGGTCGCGCAGCAGGGCGCGAGCGATGGCGACGCGCTGCCGTTGCCCGCCGGAAAGCTTCACGCCGCGCTCGCCCACCACGGAGTCGTAGCCGTCCGGCAGGGCGGTGACGAATTCGTGCGCGTTCGCGGCGCGGGCAGCGTCCTCGATCTCGGCGTCGGTGGCATCGAGCCGCCCGTAGCGGATGTTGTCGCGCACGGTGCCGCTGAAAAGTGCCACCTCCTGCGTCACGTAGGCGCACTGGTCGCGCAGCGATTTCGGGTTCGCGGTGCGCACGTCCATGCCGTCCACGCGCACGGTTCCCGATGTGGGGTCGGCGAAGCGCAGGAGCAGGTTGGCAATCGTGGTCTTGCCCGCCCCGCTCGGCCCCACGAGGGCAATCGTCTCGCCCGGTGCCGCCGCGAGCGACACGTCGAACAGCACGGGGCCGCTGCCGTAGTCGAACCAGACCTGTTCGAGGGCGACCGCCCCGGTGATCGGCGGCAGGTCGGGGAGGGTCTCGCCCTCGTGACGGGGCGGCTCGTCGAGCAGGCCGAAGACGCGCTCGCCCGCTCCCAATGCCTGCTGGATGACGCCGAAGCCGCCCGCCAATGCGCCGAGCGGCCCGACCACGAGCAGGGCGTAGAACAGGTACGAGATGAGGCCGCCCGCCGTCAGCCGCCCTTCCACGACCTCGCGGCTGCCCGCGCCGAGCACGGCGAGCATCCCCAGATAGCCGATGGTGCCGACGGCGGGGCCAAATTGCGCCGAGAGCCACGCCCGCCGCACGCCCGCCGCGTACGCCTGCTCCGCCCCGGTGCGGTAGCGGTCGGTCTCGAACGCCTCACGGGCGAAGGCCCGCACGACGCGCACATTCGTCAAGCCTTCTTCCGCCACGGAATTCGCCGCGCCGACCGCTTCGAGTTGCGCGGTGGTGGCCTTGCGGATGCGCCCGCCGAAGTAGCGGGCCGGGAAGAAGATGAGCGAGAAGACCGCGACCGCCACGAGCGTCAGTTGCCAACTGATCGTGAGCATCAGGGCGACGCCGCCGATCACGGTGAAGGCTTGAGCGACGATCTGCAAGAGGTTGCCGGTGAGGGCTTGCTGGATGATGCCGATGTCGCCCGACAGCCGCGAGAGCAGATCGCCCGTGCGCTGCTCCCCGAAGAAGGCGACGGGCAGCGATTGCAGGTGCGCGTAGAGGCGCGTGCGCTGGTCGGCGACGATGCGCTCCCCCACGCGGGCGAGCAGAAAGGAGTGCGCCGCATTGACCACCGCCTGCACGAGGAAGACCGCGACTGCCCCTGCGACGAGCAGCCCGACCGTGTCCGTCTCGCCGCCGAGCAGCACGCGATCCACGAAGATGCGGATCGTCGCGGGGAGCACGAGCGCGAGGGCGGTGCTGATCGCAAGGAGCACGGCGGCGACCGCGAAGGTGCGGCGATATGGGGTGAGCAGCGGCAGGAGGCGACGCAACTCCTGCGAGCGGCGCGGCGAACGGGGCATGGACGAACCCTTTCCATTGCACGGCGAAACGCCACGGGGACAACGGCCAACCGCTGCCCCCGTTCGCTACGAATAACACCGCCGAAGAGTTCTTTAGTTCGAGATAGCCCAATGTAGCCCGCGAGAGTAGGAACGCTTCTCATGTGCGGACGCTACGGTCGCGCCTCGCGCAGGATACGTCCGAGATCGGCGGTTTGCACGAGGTTGACGAGGGCGGAGAGCAGGAGGTAATCGGCGAGCAGCAAGGAGGCGCAGAGGGCGAGGGGGAGGGCGATACCGACGCGGCGCAGGTACCGCGAGACGCCGATACGCTCCACGCTGCCGACCACGAAGACGATCCACGGCAGGGCAAGCAGCACCGTGGCGAGGTTCAGCACGCTTGGGCGCGGCAACTCCCGCCAGAGGATGAGGGCGACGATGGCGAGCAGCATCACCACGCCGGGGAGCAGCAGGAACATCACCCAGTACCACGCGGGGGCGTAGCCCATCGCCAGCGGGCGGTTGCTCTGTCCGCGCCGCATCTGCGGCCACGCGCCGTACGCATACGACTGCACCCGTTCGAGGGTGACGAGCAACCCCGCGCAGAGCAGGGCCACGAGCCAGAAGCGGTTGTCTCCGAGCAGATCACGCACGAACACCTGCGACCCCCTAAACCGAAGTGCCGGTAGCCGATAGCCGATAGCCGTGGAGCACGCATTGCCGAACACGAGGAGCGTAGCATAGAAGGGGAGCGCGTTCAAAAGCGCGTTTAGCGCGTCGGGAACGGCGAATAACGGGCAAACATCATGCCCCGCACACGCCGCGAGAATCTGCCCCTCACACAACCCTTGACACCCCCACAGATGGGGTGTACCATGCGCAAGCCGTCGGACGAACGGTGAAACGACAAAAGGGAGCAGAGGCCCGCCTGATGGCGGATTTTTTACCCCCACTGTCGCGCCCATTACAAGCAGAGGGGAACGGGAGAGGTAAGGGCAAAATGCCCGGAACACGAACCCTTGACGCTTTGGTTGCAGTGTTGTAGGATGCTCAAGCCGCCGAAAGAGCGGTGAGAGACGGAAGGGACGAAGGCCCGCCTGACGGCGGATTTTTTCACCCCAACCGACCTGCGCATTACAAGCAGAGGGGAACGGGAGAGGTAAAGGGGCAGCCGCAGATGGGCTGCACAACTGCTTAAGGATTGACGCCCTTTCGGGGGTGGAGATATCTTGGGATGAGAGTTTGATCCTGGCTCAGGATAAACGCTGGCGGCGTGCCTAATGCATGCAAG
>JAABUN010007476.1_pt1 | contig 11737 bp, 14 predicted proteins | sample 5559311 | NCBI WGS metagenome assembly JAABUN01 (sample SAMN10711877, study PRJNA513370) | rock metagenome | isolation source: Antarctica rocks | place: Antarctica: Victoria Land, Siegfried Peak sud | reverse complement strand
GCCTACTCGCCGCCCGCCCCCTGCCAGTGCGCACGGTCGTCGGCATCGAGGAACGGATCGTTCTGTACGGCCTCCGCGAAGGATTGCGTGGCCCCGGTCGTGGGCGGGGCGGCGGAGCGGAACTGCATCGCCGGGGCGAATTGCGGCCTCCCCGCGAGGTATTCCCGCACCGCCTCCGTGCCGCGTTCCACGAGGGCGGCGATCCGTGCGATCAGGGAATCCGGCACGGTGCCGGGGGTAATCTGCCGCCCGTCGAGCTTGCTCACGAGCAGCGGGCTGAGCCGCGTCGCCGCCGCGAACGATTGCGGCGTGTAGCCCCGTTCCCCCGCCGCCGCGAGGATGCCGGGGAATGGCGCGATGCTTGCAACGACGGCGGGCGGTGCGAGTGTGCGGTGCAGGCGCATGGCGATTGCGACTCCCCGCGTCACGAACGCCGGGTCGGGCGCGAACGCGGCGGCAGGGTCAGGGGCCGTGGCGTCGGTGACGGCGAGGGCGGCGGCGAGGCGCGTGATCTGCATCGCGTCTTCGGGGTGGCGGCGGCACCACTCCGCGACCTGCGCGTGCGTCGGTGCGCCGTCGGTCTCGTGCAGGAAATCGGTGAGCAGATCGGTGCGCGTGTCGGCTTGCGTCGGCACCGATGCATCGGTGGGGGTGGGGCTATCGGGGATCGTGTGCATCGTGTTCCTCCTGCCGGTGTGCGAATTGTGCGTGTGCCGTCGTCAACCAGTTGCGTATCGTGCGCGACGTTTTGCCGAAGTGACCGCTGATGGTGGGGGGCGGGTCGCCCTCCACGGGCCATTGCTCCACGTAGCGCAGCACGAACGCCTCGCGGTGCCGCTCGTCGGTGATGGCGTTGAGGGCGTCGCGCAGTTCGTCGCGGAGGGCGTACCGCTCGTCGAGGGGGAGTGTATCGTCCGTGACCCGGTTCAGCGGGTCGTAGCCGTCGCCGCTGTCGCCGTCGTTGCGAGTGTCGCGCAGGTCCGCCCCCTCGTGGACGCTGGTATCATACATCTGTGTCCGTACATCGAGGATCATGCGCTTGAGGGCGAGGCCGAAGCGCACTTGCAGGTACTCGCCGCGTGCGCTCGTCAGCGTGAAGAGTTGCATCCACAGGCGTTCGGTGACGCGGTTCGTCGCCTCCTCCCGCGCCAGTTCCGCGAGCGACCGGAACGGGGAACGCACCCGCCCCTCGACGCGCCGCTGCACCTCCGCCACGAGTTCGCCAAGCCCTTCCGCCACGCTCGCCCGGTGCCACTCGCGCACGAAGTAGGCGAGGCACTCGTCCGGGACGTACGCCGGATCGCGGAAATCACGGGTGACGAGCACGCGGCGCACGATCTCCATCTGCGGAAGGGGAAGCAGGGCCGCGAGGCGCGTCTCCACCGCCGGGAGGCGGGCATACGCCTCGTCGCGCATGTTGCGCAGCGTGAGCGGCACGGGAACGGGGTCGGGATTGGGGCCGGGAGATGCGGGGCGGGGGAAACGGTGCGGTTCGTCGTTGGACATGCGCGACACCTCCTGCGGGGCGGACGGGCCAGTCGTGTTGCGGGGAGAAACGGCGCGGCGCGGCGCGACCGGAAACACACGCCGCAGGATGTTTTCGGCACGTGCGGCACATGCGGCGCGGGCCGATGAACTTTCACTCGTTGATCCGGTACATGGTGGTGATGGGATGGTGCTCTCAGCCCGTCGTCCGGGATGACGGACTTCACAAGCCTGCGCCAAAACCGCTCCCTGCTTCCGCCGCCGCGTCGTACGGCACGCGGAATTGCCGCACCGCCCACGCCGCGCTGTCGCCGCTGTCGCCGTTCCAATCGAGCAGCGTCAAGCCCGCGAGCGGCTGCCCGTCCAGCGGCAGCGAGACGCTGGCGACATTGACGAGCGTGACGTGCTCGCCCGCGTCTTCCCATGCACGCACTGCCGCCTCGTGGTAATGCCCGCAGCAGATCACGCGGGCATTCGCGCCGCCGTAGAGCCGCTGTAGCGTCGCGTCCGACGACCCCGCATTGAACGCCCACCCGTACGGGCCGTGGATGTTCGCGTGGACGATCAGCACGTCCTGCCCCGATGCCGGGGAGAGGCGCAGCGAGCGCGGCATCGCCCGCATTGCCGCCAGCCGTTCGGGGCCGAGGTCGGCGCGGGAGAAGGCGCGTTTGGTGGTGTACGTCGCCGCCCACTTGTCCGGCACGCCGCGCAATGCGTCGTGGAACAGGGCATCGTCCTCGTTGCCGTAGATGCAGACGCACCCGGCCTCGTACAGCGCGTCCCACGTCTCGGCGGGGCGCGGCCCGATCAGGGAATGATCGCCCGCCGCGACGATCATCTGCACCGGGCGATGGGCTTCTATCGCCGCGAGCACGGCCCGCAGTGCCGTCAGGTTGCCGTGTACATCCGAGAACAGCGCGATGCGCACGGTCGCTCCCTCCATCAAGCAGGCGGGTAGGCGGGCGGGCGTGAGACATTCGGGGACACGAGACACGGATTCACCCACACACCCGCCGACGCCCGACACCTCGTATATGTCCGGTGGGTGCGTCGCGGCCTGCCGCGAGGGTAGCAGCGTGACGCGGGAAGGGCAAGCAATTGATCGGACGCGGCGGTGCCACACGAGCGACGGACGGCGCACTACCCGCGACCCGCAACATACAGCGGTGCAATCTCCGTCGGTTATCGCGGAGCGATCCACGAGGGTTGACACGGCGGGTTCGCCGTGCAACACTTAAGCATATGCTTAACCAAACTGCCACGCTCGATCTGTTGTTCCATGCCCTCGCCGACCCCGCACGGCGGGCGATGGTGGAGCGGCTGGCCCACGGGCCTGCGTCGGTGGGCGAGATCGCAAAGCCGCTCGCCATGTCGCTGTCGGCGGTGATGCAGCACCTGCACGTACTCGAAGCGAGCGGCCTCGTCCGGTCGGAGAAGGTCGGGCGGGTGCGTACCTGCCGTATCGAACCCGATGCGTTCCAAGCGGCGGAGCGATGGATCGCCGAGCGGCACGCCAACTGGGAACACCACCTCGACCGATTGGGCGACTACCTCGCCGCGCACCCGGACGAACCGACGTAAAGGAGGACGCGATGACCGAACGCCCCGTGACCCATGCCACGTTCGTGGTCGAACGCACCTACCCCGCCTCGCCCGCACGGGTCTTCGCCGCATGGGCCGACCCGGCGATCAAAGCGCGGTGGTTCGGGGACGCGGACACGGGCGACGATGGAGCAGCCACGTTCGACTTCCGGGTCGGCGGGCGGGAGTCGAGCAGCGACACGACCCCGGACGGGCAGCAATCCCGCTACGAGGCCCGTTACCACGACATCGTGCCGGGGCAACGCATCGTCTACGCCTACGATATGTACCTCGATGCCGCCCGGATATCGGTTTCGCTGGCGACAATTGAGTTCCTTCCCGGAGGCGGCGGCACCCGGCTGATCGTCACGGAGCAGGGAGCGTATCTCGACGGGTTTGAGACACCCGTGCGGCGCGAGTCGGGCATCGGCGGGCTGCTCGACCGGCTCGGTGAACTGCTGAACAGTCGGTAGATGACGGCATCACACGGAGAGGTGCGAATGCGGAACGTGATACTGGCGGTGATGGTGTCGCTCGACGGCTTCTTCGAGGCTCCGGGCGACGACTCGGAGAAGCTCGACTGGCATCGTGCGGACGACGAGTGGGAAGACTACAGCGTCGAGTTGCTCGGCGGTGCCGACACGCTGCTGTTCGGACGCAGGACGTACGAAGGGTTCGCGGGGTTCTGGCCCGCGCAAGAGGGCGAGGTGGCCCGCCTGCTCAACGAGATTCCGAAGGTCGTCTTCTCGACCACGCTCACGGAGGCCACATGGCAGCACTCCCGCGTGGTGCGGGATCACATCCCGGACGCGGTGATGCAACTGAAAGCGGCACCCGGCGGGGATATCCTCGTCTTCGCCAGTGCCGACCTCGCCGCCACGCTCACGCGGCACGGCCTGATTGACGAGTATCGCGTCGCGGTCAACCCGGTCGTGCTGGGCGCGGGTACGGCATTCTTCAAGGGGGGTGACGACCGCCTCGATCTGCGGCTACTCGGCACGAGAATGTTCCGCTCCGGGATTGTCGAACTACGCTACGCGCCCGAAAAGGAAAAGGGGGCGTGACGCTACCCGCCGCGACGAAACGGGGTTCGCCCCTCGCAATGGAGGTACCGATGAAGCTGCTCGTCTACTCCTCGTATCTGCTCTCCGCCGCACACAGTGCCGCCCTCGGTCGCCTCGTCGGCAAGGAACCGCGAGACATCACCATCGCCGCCATTGCCAACGCGACCGATCTTATCCCCGCCGAGGAGCGGTGGTGGGTCGCCGACAGTCGGGATTCGCTCGGACAGGACGGCGCACAGGTCGAGGCGATTGACCTGCGGAACTGGCGCGACGACCGCGACGGGCTGCGCGAGAAATTGGCGAGCAAGGACGTGATCTGGCTGAGCGGTGGTCACACGTACTACCTGCGCTGGATTCTGCGGGAGACCGGGGCCGACGCGATCATCCAGAGCCTCGTTCGGGGGGGAACCGTGCTCGCGGTGGTGGGGGTGATGACCGGCCCCACACTGCGCGGTTTCGAACGCTTCGACGACCCGAAAGAGGCACCCGAAGTGATCTGGGATGGGTTGGGTCTGACCGAAGCGGTGGTCGTGCCGCACATGGACCTCGACGAGTTCGGCGAGGGGATGCGGGAGATCGAGCGTCAGCTCAGGGAAGCGGGCTACGCCACCGTGCCGCTGACCGAGGCACAGGCATTCCTCGTTGATGGGGATGTGCAAGAAGTCATCTAGCCACGCAACAGGCGGGGCAGAATCCGTCCCGCCTGTTGCCCGCATCGCCCGCCGACCCGCTCAGTACCCTGCGGCGTACCCGCCCCGGCGCGAATCGGCGTAGCCGCGCAGTTCGCCCGTGTCGCGGTCGCGCAACGCGAGGTGGACGCTGCCGACGTGCCAATTGAAATCCCCCAGCGGGGCGACGGTGAGGCCGAGGCGGGCCGCACCCGCGAGGGTTGCGGCGGGGATGCGCGTCTCCGCCGCGAGGGTACCCGCCGTCCAGCCCGTGCGCAGCGTCTTCGCGCCCGGTTGCTGCGGGTCTATGCGGAAGCGCGGGGCTTCGATGGCTTCTTCGGGCGACATGCCGCACGTCAGCATGTTGAGCAGCACGAGGGCGATGTACGGCGGCGGGTAGCTCGGTGTGCCAAGGGCGAGCCACGGCGTTCCCGCATCGTCGAGGACGAACACGGGCGTCAGGGGCGTGACGATGCGCCGCCCCGGCCCGACGCTGACACCGGGGAAGCCGTTGCCCGTATTGACGCCCACGCCCGCCACGCATAGCCCCGTGCCGAAGGGCGAGCCGTACACCGTATGGAGCATCGAGACCCAGTTTCCCGCCTCGTCCGCGATGACGAGGTGGTTGCTATCGCTCTTGGCGGGGTCGGTCGCGTCGGGAACCACGGGGGGCGGGGCGGTTTTCTCCGGCGGCGTGAGGTCGCCCACCGGCATCCCCGCGAGCAGCAGGCGGGCTTGCAGGTCGAGGTGTTCCGGTGAGAGCAGCAACCCCGTCGGCACGCCGAAGCTCACGGGGTCGGCGCAGTAGCGGGCGATAATCGCGTCCGCCTCCGCGAGGGCGCGGGCGATCAGCGCGAAGGAGCGCGGGTTGTCCGTCCAGCGTTCGCCCGCCGGGAGACCCGCCCGTTCGAGCAGGCCGAGGGCGTAGGCGACGAACAGCCCGCCCGTTTCCGGCGGCGGCGCACCGAGCATCGCCACGCCGTTCGCGGTGAAGGCGAGCGGCGCGTCCCATCGCGGTTCGTACGCGGCGATGTCCCCTTCGGTCATCGCGCCGCCCGTGTCGCGGGTCGCCGCCGCGAAGTCGCGTGCGAACGCGCCGCGCCGGAACCACTCCGCGCCATCGTCTTGCGCCACGCGGCGGAGCGTGGCGGCGAGCGCGGGCTGGCGATAGGTCTCCCCGACGCGGGGCAGGTAGCCGCCGGGTGTGTGGCGTTCGCGCCCGGAGGGGTAGTAGGTGAGGCGGCTGTACGCCGAGGCCATCTCGCCGTAGAGAAAGGAGTACATCGGGAAGCCGTCCTCGGCGGCGGCGACGGCGGGCGCGAAGTACGAGGCCCACGGGCGCGTGCCGAACCGCTCGGCGGCGGCGACCATGCCCGCCACGGTGCCGGGGACGCCGATGCGCGAACCGTCGGTCTCCTTCACGCCCCGGTCGGGGATCGGGCCGCCCGCCGGGTGGTCGAGGTTCGCATTCAGGTACGTCGCCTGCCGCGTCTTCGCGTCCCAGTGCAGCATGGCGAAACCGCCCGCAAGCGTGCTCATCTGCGGCTCCAGCACCATCTGTAACGGCATCGCCGTGAGCATCGCATCTACCGCGTTCCCGCCTGCACGCAAGACCGCAAGTGCGGCCTCCGTCACCTGCGGGTGCGAGGTGGAGACCATCGCCCGCCGCCCCGTCGCTATCGCCTTCGGCCCCTGTTCCGGCATCACCATGCGCGTCGCTCCCTTCGGTCGCTCTCGGTCGTGCTGCGTGCTGCGTGCTGCGTGAAATGCGTATGCATCACGACAGCGGGATTTGATTCTCGCAGCACGCAGCACGCAGCACGTCTTTCAGAGGCGTATGATAGCGTACATCGCACGGTGCTTGACGTTAGCGAACACATGTTCTATGGTAGCGGCACGCGCACAGCAACAGCGCGGCGAAAGGAACGACAGGAGGCTCTGCCATGTCTACAACGCCCGGAATGCACGTCGCGGAAGTGCGGCTGCTCGTGGACGATTTCACCGCCTGTTTCGTGTTTTACCGCGACGTACTCGGCATCCCAGTGACGTACGGCGACGACAGCGGCCCCTATGCGTCGTTCGACGTGGGCGGCACCACGGTCGCGCTGTTCTCGCGGGCGTTGCAAGCGGCGGCGATGGGAACGCTGAACAACAGTGACGGTGCGCGTGGCCTCGACCGCGTCGCCCTCGTACTCGACGTAGGCGACGTGGACGCGACCGCCCGCGAGATGGAGGGACGTGGGGCGGCGTTCGTCTCGTCACCGACCGATCAATCGGCATGGGGCGGGCGCGTCGCCCACCTGCGCGACCCGGATGGCACGCTGATCGAGCTGTACCAGCAGATCGCCCGGAACGAGGCCGCCGACGCCGCGCTGGGAAACGTGGAATAACGGGTTCTCGAACCGCCAAGACGCCAAGAATCGGCAAACCGAACCACGAAGGCACGAAGGCACGAAGGAAGACCATTCTCGTTTTTCCTTCGTGCTTTCGTGTCTTTGTGCCTTCGTGCCTTTGTGGTTCGTCCCCGGTTACTCCCCGCGCCCTCCGCGTCCTTTGCGCCCCCCGCGATTCGTGCTACCGTTGCCGCTGCGACGAACGAAGCGGAGGAGGGGGAGCGATGGACGAGGAGCGCGAGGAACTGGACGAGATGGGCGAGGGGGACGCGCCCGCCGTATACGTGCGCACGGCCCCGCTACTGCCGACCGCCGAGGGGCGGATGTACGACATGGTGAGCGTGGGCGAGACGATGCTTCGCTTCACGCCGCCGGACGGGATGCGCATCGAGCAGACGCAATCGTTCGACATCGTGCCGGGGGGCGCGGAACTGAATGTATCGGTGGCGATGAGCCGGTTGGGGGCGCGAGTGGCGTGGCTCTCGCGCTTGCCGGACGCCCCGCTCGGCTACCTGATCCGCAACGCCGCCCGCATCCACGGCATAGACACGCAGCACATCAGGCACACCGACGGCGCGACGAGCCGCCTCGGCCTGTTCTTCCTCGAAACCGGGGCGGTGCCACGGGCGGGCGAGATCACGTACGACCGGCGCGGTTCTGCCGCCAGCACGATGCAACCCGACGACTGGGACTGGCACGCGCTCTTGTCGCAGACGCGGCTGCTGCACATCACGGGGATCACCCCGGCCCTCTCGCCCTCGTGCCGCGAGATGACCTTCGCGGCGGTGCGGGCGGCGCGGGAGGTCGGGTGCGCCGTCAGTTGCGACCTTAACTACCGCTCGAAACTCTGGACGCCGGAGGAAGCCGCAGCCTGCCTGCGCGAATTGCTGCCGCTCGTCACGATCATCCTCACGGGCAACAGCGACCTGAAGACGATCTTCGGTGTGTCGGGCAAGCCCGCCGATCAGGCCCGCTGGGTGCGCGAGGAGTTCGGCGTGCCGGTGGCGAGCGTGGGGCGGCGGCGCGGCAACGCGGCGAGCGGCCTGCAAGCCCGCCGCAGCGTGGTCGCCACCGAGGGCGGCGTCTTCGCCAGCCCCGGCTTCGAGTTCCAGCCGCTCGACCCCGTGGGCGCGGGTGACGCCTACGCCGCCGGGTTCCTCTACGGCCTCCTGACCACCGACGACGAGGCACAAGCGGTGGCCTACGGCGACGCGATGGCGGCACTGAAGCACACCGTTCCCGGCGATTTCTGCGTGGTCTCCCGCGCCGAACTCGACGCGGTGCTGAGCGGGCAGGGGATGCGCCTGCGCCGCTAACACAAGTCACCGAAAGGACACGTTCGTGAATCCGTCGGTTGCTCCCGCCGATCTACTCATGCGCGAACTCTTTCGCACGCGGCGAGGGACAACGGCGGCGGAACGCGCACAGATCGTGGCGCACATCGCCGCCGCTCCGTTCGACCCTCGGCGTGTGCGCGTTCGCCCTGACGAGCGCGGCACGCGCTACGGAACCATCGTGCTCGGAGAGTCGGAAGATTCGCTTACCTATCACCTCGTGAAGCGCGTCGTGATCGAGCGGCAATGGGGGAGCGACACCACAAGTGCCGCACACACCTCGATGCAATTCAGGGCGCGGTTCTCGACACAAATGCCCGTCTTTGCCTCTACGAGCGGCGGGGTGGTTTCATCGCTGCCACAATTACCCCTACCGCGCACGTATTGAACCGGCACCAATGCGGAGAGAAAGCGGAGCCGTTTTTCCTCGCCGTCTATTCCATGGATCGTGGTACCATCGCGTCAGGCTGCCTTTTTTCCGACTTTACTACGGTTGCAATCCCCGGAGACGCACTATGGCTCAATTAGTGGATGTCGCGCTCATCCGTGAGCGGGTGGACGATTACCTCGATTACCTGTTCGCCGCATGGGGTGATATACCGGCATTGGCGGCGGAATGGGGCGAGTGGGATGAATTTTCCCGGCTCACGTTCGCAGTGGATTGGCCCATTGCGGAAGATCGCCTCGCTCAAGTTGTGCAAGGGGCCGGAACAGGGCGCGTTGTCGCCCGCACAGCAGGTTCGGTTTGAGGAATTGCGCACACTTGTTGCGCAACATCGCCCGATGCTACAACGCCTCTTGAGCGAATAGCCACTTTGTACAGCACAGTATTTCCCACGATTACGCGGTCTGGTAGGCGGGGCTGGCGAGCAGGATTTGCAGCACGGTGCGCCAGCCGTCCGGCCCCTGCCTGCCGAGGTCGAGTAACCGGGCGTGCAGCCCCGCGTCGAGCGGCGACAGGCCGAGTCGGTCCGCCAGTTCGTGCAGGAACAGCGGGTCGTCGTCGCGGGCGGCGGGGGGGCGCAGGCCGCGCACGTCGTCCCACGCGGGCAGGGACAGCAGGCGGTCGGTGAGGCGGCGGTGCGCGTCGTCCCCCGCGACGGGCGACCACACCACGGCCTCCGCGAACTGCGCCGCCGCGTTGAACCGCGTCACCTGACTCGTGGGGCTGACCCACGCGAGGCCGCGAGGCCAGCCGCTGACGCTCGGCGGCGCGAAGGGCGTCATCCCCTGCGCCGCCAGCATCGCCGCCAGTTGTTCGCCGCTCACGGCAGCCCCCAGAGACCGCGCCGCCCCCACCGCCCACGCGAGCGGGTGCTTGACATGCGCCCGCGTTGCCCGCTCCGGGGTGAAGGATGGGGATGTGAACATTGCCCGCAGCACTTCCCGGATCGTGCCGCCGCTCGCCGCCCACGCCGCGAGCATCGGCGCGAGGTCGGCGTCGGCAGGGTCGTCCGCCACGAACCACGCGAACAGTTTGGCGCAGAGGTTGCGGGCCGTGTGCGGGTGCGTGGCGGCGACCCACACCGCGTCTTCCAGCCCGAGGCTCCCGGTGGTGCCGAGCAGCGTCTTCTGCCCGTCGTCGAAGCGGTGCGGGTCGAAGCCGACTTCGCCCCACTCGTAGTCGAGCGTGTGGCCCGTGCTGGCGCGGGCGGCCTCGCGCACGTCGCGCTCGGTGAAATTGCCGAGGCCCACGGTGAAGAGTTCGAGGAGTTCCCGCGCCCAGTTCTCGTTCGGTGCGCCGCGCACGCTGTCGCGCCCGTCGAGCCAGACGAGCATCGCCGGGTCTCTGGCGACCGCCGCCAAGAGCGTGCCGAACCGCCCCGCACCGAGGGCGCGGAAGGTCCGGTTCTGGTCGCGCATGAAGTGCGGGCGACCGGCCTTCTCGCTGTTCGTGGCGAAGTGGTCGTGCCAGAACAGCGTCAGGTTCTCCTGCAACGGGTACGGGCCGCGCAGGAAGCGGTCGAGCCACCAGCGACGGAGCGCGGTCATCCCGGCGGCGTATGCCTCGTTGCGGGCGGCTTGCAGCACGACGCGGGCGCGTTCGTAGGCCCGCGCCTCGTCCGCGTCGGACTGCGCGGGAAACGTCACGGGATACGCGGGCAGCGGCGGCGACTCGGCGGGTTCGTCGGGATAGTTGAGCAGTTGCGCGACCACGGCAGGGTAGCCGAAGGCGCGAGCGTTCGCGGTATGCACATCCACGAGGGCGGGCGTCGCGCCGAGATGCGCCCGCCACAGCAGCAGCCGCACCCGTTCGCGCAGCCGCGCCACCTCGTCCCGCGTTCCCGCCCCGTCCGCCACCGCACTCCACTTCCGCTACACGCTCACGCGAGACACCGTTATCTGTCCCTACGCAACTCCGCTACCCGTGGATGTGCCGCGATTATCCGCCCGCGTAGGCCGACTTCCAGCCACAACGCCGCGAGGAAGAACAGGTACATGCCGAGCGGCCCGGTGGGCGGTACGTGGTCGCGCCAGAATACGAGCGTGGCGACCATGAGCAACGCGAGCGGCGCGATACCCGCGCCCGCACGAAAGAGCGCGACCACGGCGACCGCCACCGCGACCACGAGGGCCGTGCGCCCGATCTCCACGATCAGACGGCTCGCGTCGCTGTCGAACAGCACGCGGATTGCCTCGTCGGTGCCGGTGCGCTGTTCCGGCGGCAGGGCGAGGCGGCGCACGGCGATAACCCCATTGGCGATGCCCGCGATAGCATCGTACGCGATGTAGAACGCGGCGAACACGCCCGCCGCGAGGCGACTAAGGAGCGGCAATGGCCCCGGTAGCCCGCTCGTCAGCAGCCCGACCGCGAGGGCGAGCAGCGCGAACAGCGGCACTTGCAGGACATGGAGCGCGAGCCACCACTCCGGCCCCGCGAACGGGTGGGCGGGGTGCGTAATCTCCAGCGTCCCCGTGACGAGCGGCGTGCCGAATAGCACGAGCCGCCGGAACCAGAGCGGAACAGCCACAAATATCCTCCCACCGGAACGGTACTATCGCGTGCATGGAGGGTAGGCTGATGAACCGTAAGAACCAGATCAGGTCGTGCGCGTTTTCCGGGTGGGATGGTGCTCTCAGCCCGTCGTCCGGGGATGACGGGCTGATGAAGATTCGCAACGGGATCGGGTAGTGCGCGGCGTCCCTTGTGGCGCGGGCTTCAGCCCGTGATTCGTCTCGCGGGCAGGAATCACGGGCTGAAGCCCGCGCCA
>JAABUN010007474.1_pt1 | contig 11739 bp, 11 predicted proteins | sample 5559311 | NCBI WGS metagenome assembly JAABUN01 (sample SAMN10711877, study PRJNA513370) | rock metagenome | isolation source: Antarctica rocks | place: Antarctica: Victoria Land, Siegfried Peak sud | reverse complement strand
GGCCGCCTCCCGCAGCAGCATCGTGACCGCTTCCGTCAACTCCATCGCGCCCCCCGACACTCGCCCGTCCTTCCGTTGGCGCGAGCCTACCATGTGCGGGATACCTATTTCCACGACAATCCCTAAGGTCACGATGCCGGCGTTATTGACCAGGATATCGATGCGACCGAAGGCCGCGTCGACCAGGGCGACCATCTGCCGGACAGCGGCCTCCTCGGCGACGTTCGCCTCGACCGCGATTGCGCGTCGGCCAAGCGTCTCGATCTGTGCGACGACCTCCCGCGCGTCGCCGATGTTGCGGTAGTCATTGACCGCCACATCGGCCCCTTCGCGCGCAAAGGCCAGCGCGATCGCGCGCCCGATCCCCCGCCCACCACCGGTTACCAACGCCCTGCGCCCTTCCAGGACCCCCATTCCCGACTCCTCTCTCGCTTATCACCGATCGCCAACAGCGGAGATACGGATCGCATGCGACTATCGTGCGGTCAGCCCCCCATCGATCGGCAACGCCACGCCCGTAACGAAGGAAGCGGCGTCGCTCAACAGGTACCGGATGGTCTGTGCCACCTCCGCGGCCTCGCCGACACGCCCGAGCGGGTGTTGAGCGGCGGTCCGTGCGAGGCGGTCGGCGGCGTCTGGGAAGGTCGCCAGGTTATTCAGCACCATCGGCGTGCGGATCGATCCGGGGCAGACACAGTTGACGCGGATGTTGTTCGGGGCGTACTCGGTGGCCAGCGCGCGGGTAAGGGCGATCGCCGCGCCCTTGGTCGCGCAGTAGACGCTCGAGCCCCCCCAACCAACCAGCCCGGAAACCGAGGCGAGGTTGACGACGCTGCCACCCCGCTGCTCGGCCATCGCGGGCAGGAAGGCGCGGCAGGCAGCGAACATACCCTTCAGGTTGACATCGACCACGCGATCCCAGAAGGCTTCATCGATGCCACCGGTGGTCGCTGCTGGCGGATTGATCCCTGCCGCGCAGACGAGGAAGCGCGGCGTCCCGACGGTGTTCAGGGCTTCGCTGGCGAAGCGCTCGACGTTTGCCCAGTCGGCGACGTCGACCACCGCCGGGCGAATCGTGTCGGGGAAGTCTCGCCCCAGCGACCCCAGGCGTGCCGTATCGATATCCACGGCCAGGACGGTATGGCCCTCACGCGCAAGTAGTTCGGCGGTCGCGCGACCGATGCCACTGGCCGCGCCGGTGACGACCGCGATCACATGGTCTGCGGACGGTTTGCTCGACATGCCGTGTCTCCTCGCTGGTTGCCAATGCGGCGGTCAGCCTCATGGGTCGGCGCGCGCTGTCAGGACGCCAGAACCGATTCGACCGGCTCGTGGTATGAGCCGGTCGGGCAGCGCGATCGCGCTGCGGGGCGACACGAGCCGCCCGCCTCCTATAGCTGCGCTGTCGGGCCGCGCCGGACCACCTGGCCGCTGCTCGGCAGCCCGATCACGGTGTCATCCCGGAAGACGACCTCGCCCCGGCGCAGCGTGATCACGGGCCAGCCCGTCACCCGCCACCCCTCGTAAACGGAGTAATCGGCGTTCGACTTGAGCATATCGGCGGCGACGACGCGCGTCAGGTCGGGGTCGAAGACGACGATGTCGGCGTCGCTCCCCACCGCGATCGTCCCTTTCCGGGGATATAAGCCGAAGAGCTTGGCGGGGTTCGTAGCGAGGACTTCCACGAACCGACCGAGGGAGATACGCCCCGTGCGCACCCCTTCCGAGTAGAGCATCGGCAGCATCGTCTGCAAGTTCTCCGCACCCGGTCGCAGGGTTGTGATCGAGAGGGCCGGGTCGAGCTTCGCCGCCAGCGACCAGGGGGCGTGATCGGTGCAGACGGTGTGGACCGTCCCCTGGCGAATACCGGCCCAGAGCGCCTCCACGTCGGCGGCCTCGCGCAGCGGCGGCTGGCCGACATATTTGGCCCCCTCCGCCTCGGCGAAGCGCTCGCCGGTGAGGTGGAGATAGAAGGGGCGCGTCTCGACGTACACCGGCACCCCGCGCGCCTGGGCCTCGGCGCAGACGGCCAACGCGCGCGCCGACGAAAGGTGCACGATGTAGACCGGCGCGCCGGTCGCCTCCGCGAGCGCCACCGCCCGCTGCGTCGCCACGACCTCGCTGATCGGCGGGCGACTCTCGGCGTAGTGGCGCAAGGAGGTCCGCCCAGCCGCAACCAGTTGCGCGGTCGCATCGGTCAGCAGAGCGTGATCCTCGCAGTGGATCAGCGTGATCAGCCGATTCCCGCCGGCCCGTCGCGTCGCCTCTGTGTAGCCGCTCACCTGCGGATCGAAGGCCGGGGTGGACATGAAGAACTTGATGCTGTTGCAACCACTATCGAGCAAATCGGGGATATCGTCGAGCACCGCCGCCGTGGTCTCGCCGAGGACCGGATGGAGGAAGAGGTCGCAGATGGTCTGCGCGCGCGCGATCGCCGCCTCCCGTGCCAGCCCGGCCAGCGGCGTCTCGCCCGGCGCCAGGAAGGTCATGTTGCCGAGGGTGGTGATCCCGCCCGCCAGCGCCGCCGCCGAGCCGCTGGCGAAGTCGTCGACCCACTGCGGCCCCGCGCGCGGGCCGGGCGGCACCGAGAGGTGGACGTGCGCGTCGACCCCGCCCGGCAGCAGCAGCTTCCCGGTCGCGTCGAGTTCCCGCGCGGCGGTCAGCTCCCCGCCGAGCTGCGCCACGCGCCCCCCGGCGATCCCCAGGTCGGCGCGCGCCTCGCCCCCCGCCGTCACGATCGTCCCGCCGCGAATCACCAGATCGAGCATCGTACCAGTCTCCTCTCCTAGTCCCGCTGCGCGATGCATCGGTGTGCCGTCCGACCATCTACCCATCTGGCACGAACCGATCGTGCCAGGATCAATGCGCCCCCTGTCCGTTGACCATCGCAGTACACGCTCACGCAACGCCAACGTGCGGTCCGCGACGATGGAGGTGGCACCCTCTTCGTCATGGTGTTGGCTCGCCCAGATGAGTCTGGAACCATGCGAGCGCGCGCGTCAAAAAATCCGCGCGATGTTCCGGTGGTCCGATGCGCGGGAAACTGTGGAAGCCGCCGAGCTCGCGGGCGCGCCCGACCGTGCGCCAGGCGTTGGCGATCGCCTTCTGCCGCCACGCCTCGAGGTGGGGTACGTCGGGTGGCAGGGCATGCTGCCCGTGCTCGCGGAACTTCCCGACCACGCTCAGGGTCGGGCAAAGGGCCGACCCCTGCTTCGCCATCCGGTCGAGTTGCGTGTCCGACAGATAGAAGCCGTGCTCGATCCCATCGATGCCCGCGTCCAGTGCCCAGTCGGCCCCCGCACCGCCGTAGCAGTGCGCCGTCACCGTCCGCCCGTGCCAGTGCGCCTCCGCGATCAGCGCCGCCATCGTCGCGGCGGTCATTTCCGGCGCGCAGTAGCCCTGATAGCGGCGGACGTGCTCGATGCGGGTCGCGTTGAACTTGATGAAGTCGACATCGTAGCGCAGATCGAGGCGCACCGCTTTGTGCGCCTCCTCCTGGCCCATCGGCCACCGCGCTCGGCCCAGCGAGGGTCAGGTGCGGCGGCAACAGCTTCTCGCGATCCATGTGCCCGGTCGTCGAGGTGATCCCGAGTCCGCAGGCCCAGATGCGCGGCCCCACGACATCCCCGCGCGCGGTCGCGTCGCGGAGCGCGATGTCGGCATAGTGGCGACAGGCGGCATCGCGCACGGTGGTGAAACCGGACTCAAGGTCCCGCATGGCGTTGCGAAGACAGTTCAGGGTGACGGCGGGGATCGCGTTGAGGAGATCCCCGACGCCGAACGCGGTGTCGCCCGGTTCGCCGCTGCCCATGAGATGGACATGGGCGTCGATCAGGCCGGGGAGGAGCGTGCCGCCCGGCAAGTCGAGGACCGGCTCGCCGTCGCGCGCGACCGTCCCCAGACCCCGATGGACGACGGCGATGCGCTCCCCCTCGATCGCGATCTCCGCCGGGCCGGGGGCGTCGCCAGTCCCGCCGAACAGGCGCAGGGTGCGGATGATCCGGCGCATGACACGCTCCTCTCGGCGACGATCGGCCATTGTGGTAGCGGCGAGCGGGAGCGGGGCGCGTGGTTGGCCCCACGTTGCCGGGATGCGGGGGCGCTACGACGTCGGCGCGACGGGCGCGCTCGGCGGCAAGTGGGTGCGCCCGGCCTGCGAGCCGCCGTGCACGCCGAAGATCGTGCCGGTGATCCAGGTGGCCTGTTCGGAGCAGAGGAAGACGACCGCATCCGCGATATCCTCCGGCCTGCCGGTCCGGCGGAGGGGGATGCCCGCGAGCAGGGCCGCGACGTAGGGGCTCGTCCCCTCGGGGACCGGCGGTTGCAGGACCTCGTCCAGGATCAGGCCCGGCGCGACCGCATTCACCCGGATCCCGCTTGGCCCGACCTCGATCGCCAGCACCTGGGTCAGCATCTCCAGCGCGGCCTTCGAGCCGCAGTAGTGCGCGCCACCGGTGCGGGCCGAGGAACCGGCCCCCGAACTGATATTGACGATGGAGCCGTGGATGCCCTGCGCGAGCATGTGGCGACCGACGGCCCGGCTGAGCATGAATGGTGCGCGCACGTTGAGGTTGTAGACGCGATCCCACTCCGCCGTCGCCATCGCGACCACCGGGCTATTCGGGAAGATCCCGGCGCAATTGATCAGGAGGTCGAGCTGGCCGAGGGTGCCGATGGCCGTGGCGACGAGGCGCTCGACCTCCGCTTCCTCGGTGATATCGGCGGTCAGGGTCGTGACCGCCCCATCGTGCTGATTGTGCGCCGCGGGCATGGCCGCGAGGCCGTCGCCGTTGACATCGGTCGCGATCACGCGATCGCCCAGCCCGGCGAACGCGCCGACGATCGCGGCCCCGATCCGCCCGGCGGCACCGGTGACCAGCACATTGCGCGCGTTCAGTACCATAGTTCCTCCTTAAGTCGTCGCTAGCGCGATGATCTTTCCACTCACCACATTTGCGCCGGGCGACCAGGGGCACGTAGACGTATTTCCAGCGCCTCTCGTCTCGCCGCGTGTTGGTACTGTTGGTGACAAACCCCATCGGCACGGCTCTGGATGGTGACCGGCGGTATCCTAGCGCTGGCGTTTCCGTACCAGACCGGACAGCCCATCACCCAGCAAGCTGAAGGAGACGCCGACCACGGCGATCGCCAGGCCCGGGAAGACCGGCAACCACCACGCGGTCGTCATGTACTCGCGCGACTCGGCGATCATCACCCCCCACTCCGGGTTCGGGGCCTGCACCCCGAGGCCGAGGAAGCCGAGCGAGGCCCCCGAGAGGATGTTGAGCACCACGGCGGACATCGCGAAGATGAAGGCCGGACCGATGATGTTCGGTAACACATGCCGCACGATGATTCGCGTGTCGCTACAACCGAGTGCCCGAGACGCGGTCACGTACTCCATCTTCTTGGCCACCAGGACTTCGCCGCGGATGAGCCGCGCGAAGGCGATCCAGCCGGTCAGGATCAGCGCGTAGTACATGTTGATGAGTCCCGGCCCGAGGATCGCCAGGATGGCGATCAGGAGGACATAGAACGGGAAGGCGACCTGGATATCGACGATCCGCATGAAGAGCGTGTCGATCTTGCCGCCGAAGTAGCCCGCCACACAACCGACGGTCACGCCGATGAGCAGCGAGAAGAAGGTGCAGAAGACCCCCACCGATAGATCGATGCGCGCGCCGACCAGGACGCGCGAGAACTGGTCCCGCCCGAACTTGTCGGTGCCGAACGGGTGGGCCATGCTCGGCGGCTGGACGGCCACCGCATAATCGTTCTTGGTCGGGTTATACGGTGCCAGGATCGGCCCGAGGAGCGCCAGGGTGACGATGACCCCGACGAGGAGCGCACCTACGACGAGGGCGTTATTGCGACGCCAGAAGTGCCGGACACCCCTATTTCGCGCCGGTGTGCCGCGCGTTCTGGCCGGGACAGTGGTTACCGCCGTTGCCATATTCCCCCCTCCCGCCGCTTCAGGATAGCGTGACGCGCGGATCGACGAACGAGTAGGCGATGTCGGTCAGCAGATAGATGAGCGAGACCAGGATCGCGTACACCAGGGTGAAACTTTGCACGACCTGGTAGTCCCGACCGAGGATCGCCTGGATCATCATGCTCCCCATGCCCGGGAGCGCGAACACCGACTCGATGATGACCGACCCACCCACCAGCCAGCCGAGGTAGAGGCCGAAGAGCGTCACGGTCGAGACCATGGCATTGCGCAAGACGTGATTCAGCAGGACGCGCGTGGCCGACAAGCCTTTTGCCCTGGCGACCAGCACATGCTCCGAGTTCATCGTCGTCAGGAGCGAGTCCCGCAGATTGCGGGTCAGGACTGCGGCGACATGCAGCCCCATCGTCAGGGCGGGCAAGAACAGGTAGTACGGCCAATCGGCGGGCGAGCGTCCGGCACCACCGACCGGGAAGATGGGGATCTTGACGCCGATCAGGATCAGCAGGACGAGCCCGATCCAGAAGCCCGGCGTCACGATCATCAGGATGGAGAAACCGCGGATGATCTGATCGACCAGACGATCCTTCTTGAGCGCCGCGAGGATGGCGAGCGGCAGGATCATGATCGTGGCGAGCACCATGGCGTAGACGACCAGGAACAGGGTCAGCGGCAGGCGCTGTTTCACGAGATCCATCACCGGGGCCTGGACCAGGATCGAGTTGCCGAGATCGCCGCGCAGGAGATTGACCATGTAGAGTCCGAATTGCACCGGCCAGGGCTTGTCGAGCCCCATGTGCTGGCGCAACTCCGCCACCCTGTCGGGAGTCGCCTGGACACCGAGCATGGTCACCGCCGGATCGCCGGGGATCATGCGCACCATCAGGAAGACCAGGATGATCAGCACCACGACCGTGGGGATCATCTGCAACAGTCGTCCGGCAATATATGAGCCACGGCCCATCGTCGTCACCTCCACCGGTGAGGGCCGCGCCCCCGGGCAGCCGTGGGCTCCCGGGCGGCGCAGCCAGTGGCACCGCCCGACCTCTCGCAGGGGCGACGATCGGGCGGCAACCGGCCAGTCGTCCTTACTTCGCCAGCCAGGTGTCCCGGTAGAAGGGGACACCCAGGGGCGTGCGGAAGAAGTTTCTGACGTCGGGACCAAGATAATTGATCGATGGCGTGTAGTAGAGCGAGATCGTCCCGCCCACGTCGTCGTTGTAGATGTCCTGCAACTCGTAGTACATCTTGCTGCGCTTATCGGGATCCAGTTCCTGCGACGCCGCCTTGGTCAGATCGGTGGCGCGCTGGGACGGCTGCCAGCCGGTCTGCATGCGCGGATCGACGAAGAAGAACTGCACGTGCTGCTCGGGATCGAGCATGCCGTTCGTCCACTGGTAGCCCGAGATCGCCTCGAAGCTCTGCTTGTACCAGCTATCGGACAAGGTCGAGCCCTCCACCTCCTCGATGGTCAACTGGATGCCGATCTTGTCCCACATGTCCTTGGCGATCACGGCGTTGTCACGTCCGATCTGGCTGCCGCTGGTAAGCTGGAGCTTCGCGCCGGTGTGCCCATTGGGGTATTTCGATTGGGCGATCAACTGCTTGGCCTTCTCGAGATCGTAGGGCAGCGTGGAACTCTGGTTCCAGCTCGCCGCAGATTTCGGGAAGAAGGAGTTCGCCACCTCCCCCTTGCCCGACGTCGCGCGGTCGACGAACACCTTGCGGTCGAGGGCCAGGCTCATCGCCTGGCGCACCTTCAGATCGTCGAACGGCGGCTTGGTGACCTGCAGCACCAGGAAGTTGGTCTGCTGCTGGGGGAAGGTCAGGAGCTGCCCGCGCGCATCCTTCTCGAGCGTCGGGATCTGGCTCCAGGGGATCCCCTCGCTCCCGTGCAAGCTGCCCGACTGGACCTGCAGCACCTGCGTGGTCGACTCGCCGACCTGCTTGAAGACCAGCTGGTCGAGGTAGGGATAGGCCTTCCCGTCGGGGGCCATGTCCCAATAGTTCGGGTTCTTGTCGAGGGTCACGTGATCGTTGCGGGTCCATTCCTTCACCATGAAAGGCCCGGTGCCGATCGGCTGGGTGAACTCGTCCTTGCCGATCTTATCGATCTCCTCCTTCGGGAAGATCGCGTTGGCGTTGATCGCGAGCCGGGGTAGGAAGCTCGCCACCTTGGTACTCAACGTCAGCTTGACCGTGGCGTCATCCGCCTTGTCCATGCTCGTTACTTCCGCCAGGGTCCATTTATAGGTGCCATTGCCCTTGGAGCACCCGAGCGAGGCGATGACGTCGTCCGGGGTCACCGTCTTCCCGTTGTGGAACTTCACGCCCGCGCGGAGATGGAAGGTATAGGTCAGGCCATCCTCGCTCGCGGTCCACTTGTCCGCGAGCGCCGGCTCGATCTTGGACTCGCGGCTGTTGCGCACCAGGCCCTCGAGCACCTGGGCGAGCACGATCCCGTCGGTGCGCGAGCCGCTCCAGACCGGATCCAGCTTCGTGGGGATCAGGGTGTACGCCCAACTGAGCGAGCTGCCACGGCGAACCGCCGCTGTGGCGGAGCCGCTCGCCGTCGTGCCACCCGCACCGGCGGGGGTGCCGGCGGTTCCGCCGCACGAGGCGAGGAACGAGGCGAGCGTCCCGCCGAACAGCGCCACGCCTCCCAACGCGCCAGCCTGTCGCAATACGTCGCGGCGCGATAACGTTCCCCCGCTGACACGCTCGATCATCGTGCGCGTAAGTGCCTCATCCCGATTCGTCATGGGTACTCTCCTTGTCGCGGTGTCCATTCGTCACCAAACAGGGATCGGCGCGGACGGTGCAACTTCTCCACGGCAGCCCCGTGGTTGTGCCGCTGATCGGGCACAACCACGGGGTGGGGTTACATCATCGGTCCCCTCGGTGCGGGGCCGCATCCTCGCTGGCATGGCGCATCCGTTCCCAGTCGAAGGCGATCTTGGCGACCTCCAGGATATGCGCCGTTTGCATGCGCGTGATCCCCTCGATGACGCCGAGTTTCTTCAGCAGGAACTGTTGTAAATGATCGTTAGAGCGCAACATCCCCTCGATCAACAGGTCGAAGGGGCCCGTCGCAACCCCCACCCAGCGGACCTCATCGAGCGCGACGACCGCTTCGACCACGCCTTCGTGTTGCTGCGGCGCGACGTTGATCAGGATCATCACATGAATCGGCAGCCCGATCCGTTGACCGTTGGCGAACGCCCCGACGGTGATGACTTTCTGGCTGACCAGACGGTCGATACGGCGTGCCACGGTGGGGCGCGGGACGCCTAAGCGCCGGGCGATCTCCGTCGATGGCTTGCGCCCGTTGTCTTGCAACTCCGTGATGATCCGCCGGTCGAGTTCGTCGATCTCGATCTCAAGTTGCTCCTCCTTTCCCACTGTAGGAATCCCCCTACGTACAACCCTGGGCACAACACGACAGCGCCGCCTCGATGCGTGTCGGCACATGCGTCTTCAACGGCGTCCACAATATGGATCGATCACTATGCTCATGAGCGTATCGATATTCGGCTGTAATGTCAACTAGCTAGAGTATACTGTATGATATTGCTCGTTACATCGTTCGCGTCAGCCCAATGTGAGCCCGGTGCTTATGCAGAATGCACGAATCCCGTGAGGGGAGCGGCGGGAGATAGCGCGATCGCACGGGAAGGTAGGGAAGGCCTCCTGCAACCGAGAGAAGCGAGTCCCGCCAATGCCGCGACATGCCCTATCGCGGCGGTCATGGGCCGGTGACAGTGCCATCCGGGGGATGAAGCCCATAGCGCAGGATCGCGATGCGCCGTGGAGCACGTCGGATACTTATATCGGCGCGGTGGTGATGACGCTGGAGGATACGGGTGATGCCTGATCGCGAGACGAAGCGGCCCCCACAATTCGCCGAGCCGTTCCCGATCGAGCAGGAGTCGTCATTCACGCCCGAACGCCTCGCGTTCCTGCAAACCCGGTTGCAACAGCTCCTCGCGGATCTGCGGCTCCTCGAGACAGCGGTGAGCCCATCGCTTGAGCCGGCCTTCACGCCGCGCGATGGCTTCCAGGAGGATCGGGATGCTCGTTGAGCGGAACGCCCCCACCCTCAGCGCTATCGCGGCGCATATCGCGCGGGGAGAGGTTTCCCCGGTGGCTGTCACCTCCGCCGTCCTCGCGCGGATCGACCGTTACGAGCCGGAGTTGAATGCCTTCATCACGGTGTTGGCGGATGAGGCGCTCGTCGCCGCCCGCCGTGCCGAGGCGGAGATCGCGCGCGGCGAGTATCGTGGCCCGCTGCATGGCGTGCCCGTATCGCTCAAAGATCTCTTCCTCACCCCCGGAATCCGCACCACGGCGGGCTCGCGTCTCCTCGCGGACTATCGCCCAGAACAGGAAGCGACAGTCGCGCGGCGACTCGCTGCGGCCGGTGCGATCCTGATCGGGAAAGCCAATATGCTCGAGTTCGCGTATGGTGAGGTCGCCCCAGATTTCGGACCGAGCCGCAATCCCTGGAATACCGCCTATGGCACGAGCGGGTCGAGCAGCGGGTCGGCCGCCGCCGTTGCGGCGGGACACGGCTATGCGTCGATCGGCTCGGACACCGGCGGATCGATCCGCCTGCCCGCAGCGTACTGCGGCGTGGTGGGGCTGAAGCCGACGTATGGCCTGGTGAGCCGGGCGGGGGTCTTGCCGCTCTCCTGGTCCCTGGATCATGTCGGCCCGATCGCGCGCACGGTGCGCGATTGCGCGCTCGTCCTGGAGGCTATCGCCGGGCACGATCCCGCCGATTCCACGTCGGGGGCACGCCCGGTGCCACGCTACAGCACCTTGCTCGACCAGCCGCCATCGGCCTGCGTGATCGGTATCGTCGAGCCGGCTGCCGATGACGAGGTCACTCCCGAAGTGCGCGCGGCTGTCGAAGCCACGGCCCAACGGGTGCGGCGACTCGGCTTCACCTGCAAATCCGTGACGCTGCCGCATCCCCGGATGGCGGCGCGCGCCCTGCTGGGTATCCTCTATCCCGAGGCGAGTGCGTATCACGCCCCCTGGTTGCGTGACCGGGCTGACGACTATGCGCCGAACACGCGAATACGCCTCGAATTGGGCCAACTCCTCCCTGCAACGGTGTACGTGCGCGCGCAGCAGGTCCGGCGCATGATCGGACAGGCGTATCGTGCCCTGTTCGAGGAGGTTGATCTGCTGTTGCTCCCCGTCGGCCCAGCCGCCGCATATCGGCTCGACGCGCCCGACGTCGAGCCGACGGGGGAGTACGGCGATCGGATGGCACCGTTGATCCGCTTCTCGGGTCCCTTCGATCTCATCGGCTACCCGGCGATCACCGTACCGGCAGGATTCACGGATGCGGGTTTGCCGATCGGGGTGCAGCTCGCCGGTCGCCCGTTCGAGGAAGGACTGATATTCCAGGTCGCGCATGCCGTCGAGCGTGCGCACCCTGTCTGGGAAGAATGACTCGCGAGGCATCATCGTCATTCTGCTGCGATCTTTTGATAGTTTCAACCCTCACCCGGCCCGAGGGCCGAGTGCTACTGTCGAGGTCGCCTACCATGTGGGGGTAGATCCCGTTTCGATCCTCACCCGGCCCGCAGGCCGAGTGCTATGGGCTGGCGCGCGCGGTTTTAATCCTCACCTCAGCGACACGCCACGGGCAAAGATGCGACGCTCGTGGCTAGTACACGGTCGCGGAAGTTCGTAGCGGGTTATGGTAGGGTACTGCCTGGCGCGACGCTGCCGCAATAGCCGTCCCCCAGGAGGCACGATGTCCGGCCCCACCCCCG
>JAABUN010007473.1_pt1 | contig 11740 bp, 12 predicted proteins | sample 5559311 | NCBI WGS metagenome assembly JAABUN01 (sample SAMN10711877, study PRJNA513370) | rock metagenome | isolation source: Antarctica rocks | place: Antarctica: Victoria Land, Siegfried Peak sud | reverse complement strand
AGAACGAGATAGTCATATGTGTTTGTCCTGCTCATACCGCTTCCGCCGAATCTTTCTCGGGATACCGTCGCGCGACGAATTTTTGCGCGGAGCTTGCGAGCAACTGTTCTTCGAGGACCGCTCTTCGGGGCTGTATGTGATGCTCCGGAGTTCCCTGCTCCTCCAGGAAAGAGATCGTCTTCCTTATGAGAGTTATGCCTTCTTCGATGTTGCTCTCCCACAAATCATTCTGCTCTCCAGGGTCGGTCGTGAGGTCGTAGAGTTCCGGCTTATCCCCCGGTCCACCCAAGATCAAGGATCTATCCGGCGTGCTGGTGGTGATGGGCATATAGCTGGCTATCCGACGTGGCCGAGAGTCGACGGCAGTCGTGATCTCACCCTCCGCAAAATACAGCGGCCAGGAACTCACGACGAATTCCCGGTGCTCTTCCTTCTCGTCCGCCAAGACCTTACGGAAGGATTCTCCCTGCATGGCTTCTGGTGGAGCGGCAACGCCTGCAAGGTCCAGGATTGTCGGCGCGAGATCGGGAGCTGTCGTGATCGCGGCTCTCCGACCCGACTCTATGCCGGGGGCGGAGATGATGAGAGGTACTCTGGTCAGCTCCTGATACAAGGGAGACCGGTCGACGGTCAGCAACCAGGATTCGGAGAGCCAGGCGGGCATGTTCGCGCTCGCGTTGGCGGTGGCTGTCTGGTCGTTGATCCACTCGGCTTTACCAAAGTATTCATGCTCCCCGAAGTAAAACCCGTGATCCGAGACAAAGCAGATCACAGTGTTCTCCCTCAAACCGAGAACATCCAGCTTCGAGATCAATCGCCCGATCCAATGGTCGACCATCGTCACCTCGCCGCAGTACGTCGCGTGAGCAAGTTCCACATCTTCCCAGGAGAGTCCGGCGTCGCGCCATTTCCCGTAGGCCGGGTAGATCTGACGCCCATCGTAGTCGGGCTTGTAGGTCTTGGTGTAGTAGTCGGGCGCGTCCCAGGGCTCGTGCGGGTCCCAGGTGTCGACGTACAGAAAGAACTGTTCCTCGTAGTGCCTCTCTAGCCACTCTTCAGCTTGGGTCATGGTCCGGGCCACTAGCCGGTCGGACTCGGACCTCCATGTCAGCCGGGAATCCGAGCGCTCGTGAGGCCTGGTGTCGTCCCCCTGCCCCCGAACCCAAATGAAGTCATCGAAGCCCCGGTCATACCCGAAACGATTGCGGATAAAGTAGGGCGTGTCCACGATGCCCATTGTGAGATAGCCCGCCCTGGATAAGAGACCCGGAAGCGTGTGGAGACTATCCCAAAGAGGCTCCCAGCCCATAAAAGTGTAGGAGAAGTTTCCCGTAAGCATATCCGCGCGAGCGGGCATAGTTGGGAAGGACGAGATCGTGTGCCGGTCGAACGTGACCGACGAGCTTGCGAAAGCGTCAAGGTTCGGCGTATTGATGTAGGGATTCCCGTAGGCTCCCAGGTGGTCGCGACGGAACGTGTCCGCGACGATGACCACAATGTTGGGTCGGGTCGACATATTTTACCTCCTGCATTGGATGTGGATCTAAGCGTTACTGATGCAGGAATAGCGGCGGTGCGCGTCGACCAGCTAGATACTGGCTGCCTTCCATTTGACCCGTCTCGTCGAAAGCTCCGAAAGACCACCACCACAAACGATTCTGAGACCTAAAATTGTCTGATTCACCGATCAGGTAAGAGCCCTGCGAGGATTTGCGGAGTCCGCGAATCGGCAGCTTTCGGTCGCCGAAGATCCTGAAATAGCCCCGCAGACGAGAACGAAACCCGCCTGAAGAACCCAAACTCGTCATAGGGAAAGCCCCTGTCGCTGCGCGGCGTACACGTCCAGGTGAGCGGCGGCGACCCAGCATATCGGTACTACCTGAAGCTTGCGGCGCTGGATCCATCTCCAGAGTAACAGTGCGGTTATCGCGGCTCTCGTGTCCCATTGTTCCTACCAACCCTCTGAAGCTTCTTACTGCGGGCCAGCCTCTCCGTATGTTGCTTTTGCAACTAGCTAGAGTTTAACATACAAGTAGCCATCGATACCATGTACAAACGTATAAGAATCCTGTAAATGGAGAATATTCCGAATACCCAAATTCTGGATACGCACGACTGTTTAGTAAAGCTCGGTATATTCTTGATTCGCTCATTGATATGAAATACAAATAGGATTGTGGATCTCAGGCAGTTAAAGTATTTCGTGGCCGTTGCCGAGGAGCGTCATTTCGGGCGGGCGGCGCGGCGGTTGCACATGAGTCAGCCGCCTTTGAGTATGCAGATCAAGGGTTTGGAGGCGGAGCTTGGCGTGCGGTTGCTCGACCGGAGTACCCGGCGAGTGAGCCTCACCGACGCGGGACGAGTCTTCTTGAAACGCGCCAACGAGATCTTGGGTTCCGTGGATGCGGCTGCCGAAGAAGCTCAACAGGCGGAGTCGGGGCTTCGGGGGCGATTGACGGTTGGGTTCATAAGCTCGGCGACTTTGAGCTTGTTGCCGCTTTCCATCCGGCTCTTTCGGGAGCGGTTCGGTGGCGTGGAGCTTGAGTTGAAGGAGCTTACGAGTTCTCAGCAGGTCGATGAGTTGTATGAGGGCGGTATCCGGGTTGGTTTGATGCGGCTACCGATGAGTTCGCCGGGGATACGGTTGGAGCCGATCTTAGAAGAGTCTTTGGTCGTAGCGTTGCCTGCGGGACATGCGTTGGCGATGCGGGAGCGCGTGCCGCTTACGGCGATGGTGGATCAGCCGCTAGTGTTCTTTACGCGGGCGTTGGTGCCGGGCTTTCACGCTCAGATAGTGGAGTTGTACGCCAGGGTTGGGGCTTTCCCGAACGTCGTGCAGCACGCGGTTCACTTTCAGACCATCGTGGGCCTCGTAGCGAGTGGTATAGGAAGCGCGATCCTACCCGAATCTGCCCAGCGGGTCGCACGGGAGGGCGTTGTCTACCGACCGCTGGATACGCCGGATGCGACGAGCTGGGTAGCATTAGCCACCCTCGAAGGCGACGATTCGTTGCTAGTCGAGAACTTCGCTCGCACGATCCGCGAAGCAGCCCGAGATTGGACCTCCAAAAACGACACGTGAGATGTTACCCAAAACGAGCCGACCCAAGGAACAGAGCGTTTTGGAGAAGGATACTCTGAAACCGAACAAGCAGCATTGGTTTGGAAGTGAAGCAGGCTAGCTTAGGTTTGTCATGCTCCTATTCCACGAAGGCCATGACGCTCTCGGAAACGAGATAGCCTGCCCCAACCGAGGCCACTACCCAGACCACCGTTCCCAGTAAGTCGGAACGAAAGAACGCGATGCGAGGCATAAGGACTATGCCGGCGACCAGATATCCAAAAGTCTTGAGCACCGGGACGAAACGGGCGATCAGGACGGTTCGCTCGGCACGGTTTCCAAATAGCTTTTCGGCGCGTTCCAGACGCTCGGGCGTGATGAAGATGTAACGTCCCCAACGAAGGACGAACGTACGACCACCCCGGCTGCCAACAGAGTACCCGATCTGGCTTCCCAGGAGAGCGCCCGCGAGACCGAAGCCCACGATATACAGAGGATCGCCAAGCCCCTGCCCCACCATCACGCCCGCCGTAATCAGGACGGTTTGAGCAGGCAGCGGCAATCCTACGCTCTGGAGCAGGGTAAAGAAGAATACGACGACGAAACCGTAGAGCTCGATAAGCACCAGGATCTCGTTTACAGTCTGTGGATCGATAAGTTTCTCCACGTATCAGGAAGTCCCGCACTCGCCAGTCTCACTCATACCGACGAGTGGCGTTGGATCAGGACTGAACCCAACGCCACGCCTCCTCGTACCGCGAGTCCTCGTACCGCGAGTCCTCGTACCGCGAGTCCTCGAAGTACTGTATCTCGCCTTCGATCAGAGAATTTCCTAATTTCTCCGCCCACTCCATGAGCGAAACATCACCCACGATAGCGTAGCGTTCGATGTCGCTCGCATACGGGGCGAGCTTCAGGTCTTCCGCCAGCGCACCGAACTCCACCCCCGGCATCTCCGGCACCCGGATGAGCAGCCGCACTTTCCCGTGCTCGGCGATGACTGCCTTGAACTCTTCGGAGAGGGTCATGAACTCCTTCTCCGTCAGCTTCCCTTTCATCTCGTACCCCAGCACGGTTCCCGTACCTTCGTATAACTTTTTCAACACAGTTTTCTCCTGCTAGTTTCTCGTATTTACTCGTTTTCTTGCTTTAGCGTCCTATGTGTAGATATCGCGCCGCCGGAAGATGAGCACCGCGATTACAATCAGTACCAGCGTGGCCACCGTGAGTCCAGCGAAATTCGCCCAGTCGATGCCGTCCTGGATCGCAGATCCGTAATAGTAGAAAGCGGAGAGCGGCTGGATGTCCTCCAGAAACTCGACCGAACTCGCTAATCCATCTACGAAGTACATCACCACGAGCAATGCTAGCGGGATCGCGATAGCCAGGAATCGCCTATGGAAGATCGCCGAACACAGCATGGCGAGCCCGCCAAAGAACATCGCCAGAGGCCACAGACTCAGAGAACCGGCAGCCATGGACTCGAAAGCGAGGTCCACATCCAGAACAAGCGCGGTGAGCCAAGTGATGAGACCCATGATCGCCACGATTCCCAAAAGCAACACCGCTGCCGAAAGGAAGCGAGATACTACAAGCTGCCAGCGTGGCAGAGGGTTGCCCATAAGTACATCCATAGTCCCCTCTTCTTCCGCTCCGGCCAGGGCCGAGGAGGCTACGAGTATCGCGAAGATGGAGAGCGCGAGCGGCACCATAAAACCGAGCATCTCCCCGTCCAGGATTCCCTCGACCGAACCAAAGCCGCCCGCCCCGTAACCGAAGAGATCCAGCATCGCCTGGGGCATACTGTTGATCAGCTCCTCCATCCCCGGATTGTCTGTCAGGGAAGGGACGATCGCGACGAACATGGCTCCCAAAGCACCCAACACTACTCCCCAGATAAGCATTCCCCGAGCCCGCAAGCTCACGTCCTGCCCGGTCAGCGTGAGTAACTTCGTGATCCCACCGGGGCTCTCCACTTCGCGATAGTTGGTTCCTCTTTGTTTCTGTGCTTGTCCAACGCTCATTGTTCGCGCCTTTCTCTGTCTCGTCCAACCCTACGTGTAAATATCCCGCTTCTGAAAGGCGAGGACCGCCACGGCTGCGAGCAACAGAGCGGCTCCTGTCAAACCGGCGAAGCTCGACCAGTCGATGCCGTCCGTTATTGGTGAGCCGTAGTGGTGGATCGCGGAGAAGTTCTTCAAGAATTCGAGGTCTTCCACCAGGCCGCTTACCACGTTGAAGAAATACATCACGAATAGCACAGCGCCTGAGACACCTATGGCGAGTATCCTTCGGTGGAAGATCGCCGAGCACAGCATGGCAAGTCCGCCGAAGAACAACGCTAGAGGCCACGTCCCAAAGACGCCCTCGGCTGTGGTGCCGAGCGACAACTCCGCGTCTATAAACAGGGCTGATCCCCACAGAAAGAAGCCAAAGATAGCTAGAACGCCTACGAGCGAGATCGCGGTCGCGACGAAGTAGGACGCCACTAGCTGCCAGCGCGGCAGTGGATTGCCCATCAGCACGTCTATGGTGCCGTTCTCCTCGGCTCCAGCGATAGCGTTCGCGGCGGCCAGAATAGCGAAGAACGGCAGGGCAAGCGGTACTATAAGCCCGAAGAGTTCGGCCTGTAGAAAGCCCGTAATGGTTCCCATACTCACGAGATCCTCGACTCCGGCGGCTTCCATAAATCCCGGTGGCATGGAATCTGCTGAGTCTTCGAGCGCCGGTCCATCGGCTATGGCGGGGAAGATGGAGACCATCATTACACCGGAGAGCCCGAGCAACACGCCCCAGATAGCTGCACTACGCGCCTGTAACCTCACTACGTGACCGAGCAACACCCCGAAGGTTCTTCCGGTGCTCGGCGTGGTCGATACTCGCGGGGCCGCGTCCTTTCTTTGCGCTTGAGCGGCGCTCATAACCTCTCTCCCTTCGCGACCGTTCTTCCGGCGATCATCCTTTGGAAGGTCTTCTCGACGGACCTTTCGACGGCTTGATCCACGACTTCCTCTATAGCTTTTTGTAGGGCCACGCCCGCGTCGGTTCTCACGGTTTTCGTCCCGTTTCCGTTGTGTAAAACCTTCCGCTCAGGGTGATAAGAATGACTCTGAGCGTGTGTTTCAGTAGTCCTCTGTTTGCTGTTCTTGGAGACGCTTTCGGTGCTGCGACTGGAGGGCTTGCGCACATTGGAGCCTTCGTCGCTGTAGTAGGCCAGGAAGATCTCCTCTAAGCTCGGACGCTCGTACATCATGTCCACCAACTCGTGGCGAGCGGCGAGCTTTATCATGTCGTCCAGGTTGCCGTGCAGGTCGAAGGTGAGTTCTACGCCATCCCGGTCGAAACCTTCCACCCCTTCGAGATTCTGGAAGCGGTTCGCTTCCTCACTTTCGAGTTCTTCAGCGAAAGTGAGGCTTACATGCCGGAAGGATTTGTTTATGAGGTCGTCCGTGTTCTCCACAGCGGAGAGGCGGCCCTCACGGATAATCCCGACCCGGTCACAGATTCGCTCGACCTCGTTCAGTGTGTGTGAAGAGAAGAAAACCGTGCGACCTTCATCCTTGACCTCGCCGATGATCTTCAAGAACTCTTCCTGCACCAGCGGGTCCAGACCACCGGTCGGCTCGTCGAGAATAAGCAGCGGCGGCTTGTGGAACATAGCCTGTACCAGCCCGATCTTCTGCTTGTTACCCCTGCTCAACCGACGCATCGGACGCCCCATGTCCGCATCGATGCGTTCCGCAATCTCATAGGCGTAGTCGAGGTCTTTTACACCTCGGAGACGGGCGAAGAATTTCAGGAGTTGATCGCCGGTCATCCTATCTTCTAGCGTGAACTCACCCGGCAGGTTGCCGATCAGCGCACGGATGGCTACGCTGTCCTTTTCGATGTCTAGCCCGAAAACTTCCGCCCGCCCGTCGGTGGGCTTCATGAAGCCGAGGAGCGTACGGACGGTGGTCGTCTTGCCCGCGCCGTTTGGTCCGAGGAATCCGAAGACCTCTCCTTCGTTAACGGTCAGATCCACATTCTTTATGCCCCGGTCCTTGCCGTAGGTCTTGGTGAGCCTATCGGTCTCGATTACTGCACCCATGTGGCCTCCTTTTTCTTATCTTCCTCCCACCGCTCTAGCACGGCGGGTAATTCCCTCTCCCAGTAAGCGTAGAAGTCGCGCATCTCTTCCAAGTTGCGCTGGGCCCCAGGGCTATCGGAATTGGCGATATCCAGACCTCTCTCGGCCATCTGCCGGAACCTTGCGAGGGTCTCCAACTCGCGACGCATCAATTCATCCCAAGCGCCAGGCTTCATCCAGAAATAGTCTCGCCGTTCGCCGCGTTTGGTACGCCTCTGCACGAGGCCCATCTGAATGAGGGTTCGGGTCGAAGAGCTGATCGAACCTCGACTAGCCTGCAGAGCCTCTGCCAGATCCTCCGCAGAGAGCTCGGGCGGGTCAGAGATCAAAAGTGCCCCAAGAACCCGCCCTACCATCCTCGGTAACCCAAAACCTTCGAACATGAGCCCGAAGTCCTCAGTGTAACTCGCTCTTTCTTCGTCCATAAGTCTCCTCTACAAACCAGTGTCTCTAACTAATGAACATGTTATTACATTCAGTAATTTCAGTCAATACTGAAAATATTAAATATACAAAACTTACGCAAGGAAACGTTGGCCTGGGTGAGAGGATTCCTGGCCTTCGTGGCGAAGCGTAGCGAATCGGCGGCTCGACTAGCTTCGGTCATCTTCCGCAACCCGAGAAACAATCTGAGCGTGGTAAAGATCCAGAGAAAGACGTTGAGTGCGCCCAGGGTCACAAAGCCTCGTCGCATGGTCTTCGTTGTCAAGAGTCGCTCTCCATCTATGACCGCCACTTTACTCAACCGTGCGGACGTTCATATGTCCTGCCGCGAGATCCCCAACACCGACCCATCCATAAGCTCGTCAATCAGCGAGAAGCTCATGGTCTCGGTGGATACACAAACCTGCAATACTATTCGCCGGTGATGATGTCCCACGTCCGCCTTGTTACGACATGAGTAACGGCTTGCCAATATTACACGTCGCGCTGACCTCTGGTACAGTCGGCGGAATCTTATTAGTGGGCTTAGGAAGAGGTGTTTATGGTTCTGGATGTTCTTCAGGAGGGGATATCTGGACTTTCGAGCGGGCCCATCTGGGTCAACGTAGCTCTTACGGTGCTCATAGTGGTTGGAGCTTTGATCCTACGTTGGCTTTCGAAGCGGGCTATCCGTAGACGGTTCGGGACTACCGGGACCAGCGAAGGCGGTGGATTAGAGGAGGCGGCCCGGGACGACCGATTCGGTGCTTACTGGCTTAGGAAGATAGCCGGGTATGTTATTTGGGCGGTGGCGGCGGTTCTAATAATTTTGGTTTGGGCGGATTTCGGATCCAGACTAGGAGTTGTGCTGGGTGGTTTCTCGGCGGGTTTGGCGTTCGCTTTGCAGAACGTCATAAGTTCCATAGCAGCTTGGGTCATCATCCTGACCAGCAAGGTTTTCAAGGCGGGCGACCGCGTGATGATGGGTGGGGTAAGGGGCGATGTAGTGGATGTCTCTCCTCTACGAACTTCTATCATGGAGATGGGCAGTCCCGGCGGCGCGGAAGACTCCGAAGGCTGGGTGAACGCTCGTCAATACACTGGGCGGCTCGTCACGGTCTCCAACAAGACCTTCTTCGAGCAGCCCGTCTACAACTATTCCAAAGACTTCGAGTATATCTGGGAAGAGTTAATGGTCCCCATCTCCTACAAGGCCGATTGGGAACAGGCGAAGCAGATACTTCAGGAAGAAGTGGAAGATGCAACGAGCGGCTTCCGGCGGGAGAGCGAGCAGGCGCTCTCGGAGATGGCCCGACGCTACCTCATACCCCGCAACGACATCGAGCCGCAAGTCTTCATCAAGCTCACGGACAACTGGATCGAGCTGTCCGCCCGGTTTGTGATCCCCGTTCGCTCCGCCCGCCGGGTAAAAAGCTCCATTTTCGAGAACCTTATGCGTCGTTACTCCAAAGAAGGCATCGGACTGGCTTCCGCGACCAGTGAGATCGTCAGCCTTCCACCGCTAAGGCTAGAGGGGCTACGTGAGATCCTTGACGGCACTCAGTCCAGCGGCCCGAATAGCAGGCGAAATCCCCTGAGTTGATCCTGGCGGCCTGATCTTCTAGCTGTGTCTCAATCTATTACGGGTCTAATCCTTAATCTCCAGGCGAGCTCTTATGAAGTCGAAGAGGACTCGTAAGACCGCAAGAACCGGGACGGCGACGATCACACCTACGAGTCCGCCAAGCTCGCCACCGATCACGATGGCGAGCAAGACGACGACCGGGTGTACCCGCAACGCCTGGCCCTGTATGCGAGGCGTGAGCACGTTGCCTTCGAGTTGCTGGATGCCCAGGTAGAGTATCGCGGTCAGCAAACCCGTTGTCGGAGAGATAAAGAAGGCCACGATCAATCCCGGTATAGCTCCAAGAAACGCTCCCAAATAAGGGATGATAGACGTGGCGGAGACCCAGGCGCCGAGCACGATAGCGTATGGGACACCGAGCAGAAACAGACCCAGGGTAGTAAGAGAACCTTGTATCACGATGACGAGCGCAAGCCCGCCTAGGTACTTCGAGAGCGACGTGCCTTCAGCGTTCCATAGCTCCTTGCCGTCCCAGCGATAGCGGTGCGGGAGGGCCCGCAGGTAGGCGGCCTTGATGCGTCGCACGTCCAGAAGCAGGTAGACGGAGACGAAGAGAGCTCCGATGAAGTTGACCGCAAAACCGACGGTGCCGGAGACGAAACCGACGAGGCCGCCCAGGAGGTTGCGGGCGAGATCCTGGGCTCGCTCTTCGAGCCGGTCGAGCAGGTTACTTATAACCTCTTCGGGCGACGAACCAGAGAGCAAATTGCGGTCAGCGAGCGGCTTTAGCAAGTCCCGTGCGAGCTGGTCCGCGCTGTTGGCGATGTCCGGGGTAGTCGAGATCAAATTTCCCAACTGCTCTATAAGGATAGGCACCACAACGACCAGTGAGACCACCAGCAATCCCACAAGCACGAGATAGGTCACGAGTATCGCAAGCCCTCGGCGCATGAACCGCGACAACCCGTCTACCGGGAAAGAGAGCACCAGCGCGAGGGCGAACCCACCCGCCGCTATGTACAAAGCACTGGGCGCGAAGTAAACCACTAGAACAAACGCGATGACACAGAGAATGGCGACAACGATTCCGGCCCGCTTGGAAATTGGTATGGGAGTCGGCTCGCGCTCGGAGTCCCATGCCCCCACGTCCTTTACTTCCGGCTCGTTCTCGTTCCCGGAGTTCTCTTCTTTCTTACACTGACTCATAGTGGAAGACCGTTTGTGGAAGTTTTGGGAATTCTAGAATGCTTCATCCGAATATCTTAACCGACTATTGCCGGTGGCGACTTCAACAGGCTTGTTTCGACTACCGCTATAGTCGGCTTCGTCCTGAGGTCAGGTTTTCTTGTATGGGCTATGTCGGGAGTAGGCGGCGACGGTGTTGGAGATCATGCGCCGCTCGTCGGAGATGTATTGTCGGATGGCCCGGTCGAACGCTGGATGCTGGACGTCGTGGGCGCTGTAGGTGACCGAGGGTAGAAAACCACGCGCCAACTTGTGCTCGCCCTGCGCTCCGGCCTCGAACAAGTCCAGGCCGCGCTCGATGGCGAAGTCTATGGCCTGGTAGTAGCAGAGGTCGAAGTGCAAATTACGACGCTCCTCCGACGCGCCCCAGTAACGACCGAAGATCTTACGCCCCTTGTAGAAATTGAGCGCACCGGCGATGGGTTGCCGCGTCGTCGCGTCACGGGCGAACACTAGCAGGATGCGATCCCCCATCGTCCGAAACACCTCCTCGAAGAACGCTCCGTTGAGGTATGGGACGCCCCATTTTCCATCCAAAGTCGAGAGATAGAAATGGTGCATGATCCGGGCGAGTTCGGAAGCGCTCTCGTCCTGAACCTGGAGAGCTTTCCCGGTGAGATGCTCTATCTCCAGCCCTTCTCCCTCTAGCTGGCGCCGCTCCCGAGCGATCTGCCGCCGACGCTTGCCCTCCATAGCGCCGAGGTAGTCCTCGAAGGACTCGTATCCCCCGTTGCGCCAGTGGAATTGCAGCGAGTGACGCACAGCGAACCCCCGCTCCTCAAAAGACCCGAGATCCCCTTCCGGCACAAAGAGAGCGTGCGTGGAGCTTGTCCGATACTCCTCACCCAGACTTCTGACTTCGTCGAACAAAGCGTCTTCGACTCGCTGACGTTCGACCGAGCCGGCATCCGAGCGTACGAGAATCTTCGGCCCCGTAGCAGGGGTAAACGGTACGGCGCTGACAAGCTTGGGATAGTACGGGATGCCGTGCTGGTGATGCGCGTTCGCCCACTCCCAGTCGAAGATGTACTCGCCATATGAATCCGTTTTCAGATACAGCGGCAACGCACCAACAAGACGTTCCCCATCCCGGCAGACTAGATGCACCGGAGACCATCCGCTCCCTGGCCCAACGCTCCCCGAGTTCTCCAGAGCCCGCAGAAACTCGTAATCGAAGAACGGGAAATCCGGCGTTTCGACAGATCGCCACGCCTCAGCCCCCACCGCTTCGATGTTGGAGACGCACTCTACTCGCATACGTCTGCGGCTTTTGGAACCCATTGCCTCGCTGCCATCT
>JAABUN010007472.1_pt1 | contig 11743 bp, 8 predicted proteins | sample 5559311 | NCBI WGS metagenome assembly JAABUN01 (sample SAMN10711877, study PRJNA513370) | rock metagenome | isolation source: Antarctica rocks | place: Antarctica: Victoria Land, Siegfried Peak sud | reverse complement strand
AAGAAGGCCCAGGAGATCGGCTGCCCGATGGATATCGCCGTCACGGACGCGGGTGGCAACCTGAAGGCCCACGTTCGGATGGACGGAGCGTTCGTCGGGAGCATAACCATCGCGATCAACAAGGCTTACACAGCCATCGCGTTCCAGCAACCGACGGCGAATTTGCAGGAGCCAACCCGCCCTGACGGCTCGATCTACGGTCTCAGTGACGCACATGGGGGAAGTTTGGTCGTTTTTCCTGGCGGCATCCCGCTCGTTCGTGACAATGTGATCGTCGGCGCCATCGGCGTCAGTACCGGTACTGTGGAGCAGGATCAGGAGGTGGCCGAAGCTGGCGTAGCCGCTTTCTAGCTTACCGACACTTTGATGGCCTACTCGCGATACATAGGGAGTAGGCCGTCGCCTTTCTCTGCGCTCAGTCGATCAGAGAGCGGGCGTGATGCTCTATGTGATCCTGCATGAAAGTAGAGATGAAGTAATAGTTGTGGTCGTAGCCCTCACGGCGGCGAACATCTAGTCTCTGACCAGCTTCGGCGCAGGCTTCTTCGAAGACTTCCGGGTAGAGTTGCTCTTCGAGGAAACCGTCCGCTAAACCCTGATCCACGAGTATCGTGCGTCCGTCCTCGAAGGGATGCTCGCTGATCAACTCTGTAGCGTCGTGGTTGCGCCACGCTTCCCGGTCGTCGCCGAGGTAGCCGGAGAATGCTTTTTCGCCCCAAGGGGCGCGGGTCGGAGCGCAGATCGGGGCGAATGCCGAGACGCTCTTGTACAACTCGGGATTCTTCAAGGCGATGGTGAGTGCGCCGTGGCCTCCCATCGAATGACCGAAGATTCCACGAGCACCGGAACCTGCCGGAAAGTTCTCTTCGACGATGGATGGAAGTTCCTCGACGACGTAGGAGTACATCTTGTAGTGGTCGGCCCAGGGTTTCTTAGTCGCGTCTATGTAGAAGCCCGCACCTGAACCGAAATCGTAGTCGTCATCCTCGCCGGGCAAGTCGAGTCCGCGAGGGCTGGTGTCGGGGGCGACGAGCATGAGGCCGTGTTCAGAGGCTGTCCGCTGGGCTCCGGCTTTCGCCATGAAGTTCTCTTCCGTGGACGTCAGGCCCGCCAGAAAGTACAGTACGGGGACCGGACCTTCGGCGGCTTGCGGTGGAGTGTATACGGAGAAGCGCATGGGGGTAGCGCAAGTCGCGGAGTCGTGTTCGTGGAAAGAGACGGTGCCGCCGAAGCAGGCATGTTCGTTGCTGGTTTCTATTCCGGTCATGGTTCCTCTCTGGTTAGCGGAGTTAGAAGTTGACTACGCTGCGGATGGATTCGCCCTTGTGCATGAGATCGAAGGCGGTGTTGATCTCCTCTAGCGGCATGGTATGGGTGATGAGCGAGTCTATATCCAGCTTGCCGTCCATGTACCAGTCGACGATCTTGGGTACGTCCGTGCGGCCTCGTGCACCACCGAAAGCGCTGCCGCGCCACGAGCGACCCGTCACGAGTTGGAAGGGGCGGGTGGAGATCTCCTCTCCCGATCCCGCCACGCCGATGATGACCGATACGCCCCAACCCTTGTGGCAGCATTCCAAAGCCTGGCGCATCACGTTCACATTCCCGATGCACTCGAAGGAGTAATCTGCGCCGCCGCTCGTCAGGTCCACGAGGTACGGCACGAGGTCGTCTTCGATCTCATCCGGGTTTACGAAGTGGGTCATACCAAACTTCTCGCCAAGCTCCTTGCGAGCGGGGTTGAGGTCGACGCCGATGATCTTGTCCGCACCGACCATCCGGGCACCCTGTACGACGTTCAGACCGATCCCACCAAGACCAAACACAACGACGTTCGAGCCGGGTTCAACCTTGGCGGTATTCACGACCGCACCAACGCCCGTTGTAACGCCACACCCGATGTAGCAGACCTTCTCGAACGGAGCATCCTCGCGGATCTTGGCGAGTGCTATCTCCGGCACGACTGCGTATTCGGCGAAGGTCGAAGTCCCCATGTAATGGTAGAGCGGGTCGCCATTGAGAGAGAGTCGGCTGGTGCCGTCGGGCATAAGTCCCTGTCCCTGGGTCGTCCGGATCTTCTGGCAGAGGTTCGTCTTTGGGTTCAGGCAGTACTCGCATTCGCGGCATTCCGGCGTGTAAAGGGGGATGACGTGATCCCCTTCCGAAAGACTCGATACGCCTGAGCCAACCTCCACTACAACGCCCGCGCCTTCGTGGCCGAGGACCGAGGGGAAGATGCCTTCCGGGTCCGCGCCGCTGCGCGTATACTCGTCCGTGTGACAGACACCGGTCGATTTGATCTCTACGAGCACCTCCCCGGCTTTCGGTCCCTCCAGCTGCACCGTCTCTATCTTCAATGGTTCGCCCGCCGCGAACGCCACCGCCGCCTTGATGTCCAAAGTTCCTCCTAAAGTCCGTGTTTCCCTGCCCGTACTTTACCGGAATGGAAAGTCCGGCGTTTGGTTGGAGAAATACAGCTTTACGAAGAATTCTTTTCGCGAGGCGCGAAGATCACGATGGTATCGTTCTGGAACGCGATGCGGTAGCGGTTGCCGTCGGCTGCGAAGGCGCGGGGGTTCGAGCCGGGGTATTGTTTAGAGAGGACAGCGTAGCGAATACTGTAGTTCTCGATGATCTCCGCCGAGCGTTCGCCGGAGGGATTTTGGAGGATCCAAGCGGCATCCTCTATCTCGCTGCGTCCCGCCGGGGGTAGGGAGCGCGGGGTTTTTGTCCTCTTCTCCGTGAAGGATTGAAGCCGATCATGGGCGCTGAGGGCGAGCATCCCCCGGTTGGTGATGTTGCCGAAAGTTGGGCTGGTGACTATGTTGCCGCCGGACTCATGCTCCCGCAGCCATTCGCCAGCCTCGGCTATATCTTTCGTGAGTATTCCATCGGTGGAGGTTTTCGCGGAGAGCTCCATCGCCCGCGCACTCCAAACGCCTATTAGCGAGAGTGAAATACTGGCTGCCAATATCGCGAACACCAGCGCCGGTACGGTTCCGGATCTCCGCGTTATGGCTGGAGCGTTCGACGCCACGGAGCGCAGAACAACGACAAACACTAGAGCTCCCAGAATAGCCAGCGGCATGCCGAGATCCCGCTCGAAGCGTTGCGGGAACCCGCTCTGTACGGTGCGGCTACCCACGAACAGCACCAGGCACCACAGCGCCAGCGTCGATTTTTCCGCTAGCCGGGACTCGCTCACGCTGCTCCATCGCCATAGGAGTGTTAGGAGTAGGCCCATAAGACCGAGCCAGAAGACCGGCGGCGAGACTCTTTCCGGTAGTCCCGAGAGTTCCAGCGTCGGTTGAGTGCCTATGACAATAGAGATCACCTCTCCGCCGGAGCCAGTCCCCGAGCCGGTCACGAGTCCTCCGACCAGATTGGGGAGGTTGTAGATATCCCAGGCAAAAGCCACTGCGAAGAGGCCGAGGAGGGCCATCGAGATCAAGAGCGCCACGCCGGTACGTCGGTGACGGATCAGCAGATACGGCAGGATCAGGAACGAGACCAGCGCGAAGATCAGTACCGCGTAGAGCATGGCGACGGAGTGATATAGCACCACCGACGAGCCGAGCAAACCGAAGAGTAGTATCGAGCGTGGCGCGGGCAAGCGGTAGAGCATTATAAGGGCTGCCACCGCCAGTACAAGCAGAAACTGCGCCGAGACGAGGTTCGGGTAACGGGCCTGCGATATGTTCGCGTAGGTTCCGCTGTGGATCAGACCAGCCAGAGCCATCGCCGCCACTCCACACTCCCAACCCCAGAGCCGCTTCGCCAGCGTGTAGCACGCGACTGCTGGCAGGAGCAGGAGCGCCGGAGCAAACGCTGGATATAGCTTTATGGGATCCAAGCCGCTCAGATTCGAGATTCCAGCGGTCATCACCGCGAAACCGGGCGGATAGAAAAGGTACTGGTCGAAGTTGCCCTCCAAAAGCATCTGGTTAGCCATGACCGCGTGATTGAATTGATCCCCACCCCTCAGATAGGGCCAATCGTGGAGTACTACCCCCAAGTACCCTCGCACCAAAACGAACGCGAGCACCACCACCACCAGCATACTTCGGACGACCCTACCGGCGAGACTGGGTTCTTCCGAATCCGGGTTCTCTGAAGTGGATCGGCGGTCGCCGAGCCCGAAAGCCAGGGCGGCCATCGTGACGAGTCCCAAAGCCACCAAAAGATAGATGTTTTGTTCTGACAGGGAAGTCCACAGGACTAGGCCGAGGGCCAGTGAGATCAGGGCGAGCGTCGGAGCGGAGAGAGTGGGGGGTGGTTTGATGGTCTCTTCGTCTTGCTGCTGAGTGCCGAAATATAAGTACGCCGCGAGGCCGGAAATGAGCACTACAAGCGCCGACACTATGGTTATCGCCAGAGTTATACGCAAGCTTAAAAGGTTCAAGACTGGTAGGGTGACGGCGGGGATCAGCGTCGCCGAAAGCGCGGCTGAGAATGCGATTCGCTCTACGGCATCCGTCCGCGTTCCGCACAGGCACACGGCCCAGAACCAGCCGGGTACTATCCCGAAGATTATGGCCGCTGTCAGGGCGAGTAGCAGGTCCGGTATCATGTCCGGTAGGATGTTCACTGAGCCAACTCCAACTTTTTGCGGTCGACGGCGAATAGGTCGTATCGTTTGCTTGGCGTTTCGATCAAGGTGAAGGGTGCCTTATCCTCCATTGAGTTAGCGAGTGGACCGTCGTTACCGACTAGCACGTAGTCGACTTTGTTACGCTGCAGGATATCGTATGCTTCAGAGACGGTCGGTCCCGAGAAAAAATCCTGCACGTCAATGGAGCCCTGCGGTACTTCTATTCGCTGGCCGGAGACCCGCTCCAGTTCCTCCAGGCTTTCCAGCACCGGCTTTCCACGCAGGCTTATGACATTGGCGTTTGACGAGAAGGCTGGCAGAGCGGTATTCACGGGATCGGTCGCCAGGATCACGCTCGGCTTCTCCAAGTTGCGGTGCAGCCACCAGAATACGGGATCCGAGCGCGCGCTTTCGCCTCGCTGACGACCTTCTCCGTAGGCGTCGGCAAGCCCCGCGAGTGCTGACGGAGCTGCGATTCCAGCCATCAAAAGGACGACCGCAAGGTTCGCGATAAAGAACCCTCGGGGGCCGAAACTGAGTTTCTCCGAGACGAAACGAATCGCTTCCCACGCTATCCAGCCGAGAACGACCGGCCCGGCTAGAAGTATCGGCCATGAGAGCCGGTAGAGTTGTCCTGGAGCGACAATCTTATCTCCGATAAAAGTCGCGACCTGTGGGACGTAACTCGCCACCGTGGCGGTGAACAGCGAACCCAGAAGCAGTTGGGCGGCCACCGAGCCCCGCACGCGCCAGACCAGAAACGGTATCCCCAAAACGAAAGCCGTGATTATGACCGGGTTCAGGATCAGGAACGGATGCATTATATACAAGCCATCCTCCAGCACTCTAATACGCATCCAGACATCACGGATGAAGACCTGGTTCGCAAGCACCGCCGGATGACTGCCGCTAATATCCGCCGAATACAGTGCTGAGGAGAGTGCCTTGCCGGTAGCCACCATATAAAGCAGAGGGAGCACGAGAATGCTTAGCAGGGCCGCCGCCAACGCCACAGCCCGTCCCCAGCTTTCCTTTGAGAGTGGATGGGCCAAAACGTGAACCAGACCGACCCCGGATGTCGCCAGCCCGATGACCGCCAGACCCGCCGGATGCACGCTCACCACCGCCCAACACAGAAATCCAAAGATCAAGAGATGCGCCAGTCGGCGTTTTTTCAGCCACGCCGCCGCGAAGCACAGCGCTATCGGCAGAAAGATGGACCGAGTGACGTTCTTGTCCTGAACCGCGCGGCTAAGAAACTCGCCCCCTATGGAGAACTGCGAAGCTTGCAGGTAGGCCAACATGAAGAGGGAGAAGACGATCCCGGCAAGCAAAGCCGCCCCCCGACTCTCGAAGATCGAGCGCCCCAGCGCGTAGATGGTCAGCAGGGACATCGCAACGAGCGCCGGGGTCAGGTAATTGACCGCCATCGGGATCGGGTCAATACCCGAAACGCGTGCGAGACCAGCTTGCTCCAGCATCCAACCGTTGATCTTTACCCGCGAAAATTCCGGTGCTCGGGTAGCGAAGTACGGGTCGTAGAAAGCGAGCTTGTCCGTATTCAGATACTCCCGAACCCAGGATAGATAGTTCCATGTATCACCGTCAACCCGTGCTACCGTCGCCGCATGAGTCAGTATGCCCACGAGTGCGAGATACGGTATCCACAACCAACGTGTGTGGTCGGAACTCGCAACGTCCTTCTCCCCGGTCTCCAACGGGCACCGCACCAGCACGATGACGGCGGCCAGCAGGAACGCGGCCAGCACGCCCCCACAGAACGTCAGATAGAGATTTAGGCTCAGGTTCAGCAGCAGGAAAGGCACGCCGAGGATGCCGAACATACCGACACCGAGAGCGAACGCCGCCGGTAGAATGGCCGCACCGGAAAATACATCCGCCGCGAACCATCGCACCATCAGAGCGCCGGGTGAGATCAGCAGTACGAGGGCGGCCAGAAATGGGATCAAGGGCGCGGTCTCAGCCAATCCCCGGAGAACCACCAATATGAGCAGAGCCCCAAGGCTCATCGCCACGACCAGCGCCTCGAAAGATTTCACGCGCTCGAGCTTGTTCTTCACGCCGCTCGTCTTAGCAGCGGTAACGTCATCAGACAGAACACCGTCAGGACGAGGTAGGAGAGCGCGTCTCCACCCACGTCCGCCAAAGTGCCGCCCAGAGGCGCTCCGACCGCGTAGCCGGAAGCCCACGCGAAGTTGGTCACCGCGAAAGCTATCGCCTGATCCAAGCCCGCCTTCTCTGTACCACGCGAGAAGAGAGCAGTCCCCGGAACAAGCGTGGCGTTGAACGCCCCGGCGGACAGCACGACTAGAATCGCCAACAGCCACGGATTGCCTGTTACAGCTAGCGCGATGAGGATGAGAATAGAGATCAATAATCCGCCGAGTATCGGTGGACGATACCCAACCCTGTCCGACCAGCGACCGAGCAGGGGATGAACTGCGGACTCGAACGCCGCGCTAGCTAAAAAGACCGCTCCGACTGCTGCGGCGCCCCATCCGAGACTGCTCAACTCAAGTGGAACCAGGACGGCTACGGCGGCGAAGATCAGGGGTGAGAGCGTTATAAACCAGAGGCCGGTCAAGAGTTGGGGACGCCAGATCGTACGGAGAGATCCGAGCAAGGACTGACGTTCGATCACATCGGGCGCGGACTCCACAGCGGCCCAGACCGCTATCAGCACACCGACGAACGCGACCACCGTGAAAGCTGGAAAGATGCCGACGACCGCTGCGATGCTTCCGAGTACGGGACCGAGCAATGCGCCGAAGACAGCGGCGCTCAGCATAACCCCGATCAACTCTCCTCGCCGCTCCTCCGGCGCACGACGCACCAACCAAGTAAACGCCGCTACCCAGGAGAGAGCGCTACCAACACCACCCAAAAAACGCAGAAACACTAACACCCAGGCCGAATCCGCCAGTCCAAAAGCCAAAGTCGCAACCGACATCAAGGCGAGGCCCGTCACCGCCGTCAACTTCACGCCCAGCCGGGAGGCCATATATCCACCCGGAATTGAACCCAAAAGGACACCCGCCCCGAAAGCGCCGCTCAGGACACCGATAGCGGACTTGGAAAGCTCGAACTCGTCCCGCAAATACGGGGTCAGCGGGACCAGAGCGGCATAGAAGATAGTGTCGACGAGAACTATCGCGCATGTCAAGGCCAGGAGTCTTCGCACGGCGGTTATTGTAGCGTTCTGCTACAGGATGTGGCGCGAAACTCGCCATTCCTCACACCTTTTCTCGAAGAACATTGCAAGAGGATTGAGTTACCGTCCACTGCGAGTGGCTTTACGGCGACGGATGGGAGGGCTGCTAATATCTGTGCGATGAAGTATGCGGCCAAAATATTCACGGACTGGCTCGCCTGGAAACGCCGTCGCCGGGCGAACAAAGTTCTGTTCGTACTTTCGCTTTCGCTGGCTCTGCTCGTAACAGGAGCGTTTACGTGGGCGGTATTCAACCCGGACCCTGGCAACGGAGCCCGGTATCTTGCGTTCTACTGGGTGTGGGGGCTCTGCGCGGTCGGCATAATTCTCGGGATGGCCGAGTATAAAACCAGCCCGCTCAAAAAGGGCCGCGAGCGGGGGCATCTCTTTATTCTGTTGTACATCGGGGCGTTGCTGATAGTGACTCGTGCCCTCAACACGGTTCTGTACGGAGTCTACTAGGGTGTACCGGGCGCTCCTCTTCGACCTCGATGGCACACTGGCGGATACGGACTCGCTGCATCTTCCGGCTTGGTTGGAGATCCTGCGGGTCAACGGCATCGAGGCCGACGACGAGTTTTACATGACCCGGATCAGCGGACGCTCGAACGCTGTGATCGTCCAAGACCTACTTCCACACCTCTCTGAAGCTGAAGGCCGCGAACTCTTCGAAGCCAAAGAAGTGGACTTCCGGGGACGCCTGACCGGAATAGAACCACTTCCCGGCTTGCTCGACTACATCGAAGAAGGCCGCAACCGCGCCATGAAGATAGCCCTGGTCACCAACGCCCCTAGGGACAACGTACCTGTTACCCTAGCCGCCCTCGGACTTGAAGATCACTTCGACGAACAGATACTTGCCGACGATGTGGGAGTTGGAAAGCCCGACCCAGCGCCGTACATCGCCGCCCTGGAAAGATTCGACCTCAACCCCGAAGAAGCCGTGGCCTTCGAGGATTCTCCCTCGGGGATAGAGTCAGCTATTGGAGCCGGTATCGCAACCGTGGGCATCGCTTCGACTCGCAGCCGGGATACGCTGTTTGCGGCAGGTGCGTTTGTAGTGGCCGAAGATTTTATGGATCATAAGTTGTGGGCTCTGCTGGAGAAGTAGCGGTATCGGAGTTTTCGGCTTCTTCGAGAAAGTTATTGAGGCGCTTCTCGTAGTCGGGATGGGTGTACGCCTCGACGTGATCGTAGTTCTCCAACTTCCAGAATTCGGCTTCTGGATCCGCTTCTCGGAAAAGCCGTGAGTGCTCGAAGGCGACAGTCTTGTCAGTGGTGGAGTGAATTATAAACATGGGGATGTTTTTGCGGCGCAGCTGCTTTGCTTCATTCTTGGGGACGACAGCCCAGGGATCGAAGTCCAGGAATAGCTTCGCACTGAGCAAGATGCCGGGGTTGAAGAACGCTGGAAGGCCACTGCTCTCGGGGAGTTCCTTGCTTAGAAGTAGCGGGAGATCGGCGTATCCTGCTTCTTCGAGTACTGTACCGACATCCGCGCTTGGTGCGGCGTGCACGACGGTCGCACCGCCCATCGACCAACCGTGCAACAGAACATCTTCTGGTTTGTAGCCGCGATCTTGCAGCCAAGAGATGGTGGCACGCACGTCCTGCACCTCCTTATAGCCGAGGGTACGCCGTTGACCGCCGGAGTCACCGTGGCCGCGAAGATCCAGAATCAGGACTGAGTAATCGCGAGAAGCGTAGATCTGGGCCGTCTGTAGGATGTGCTCGTCGGAGCGGTTGCCGCCAAAACCATGCACGAGGACCGCGACCCGCTCCGCATCGCCCTTCTCTATCCACCAGGCTCGCAGCGGCACCCCATCCTCGCTCTTGAACCCGACATCCTCGTACTCCAGGCCGACATCGCCCGGAGAGCCTTGTATCGGCGAGTCGGACCGCTCGCTGAGCCGGTTCGCCACGAACAGCCCGACACCCATATGTGCCACGGCCAGCAAGACCACCAGACCAAGCACCACGAACGCTATGCGCCCTCGTTTCCGGGTGCGCGGCGGGGTGGATGTTGCTTGTCGGGGCAAATCTCTCTTCTCTTTTTGAGACTCACGTGTTGCAACTGGCGGGTGGCTACACCTGCACCTCCACGGTTATTTGTTCAGCCGACTCTTCTAGCCGGATCGTGATGCCGCCGTCGGTTTCGTCGTAGTCCCAGTCCGCTTCTTCGCCGCCTGCTGTGACGCTTTCGGGGCGGGTGTTTACGCCTATGAGTTTCAGGTGTGCGGATTCTCTTTCGGGAGTGAAGTCGCCTTCGCGGGCTTCGAGGCGCACGGCTATCGTGCCGTCTCGGACTTCGCAGATGACGTTTCGGCGGGCGTATTGGCCGCTCTGGTAGTCGAAGCTGTCTCCCGCATCTTCGTAGAGTGTGGACTCCGCCGTGCCTTCGGCTGGATAGAGGAGCAGCGTTAGGGGATCTACAGTTTCGCCTGTGTGGGTTCGGTTCTGTCCCATTGGGATGGCTTTGTTTGCTTTGATGTAGATGGGTGGTTGGCCGAGTGGGGCGTGGGCGAGAATGTGGTCGGGGCCGTCGAAGCGTTCGCCGGTCCAGAAGTTGAACCAGACATCTTCGGGGAGGTAGACGTGGCGGTGTTCTATGCCGGGGCGTGTGATCGGGGCGACCAGCATCCCGTCGCCGAAGAGGAATTCGTCGTCGGCGGAGTAGGTCGTCTCGTCCTCGGGATACTCGAAGAGCAGGGGACGCATGATCGGGGCTCCAGTGCGGTGACACTCCTCGAAGATAGTGTACAGATACGGAAGCAGCCTCATCCGAAGCTGTATCATTTCGCGACACACGGATTCGTATGGCTCACCGAAGGCCCACGGCTCCTGACTGATGCTCCCCTTGACCGAGTGGTTGCGGCAGAACGGCTGAAAGACACCGAACTCCGTAAAGCGGGCGAGTAGCTCGCCGTTGCAGTCGCCGAAGAACCCTCCAATGTCTACCCCGGCCCAGGCTATGCCGGAGAGCCCGAGATTTTGGAGTTGTGGCATGGACATCCAGAGATGCTCCCACCAGGAGGAGTTGTCGCCGGTCCACTGCATCGCGTGTTTCTGTAATCCGGCGTAACCCGCACGAGAGATGACGAACGGACGACTTTCGGGTTTGAGTTTTAGCAAGCCTTCGCGGGTGGCGCGGGCCATTAGGGAGCCATACGTGTTGTGGATCTGAGCGTGCCACTTCGGGTCGCCGCCGCCAGGATGAACCACGTCTCCGGGCATGGTGGATTGTTGCGGCACGAAGAGCGACGGTTCGTTCATGTCGTTCCAGATGCCGTCGACTCCCGCATCGGTGAGAGCTAAGTGGTTCTCGCCCCACCATTCGCGGGTGGCGGGGTTGGTGAAGTCCGGGAAGGCGCACATGCCGGGCCAGACTACATTGTGGAATTCTTCGCCTTCTTGCGTCTTGCAGTAGAGGTCGCGTTCGCGGCCATCCGTGTAGACGGTGTAGTTCTCGTCGGTCTTTACGCCGGGGTCCACGATGGCTACGACGTGGAAGCCTTGTTCCTTTAGCTCGGCGAGGAATTTCTCGGGTTCGGGGAAGGCTTCGGTATCCCAGGTGAAGACTCGGTAGCCGTCCATGTAGTCGATGTCCAGGTAGACCACGTCGCACGGGATGTCTCGTTCGCGGAACTGCTCCGCGATGGCGCGAACTTCATCGGCTGTCTCGTAGCTCCAGCGGCACTGTTGGTTCCCTAGAGACCACATTGGGGGCATGGGGGTTCGACCGGTTAGCTCGGTGTAGCGGTCGAGGACTCGACGTGGAGTTGGACCGGCGAAAGCGTAGTAGACGATGTCGCCGCCTTCGGCGCCGTAGTAGGCGCGATCGGCGGATTCCTTTGCGAGATCAAACTCCACCCGATGCGTGTTGTCGAAGAAGAGCCCGTGCGCTCTACCCTCCGTTAGCG
>JAABUN010007471.1_pt1 | contig 11746 bp, 10 predicted proteins | sample 5559311 | NCBI WGS metagenome assembly JAABUN01 (sample SAMN10711877, study PRJNA513370) | rock metagenome | isolation source: Antarctica rocks | place: Antarctica: Victoria Land, Siegfried Peak sud | reverse complement strand
GACGACCACACCCTGGCGCTGACCCGGGCGCTGCACCCCGAGGACCGGGCGATCTTCGCCTTCGACACCGCGGTCCTGGACTGGAAGACCTACATCGAGGAGGTGCACTGCCCCTCGATCACGGCACCGGTGCGTCGGATGGACGCGCTGCGTCGCAGGCGTGGCGCTCGGCCGACCACGATGAAGGACCTGAGCAAGAACACCGCGGGCGACGCAGCCGTGGCCATCTTCGACCTGGACGGCACGATCATGTCCACCAACGTGATCGAGCAGTACCTGTGGGCGCGACTGCCGGGGCTCCCGCCCGTCGAGCAGCTGGCCGAGTTCGCCCAGGTGACCCGTCGGTTGCCCGGATACCTCTACGCCGAACGGCGGGACCGGGGGGCCTTCCTACGGGCGGTCTACCGGCGCTACCGCGGGCTCGATCTGGCGGCGCTCGAGCACCACGTCGACACCACCATGGCCCCGCACATCTCGAGCCGGCTCTCCCCGGAGGCGGTCGCGCGCGTCACCGAGCACCGCGAGGCCGGGCACACGACGATTCTGATCACCGGCGTCGTCCGGCCCTTCACCCGGCCGCTGCGGCACCTGTTCGACGTGATCGTGGCGGCCGACCTGGCCGTGGACCCCGATGGCCGGTGCACGGGTTTCCTGGCCGGCCCGCCGTTGGTGGGGGAGTCGCGCGCCGCCTGGCTGAAGCACTACGCCGACCTGCACGACATCGACCTGCGGCGCAGCTTCGCCTACGCGGACTCCCAGTCCGACCTGCCCATGCTGTCGACGGTGGGCAACGCGGTCGTGGTCAGCCCGGACATCTCCTTGATGCGGGCTGCAGGGCGCAACCAGTGGTCGATCGTGGAGTGGAAGACCAAGCCGAACACCCCGAGATGGATACTCCCGCGCTAGCCGTGCTCCCGGGAGGCCACCGCTGGCAGCCGGTGACGGCCGATGACCTGGCGGAGCTCGTCGAGCTGCTCGCGGTCATCGAGACGGCGGACTGCCCCCGAGAGAGGCACAGCCTGACCGCTCTGACGGAGGATCTGACGGCCGGGGGTGCCGACCCCGTACGGGACACCCGGCTGGTCCGCGACGGCCACGGGGCGGTGGTCGGCTACGGCTGGAACCACCCTCAGCATTCCGACACCACCCTGCGCCGGGTGCTGCTGACCGGCGGCGTGCACCCGGACCGGCGGCGGACCGGGCTCGGACATGCGCTGTTCAGCTGGCAGCCGCTGCGGTTCTCCACTGCGCCGCCCGCTCCGAGGCCGGTGACCGGGGTCGAGCTGGTGCTGCTGGATCCCGAGCACTACGAGGCAGCCCGGCTGACCAACAACGCGGCGTTCGACGACCACTGGGGTAGTCAGCCCATCGGGGTGGAGCAGTGGCGCGAGCAGCTCACCTCGGCGATCTGCCGCCCCGAGTGGTCCTTGGTGGCCGTCGAGGTGGGGACTGGCGCTGTCGTCGGCTACGCGATCAACATTGCGTACGAGGCGGAGTGGGGACCGCAGGGCTTCACCGAAGGTCAGACCGAGCGACTCGGCGTGCTGCGGGACTGGCGTCACCGCGGGGTCGCCTCGGCGTTGCTGGGCCGGTCGATGCAGCTGTTCCACGCGGCCGGTCTGCAGGCCGCCGGGCTGGGGGTCGACTCGGACAACCCGACGGGCGCATACCCCCTCTACCAGCACCTCGGCTACCGGGTGATCGGTGGCTTCGTGGTCCACACGCGGACCGAACCGGGTGACGAAGGATAGGGTCTACGCCATGTCGGGTCATTCCAAGTGGGCAACCACCAAGCACCAGAAGGCGGTCGTCGACGCTCGGCGCGCCAAGTCGTTCGCCAAGCTGATCAAGAACATCGAGGTCGCCGCTCGGCTGGGCGGGGGCGACGTGGACGGCAACCCCACCCTCTACGACGCCATCCAGAAGGCGAAGAAGACCTCCGTCCCCAAGGACAACATCGAGCGTGCGGTCAAGCGAGGCTCCGGCGCGGAGTCCGGGGGTGCGGCGTACGAGACCCTGATGTACGAGGCCTATGGCCCGGCCGGGATCGCGATGCTGATCGAGTGCTTGACCGACAACCGGAATCGGTCCGCCTCCGAGGTCCGGATCGCGGTCACCCGCAACGGCGGCACGATGGCCGACGGCGGATCGACGGCCCGGGTCTTCAGCCGCAAGGGTCTGGTCACCATCACCAAGGAGCAGGGCGGCCGGACCCTGACCGAGGACGAGGTCCTGGAGGCCACCCTGGACGCCGATCCCGAGGAGGTGAACGACCTGGGCGCGACCTTCGAGATCGTCAGTGACCCGGCGAACACCGTGCAGGTTCGGACCGCGGTCCAGGACGCCGGGTTGGACTACGAGTCGGCAGAGGTCTCCTTCGTCCCCGAGTTCACCCAGGAAGTGGACGCACCGACGGTGGAGAAGGTGATGAAGATCATCGACGCGCTCGAGGACTCCGACGACGTGCAGAATGTGTTCGCGAACTTCGACGCGTCGGACGAGGTGCTGGCCAGCCTCGACGCGTAGGCTGAGGCGAACGTCTGTTCGTATTCGCCGACCCCAGGAGTCCGATGCGTGTGCTGGGGATCGATCCCGGTCTGACCCGGTGCGGGTTCGGCGTGGTCGACGGAAGTTCCGGGCGACCCCCGAAGCTGGTGGCCGTCGACGTGGTCCGTACGCCGCACGAGCTCGACACCGCCCGGCGCTTGGTGCTGATCGAGCGGGCGGTCGAGGAGTGGATCGTGGGCTACCGCCCGACGGCCGTCGCGGTGGAGCGGGTGTTCGCCCAGCACAACGTGCAGACCGTGATGGGCACCGCCCAGGCCGCTGGTGTCGCCATGCTGGTCGCGGCCCGCCTCGGCATCCCGGTGACCCTGCACACCCCCAGCGAGGTGAAGGCGGCGATCACCGGCTCGGGTCGGGCGGCGAAGGGCCAGGTCGGGACGATGGTGACCCGGATCCTGAAGCTCGAGGAGCAGCCGAAACCGGCCGACGCGGCCGACGCGTTGGCCTTGGCCATCTGTCACGTCTGGCGGGGCGGCGCGACAGCCCGGCTGAGCGCGGCGGTGGAGGCGGCCGCGGAGCAGGCCGCGCGGCAACGGCGAGCCTTCCAGCGCGCCCGGGCGAACGGTGGGGCGAAGTGATCAGCCAGGTGAGCGGCGCGGTGGTGCAGCTGGGACCCACCTCGGTGGTGATCGAGGTCGGCGGGTTCGGGGTGAGCACCCTGTGCAGCCCCAACACGGTGGCCGACTTGCGCCTGGGCCAGCGCACCACCTTGGCCACCGCCCTGATCGTGCGGGAGGACTCCCTGACCCTGTACGGCTTCGCCACCACCGACGAGCGGGACTTCTTCGAGCTGCTGCTGACCGCCACCGGTGTCGGCCCCAAGCTCGCCCAGGCCGCCCTGGCGGTGCTGCGTCCGGACGAGCTGCGGCGGGCCATCGCAGCAGAGAACCTGGTGCTGCTGTGCAAGGTGCCCGGGATCGGTCGCAAGGGGGCCCAGCGGATGGTGATCGAGCTGAAGGACAAGATCAACTCCATCGGTCTGACCGAGGCGCCGAGCACCCCGCCGGGGGCCCAGGACGCCTGGCGCGACCAGGTCTCCCAGGGCCTGCAGGGCCTGGGCTGGTCGGTACGCGACGCCGACGCGGCCTGTGACGAGGTCGCCGCGATGGCGCGCGAGGACCCGCCCGCCACCATCCCCCTGCTGATGCGCGCAGCCCTGCAGTCCCTGGCCCGGAAGTAGGTCGGCCACCGTGCTGAGTCCCGACGAGATCAACCCAGACGAGATCAACCCAGACGAGATCAGCCCAGACGAGATCAACCCAGACGAGATCAACCCAGACGAGCTGGCCGGTCTCGTGGACCCGGCTTCGGATCCCGACGAGCGAGCGGCCGAGTCGGCGCTGCGGCCGGTGACCTTGGCCGAGTTCGAGGGTCAGCCCCGGGTCAGCGACCAGCTCGGGCTGGTGCTGGACGCCGCCAAGCTCCGGGGCGGGGTGTCGGACCACGTGCTGCTCTCCGGGCCACCCGGGCTCGGCAAGACCACCCTGGCCATGATCATCGCCAGCGAGATGTCCGCCCCGCTGCGGATCTCGAGCGGTCCGGCCATCCAGCACGCCGGCGATCTCGCCGCCATCTTGTCCGGCCTCGGCGAGGGAGAGGTCTTCTTCCTCGACGAGATCCACCGGATGTCCCGCCCGGCCGAGGAGATGCTTTATCTGGCGATGGAGGACTTCCGGGTCGACGTGGTGGTCGGGAAGGGCCCGGGTGCCACCGCCATCCCGCTGGAGATCCCGCGCTTCACCCTGGTCGGCGCGACGACCAGGGCGGGCCTGCTGCCGGGGCCGCTGCGAGACCGGTTCGGCTTCACCGCCCAGCTCGACTTCTATGACGCCAAGGACCTGGAGCACATCGTGCACCGTTCGGCCGAGCTGCTCGGGGCCCGGCTGGACGACGACGGGGCCCGCGAGATCGCCCGCCGGTCCCGGGGCACCCCCCGGATCGCGAACCGACTGCTGCGCCGGGTCCGTGACTTCGCCCAGGTGCGGGCCGACGGTCACATCACCCTCGCGGTGGCCCAGGCGGCCCTGGAGCTCTACGAGGTCGACGAGCTGGGTCTGGACCGGCTCGACCGCGGGGTGCTGCTGGCCATGTGCCGGCGGTTCGGCGGTGGTCCGGTGGGGCTGTCCACCCTGGCCATCTCGGTGGGTGAGGAGCGCGAGACCGTCGAGGAGGTGGCCGAGCCGTTCCTGGTCCGCCAGGGTTTTCTGATGCGTACGCCGCGGGGCCGGGTCGCCACCCCGGCCGCCTGGCGACATCTCGGTCTGACCCCGCCGAGCAGTGCGCCGAACGTCGACCTCGACCCCGACCTGTTCGCTTGATCGGTGCCTCGTCCGCCCGTGTTGGTGCGGGATTTACGGCCCGAGTAGGTAGAGTACGGCGGTCGGTGCTTCGCGTCTTCCGTGCTGCGCCGCCCGCCCGAACCCTCACGAACGGACGCTGGAGCCATGGAACAATACAGCACGCTGATTCTGATTGCCTTGATGGTGGTTGCCTTCTACTTCTTGATCCTGCGTCCCCAGAAGAAGCGTCAGCAGGCCATCCAGCAGACCATGAACTCGCTGCAGCCCGGCACCCGCGTGCTGCTGGGCAGTGGCCTGTTCGGCACCATCGTGGCCATCGGGGACAAGCAGGCAGTGGTCGAGGTCTCGCCCGGGGTCGAGCTGACCGTGGTCAAGCAGGCCATCGCCCGGATCGTCACCGACGCAGACGAGGACACCACCCTGTTCGACGAGGGTGATGACTACGACGAACTGGACCGGGTCGACGAGGTTCCCACCCCCGAGACGGTCGTCCCCGACAACGAGCGCAAGCTCAGCTGATCCCAGCTCGACCCGAGGAACCCCCCACCTGTGGCCACGACGACTAGCCGCCCGCTCCGTGCACTGATCGTGCTGATGGCGCTGGTGGCCGCCCTGATCGGCCTGATGGCCCTCAGCAAGACCTGGACCCCCAAGCTGGGCCTGGACCTGCAGGGTGGCACCACCATCACGCTCACCGCGAAGAACACCACCGGCTCGGGGTCGGTCGATCCCGCCAGCCTGCAGCAGGCCAGAGGTATCATCCAGAACCGGGTCGACAGCCTCGGGGTCGGTGAGTCCGAAGTCGTGACCGCTGGGAACGATCAGATCATCGTCACGGTGCCGAATGTCCAGCGCGACGATCTGGTACGTCTCGTCGGGCAGACGGCGGTGCTGCGTTTCCGGGCCGTCTACCTGGCCGAGCAGCTTGCACCGCCTGTCCCGGCCGGACCGAGTCCGTCGGTCAGCGGCGCGCCGAGCGCAGCTCCGAGCACCGAACCGTCGCCCGGTCCTTCGGCGAATGCTCCGTCCACCGTGCCCAGCGCGCAGCCCCGTTCGAGCGCCACCAATCAGCGTCCGCTACCGGGTCTGCCGACCGCGCCTCCGGCCCCCGTGGTCCCGTGCAGCGCGGAAGCCCCCGGCACGCCGCCGGACAAGGCCGTCGAGTGGCAGCCCACCCAGAACTGTCAGGCGCAGTTCGCCTCGTTCACCTGCGACACCCCGCAGACAGAGAGCCCGGACCAGCCGTTGTTCGCCTGTGACCAGGGCGGCACCGAGAAGTACCTGCTGGGTCCGACCCTGATCGAGGGCAACCAGCTCACCGGGGCAACCGCCGGCGTACCGCAGAACGGCATCCAGTGGGTGGTCAATCTCGACTTCAACGCCGCGGGCGGCACCGCGTTCGAGAACGCCACCCGCGCCCTGTCGGCGCGTCCCGAGCCCGGAAACCGGTTCGCCATCGTGCTGGACGGCCGGTCCATCTCCGCGCCGTCGGTGAGCGCGGCGATCCCGGGCGGGAGTGCCGAGATCTCCGGGAGCTTCAACCAGAAGTCGGCCACCGAGCTCGCCAACGTGCTCAAATATGGTGCGCTGCCCCTGGCGTTCGACGTCTCCGAGGTCAGCAACGTCTCCGCCACCCTGGGGGGCGAGCAGCTGCGTGCCGGCCTGATAGCCGGCATCATCGGCCTGACCCTGGTGATCGCGTTCTGCTTCCTCTACTACCGTGGGTTGGGCCTCGTGGTGGTCGCCTCCCTCGCCATCGCCGGCATCATCACGTACGCCAGCATGGTTCTGCTGGGCAGCTCGGTCGGGTTCGCCCTGAACCTGCCGGGCATAGCCGGGGCCATCGTGGCCATCGGGATCACGGCGGACAGCTTCGTGATCTACTTCGAACGCATCCGCGATGAGGTCCGCGACGGCCGGAGTCTGCGTACGGCCGTCGAGACCGGCTGGCGTCGGGCCCGTCAGACGGTGCTGATCGCCGATGCGGTGTCCATGCTGTCAGCGGTGGTGCTGTTCATCCTGGCTATCGGATCGGTCAAGGGCTTCGCGTTCACCCTCGGTCTGACCACCATGATCGACGTCCTGGTGGTGTTCATGTTCACCAAGCCCTTGATGACGCTGCTGGCCCGCACCCGGTTCTTCGGTGGCGGCCACAAGCTCTCCGGTCTGGATCCTGGGCACCTCGGGGTGCAGGCCCTGCCGGGCGTACGACGTCGGCCCGCGCAACGGATCGCGACCCCATCGAACGAAGAGGCGCAAGATGTCTAAGTTCGGGAACATCGGGCACCGGCTCTACACCGGGGAGGTCTCCTACGACTTCATCGGTCACCGGCGCCGGTGGTACATCCTGTCGGCCACCCTGATCGCGATCTCGTTGATCGCGCTGCTGGCGCGGGGTCTGACCTTCGGCATCGAGTTCCGGGGCGGCGCCGACTTCCGGGCGCCCACCCAGGTCAACGCGCAGACCGTCGACAACATGAAGACCGCACTGGCCAGCTCCGGGGTTCCCGACCTGGGCGACGCCATCGTCAACACCGTCGGCAGCGACGAGGTGCGGGTGCAGACCCGCACCCTGGACCCGACCGAGGAAGTGCCGAAGGTGCGCGCCGCCATCGGTCAGCAGGTGGGCATACCGACTGACCAGGTGACCTACAACCTGATCGGTGCCTCCTGGGGTGGTCAGATCACCGAACGGGCACTGATCGCCCTGGCGGTGTTCCTCGCTCTGGTCGGACTGGTCATCTGGGCCTACTTCCGCGACGCGAAGATGTCCGTGGCAGCTCTGCTGGCCCTGGTGCACGACCTGATCCTGACCATCGGCATCTACGCCCTGGTCGGTTTCACGGTGACCCCGGCCACCCTGATCGGTGTTCTCACCATCCTGGGGTACTCCCTCTACGACACCGTGGTGGTCTTCGACAAGGTCCGGGAGAATGTCCGCGGTATCCGGTCCAGCACCACCAGGACCTACTCCCAAGCCGCCAATCTCGCGGTCAACCAGGTGATGATCCGCTCGATCAACACCACGATCATCGGCGTGCTGCCGGTCGCGGCGCTGCTCTTCGCGGGTGCGGTGATCCTCGGTGAGGGTCCGCTGAAGGACCTCGCCCTGGCTCTGTTCGTCGGGATGATCTCGGGCGCATACTCCTCGCTGTTCATCGCCACCCCGATGCTCGCCCAGCTCAAGGAACGCGAGCCGGAGATGAAGAAGCTCGCCTCCCGGGTGGCTGGGCGCCAGTCCGGGGCCGGCCAGAGGAACCAGCCGGCCGCGGCCCTGGCGGCCACCGATCCCGAGCCGTCCAACGACGAGCTGGCCGCGACCGGAGCCACGACTCGCTCCGCTCCGGCGGGGGCCACCGCGCTGCGGGTGACCACGGTCGACTCCAGCTCCCCGCTGCCGGTGCGGCCACTGTCCGAGGGCGCGGCGAAGAGGCCGCAGCCGGAACACAAACCCCGTAGCCAGCGGAAGAAGTAGGCCGAGGTGGCGGTCGACCTGGCGGCGTTGATCGTCGACGTCCCCGACTTCCCCCGCCCCGGTGTCGGCTTCAAGGACATCACCCCGTTGCTCGCCTCGGCGGCCGGGCTCAACGCTGCCGTCGACGGTCTGGTCCGGGCAGCTCCGGAGCGGATCGATGTCGTCGTCGCTCTGGAGGCCCGGGGCTTCCTGTTCGGCGCACCCGTCGCTCTTGCCCTGGGTCGGGGCTTCGTCCCGATCCGCAAACCCGGGAAGCTGCCGCGTACGGCGGTCACCACCGGCTTCACGCTGGAGTACGCCGACGACGCCATCGCGGTGCACGCCGACGCGCTCGGGCCGGGCGACCGGGTGCTGATCATCGACGACGTGCTGGCCACCGGCGGCACCCTGGTGGCCGCGGCCGGTCTGGTCCGCCGACTCGGTGCCGAGGTCACCGGGATCGGGGTGGTCGCCGAGCTCGGCTTCCTGGGTGGCCGGGCCAGACTCGCGGAGGCCGGTCTGGATGTCGACGCCCTGCTCTGCTTCGAGCACGGGTGAGTAGCCTCGCCCCGGGTCAGGGCAAGGAACGGCGCGGTCGCCCGTGGACGCACGAAGCACTGATCAGCCTGCCGGCGCGGACGGCGTCACCGTTGGCCGAGCTGACCCGGCGGGGCCTGCTGGCCGTCGGGCTGCTGGTCGTCGTCGTGGCCCTGGTCTGGTTCGACCGCGGCTCCTACACCGACAACTACGACGGCAGCGTCAACCTGATCGATGCGCTCTACTACGCCACGGTGACGATCACCACCACCGGCTACGGCGACATCACCCCGATCGCCCCGCACGCCCGGATCCTGAACGCGCTGATCATCACCCCCCTGCGGATCGGTTTCCTGGTCCTGCTGGTCGGTACAACCCTGCAGGTGCTGGCCAACGAGGGCCGACGGATCTTCATGGACGGACGCTGGAGGAAGAAGATGCGCAACCACGTCGTGGTCGTCGGTTACGGCACCAAGGGTCGAAGCGCGGTGGAGACGTTGGAGAACAACGGCATCAACCCCGCTCAGATCGTCATCATCGACGGCCGGAGCTCGGCCATCAGCGACGCCAACATCCGCGGCTACGCCGCGATCGAGGGCGATGCCACCCGCCGGGAGATCCTGCGGCGGGCCGAGATCATCAAGGCGCGTGAGGTGATCATCACCCTCGATCGGGACGACTCGGCGATCTTGGTGATGCTGACCGTACGCCAGCTCAACCCCAGCGCCCACGTCGTGGTGGCCGTACGCGAGGACGACAACGCCTCACTGCTGCGTCAGTCCGGGGCCAACGCGGTCGTGACCTCGTCCGAGGCGGTCGGCCGATTGCTCGGGCTGTCCGCCATCAGCCCCAACCTCGGCACGGTGATCGAGGACCTGTTGTCGTCCAAGGAGGGTCTGGAGGTCGGGGAGCGGCAGGTGTCGCGCGACGAGGTCGGCCTGCATCCGAGTCAGGTGGTCGGGGAACAGGTCATCGCCGTGGTTCGCAACAAGACCCTGCGCCGTTTCTACGATCCCACGGTCGCCACCCTGCAGACCGGGGACCAGGTCGTCGTCGTACGGCAGGCTGTGGAAGGCAACTAGGAGGGTGGTGTCAGGCCTAGACTCTACGCATTCACGTAAGGAGACCAGGCGTTCATGACTGACCAGGGAACAGCCGCCGGCTCGTTGGCCGAGGACGCGGACGCGGCTGCCCCGGAGCAGCCGGTGGCCATCCGGCCCAACCCGGTCCCCGATCAGCCCCGGGTCCGGATGCGGCAGCGGATCGCACGGCTCGGCGCCGTCAGGGCGCAGACCCCCGCGCTGGACCCGTTGTTCCAGGTCACCAAGGCCAACCACCCCAAGGCCGATCTCGCGTTGATCGAGCGGGCCTACCGTACGGCTGAGCGGCACCACAACGGTCAGCTCCGCAAGAGCGGCGACGCCTACATCACCCACCCCCTCGCGGTGACCACGATCCTGGCCGAGCTGGGCATGGACGACACCACCCTGTGCGCCGCCCTGCTGCACGACACCGTCGAGGACACCGACTACACCCTGACCCAGCTGGCCCGCGACTTCGGCGACGACGTGGCCCTGCTGGTCGACGGGTGCACCAAGGTCGACAAGATCAAGTACGGCGAATCAGCCAGGTCGGACACGATCCGGAAGATGGTCGTGGCGATGAGCCGCGACATCCGGGTGTTGGTGATCAAGCTCGCAGACCGGCTGCACAACATGCGGACGCTGCACTATCTGCGGACCGACAAGCAGTCCCGGATCGCCTCGGAGACCCTGGAGATCTTTGCCCCGCTCGCCCACCGGCTCGGGATGAACGCGATCAAGTGGGAGCTGGAGGACCTGGCCTTCAGCACCCTGCACCCCAAGGTCTACGACGAGGTGGTGCGACTGGTGGCCGAGGCGGCGCCGAGCCGGGACGAGTTCCTGGCCGGGGTGGTCGAGCAGGTGCAGGCCGACCTGAAGGCGGCCAAGATCAAGGCCACGGTCACCGGTCGACCGAAGCACTACTACTCGATCTATCAGAAGATGGTCGTCCGCGGTCGCGACTTCCAGGAGATCTACGACCTGGTCGGGCTGCGGGTGCTGGTCGAGGACAACCGCGACTGCTACGCCGCCCTCGGGGTGCTGCACGTGCGCTGGAACCCCCTGCCGGGCCGGTTCAAGGACTACATCGCCATGCCCAAGTTCAACATGTACCAGTCCCTGCACACCACCGTGCTCGGGCCGGAGGGCAAGCCGGTCGAGCTGCAGATCCGGACCGACGAGATGCACCGACGCTCCGAGTTCGGGGTGGCGGCGCACTGGAAGTACAAGGAGGGCAAAGGCACCGCGACCGTGGCCCGGGGCGACGGCCGCGATCTGGTCTGGGTCCGCCAGCTGCTCGACTGGCAGCGCGAGACCGCCGACCCCGGTGAGTTCCTGGACTCGTTGCGGTTCGAGATCAGCTCGACCGAGGTCTACGCCTTCACCCCCAAGGGCGACGTCATCTCCCTGCCGCAGGGTGCCACCCCGGTCGACTTCGCGTACGCGATCCACACCGAGGTGGGCAACAAGACCATCGGGGCCCGGGTCAACGGGCGGCTGGTGCCGCTGGAGTCGGTGCTGAGCAACGGCGACGTGGTCGAGGTCTTCACCTCCAAGGCCGAGAACGCGGGACCGAGCCGGGACTGGCTGCAGTTCGTCACCAGTCCCCGGGCGCGGAACAAGATCCGTCACCACTTCACCCGGGAGCGCCGCGAGGAGTCGATCGAGAACGGCAAGGATGCCCTGGCCCGGCAGATGCGCAAGGGCGGGCTGCCGTTGCAGCGGCTGCTGACCCTCGAGCACCTCACCGCCGTGGCCGGTTTCTTCAAGCTGCCCGACGTGTCCAGCCTGTACGCCGCGGTCGGCGA
>JAABUN010007470.1_pt1 | contig 11747 bp, 9 predicted proteins | sample 5559311 | NCBI WGS metagenome assembly JAABUN01 (sample SAMN10711877, study PRJNA513370) | rock metagenome | isolation source: Antarctica rocks | place: Antarctica: Victoria Land, Siegfried Peak sud | reverse complement strand
TGCAGCCGATACCAGTTGGTCCGCACGACGGCCTACATCGGACCGAATGTCAAGCAGGGCACTCAGGGCGCGCGGATTCTGTACGACTCCAGCCGCTACGGGTTGAAGTCCGCTTGCTCGGACAGTTCTAGCGGCGGCAACTATTCCGCCACGTGCACGATCGTGATGCCGCTGATGGTGGGCGACTCAGAGGATCTGCGACGTCGAGCCACGTACGCCGAGTTCGCCGACTTGCGCACCGGCAAGCGATTCTTCATGGTGTCGGCCCACCTCGACCAGCGCCACAGCGCCAACCTCAGCACCGAGCGGCGGCTGAATGTGTTTCGGGACGCCCAGGTCAAGGCGGTGGTCGACCGGATCGCCTCCATCAACACCGCAAAGCGGGTGGTGGTCTTCGGCGGCGACATCAACAGCTGGCAAAGCAACCAGGGTGGCAACGGCGGGCACGACCGTCTTATTCGCAGTGGCTTCTACGACAGTGCTGCCGCGCTGACCAGGATCAACCTGCAGTACTCGACCGTCAATCACTTCGACACCACTATCCTCCCCAACCACGACGGGTTCGGTGCTCGCTTCGACGTCGTCATGGTGAAGGGCGTGCAGGGTGCGAAGAGGTTCGAGAACGTGACCCGGCGAGTCGACTCAGCGCGCCCTTCGGACCACAACATGGTGGTGGCAGACCTCGTCTTGTGACCGACCACCAGCCGCGAGCAGACCTACCCGTTAGCCAGCGCGGCGGGACCCCCCTCGCGGCGGATGTCGATGACGTGGCCCGTCTGGTCCGAGAGCAGCACATCCAACGACTGGCGGGCCACGTCTTCGGACGACAGCAGGGTTCCGACCGGCTCGTCCCCGAATGCCTTGGTCCGCATGGGCGTTCCGGTGCGCTCCGGGTTTACGCAATTGACGCGGATGCGGTCCGACGCCCATTCGTCGGCGAGCGCCTGGGTCAAGTTGACCGTGGCCGCCTTCGCGGAGGAGTACAGCGCATAACCTGAGCGGCCGCGGGTGTAGGACGACGAGGTGAAAAGGAGTAACGAACCGTTCACGGCCGCGAGTGGGGAGTAGAACTCTTGGGCAATGAAGATCGGCGCCAGGTAGTTCACGTCGGTGGCCTGGTAGATCGCTTCTTCGGAGGTCTCAGCCAGCTGACCGCGGGGCAGGACACCAGCCGCGTTGACCACGAAGTCGATCTGTCCGCTTCGTTCAATCGCTACGGCGGCCGCTGCCGCTACATCAGCGCGTCGCTCGACATGGGTGCCGGTGGCCGAGCGCGAGAAGATGTGGACCCGAGCTCCGTGGGTACGGGCCAGGGCGGCGATGTCGCCGCCGATCCCGTACGAGCCGCCGAAGATCACCATGGTCCTGCCCTCCAGCCGGGCCCGGTACTCCTCATCGGTCAAAGCCGCCGGTTTATCGGCCGAGGTCAGTTGAAACAGCTTGTCCGCGATGTAGACGTCGATCGGCTCGGTGACCTTCATATTGCGTTCGTGCCCGGCGACGACCGCGATCGGCACGTCCGGCAGATAGCGCAACACGACCGTACAGTCGTCGGTAGCGGTGAACTGAGGATCCTTGGCCGCAGTGGCGTAGGCCGCCCGGATGGTCGACAGCCGGAACGACTGGGGGGTCTGGCCGCGGCGGAGCAGGTGCCGTGGCAACACGTCGGCGATGGAGTTGCTGTGAGGAAGCACCTGGATCACCGTGTCAGCGGACGGGATGGCGGTGTCCACCGCCTGGTGGGTCTTGAGGGCTTCGACATTGGCGGCGATGATGGTCTGAGAGACCAGCGGGCGAACCGCGTCGTGAAGCAAGACGTTGCATTCCTCGTCGCCCAAGGCGCCGAGTGCGGCGGCCGTCGTGTCGTTACGGGTACCCGCACCCTCGAGAATCTGGCTCACCTTGTCGTAGTGCCCGGTCCGGACGATGGACCGGATCTCGTCCAGGTAGCCCGGCGCCATCATCACGATGATCTCGTCGATCACCGGTGAATGCTGCATCGCGGCGATGGTGTGCTCGATAATGGGCTTGCCGGCGATCTTGATCAGCTGCTTGGGAATAGTGAGCCCCACTCGGGTTCCGGTACCGCCCGCCAGCACTACCGCGACGTTGCGCAACTTGGACACGCGGCGACTTTACAGGCCGGAACGCGTCGCACCACCACGTCCGGGCAGCGCGCGAAGTCGGCCATCTGAGCCACTAGGGTGAGCCTATGTTCTATCGCCCGTTCCTCACCGCTGTCCATGAGTTGGTGCAACCCCGCCGATATCTGGAGATCGGTGTCCGAGATGGAGGCAGCTTGGCGCTGGCCCGCTGCCCCGCGGTGGGTATCGATCCCGCCTACGCCATCGCGTCCGAGCTGAACAACCAGATCGCGCTGTTCCGCACGACCAGCGATGAGTACTTCGCCCGGCCTGACCCGCTCGCGGTGACTGGCGGGGAACCCTTCGACCTGGCCTTCATTGACGGTCTCCACCTCTTCGAGTTCGCGTTCCGTGACTTCGTGAACGTCGAGAGGCACAGCTCAGCGCGCGGTGTGATCATCTTCGACGACGTCCTCCCGAGAACGGTCGATGAGGCGGCTCGCGAACGACACACCCTTTCGTGGACGGGCGACGTCTACTCCATGCTGGCAGTGCTGGCGCGCTATCGTCCAGAACTGGTCGTCTTACCGGTCGCCACCCAACCGACTGGACTTCTGCTGGTGCTCGGCCTGGATCCGACCAGCACGGTGCTCAGTGACGCCTACGACGACATCATGGCGGAGTATCGTCATCCAGATCCTCAGCCGGTCCCCGAGGACCTGTTTGACCGCCAGCTGATGCTGCGTCCCGAACGGGTCCTGGACTCCAAGCTGTGGGATGTCGTTCGTCGTGCCGCCGACAACCACGAAGACGAGTCGTTCAGACGGCGGCTGATTGAGGAGCTGAGCACGTCATTCGGAAGGGCCTTTGCACCGGCATCGCTCACATCCTCGTAGGTTTCGCCAACCTGTCTCATCCCCCTAGCTTGTGGAAACTTTCGAGCCCGTGACCATCAGTTCTGCCGAGCAGCGTTGGCCGCATTCCTCATCTCCACCATCGACAAGTGGGTATCGAACGCTTAGGCAGCGTTGAAGGATCGACCAGCCCGTGCAGCGGTTCAGGTGAGATCGCCGCGTCGCCGATGGACCGGGCATTGCGGGCGAGGCGTTCCGGCTTTGCTAGCCTCAGGTTTGCGTAGAACCGGGTGGAGGTGAAGGCGTTGGACGTGCAAGCGGCGCGGAGACACGCGAAAAGTGGGTGAGGCCGGTTGTGGGGACAGGGTCTGGGGCGCTCTTCGGCGTTTTGAGCGCACGGCGCGCGGACGGTATCGCCAGGGTCGGGCTCAGCCAGCGCAGAAACCGACCTCGAAATTGGATCTGGATCTTCGACAGGCGGCTCGAGCCTCGGGGCGGGTCTTACCTCAGCCTCTGCGTCAGATACTGTCCGAGCTCGACCCGCTGCTGCGACGCAAGCGACGGGCGAGCCTGGCTATTCTCGAAGGTGAAGGGTCGGCAATTATCGAAGACCTTATTCGTCAGTGCTACCCGCGCACCAAGATCACTGCGGTACCGGCGAGATACGACGATTCCGCTTTACACGTCAGTCTGGCGGCTAACGGGCCCTATGACGCTATTATAGATGCCGCTCTTGATCGCCAAAATCCGGCTCAACTGTACCGGGACATTTTTTTCATCTGCGCCGAGGAGGCCAGCTGGCGCTCCCCTCTCGCCGTACAGCGCGATCGGAGCCTGCAGGGGTTTTGCCTTTAGTAACGCGCCCAATTGCAGTGAAAGATTCGCAGGGCGAGCTGTCGCCAATAAATGCTGACGAAGCCGCCCTTTCGGATGCAACCAGTCGTGTTGTCATCACCGAAAACTATCTGGTGGCTAGTAACTCAACCCCGGGTTTGGCCAACTGCGGGAATCTGAAATTGCTCCCGTCCTCGAATTAACGGGTGATCGCACTGGCCGAGTTTTGGATGAAATTGAGCGCGAAACCTTCCAACCTACCTCTGTAGTACGAGATCACCGGCGAGAGACAACTGTCCGGGAACAGAAGCCCATAGAGGTGCCCACCCTCGCGCTCCGCGAGTACTACGATGTGCTCTGCTTGCGCGGCCAAGTAGTGGTCAAGGATAACCTATTGCTTCCTGAGACCTATCGACACCACCTTTACCCACGCCTAGTCAATCATGTCACCACCGAGATCGCACCTTGCTTTGCACAGGTCAGAAAAGACGAACGTGCGCCAACGCAACTAGCTGGTTCTTATTTTCACTTCGACTCGGAATGGCCAGGTCACTACGGCCACGTACTGAGCGAACAAATGTCTCGGCTATGGGGGTGGGAAGCGGCGAAGGCGCGACACCCTGACCTGAAGGTTTTGCTGGGTAAGCGTCCCGGTGCCGCCGGAGTCCAGCCTTTCGAGCGTGCCATCCTAGAGGCAGTCGGTGTCTCGTCTAATGACATCAAGCTTGTTGACGGCTCGATGCGGGTGGAACGGTTGCTCGCCGCTACTCCGATGTTCTCGATGCCGGAATACATATCACCTGGCGTCGTTCCGACTTGGAACATGGTCGGGCGAACGGTTGGAGCTCAGGGAGATGACCGTGCGTTACCTAAGCGGTTCTTCTGTGGTCGCAACAAGAAGACGCGGTTGTGCCATAACAGCGGGGCCGTGGAACAAATGTTCGCAGAGTCGGGCTTCGAAATTGTATATCCGGCGGATCTCCCGTTCAGCAGCCAGGTTGCCCTATTTCAGCAGGCGGATGTGGTTGCCGGCTACGTTGGCAGCGCGCTCTTCACTCTCTGCTTTTGCGCTAAGCCGAAGCGCGTCATCATGATCTCCCCTGAGTCCTACTCAGCGAACAACGAGTACCTGATAGCTGGTGTCCTCGGTCATGAAATGGATGTGTTCTGGTCGGAGTCGGACGGACGGGGGCAAAATACTCATTTTAGGTTTGACTTCGAACGTGAGGACGCCGCCTGCAGGAGGTCCTGTCAAACCTCCCTTGACGGAAACGATACTTCTTGACGTAAACAATACTTTCGCGCAAGTTGTCAATTCCGCAAGCCTGCGACCGCCCGGATGGTTACCAGCCTCCATAACTTCAATGTGGGCTCAGCGGGTCGAAGGGCGTGTGAGTGACCACCTCCTGGGGCCTGGCCTGGCCAAATGAAGGGCCTCGCTTTTCGTGATGACTTCAGATTTGATGTGGGTTCCTCCGTGTGCTCGGGCTTGTGAACCGCCCCGGGTCTGGTGGACGGTCTGATTCCCCGAGAGGATAATGACCATGCCAGCACCGAGGAAGTACCCGCAGGAGTTGCGGAGCGTGCAATACGGCTAGTGCACGAGACCAGGCAGGAGGATCCGGGGCGGTCGTTGAACGCGGCAGAGGTTCGGATCGAGACCAGGGCCAACGCCGACACACTGCGGGCTGCTCCACCGGACCCGACAGTCCGACCGCGGACGCACCGAACCTAGTGGGCAGTGGACTTCCAGTTCCACCCCACCTCGACGGGCGGCCGGTGAATGTCGTCTCGATCGTCGACGAGCACAGCCGTGAATGCCTCGTTGGGCCGATGGTGCGCTCGGTTACCGGCGACCGGCTGATCGACGAGCCTGAAAGTTGCGCCCACCAATAACTGACTCTCACCAAGCCCGGACCAATTCACGAAGTCCAGTCGTTGTCGCACCTGGTGGCCCGCTCGGGCGGCATAGGATGAAGCACCTTTGCCGCTTGGTGCAAGGGGAGCGCTAGGAACGAACATCGACGCGAGGAGCGGGTCCTGTCCAGAACTGCCTTGATTGGATACACCGGATTCGTAGGCGCCAATGTGGCAGCCGCTCACAATTTCACTGACCTATACAACAGCAGCAACATCGGCGACATTCGGGGCAAGTCTTATGACTTGATAGTCAGCGCCGCCAACCGGGCGGACTCCCATTGGATCAACCAGCACCCCGCGGAGGATCGGGCCGCGATCGATGAGTATCTCGCCGTCGTGTCCACGGTCCACGCCACCAAGATCGTCCTGGTTTCCACCGTGTGTGTCTATCCCGGTGGGACCTCCCCGGACGAGACGACGCCGCTCAGCGCCGAGGGGGTCACTCCCTACGGTGCCAACCGTCTGCATGCGGAGCAGCGACTTTACGAGCAGTTCGACGTCCTCGCCCTCCGTCTCCCACAACTCTACGGAATCGAGCTGAAGAAGGGGATCGTGTACGACCTCCTCAATGACTACCGGGTCGAACACATCCGGCCCGAAGGCCGATTCCAGTACTACGACCTGCGCCGGTTGTGGGCCGATGCGCAGGTCGCCCTCGACGCGGGTATCAACGCACTCAACGTCGCGACCCCCCCGCTGTCCAGCGCTCGGGTGGCGGCCGAGTGCTTCGGAATCGACATTGCCGACCAGGTGGTGGCGGGGGAGGAGTCCCCGTTCGCGCAGATGTACACGCGCGATATGCGCACCATCCACTCCGACCTCTTCGGCGGGCCCCCCGGTTACTTGATACAGGAGTCCGCCGAGGTGGCGGCCTTACAAGACTTCGCCCGTGCGGCGAGCGTCGGTGTCTCGCGGCGGATGGCACAGCGCATGGATCCGCTCGACACCGACCAACGCGCTAAGGAATCCGACTGATGTACAAGTCCCACCAGGTCTCGGCGATCGTCACCTGTGCGGGCCGCGGGGTGCGGTTCGGTAGCAACAAACTACTGGTCAAGTTGAACGGTGTGACCGTGCTGGAGAAGACGGTTCGTGAGTTCGTGCATCCCGCCATCGACGAGATCGTCGTCACCATAGCCCCCGAGTACCGCGACGAGTATGCGCACATCCTGATCGAGAAAGCCGACCTCCCCGTGACGCTCGTGGAGGGCGGCGAGGAGCGCTTCGTCTCGGCCATGCAGGGGCTGGAGGCCACCTCGGGATCGATGATCCTCGTGCACGACGGGGTACGTCCCTTCGTCAATGCGGAGCTGATCACGCGTGCACTCGACGCGGGTGTTGAGCACGGAGCGGCCATGCTCGGGACACCGACGGTCGTCCAGCTCAAGCTCGTGGATGACGAAGGGTTCATCTCAGGGTCGCTGGACCGATCCCATAGCTGGCTGGGCCAGACGCCACAGGTGTTTCGTCGGGAGCTGCTGGCCAAGGCGTACTCGGCGGCGATCAACGACAAGTACGGTCGCGTCAGCGACGATGCGGATCTGGTCGCCGAGTACACGGGTCATAAGGTCAAGATCGTGCGTAGCGAGGACTACAACATCAAGATCACCACTCGGACCGACCTGCTGATCGCGGACCAGATCATGGCGCAGGCCGATTTTGCTTGACCGCTGACAGAGGTCGAGGCGGCAGCGCAGGATAGTGGTCACGCCCGGAAGTTCGTCGGGGCCCACCACTAGTGACCTCGACGGGTGAACGTCAGGTTGCCTTCGGTTTCGACGACAACCTCCAGCCCCGAATCCATCTCGCGATCGTGGAAGTTGAGGGTCAAGGGGTAGGTGCCGGGCGGCTCCTTGATGCTCGACTCGAGCCAGGCACCGTCGGGTCGGGCGACGATCCGCGCTGCCCGCGTCGATTGAGTCCCGGCGGTGACACTGCCGTCGATCACTCCGTCGTCAGTTGTTGAGACGCCGGTGAAAGGCACTTCGAAGGTCGACACATACGGGGGCCGTTCCAACCACGAGCGCCAGCCGACCGGTCGTTCGACCAGTGACGTCGCTCGGCTGGGGTCAAGTGTGGCGGAGCCGGCCAGGCTGCGGTTCCTCTGGTCGACATCGAGGCTGAGCGTGCCGGCCACGTTCTTGTAGGCGATAAAAACATGTCCGTCCTGCACGGCACTGCGCACCGGAATAGAGGTCCGCAGACCTCGCTGGTTGATTGCACCGAGAAGTTCGTTGCGCGCGGTGACATCCCAGGAGGTTTCGTCGAGCGGGCGCCCGAAGACGGCAGTTCGAGGATCGAGATCGGCGGTGGCGGTCACCACCAGCTGTGGCCGTCCGTCGGCCGCGCCGATCTGACGCTCGCAGCGCCCGGGAAGCATCCAGGTGACGCCGGTGTCGCGAGCCCGGATGCCGATCGACGTCTCCGCCGCGTTGAGTGCGGCAGTCATGTCGATGGCCGCGTCCGGCAACGCTGCTCTCAGCTCCTCGGAAATGTCGCGCACGATCCGGTCGCCGTCGGACCGGATGGCGAGCGGCTTGTTGCCAGGTGCAGCCCAGCGGGACTCGATGGCGATCTTGAGGGTCCCGTCTACCCAGTTGAACGCCGTTGCCGTGCTAGTTCCGACCAAACCCGCGTCCACGGCTACGAGCTGCTCGAGCAGGTCCCACCGCCCCCCGCGCACCAAGACAGCGCGGCCGAGCTGGGTCGGAGTGAGGTACGCGTCCATCTCCGCCGGAATGTGGTTTCTGATGATGTCGTCAACCGTGGTGCGCACGATCGTGAACTCTTCCGGGCTCGCCTTGAACAGGGCTGGCCCCAGAGGCGCTAGGACGCGGCTTCGGTACTGATGGAGCAGCATCAGGTGCCACTGCCCCTTGAGCGCGGCGAGCTTCTCGTTGGTCTGCAGCACAATTTCGCGCACCCAGCGCCAGTACTCCGCGCGGTCTTTGGTGTAGGAGGACGAGGCGGTCTTGCGACCGCGAACCCAGTGGTAGAACGGCGTGTCCGCCAGCACGGCGATGGTCTTGGCGTGCTGAGCGACGTCGAGAGCGAAAAAGACGTCTTCCCAGAGCACCCGACGACCCTCGGGAAAGCGGATGTGGTGCTCCATCAGCATGGCTCGGCGAAATAGTTTGTGGGGGTTAGTGGGAATCAGCGGATGGATGTCTTGGCGGTCGATGACGTTATCGCTGTTCGCCGTGTAGACGTCGATCGCCCACTTGGCCTGATCGGTACGCGTCTCCTTGCCGTTAAGCACATCGGCCTGCGCTCTCGAGGCCATGGCGTAGCCGGCCTCCAGCGCCCGTGGATAAAGCTCGTCGTCGTGGTCCATGAAAAGGACATACTCGCCCTGGGCCAGCTCTAGCCCGACGTTGCGCGGCCGGCTGGGCCAGCCGGAGTTCGGGATGCGTTCGATTCGAACGTTGAGATGGGAATCCCGGATGGCCTGTAGTCGATCCCAGGTCTCGTCGGGGGATCCGTCGTCGACGAAAATAACCTCGAACTCCGCCACTGGCATGGTCTGCGCCTCGAGAGAGTGCACCAGGCCGTTGATCCGGTCACCTGGAGCATACGTCGGGACGACGATGCTGACCTTGGGTGGCACGCGAACAGCATTACACATTACGTTTGGGTGCTCGTGGGGTTGGGCTCACCGCCGTCTACGGCGCCGACCTGGGTATCAGCCATGACGTCCGCGACCCGAGCGACGGTGGCCGCCTGGTCGGGGATGGGGGCTACTCCGCGTTCGGCAGCGTTGCGGTGGGCCCACTCGAAGACCACGTCGTACAGTTCCGCGACCCGCCGATTGTCGCGGCGCAGCTCATCGATCTCGCGACGTAAGTTTCGAAGTTCCCGCTCGTAATGGATGAATCGAGCCGGCCCCTGGTCGAACTCCTTCTCCATGGCAGACAGCTGCAACGAAGAAAGGCTCCGAAGGTTTGAGAAAGTGCGTGGCGCAATGCGTTGGGCGGCGTTGAACAAGAATTTCTTCACAGCTGGTCCTCGTCTTGGTAGAAGTTCTTCGTCACATCAAATCCAGAAGCGGCGGGCTAGCTCATGCCCACACGAGGGCGGTGACGTTTCGGCGATCGCCAAAAGGCGTCGTACGGCGCCGGTCGGACACTACGGTCGTACCAAGCTTCCAGCGCCAAGCCTCGCGCCTCAAGGTTCCCACCCGCAATCTCCACGTCTCCGGGTTGGCCGCACTGCGTGGCACCGCCGAGGCGTCGAACGTCGCATAGAGAAACGTCTGTCCGTCAAGCATGCCTCGCAGCGTGACAAAAAGATCCGCTCGTCCAAGCGTGGGCATCTCGTGCAGCAGGTTGCGTGCAAAGAAGTAGGGTTGGCGCCCTTCATCAATGAGTTCGAGCGCAAAACCTAGCAAACTGTGGCGGTCGTTGAGATTCAGGAATTGGTAGTCCACTCCGCTGGGCTGAGTCTGTCGCGCCACGCGCAGAGCCTCAAAACTGTAGTCGACCCCGAGCACCCGGTGGCCACCCGCTGCTATGCGTTCAGCCTGCCGTCCATCGCCGCAACCGAGATCGACCACGAAAGCATTCTCGGGAAGCAGCCGAAGAAAAGGTGCGACGTCATCAAACGCGTCGGCATCCGTCTCCGATCGCTTGCCGACCCTCTGCCAGGACTTTTCCCAGAACACGCGCTGCCGATTGAACACACCGTAGGAATTGGTGAAGCGCCGGAGCGTCGACTTCTCTGGCTCCCACCTGAATGAGGGGTCGGGAACCCGCCAGCGCGGTCCGTAAGCTACTTCGAGCCACGCCGCGGGTACGGCCGGGGCGGGCAACGGGACACCGCCGACCTCGAGGTCCTTGGTGGGCAGCAGGCTTTCGCGTGGCAGCTCGACGCGCATCGCGAACGGCTGATTGTAGAGTCCGTCTTCGCTGTGGTAGCCCGTGAACACGTCCATGTAATAGTCCAGGTCGCCCTCGCTGGTGAAAAACACCAGCTCCAGGTGGGCGTGGCTGTGCCGCACCACGGTGTAGCCGGCACGCTCAAGTTGCCGCTCCACCTCAAAGCCGACGAGCGACACGTCCTGAGGGTCTGACTTGTCACACCAGAAAGCAAAGTCGATGTCGTCGTCGTGCGGCAGCAGATTGCCAGATCGCATGGCGCCCAGCAAATTGCCGCCCACCATGTATATGGGATAACCCCACGTCTGCATTCTCTTCGCCAGTAGCGCGGCCGCGTCCAGCATTCTCTCCTGAACGCCGGAGGAGTCACCATCGAAGGACGGGCCAAGCCGGTTCCATTTGTTCATAGCCAGCCAGCGGCCCTGAGAATCGGTGATCGTGACCCGTCCCGGACCACCGAAATTCGCCTCACCCGACGCCAGGTCCTCACCGGTCGCTGAGCTGCGGACCATCACGGTCGAGACGCCAGTGAGGTAAGGAACCACGGCAATGGGCCATGGAATGTGTCGCACACCGCTGCGCGGATGTGCGGACGGAAGTTTCATGGACCAGACGCGATGCTCATCGAAGAAGATGTCGACGGTGGGTCTTCCGCCAGCGATAGTTTCCACCCGGAGTTCACGCCGGTCTGCTCTCAGGGATCTTGGCAACACGGCTCCTTGCTTGCGGCCCGGCGTTCTCGTCGTCACGCCTGCTCCTCGCCGTGCACGCCGCGTCCTGGTGCACTCGCCATCCTACGCGACAAACTGGTGGCCCCTGATGGTCGCAAGCGGCCCGAACGGCTCGGTGTTGACGCTCTTCAATGTGTACATGCCTTAGGTTCTCCCGACCATCCGGGGCCGGCCGACGGCCAGACTCACTTGCCGATCAATTTGCGATAAACCCGTTTCGCGAAAGGGTTGCGCGCCAGGCTTCGCACCGCCGGCTCCAGTGGGGCGGGCACCCTGCGACGCAGTTGAGCCATCGGAGATTGGTTGAGCGGTTTGCGCGGTGCCGCCTTCGACTTCTGGGCGGCCGGTTTTGCCGCGGCGACATCTGGCGTGGTCGTCGGTGGGCGGGGAGCGGGGGCTGGACGGGGAGCGGGCGTAGAGCTGGGTGCGGGCGCTGGGCGGGATGTCGGC
>JAABUN010007469.1_pt1 | contig 11751 bp, 21 predicted proteins | sample 5559311 | NCBI WGS metagenome assembly JAABUN01 (sample SAMN10711877, study PRJNA513370) | rock metagenome | isolation source: Antarctica rocks | place: Antarctica: Victoria Land, Siegfried Peak sud | reverse complement strand
TGGGGTAAGTATACCATTTTCCCCAGTACTGACGCCAAAAACGGCACGTTGTCTATCGTCGCGGGGCAGTGCTCCGTATTCCCCTCCCGTATGAATACGGGAGTCCCCTACGGAGGTTTTCTATGGTACGATCGTCCCCACCAGGTCGCCACGCGGCGGGTCAGTGGCGGGTAAGCGCGCGGTGGACGCGCCACAACTCCGCCTCGAGCCCGGCGCGGGGCGACCCGGTACCCCGTTCGAGAAGGGCAACGAGATAGCGCGCGTGCTCGCGCAGGAGGAAGCGGCGCTGGAGCCGCACGAAGGTCGATTGCGGGGGAGAAGGACCGGGGGGCACCGGCGGCGGCGCACTCGCCCGATCGTGCCGTTTGAACACCCTGCTCGATTACTCCTACCGCCCCGACTCGCGCGGGGCCGTCGTACCAGGGCAGGAATCATGCCCCGACTCGGCCTATAGCGGGGCGGGCCAGGTGGTCCGCCCCGCGTTGTTACGGCGTAGTCACGGTCGGTCCTCAGTCGGCGTACTCGTCCGGCACCGGCATCCGGCCATAGACCGCCTCACCATCCTGGTGGCCGCGAAAGACGAGCGGTGCCCACATGCGCCAGAGGTGCGGGAACGCGCGTTGCTCGTCGGTGTCCGGGGCGAAGATGGCGAGCGCGGCGACGAGGAGCGCCGCGCCCAGCGCCTCGATGTGCGACACGGGGTACTCATAGTCGTAGTGCGCGCTCGCCTTCTGGCAGGCGACATAGAGGGCGATGCAGTCGGTCGGGTCCAGTTCCACGGTCAGCGTCAGCGGGGCGACCTGCACGATCTTCATGACACCCGCCGATCGCGGGATCGGACGCCCCACTCGCGCCGGATGACAGCCAGATCGAATCCCGCGCGCTCCTTCGGGGCCAGGCTGCTGATCGCCTGCCCTACCAGCGCATAGCCCTCGAAGAGATCGGCCAGGGTGTGATACAGCGCACCCTCGATCACTTGCTCCTGGGTGTTCGTCTTGTCGCCATCATCGGTGTTCTCGAAGGTGACTTGGCACGCATGGGCCAGCAGCAGGCAATCGTCGGGGGTGAGGTAGACGGTCAGGGCGGTGCCGGTGGTATCCACGATCTTCACGGTCCATCCTCCATTCTCGGTCATGTGGCGGCCCTCCGCGCGCGTGTACGCAATTGCGCACATTCAGTCGGCGTAGACCTCGGCGAACTGGGTGCTGTGCTCAGCGTAGGAGCCGCGGTAGACCGGCACCGGGGGCGCGAGGTCGAGCGGCGCATCGAGCACAGCCGCCACGTCGCGCGGCAGCGGCTCCCCGGCGATGCGGCACAGGTCGGCCCACAACCCGGCGAAGGTGAAGGTCTCGGTCAGGACGTCGGGGATCTCCTCGGCCAGCTCGGCGTAGAGGGCCAGCATGAGCGTATTGACAGACATGACAAATTCTCCTCGGTATCGGGCCGCTCGTGGGGCCACCTGTGGATAGTCGGTGGACGGCGTGTTGACAACCTGGCAGCGGCTGGGGATAACCGGGCCGTCGGAACGCCCCGCGTCGTGGCCTACTCGTCGAAGCCGTAGTCGTAGAGCATCTCGGCGAGCCTGAGGAGGCCCGCGCCGTCCCAGTTGCGGACGGCGTAGGGGAGGTAGCGACGCCGCAGGTGCTCGTCACGCACCGCGCGGACGATCGTGCGGACCACGATCCCGAAAGGCTGGCCGGTCTGCCCGCTCAGGGCGACGAGTCGCTCGCGGCCCAGGATGGCGAGAACGTCGGCGGCGGTGCACATCGTCGTCATGGTGGGTGGCCTCCAGGGCTATGTCGCCCGATTTCATCATGAAACGTCGTGCGGCGGGCGACCGCTCACGGCGCGCGAGAGATCGATTGCAGATGTGGTGACCTATATATATAGGGGGATGGATTGCAACTTAAAACGTCGTGGGGCGACGTGCCCGCTCAGGCGGCGAGTGGCAGGTCCACCACCATGATTTCATCATGAAACGTCGTGGGGACGGCGGCTTGCGCCGCCCGTTCCCGCCACACCCGCCGCGCCGTGTCGAGCCGCTCGCGCAGCTGCGCGGCGATGTACGGCTGGTACGCCGCCTCGGCCTGCATGACGTAGGCGGCGAGGCTGTGGCCGTGGGCCTCCAGCTCGGCGAGGGGCATGCGCTGGCAGCGGACGCGGTAGGCGACCGCGCGCCAGGCGGCGGCGGCGTGGGCGACGTGCCAGCATGGGCGGTTCGTCTCGGCAGCCTTACAGGAACAGAACGTCTCGAGCGTCATGATCTCGATCGCGGTGACGTTGCGCTTGCCGGGCTTGGACTCGCTGGGGCTCTGGAAGTAGGCGATCTCGCCGGCGTCGTCCAGCGCGACGAACGCGAGCTCGGCGGGGGTGTGGAGCAGGGCGCTCTGTGGCGCGGCGGTGGTTGTGGCGGCGGCCTGGGCGCTCATGGGATACTGGCCTCTCTGAGCCCTTGGGCTCGGGTTGCGGCTCCGACGTTTGCTTCCTAGGGCGAGGCGTCGGAGCCCTTTCGTCGTCGCTCACTAGCGACATTATTATAGTACATTATCTATGGTAAATAGTCAAGTGTTTTCGCTATTGATTTTGCAAGAGCGATAATGTACCATGGGCGTGTGGTCAGAAACAGCACCGAGGGGGTAATGCCATGCGGAAGACGATCAGGCAGTTACGGGAAGAGCACGAGTGGACCCAGCTCGAGTTAGCGAACAAGCTGGGCGTCACGCCGGCGACGGTCTACACCTGGGAACGGGGGCGGAATGAACCGCGCGCCTCGCAACTGCGGAAGATCGCGGAAATCTTCGGGGTGTTGATGGATAACATCGACCTGCTGGAAGTTGAGCGGGAAGTAAAAATCGCCGCCTAGCGTGAACTAGGCGGCGCAGGCGCACCGGGCTCTGACACACCGGCGCGCGGGGGGATTCTACCAGGGTGGAAATCGGCACGACCGTCTATGCCATCTGCAATCCCGTCACCGGTGAAGCATACATTGGCGAAACCGTCGATGTTGCCAGCCGCTGGTACGAGCATCGGCGTAGATTATCGTTTGGGATTCACCATAATAGCGCGCTGCAAGCGGCATGGTCTGCTATGGGATCAGAGGTATTCACCCTTGCCATCCTGGAGCGCGTAGATAGGCCCTTAGCGATATCGCAGGGCGAACGATGGGTGAAGTGGCAGCAGGCGCGCTGGTGCCAGAAGCAGGAAGCTCGCTGGTGTGCCCGCGCCCGCGCCGCCGGCGTCGTGCTCTACAACGACCAGGTGGGCAGGGGCCGCAGGGTAGCGGCGTAGGAGATAGGCATGGCGACCCTGAGCCAGCAAGATGAGCGGCGCTCACCCCAAGCAGAGATCGAGTACGCCATCCTGCGCATCGAGGAGGCGTTTCAGGCGCTCGACTTTGGCACCGCGCAGGCTGCAGAAGATGCGCGTGCGCAGATCGCCTCATCCTTGGAAGCGATCCGGCACGAAATGAGCAAGGCGGGATCATCGACCGAGGTTTCCACCGAGGAGCTCGAGGATCGCGGCTGATGCCGCGTAAGCTCCGTCAGCTGCGCGCCGACTTACGCGCGTGGGGTTTTATCCTGAAGCGGACCGAGGGGAGCCACGAAACCTGGCGTCACCCATCCGGGGCGCAGGTGACGCTCGCCGGGAGAGATGGGATGGATGTAAAGCCCTATCAAGAACGCGAGTTACGGAGTGCCCGTGAACGTCTCGATAGGGTCGGGCGGGAGGATCACTGATGGATGAGCAGCCGTTTTTGCGGTTGATAAAAGCGTGCTTCGCGCTGATTGTCCTGGCGAAGGGCGGTGAGAAGCTCTCGCCCGCGCGCCGTTACATGCTGGAACGTGCGGTGCAAGCGGCGATCGGGCAAGGTGCTGCCCCAGCCCCAGCCTACTCGATGCACATCGACTGGTCGGAGGAGGACGACGCCTACGTGGTCTCCGTGCCGGACCTGCCGGGGTGCATGACCCACGGCGCGACCTACGAGGAGGCCGCGCGCAATGGTGAAGAGGCGATCGCCTCGTGGGTGGGCGCGGCGCGGGACGCGGGGGATGTTCTGCCGACCCCAACTGCGGATCGCACGTATGTCGGCGCGCCTGGCGTAGCGCACGGGGTATCCTGATGGACGAGCTGCACGCCGCGATCGCCGACTTCCTGCGGGGACAACGACGACCGGTATCGCCCGCCCCGCCGCGCTTCTGTCGCTCGTGCGGGCGACCAATCGTCACGGGCGCTGGGCGCTTCCCGCCCGGGTTGTTGTACGACGCGCGCCGCTGCGCCGACTGCTATGCGCGCGTGCATCCGGAGCAGGCCTGAGATGGAGGAGTTGCACGATCGCATTGCGGCCTACCTGCGCGGCCAGCGCCGCACCGCCGAGGTCCGTCGCCCGGTGCGCGAGGCGCTGCCCCGCGAACTGGAGATGCTGTCGCGCCCCGCGCCGCGCTGCCAGGTCTGCGGGTGCCTAGTCGATGACGACGGCGGGCTCTTCAACCTCCAGGATATGCAGCGCCGACGCCAGTGCGTCGAGTGCTATTGCCCGTTCTGAGATTAGCTTGTTGTGGGGCTTGACAAAAAGTACGTACAGCGTTTAATCTATTCGCAGAGGCCCGAGCGCCATCGAGCGCCAGTGCCCGCGAATGCGCAAGCGTCGTGGAGCTGGTGATGTCCGGGGCTTATATCGCTAACAAGTGCATAGGCAGCCGCGCCGGATGGTGTCGCGCCCTCATTGCTGGATAGCACCGAAAAGTGCCGTCCAAGGACAATGGGGGCTTTTTGCATTCCGCGCGACTGAGAGGGGGGAGGGTGAACGCGATGCATGATGTGCGGTTGCGGCTGGATATGCGGATCTCGCGGGACGACCGGCGGCGGCTGGCGGCGCTGGCCGAGTTGACGCAGCGCAAGGAGTCCGACGTCGTGCGCCTGCTCATCCGTTCGGCCCAGCCGACCGACTTCGGAGGTATCGCGCTGTCGAGCGCACCGGTGGAGGTGCCGCACGCGGTGCCCGAGCTGGCCGCGCAGGCGGCGTAGGGACAAAGAGAAACCGACGACTGATGTTATCGGGTGGGCGCCCAATAACGGTGTCGTCGGCCTCTCAGGCCAGCACGCGAGGCCCACATTGACAGGGGAAACCTCGCGGCTCGATTCGTATAGGGACGATCATACACGGAAACCGTGGCGTGGTCTAGTCCCAGGAAGACGAGACATAACATGGCAACCACGCAGCAGCGCTCCCAGCGCCTCGGCGACATCGCCCAGCAAGCCTACATCGCCTACTTCCGCACCCAATCCGATCAGCGTCTCCCCACTGGTCGTTACGAAGCGGACGGCGACTTCTACCTCGATTTCCCCGCCGACCCGGTCGGCGGAGACGAGCTGGTGCGCGCCTTCCGCCGCGTCATCGCGCTGAACCTCCCCGTCGAGGTGGTTGACTACGAGCAGGACGCCCCAGCTAACCCCGGTGCGATGTGGACGCACTGGCAGTATGGTCCGCGCACCGAGGCGCTCGCCAAGTTATTCTGGCCGGGGCTCACCGTCACCGCCAAGAGTAACGCGCAGTACGAACAGGGTGGGGAGCTGGCGAAGCAGCTGAAGGCGCTGCGCCAGGCGCTCGTCGCGGCGGAGGCCGCGGTGCGGTGCGGCACGGCGTTCCCGGTGGCGCGATGACACAACTCGTTCCGCCGCCCGGCCTCGGTCGCATGCTGACGATGTCCAACTGGGTCAACTGGAATAGCGAGTCGCGTGACGGCGATCCCAAGCCGACGAAGATCCCTTACACGCCATCCCTGACCGGTCCGAAGGTGAAGGCAAAGGCTGGCGAACCCGCCACCTGGGGCGACGTGGCGACGACGTTCGCCGCCGCCAATGCGGGCCGCTTCACCGGTGTTGGCTTCGAGTTCCATGCTGGTGAGGGGCGGCTTCTCTTCGATATGGATGGCGTGATCGACGCCGTCGGCAAGATCGCCCCGCTCGCGCGGGCGACGATGGCACTCCTCGGCAGCTACGCCGAACCCTCGCCGTCCAACACGGGAATCCGCATCATCGCTGAGGGGGAGTTGCCCCGCCCGCTGATCGCCGAGGACCGCCAGGGCAAGAAGAAGGGCGGCCTTGAGCTCTATGGCGGGGCGCACTTCGGCACAATCACCTGCCGCCCGTTCAAGGGGTATGACGAGGTCCGCCATGTGGACGCGGCGACGATGGTCCGCCTATTCGCGTTGTGGTGGCCGGATGAGATGGCCCCGAAGGTTGCGCCAGTCGCGCCCCTGCCGCCCCTCATGCCCACCCTGCCCGACGATCGCGAGCTGCTCGAAAAGGCGTTCGCGGCGAAGAATGGCGCGGATCTCCACGCGCGCCACACCGGCACGATTATCCACTCCGACCCGAGCGGCGATGACTTCGCCTACCTGACGAGCCTCGCCTTCTGGACGCAGCGGGACGCCGGGCGCATGCGACGTATCGCAGCAGCTTCGGGCCGGGCGCAGGTGCGGACGAAGTGGCAATCGCGGCGCGGCGCGGGCGATCTGCTCGACTACAACATCGCGAAGGCCTGCGCCGAGCAGCACACCGTGTACGACCCCGGCCAGGTGCACGGGGCGCGCTTCATCGTCCCCGAAACCGGTGAGGTGGTGACCGATTTCGGCCAGGTCGCGGCGCGGTTCACGCGCGACCTGGCCGAGGCCGAGCGCCGCCTGGCGGTGTGCAAAGAGGCCCATGTTCGCAAGGACGCACTGATCGAATCGCTCACGAGTGAGGTTGCCGGGTTGACCGCTGCTATCCAGCACCCCGACCAGACCGTGGGTGGTGTCCTCCCGGACATGGTCGATGCCATGATCGCGGGGTATAAGCGCGGCGATACGCAGGTGCAAGACGGCAAGGAGGCGGTCTGTTTCGTGCAGACACAAGTCCCGACGAAGCGATCGTCGTCAACGGTCAATCGGGCGCTCGGACGCATCCTCGCCGCCGGCCGTGTGGAATCATTCGACCGCAATATGCATATCGAGACCGAGCATTTCGACAAGGAAGTGCCCATCAAGCATATCTACATCCCCGAAGAGATCCGCGACGATCGCGGCAAGATGATGCTCTATCTCTTGCCGCCAGCCACCGAGAAGAAGCATGGTGGCCGTCGCGTGCGCGACGATGTGCCGGTCTCGGAGAAGCACCCCGATGCCCCGGTGAAAGTGACCACAGAGCGCCGTGATGTGTGGCGCAGCCTCGTGGACGACGAGGTGCTGCGGATCGATCAGAAGCCTGCCACGGTGGCGTATTACGCGGCCGATGGCGAAGAGTTGACCGCAGCTGAGGGGTTGGCCTATCAGGAGGCCCTCGGTGTCGTCGCCCCCAGGCGCGTCCCAACCTATCGCCCCCCGATGCAGCGGTCCCTCAGCGAGGCCGATCGGGAGCTGGTACGCCCGGTTCCGTTCGATCTCGATGCCCCGTTGCCGCCCCCCATCCCGTTGCGTCCTGGTGTCTGTCGGGCGTGTGGCAGGCCTTCGGGGGCGAGCGGCTATTGCGAGCGCCATAGCGCCATCCTGGCGATGGCGGCGGGGGACGACTGATGCGCCTGAGTGGGACCGCTGCTAGCTGTTCAGCGCATGCCGACGATGACCACCGCGATCAGGAGCAGGACGACCAGGAAGCCGATGAGGTGGGCGCGGCGGTTGAAGTGGTCTTCGGGCATGGTGTGATCTCCGGCCTGCTACCGATCGTACGCGCGGGGAATGATCGAGGAGGGGCAAGATGAGTGCCACACCGTCCGCGTCGCCGCCCAGACCTACGCCACGGTCCTGGCGGTCACCACGGGAGACTGAGCGACGCCGTACGCACATGCAGTAAGGAGCAAAGCACCATGACCCTCGCGAACATCCTCGACGCCCCGGAGATGCGCCACACCCTCGCCGCGCTGCCGGCGGATCCGCAGCTGGCCGCGCTGCGGGAGGCCCACGACGCCCAGGCGGCACGCCTCGCCGCGGCCCGCGCCCGCCCGGGCGCGATCGACGCCAAGATCGTGGCCATCGATCACGAGTTGGTCGACGCCGGCGACGAGAAGGCCCGCCGCGCGCTCCTCACCGAGCGGAGCCTCCTGCGCGAGGAGCGCGCCAGCCTGCCCACACGGTTGCTCGCAGAGGGCAAGCGGACCGCCGTGGCGGAGCTGGCCGTCCTGGGGCACCTGGCGGCGCTGATCCGGCCCCTAGGCGTGGCGGCGGCGGCGGAGCTGGCTCCGATCGAGGGTGCGGCCAACCATCTCCACGCGCAGCTCACGAATGTGGAGTCATCCCAGCTCGACACCGCCGGGAAGGCCGAGCGCATGGGCACCTATCGCGCCGCGCTGGCGGAGACGGCACCGCAGGCCCGCGCGCTCAACGAGCGGATCCGCTTCGTGGAGTATGGCCTCGCCGCGATCGGCGGGTACGTGGATCGGCAGTACGGCGAGCGCGTGGCGGTCCTGAATCCGCATACCTATCCCGAAGCGGCGGAAGCGTTCGGGCGACGCATGGTTCGGGCGCTGGGTGCCGCGTGAGCGAAGCGGACCGAAGCGATCGAAAGCGTTGCCGGGGCACGCGCAAGGACGGCACGCGCTGTACCGCGCCGGTGATGGGCGGGGGCGGCTACTGCTTCGCCCACGACCCGGCGAAGGTCGCCGAACGTGACGAGGCGCGGCGGAAGGGCGGGGCGAACAGCGCCACGCGCCAGCGCCTCGACCGCCTGGTGCCCGCCACCCTGCGCCCGATGATCGCGGACCTGATCACGGCGGTGACGACTCCCCCGGATGAATCCGGAGGCTTCTCGGACCAGCAAGACCATGGTCCTGCTTGACGCCCGACGGCCCCGTCCGGGCCGGTGTACCCCACGAAGGAGGTACGTTTGCACCAGCTGTGGACGCTCGATACGCTTTACCCACCGCGAGCGATTCGGCGGTGGAACCCACCTGAACGTATCCGTTGTCAAGGTGCGTTCTGGTCGGTTGCCCGCCAGAGGGAGCCGCAACGCCGGAGCGTCCGACCTGGGGTAAGTATACCATTTTCCCCAGTACTGACGCCAAAAACGGCACTTTGTCTATCGTCGCGGGGCAGTGCTCCGTATTCCCCTCCCGTATGAATACGGGAGTCCCCTACGGAGGTTTTCTATGGGACTTGTCACTGTCGGCGTAGATGTCGGCCAGAAGCGTGACCCCACCGCGATCGTGGTCTGCGAGCAGGTCGTGACGCAGACCGACCCCGGCCGCCTGGCGCTGCCGACCGGGCACTCGGGCATCGCCTACGCCAGCGACGTGCGGCGGGTGGGGGAGCGGCGCGAGACGATCCACACCGCGCGCCACCTCCAGCGCCTGCCCTTGGGGATGCCCTACCCGGAGGTCGCGGCGCAGGTGGCCGCCGTGGTAGACGGCCTGGTGCGGCGCGGCGTCGCGCGCCCGAGGATCATGGTCGATAGCACCGGCGTCGGCGGGCCGGTGGTGGACATCCTGCGCGAGCGCCTGGGCCAGCACGCGCGCGACCTGATCGCCTGCACGTTTACGCATGGCGAGCGGTTCAGCCAGGACGACGACGCGCGCCTGGCCAGTGTTGGCAAAGCCTACCTCGTGAGCCGCCTGCAAGCCCTCCTCCAGACGAGCCGCCTCAAACTGCCGCAGACCACCGAGGCGGAGCAGCTGGCGCGCGAACTCCAAAACTACGAGATTCGTGTCGACGACGACGCCAACGACCGGTACGGCGCGTTCCGCACGGGCACGCACGATGATCTTGTGACCGCGCTCGGGCTATGCGTCGTCTATCGCGAGCCCGCCGATCGCCACCTGCGCGGCATGGGCAGCCGCCTGATCCCGCAGGGCGGCTACTGAGCGCCGTCCCGCTGCTATGATCGGCGCGCCGGTCGCAGTCGCGGGCCGACGCCGACTCCCGGCCAGGGCTCCCCCAGCGCCGCCCCGGCCTCTTCAACTCTCGCCGGGGCGGCGTCCCTGTGTCCGGCCTGCCCCTCCACCAAAACACCACCCCGGCCCGTCACACTGTCCCGGTCCGGTGGCAGGCGCGCGGGCGAGCGTGCCTCCCGGATGACGCGGAGACGTCGCCCGGCCTCCCCAAGAACCCGAGCGGCGTCCCCGCTACCAACGAAGGAAGGGCACCGATGGATAACAACCACCCCCGCGCGCGCCAGCCGCACCCGGTAGAGGTCCTCGTCGCGCTCGCGCTGATCGCGGCGCTGTTGCCCGTGACGCTGGCGCGGCGCGCATTGGCGCGTCTCCTCGCGATTATGTCGCGCCGACGACCGCGATAGCGGAATACAGGCGTGGTTATGTCGAATGTGCGCAGGCGCGGACAGCGACCCTAGCAATGACGCCATTCTCAGGGCACGGCAAGGGGCCTTTCCGTGCCTTGACCTGCCGCCTGCCTACTGCCCGCTATAGTTCGCGGCCAGGAAGATCCACAGCAGCCCGATCAGCACGGCGACCACCAGCACGCCGAGCGCCACACGCGTGTTCTTGCTCACCGTTGCCCTGCCTCTCCCTGTGATGCACCGTGGCACCCTCGCGCGGCCTACCTTATGCCGTGCCGGTGCTCGACCGCGCGAAGCGTGTCCCATCCGGGAGGACGATCGCCACGATCCGCGACCAGTCCGCGACGTTCAGCTCGGCCCAGAGCAACGCCACCGCGATCTTCTCGCCCTCCTCCTCGGCGGCGAGGACATACGCCGACTGGTTCTGCTGCTGTGCCAGCGCCGCCGCTGCCGCGAGTTGTCGCGCCAGCGCGTCCGGAAACCCCTCGGTCATCGCCCCCTCCTCGCTCCCCAGCCCCGGCCTCATCGCCCCAACAGGCGCGCCAGACGCCCCCACAACCCGACGGTATCTTCCTGGGCCTCGACGAAGGCAACTGTGGCGCTCGGGGCATGCTGCGCCGCCTGCGCCGCTCCCTCGGTCCGCCGTGTCACCTCCGCCTCGGCCACCTCGGCCCGGCGGCGCAGCTCGGCGATCGTCTCCTGCTGCGTGGCGATCGTCTGGTACTTCGCAAGAAGTTGGGTTTCTTGTCCCGCTTGACGCTCGCGCAGCTGGCCGACTTCCAGTGCGAGCGCTTCATTCCGGCGCGCCATATCGTTGAGTTGTGCGGCGAGTCCGCGCAGCTCCTCCACCATTGTGGCGAGCGGCACGAGTGCCACCCCGGCGGCGGCCTCACCGGCCACGCGATAGGCGGCCTCGATCGGCTCGGCGCTCCCGGGGGCTTCCGAGAGGCTTCCGAACGCTTCCGGGGGGACTTCCGGGGACTTCCGGGCAACGCGCTCCTCAGCGGCCATCCGGGCGAGGACCACCTGCTCGGCGATACGCACCGGGCGACTGCCATGCACGGGCAGATCGTGGCGGCGCACCCAGTCTCGCGCCGCGCGCTCGCTCATGCCGAGGAGCGCCGCGATCGCGGGCATGGTCAGCCAACGACTTCCGGGAGCTTCCGGGCCGACTTCCGGAGATACTTCCGGGGGCTTCCAGGGCTGCTCATTATCCATGCGGCGCAGCATAGCACACGCGGCGGGGGTGTTCGCCGGGGGTGGGTGTACGTGTGGCACCCGCATCGCCACTCACCCGGACCGGCCTTGATGCACCAGCGCGCGCTACCGGCGCGGGGTGTGGGTGTACGTGTAGCGACCAGTGACGACTCCCCCGGATGAATCCGGAGGCTTCTCGGACCAGCAAGACCATGGTCCTGCTTGACGCCCGACGGCCCCGTCCGGGCCGGTGTACCCCACGAAGGAGGTACGTTTGCACCAGCTGTG
>JAABUN010007468.1_pt1 | contig 11754 bp, 12 predicted proteins | sample 5559311 | NCBI WGS metagenome assembly JAABUN01 (sample SAMN10711877, study PRJNA513370) | rock metagenome | isolation source: Antarctica rocks | place: Antarctica: Victoria Land, Siegfried Peak sud | reverse complement strand
GTAGAATGGAAGTATCATTTTCAACTGATAGGTCTTGTTGACAAAATTTGACCTATCTTTTTCTACCATCATTCGGTCAAGTCTATACGTGATAAGGTTTTTGGAGTGCTTGTCACCCCCTCAGGTATCTAAGGGTTCGCAAAAACTATTAATTCCTTGTTGTGCTGCATACATCAGTACAGGAGTTACAAGCAGCGCCGGACAAAGTTTTGTTGCTGCCAAATGTCCCGCGATTGGTGCAAAATTTTCGGCGCTTAGACTGCTTCTAAATTCTTTCTTGCAAATAACAGCGCGACATTTTTTGGCTAAACTGTCTAACCAATCAGAGTTTGTTATCTCTGGTTGCTGTCCGGCGCGAATAGCAAGTACCATTGCTGCATCTTCCAAGTTGCCTTCGCAATCTTCTATTACTTGCAGTGCATTTATAGCGTCAGGATAATCTACTAACTGAGTACGGAATCTAGCAACTTCTTCAGGTGTAACTTGAGTCATGGAGTAATTGCCACTATTTTAGCTAAACAACTATTGGGGTTTTCTAATTTTGACGGACTCAAGCAGTTATTGCCAAATAAAAAAGCAGTGAACTTACGTCACTGCTTTTTGATAGAATGGGAGCAAATTATAGTCCTACCAATTCGCGGGATTCAAAATCTGTTAATTGTTGAGCGATCGCGCGTCTTGTTTCTAACTTGGCGACACTAAATTGGTTACGCAGATATTCTAGATGAGCTAAAGCATTGGCTTTTTCGGCAGTCAAACGCATTAAAGTATTTGTGGCGGTTTGGTATTCTCTATCTGTAAGCAGCACTTCAAACCTTCGCGCCTTGCGTTGCAGGTCATTTTTCAAATCTATGTCAAAAGCCGAACGACTATCAGCATTACCTTCTACTCGATTTAGTAGTTGCTGTACTGCCATAGTTTCCGAATCTAATTCATTTACCCGTTGCGCTGCTTGAGCGATCGCTCCTGGGTAATGATTCAGTTCCATTGTCATCATCTTCTTTCCTAGCACTGAAATGGGATTTTTAGACTTAAGCCACCAATTCTTGGAATTGGGGCATCGTTGTTAAAGGTAGTTGCTCAGTTTGTGGCATTCCTACTTGTTCTAATACTTTGACTTCAATATTGACGGAAACTAAGTAGCTACCGGGTTCTGCGCCAATAGCTTCGGCGATTAATTTTGCAAGTTCTGGGCGCTTGGCGGTGATTGGATCTCTTAAACTACAACGATCCCAATCATGTTTAGCGGTTGGATTTAAGTTGAGAATATAGTGCTTAGTCATACTGGTTAAAGCCTGAAATAACAACCCTATAGAGCTATTGGCTGAATAACTCCACTGTTTTATTATAGTACATTTGTACTAAAAATGTGGAGAGAATTGCGAAGCCCTGCGTGCGATAGCGCTATCGCACTTACATCTATTTATTGAGTATCTTGACGATCAAATTCAGAGTTAGGCGGTGGGACGACTTCATTGACCCATACAGCCTGTTGAGGTAAAGGGATAGCAATACCAGCTTTATCAAAGGCAACTTTGACCCGGCGGCGATACTCTCTGGCGACTTCCCATTGCTTGAGAGGTTGGGTTTTAATCCAGACACGAATCATTAAACCGCGATCGCCAAAATTTTCAACTCCCAGCACTTGCGGCGTTTCGATAATTTGCTCAAGCCATTTGGGATCTTCATCCATTTGAATGCCAATAGAATCAATTAGTTGCAAAGCATGGTCAATATCAGTGTGATAAGCAACAGGAATGCTAAGGTCGGCTCTCGACCAGCGACTCGAAAGATTAGCCACAATTTTGATTTCACTATTGGGAATTGTAATCAAGCGCCCTTCGGAGTCTCTTAGTTGCGTAATGCGGAGATTAAGATTTTCTACTAATCCTCCAAAATTTCCCACATTAATCACATCTCCCAAAGCATACTGATCTTCCAAAATAATAAAAAACCCATTGATAGCATCTTTGATGATGTTTTGAGAAGCCAAAGAAACCGCAACACCAACTAAACCAGCACCCGCCAGTAAAGGTGCAATATTTACCCCAATGGTAGTTAGCGCCACAAGCGTCCCGATCGCCACTCCACTTAAAGTAGTAATGCTTTTAGTGACTCCAGAAATAGTCGAAACCCGCAAATGCAAGCGCAGAGAATCTTCGGGGCTAAGTAAAGTATTAATTGCTAAGGCGGAAGTAAAGCGATCTATTAAAACATAGCTTAGGCGGATAGCTATGTAAGTTCCCAAGACAACAATAGCAAGGATAAAAGGGATTCTTAAAACCGTCAAAATCCAGGCGGGAATAGTTCGCGTGTAAGGAAATAAACCCAAAATTAACAGCGTACCACTACCCCAAATCAGGCTTTGAGCTAACTGAAATAACCTGCGTCTAACTTCTTGGAGGTTTTTTTGTTGCTGGTTGCTAAGTTGGGTTGTAACTGGATCGTTTGTTGGAGCAATTATAATGGGGCGTTGATTTAGTTGCCATTGCCAGCAATGGAGTAGCCAAATAGTTAAAACTATACCCAGAAACACTCCAGACGCGATCGCAATAGAACGTGCTAAATAAGGCGGCTGTCGTTCTTGCTTGGCTCGTTTTAAGTCTTGCTCTAAAGATAATCTCAATTTATCTGCCAGCGTAAATGGTTCTTTTGCTTGCAGTTCAGCATCAAGACCTGTAATTGTAAATAAGTATTCATCATTAACGTAAATTACGGGTAAATTATTTTCTTTCCTGATTTGTACCTGAAGTTCGGTAGCGTTGCTTTGAAAGTAATCTTGACTAAGGCTTTTCAAGCGTTGTTGAATGTCATCAACCCTTTTAGATAAATTGCTTCTAGTTTCGGCGACTTGAAATAGACGGCGACCATCTAAAACAATCCAAGTAGCTACTACTTCTTGATCTGACCTCATTTGCTCAGAAGAAGTTGGGACTAAATTGGGTAAAGAAAACTGAGCCATTGCTGGGTAAATGACTATCGTAGTTAACGCCATTGACAGCGCGATTGCCCAAAATTTAGACCGCATTTTCTCTACTTCCTTTTAACTAGCTCTTAAATTAAGGGTAGATGTTTGCAATTGATAAAAATACGGTTAAGCTGAGTGAGGCTACTTAGTGCAATTACTTAAGGAAAATTTTTAATGACCGCAACTACTGCTCGTATAAAGTACGAAATCAAAGATATTAATCTAGCCCCCTCTGGTAGACAAAGGATCGAATGGGCTGGGCGAGAAATGCCCGTCCTCAAGCAAATACGCGATCGCTTTGCTCAAGAAAAGCCCTTTGCTGGTATTCGTCTGATTGCCTGCTGCCACGTTACTACAGAAACGGCTCATTTAGCGATCGCTCTCAAAGCTGGCGGTGCAGACGCAATATTAATTGCTAGTAATCCTCTTTCTACTCAAGATGACGTAGCTGCAAGTTTAGTTGCTGATCATGAAATTCCGGTTTTTGCTATAAAGGGCGAAGACAATGACACTTATCATCGTCACGTCCAAATTGCTCTAGATCATCGTCCCAATATCATTATCGATGATGGTAGCGATGTAGTTGCAACCCTGATTCAAGAGCGTCAACACCAAGTTGCAGATTTAATTGGTACTACTGAGGAAACTACCACCGGAATTGTTCGACTTAAAGCCATGTTCAGAGATGGTGTATTGACATTCCCAGCAATGAATGTCAATGATGCTGATACTAAGCACTTTTTTGATAATCGTTACGGTACAGGACAATCAACTCTAGATGGAATCATTCGCGCTACTAACGTTTTACTAGCAGGTAAAGCTATTGTAGTAGCTGGTTACGGCTGGTGCGGTAAAGGTACAGCGCAACGGGCGCGGGGACTAGGCGGCAATGTAATTATTACCGAAATCGATCCAATCCGGGCAATTGAGGCGGTTATGGATGGTTTTAGAGTGCTACCTATGGCGGAAGCGGCTACTCAAGGTGATATTTTTATTACTGTTACAGGCAACAAGCACGTAATTCGCGCCGAGCATTTTGAAGTTATGAAAGACGGTGCGATCGTTTGTAATTCTGGTCACTTTGATATTGAAATTGATCTCAAATCTTTAGGTGCTAAAGCTAAAGAAGTCAAGGAAGTACGCAACTTTACCCAAGAGTATCAAATGCCCAATGGTAAAGCTGTAGTAGTTCTAGGTGAAGGTCGATTAATTAACCTCGCCGCCGCCGAAGGACACCCCAGCGCGGTAATGGATATGAGTTTTGCCAACCAAGCTTTGGCTTGCGAATATTTAGTTAAAAACAAAGGCAAACTAGAGCCAGGTTTGCACTCTATCCCCGTTGAAGTGGACGCAAACATTGCTAAATTAAAGTTGCAAGCAATGGGCATCAATATTGACACTCTCACTTCCGAACAAACTGAGTACATCAATTCCTGGACTGCGGGAACTTAAGACAATATAAATTGATTCTTAGAAGGAGGCATAGTTAGCTATGTCTCCTTTGGCTTATATATTGGTGAGAAACAGGAGATAAATTGATGGTTGAATGGATTACAAGCACAATGGATTCCCTTGGCTACTGGGGAATTGGCTTATTAATGTTTTTAGAAAATCTATTTCCCCCTATCCCGTCAGAGTTAATCATGCCTCTAGCGGGATTCACAGTATCTCAAGGAAAGTTAGAGTTTGCTCCGGTTGTTTTTGCAGGAGTTTTTGGTACGGTAATTGGGGCGTTACCTTGGTATTACGCAGGTAAAATACTCGGCGAACAAAGGTTAAAAAGTTTAGCCGATCGCTATGGTAAATGGTTAACAGTTTCAAGTAAAGACATTACCAGAGCTACAGGTTGGTTTGATAATCATGGTGGAAAAGCTGTATTTTTGTGTCGCCTTGTACCTGGAGTTCGTACCTTAATCTCGTTACCAGCAGGTATTAGTAATATGCCTCTAATACCATTTTTAATTTACTCAACTATTGGTACTACCTTATGGGTAGGTCTGCTGACTTATGCAGGTTATGCTCTTGGCAATAACTACAAATTGGTGGAAGAATATCTTGGCCCGGTTTCCAAAATCGTTTTAGCTATTATCCTTGTAGCCTTTGCTATTTGGGTCATTAGAAGAATTATGCGCCGCTCTACTTAATAACTGTTTTGGATTTGTGTAGTCCAAAACTGATAGCCTCAACATCAAGGCATTAATACTTTATCAATATTGCAGCTTGAAAAATCGCTCTAATTACTGGCAACTACAACCTTATGTTCAATCGCAGTGGAAAACTATTGCTAAAGGATTTATTTGCATCCTCGGCTATGTAATTTCTACTTTATGCCTAATTTATTTAGCAGGAAAATTGCCTGCACCCTTTGCAGAAGGCAATGTCAAAGAAATTGCTAAAATATCGGCGATCGCATTAGGTGTATTTTTAGTTAGAGGAATCTCTCAATCTGGGCAAGATATATTTATGGCACAAGCGGCTTTACGAGTTGCTTTAAATTTGCGAAAGCAAGTTTATACCCATATGCATAAGCTCAACCTCAGCTACTTTGAAACTACCCAAGCTGGAGACTTATCTTATCGCCTCACCGAAGACATTGACAGAGTTGGAGAAGTAGTCAATAAATTATTTCATGATTTTGTGCCTTGTGTCTTCCAACTGGTAGCAATTCCTATCTACATGATTTATCTCAATTGGCAATTAACCTTAGCTACGCTAATAGTTGCGCCATTGATGGGAATCTTGATTGGTTGGTTTGGCGAAAGATTACGCAAATTTTCTCGCAAAAGTCAAAATCGCGTTTCCAATTTATCGGCAATTCTCACCGAAGTTTTTAGCGGGATTCGGTTAGTTCAAGCTTTTGCAGCAGAAAAATATGAAATTGCTAGATTTACTCATGAAGCTGAAGCTAGCCGACAAGCGAAGTATTCAGCAGAGCGATTGAAGGCAATTCAAATCCCTATTATTGGGTTTTTAGAAGCTTTAAGCATCTTACTACTGTTGTGTATCGGTGGCTGGCAAATTTCCCTAGGAAACCTAAATGTAGCCGAGTTTTTTAGCTTTTTAACGGCGGGAGTAACACTACTCGATCCCATCAGCCATGTTACTAGCAACTATAACGAGTTCAAGCAGGGAGAGGCATCGGTTGACAGAGTTTTTGAGATTGTGGCAATAGCACCAACGGTAGTAGAAAAGCCCAATGCGATCGCGCTTCCCCAAGTCACAGGTAAAGTAGAATATCGTCGCGTTAGCTTTGCCTACAAGAGCGATCAACCTGTACTAAACAACTTAAACTTACTGGCACTGCCAGGAGAAACCATCGCTTTAGTAGGAGCTTCGGGAGCCGGAAAAACAACTCTAGTTAATTTATTACCCCGTTTTTATAATCCCTTGTCTGGGGATATCTTAATTGATGGCATTAATATTCAAGATGTGACAATTAGCAGCTTACGACAGCAAATAGGGATTGTTCCCCAAGAAACTGTATTATTTTCCGGGACAATTGCCCAAAATATCGCCTTTGGACAAACAGATTTTGATTTAGACGCAGTGCAAGCCGCCGCCGAAGTTGCTAACGCTCATCAGTTTATTAATCAATTACCTGATGGTTACTACACTTGGGTAGGAGAAAGAGGTGTCAATTTATCCGGCGGCCAAAGGCAGAGAATTGCGATCGCCCGTGCAGTATTACTCAATCCTCGTATCCTAATTTTAGATGAGGCGACATCAGCCTTAGATTCGGAGTCTGAAGCTTTGGTACAAGAAGCTTTAGAGCGAGTTATGCACCATCGTACAGTGTTTATTATTGCTCACCGTTTAACAACAGTAAGAAGAAGTGATCGCATTTTAGTCATCGAAAAAGGTCAAGTTGTAGAATCTGGTACTCATGAGGAGTTATTAGCACTCTCCCGCCAATACGCTCATTATTACAGCCAGCAATTTAGTTCATAGCTTGAAAGACTTTCGTTGAATTTCTCATCCGCAAACAAAGCGCTAAAAATTCAATCAGGGTATGCTAAATATATTGTTCGCTCGTCAAGTTGTCAAAATTCTTGGCAAAGTGCTGAAATCAAAGAGTTAAATACATAACAATGACAGTATCAGGTTTTGACAAGTCTTCTCCTCGCATGGATATCAAAGTAACCGTAGCGAAGTTGCGAAATGACACTTTCTACAAAACATCTGATGGACGTACCATGATTTTGTCACCAAGCAATTGTGGCGGCATGAAATGGACGCAAGATAAAAGCCATGTATTATCCAAAGATGCAACCGAAGGCTATTACCTGAGAATAACTAATGATGTAGGATTTAATAATATTGGGATGGAATGGAAACAAGCAGCACTTAATTTAGCTCAATTCGGTTACTTATCGCTTTCCCGTAAAGAATCTGTTGTTGATGGCTTACCCGTTCAAACGAGCGAAAGCAATTTATCAACAGCCGATATTTGATAAGATTTACGAACTTAGTTTCTACTTGATTTTCAACGGAGAGGGTGGGATTTGAACCCACGATAACATTGCTGCCATAACGCATTTCGAGTGCGCCGCGTTCAACCACTCTGCCACCTCTCCATAAGACAACAAAACTGTTGCAGTTAAATAGCATAGCATCTTTAAAGCAAAGAAGCATTATTCTCAACAGTTTCTATGGTTGGCTCAAATTTATTATTGGGTGTCCATTGAATAGCACCGTCACTCGCAGTTAAAAATATTTTTGTCTTGATTTTTGCCAAACCAGTAATCTTTGAGTTAGTTTTTTGAGCATACGCGATCGCAACTTCTGGCTTTATTGCTGCAACCAAATCTGCATCAAGGTTTTTTGTGAACAGTAAAACTTGAACAGAAGGTATATTTTGATTTATAATTTGAATTTCTTTGTTATTTAGCTGCGTATCATCCACCAATAACCATTTTTGATTTTGAATCTGTAACTGCCATAAAGGTATGCGATCGTCTGTCAACTCAATCTGTGTAGAACCTGCTGCTACTTTCTCCCCAGCGACTAATACTCTATAGCTTCCACTGTTAAGCCTTCGCATTTTCTTATCTTCACCAATGCTATAAAAGCTTTTAACCGGTAGTTGCGCCAAAATTTCCATCCAACCATTCTTATCATTAAGGAGATTTGTAGAAATTGCCCAATCAATAGAATTAATACCTTGCTGTTGCAAAAAAGGTAAAACTGTAAAACGGGCGGTGGTAGAATTTCCACTATTAACTAGCAAAACCTTACCCCGATCTTGGACTACTATCACTGGTTCTACTTTATCTGCCAGTACCGTTACCCGAAAATCTGTAGATGAATGCCAAATTGGAACTAATACCAAACTAACCATCACCATACCAACAATCCACCAACGTTTGTGTAGCCAAGGTAGAAACCAAACTAGACTCATTAACCCATACACCGCCAGTAGTTGCCAAAGAGCTATTTTGCCTACAGCTAGAGAATTTCCTGGTAACTGAGAAAAAAATTGTACTAGCCAAATTAAAATATAAGTAGGATAGTACAACAGCAATGCGATCGCACTTCCGGCAGTAGACCAAATCAAAGCAGCGATCGCGCTGAAGATTCCCCCAATACTAATAATCGAGATTAACGGTATTGTTACAATGTTTACTACCAAGCTATAAGGCGGGATTACTCCAAAAATGTAAAGCTGTAGTGGTAAAGTCCATAAAGCCGCCGCTAGGGGAACAGCAATTAAAGTGGCGATCGCATTTGGCATCCAATCTAACTTTGCAACTAGCGGTGGTACGGTAACAACTAATCCAAGTGTTGCCAGAAAGCTTAATTCAAAACCTAAGTCCCAAATCCATAAAGGATTCCACAGTAGCAAAAGTGTTGCGGCTACTAACAGCGATCCTAAAGGCTTAATTTTTCTGCTGGTAGCTACACCAATTAATGCCCCAAAACCCATAATTACGGCTCTTAGTACCGAAGGTTGCAAACCAGTCAAGCCAACAAATCCAACTAACGCTACTGCACCACAGCCAAATTGCCATTTGGGAGCTAAACCTTTACTCAAAGCTAGTACCAAGCCAAGAATCAAAGCAGTTTGAAACCCTGAAGCCGCCAAAGCATGAGCCAGTCCAACTCGCACAAATAAGTCTCTAATGTCATAAGGTAGATCGATAGCCTTGCTACCCAAAACCATTGAACTTACAAGTTGTCCTTCAGGACTACCTAGCCAGCGAACTTGCGATCGCACAATGCGCTTACTAACTTGCCACAATCCCCATTTTGGCTGTTCATTAGTAGTAAAATTTACTTGCATTCCATTTAAGCCAGCAAAGGTACTTTGTTGCTGCAAAAATCGTTTGAAGTCAAATCCACCCGGATTAGTTGCAGGTTTCGGCTTATACAAAATCCCCTTAATTGCGATCGCCTGTCCTGGATATAAAGTTGTTGATTGCAACAAAGGTACAGTTACATACAAATTACCTGTAACTTTAATTACTTTACCTATTTGATTGAGTTCTTTTGTCTCTAGCCAAAATTGTCCCTTTTGACTCCGGGTTAAACGAGGTAAGCTGCTAACTTCACCTCGAACTGTAACAATTTGCTTTCCATGGTTAATAAACTGACTAATATCATTGACGGCTGGTTGCGGAGTTTTTATTTGAAAATACAGCGTTGCTAAAAATCCGATCATACCTGCTGCTAAAAACAGGCTTGGTTTAAACTGCCGCCACTTACTAAGTAACTCCCTACAATAATTCTTACTTGCTAAATAGCTTAAAACAAGTCCTATAGTGACTATCCCATAACCCCCCCAGCTAACAGAGGTAGATAGCAAACCTATAATATAAGCAAGACACAAAGTTACAGTATTTGTCTGACTCATCAAAGTTTGAACATTAATTTTTTAACTTAATATATAAGACTTTAGCTGCTTGATTTTTTTCATGAGGTATGGTCTTAATTTCAAACATATCAATAGCTCTAATTAATTCACCTAATTTTTTATACCCATAAGTTCTCGAATCAAAAGATGAAGATAGTTTATTGATTTGACCTCCTAATTCTCCTAAACTAGCCCAACCATCTTCTTCCGCAATCGCTTCGTAGGCACTTTTAACCAGCTTAACCAACTTAGAGTTTTCTTTCATTCTGAGCCACTTTTTAAGTTATTGTTCTGAGTATCTTTTTTTGCTTTGGTTGCTTCTATACCCCCTTGATCTTCAGTTTCTTCTAAATTCTCTGTATAAGTAAATTTATCACAGGCTTTTTGGAAAGGTTCGGGAGTTTTTTTCTCACCAAACCCATAAACAATTAATCCAGATTCTCGGATTCTGCACGCCAATCTAGTAAAATCGCTATCGCTGGAAACAATACAAAAACCATTGAAATTGTTTGTATATAGTAAATCCATCGCGTAAATAATCAACGCGCTATCCGTAGAGTTTTTGCCAGAAGTGTAACTAAACTGTTGAATTGGTTGGATGGCAAATCTGTTCAGCTTATCTTTCCAGCTATTTAAGTGAGTACTTGTCCAATCTCCATAAACTCGCTTAACATGAGTAGTCCCATACTTAGCAATCTCTTTAAGTAAAGCTTCGATTATACTAGCAGTTGCATTATCAGCGTCAATTAAAACCGCAAGCCTGTCTGATTTTAATTGAGTATTACTTTGCATACATCTGCTGAATTTTTGAGTTTATAATCTTGTAAAAACATACAGTAGCTATAGACTTTTTAAAAGTGGAAATCCTAACTTTTCTCGTTGCTGCAAATATAAATTAGCTATTTTCCTTGCTAGATTACGAATTCTACCTATATAACGAGTCCGTTCAGTTACAGCAATTACGCCTCTAGCATCCAAGAGGTTAAATGTATGGGAACACTTTAAAACATAGTCCAAGCTAGGTAAAACAAGTCCTCTGTGGGTAAGCTGCTCTGCTTCTTGCTCGTACAAGCCAAATAAGGCTATTAGCATTTCTGGATTAGCAGCTTCAAAGTTGTATACGCACTGTTCTATCTCACCTTGTAAATAGATATCCCCGTAAGATAAATTATCCGTCCACTGGATTTTAGAAATCGCTTCTACCCCTTGGAGATACATAGTTAATCTCTCTAAGCCATAAGTAATCTCAACAGACACTGGGCGACAATCAATGCCTCCGCACTGCTGAAAGTAGGTAAATTGAGTAACTTCCATGCCATCAAGCCATACCTCCCACCCTGTACCCCAAGCTCCAACAGTGGCATCTTCCCAGTTATCTTCTACAAACCGAACATCATGTTCTTCCGGCACAATCCCTAAAGCCTGTAAGGAGTCAAGATAAATACCTTGAATATTTTGGGGTGAAGGTTTAATTAAAACTTGATACTGATAATAATATTGGAAACGATTAGGGTTTTCGCCATAGCGTCCATCAGTGGGACGGCGACAAGGTTCAACGTAGGCAACTGCCCAAGGCTCCGGCCCCAACGCTCTTAAAAAAGTTTGAGGGTTTTTTGTACCAGCCCCCTTTTCTATATCGTAAGATTGGGCAATTAAACAACCGCGATCGCCCCAAAAAGTATGCAGTGCTGCAATTACCGATTGAAAATTCATAACTTCTTTTCATCATCGTGACAATAGTCTCAATCATTATTGCCTAAAACTACTGCCAAGTATAGATTCAAGGCTTTTTTTAATTTTTTTTCTGATAAACCCTTGACAAAGTCATCTACAGTTGATAGATTAATAAAGCGCTGGAGAGGGAAGCGAAAGCGGAGCAAACCAGAAGGCACGCCGAACCATGAAAAAATTATAGTTGAAAAGCCAAAAAAAAGCA
>JAABUN010007467.1_pt1 | contig 11754 bp, 12 predicted proteins | sample 5559311 | NCBI WGS metagenome assembly JAABUN01 (sample SAMN10711877, study PRJNA513370) | rock metagenome | isolation source: Antarctica rocks | place: Antarctica: Victoria Land, Siegfried Peak sud | reverse complement strand
TTGTTGGGAAGTCGTCGAGAAATTAATGAGAATTAATCGTAATAAGTTAGAGTATTATTTACGAGGCATGAGAGCTATGAAGCTTATCATGAATGCATTGTAGCTGTTATGTCACCCCCTCAGGTTAATTACACAAATTAGGAGAAATTAAAGGTTTTGTTGCAAAAATATTTGAAGTGATAAAATCCTTTAGGGATAAGATTGACTTAGGAATAACGCCGAAGAGGTTTGTAATAAACTTTATTTGAGCTAATACATCTCCCCTGCTTAGTCCTGCAACCTGACTGGGAATTATGTGCATCATTTGAGCGCCCTTTAGTGTTCTTCTGGCGGTGTTAAAGGAGGCGAATCTTAGCTCTGGATTAGCTAATTTTTTAATAAATCTATGATTTTGCTCTACCAGATTATTGAGATATTTATTTTGCCTCAGATTACAAGTGTTGGCTAATTTATTAGAGTTAATAAGTTCTTTAATAGCTTTAGAATAAGCAGGGTTATTACCTGCACTAATGACTCGCGGCGATTGACAGTAGTTTGAATGTAAGGTTTTACGGAACAAACCTTTTGCTGCTTTAAAATCGCGGTTAGCGCACAGCAAAAAGTATAAAATGTTGCTTGTTGAATTAACGGCACAGTACAAGTATTTCCATCGGATTTTTTTGAATTTGTAATTGAATCACCTTTAAGCGCTTTTGATTCAGTAACTAATTTATGATCGATTACTTTTAACTCTTGTCCGTTATCCACTTTACGGGCGTTTAAACTGACTTGATATTAGCGATTAGCTAATAGCCAACAGCTAATAGCATCATAAAACTAATTCCCCCAGTTCTTCAATGTTTAGGAGAACTGGAGGAATTACTTACAGACTAATTCCCAGCAGGATTACAAAAAAGTATTATTGCTACCAGCAATTAGTAAGTCAGTACCAGTGTTATTGCTGTTAGTCATGCCACCACCGAAGGAACTGTCAGGAGCGAAGGTGTCGCCACTCGAAGATGAGCTAGCACCACCCATGGACATACTAAGGTCAACACCACCCGGCATGAAGTTGCCGCCGCTATTCTGCGTACCGAAGTCATAGGTGTAGTCAGGATTAGGGGCTTGACCAGCACCAAAGAGGTTACGGAAGAAGTCGGCGTTGCCACCAGCAGTCATGGAGTCTCCACCACCGGTTAAGGAATCACCGCCAGCAGCCATGGAACCCCCACCAGTACCTGATGTCAGATCCCATTGGTAATTGGCATCATTATTGGGTGCGTTGCTAGTAATTACGCGCTCCTCACTACCAATTGTTTTGTTTGTACCTGAAACCAAGGAAGTTGTACCACTGGTTGATGTGTCGTCACCAGCGATAAATTCTATTGTAGAATTCGTAGCTACAATTACAGGAACGTTACCATTACTAGGTATATTCTCAGCACCAATAATAGTATTATTCGTACCTACTACTACGGGTTCGGTACCACTGCTGGATGAGTTGCCACCGCCAATAACAGTTATCTTTACGCTATTATTTGAACCTACAACCAAGGGTTCGCTATCAGTACTGGACTCGTTAAGATTGAGAGTCAAGTTTCCTGTAGTATTCGTACTTACAAGCAAGGGTTCGCTCTTATCACTGGCTGCGCTGCCACCAGATGTGTTGCTACCAGTCATGGGTACACCGCCACTAGCACCCATGCCACTATTGGATGTGTTGCCAGTATCATTGCCTAAGTCGCCCCTTGGGTTACGGAAGACTTGTTCTAAGCTAGTAAACCCGACTTCAGCCAAACCGCCCTAGGGCGAACTCCGTAATGCGCTGTTGCTGTTCAAGTCGCTACTACCAGTGCCATCATCGAAGCTATTGGTGCCACCACCACTGAAAGTGTTGATAAACGTTTCCATCGTAACTAATCCTCTTGTTTTATAGTACTGAAAGTTCCCAGAACAGAGAAAATCAAATAAACAAATTGAAGCTTGTTTCGTAACGTCCGTCCTGTCTTTTTCGACCGTCCAAAATAGGTTTTGGCTAAATTAAAAACTTTTTTGGATAGAAAGAGAAAACTTACGGCTTTGCTTCAACTTACGAATTTTAGACATCTCAACCTTAAATTCCTCAGTTGCCACTAAAACTGTAATGAACGCTACATACACCCAAGGATGGTATGATAGGCAAAGTGTGGCGGTCAATGAATAATCTTTTGATCACCTGATAAATTTTTTCGATACCTCTAAAAAATACTTCTTAACAGCTTCCTAGGTTGTGTTGCAAAAAGTTGTTGAAAAAATAAAATTCCCTGGAAAGGGGATTAGTTAGACAGCCACTCCAAAGATTTCAGCTATAAATGTGAAGAGTTCAGTGACGGCTCCTTTGCTCACATTTCTAATTTGTCCTTTGCGCAACACAACCGATAATTTCATCTCCTTTAATTGTGCGCCGTGCCGGATTAAATGACCCAAATCCCCTTCCGGGTTTGACTAAGAGTTTTATCCCCCGATGGTCTTGTTCGACTAAATGATTGAGATACTTTTTCTGTGGTAGTTTCACTTTCTTAGGCAACTCTTCGTCCGCAATGAGTTCATTGCTCGCTTTGGGAGGCGCATTCTTATCTACAGTAATCACCCGTGGAGAAGTGTGAAGCGCTTTCAATGCCCAAGCGGAAAAACCGTTTTGCCCAAAGGGCATCTCGCTTCGCTGTTAAGAGGAAGTCTAGAGTGTTCCCTTGAGAATCCACCGCTCTATACAGATACTTCCTCCCTTTAACTTTTACATAGGTTTGATCTACCCGCCATGAGTCGTTAGTTGGCTTTAGGTAAGGGAGGCAGCGTTTGTCTATTTCTAGTTCTTATTCCTGTACCCAACTAAATATCGTTACGTGGTGCATATCCTATCCCCGTTCATTCATCATCTTCTTGGAAAGCACTGGTTGCCGCCACAGCCCATCCCCAGTTTTTCCGCTCTGCGACTTGGCGGTATAAAGCGCGGATAACTGAGATACCACCGAACGCAACCAAGGATGATTTGGGCGCTGGGTTGTGTCGCCACTTGAATGGGTTGGAATTGAACCTTGGGAAGGGGAATTTAGAGCGCGAGTTCCTCAGATTATCTCCTCCTTCCTTTTTTGCAATACAACCCCTTAATGTTCAGTTGGGGAAACCGCTAACTGGTTTTTGGGGCTATTATCCGCGAAAGATTGCCAGTTATCTAAAACGTCCTTCAAACAACTAGCTATAGGGACAGCAATTAGTAATCCTAGCAATCCCGCTACTTTTGTTCCTACAGCCAAAGCCGCGACAATTCCCACCGGACTTAAACCTGTAAAACTTCCCAGTAGCCGAGGTGCGATCGCTTGATCGATAGTTTGATCGACGATTACCGCTACCACTATAGTTTTTACTCCGAGCCAAAAGTCATGAGAAGCTACCAGCAGACTAACTAAGCTAAAACCCAACACATCGCCAAAGGGAATTAAAGTTAGTACGGCGATCGCTAATCCAAAAACTAACCCAAAGGGAACTTTTAAGATCAAAAACGTTGAAGTCATCGCAACCCCAACTAAACACGCTAAAGCTATTTGGGCGACAAAGTAGTTTTGAAAGTTTTGCTGGAGAGATTGTTGGATGGCGATCGCAACTTGCGGCGGCAACCACTTAAATAAGTATGCCCAAATCCTTTCTCCGTCTAATAATAGGTAAAAAGCCAAAACTATAGTTAGCACCACCTCAGAAACGCTATCAACTGCCCCAAGTGCCAAACTTACAAAGTTTTCTGCCACTGATTGCAGTTCCTCTGGCAAGCGATCAGTTAGTTGAGTTGCTAGTTGATTAAAATTGATTGGTAAATTCCGCGCTGCTGCCCAATTGTTGAGACTTTTTAGTTCTTGAGTCCCCGACTCAATCCATTTCGGTAATAGTAGCAAGCTTTCGTTAAATTGCTCTAAAAAAATTGGGATTAAAGTAATACTCAGAGCAATCAAAAAGGCTACACTAACTAGAAAAACTAACACAACGGCATAAGTACGTTTAATCTCCCGTTGCTCAAGAAACTGCACGGGATAGTTTAGTACAAACGCCAGCACCGCCGCCAAGACAAAAATAGTCACCAGTGGTTGAAAGTATTGAATAACTTGCAGCAAAAGCCAACCATTAAACACAATTATAGGCAAAGGCAAGCCCAGTTTTAACCACCGATCGACTTTAGGAGAAACTGTCATTTATATTCGTAATCGCATCTATAATCACCCTAGCTCGTTTAGCAGCTAAACGATAATTTCTAATTGCAAATTATTTTTACACTTGTACTATGTTGTTAGAGATTGGCAAAAATTTCGTCGTAAATGTCATTTTCACTACTTAACCAACTTTGATAAGCATGAGAGATTTCGCTAGAAATAATATGGCTATGGTTATTTATTATTGACTAAGCCAAAGGTAATAAAATTGCTAACTGCTGGCATTTGCTCAACTAAATTGAGCATTTTTTCTCAAATATTCATTGTCTTTGTCACTTTAGAGAAAATTACTGACTTCTGGTTAAAAAGCCATTAAAGGCTTGACCTCAAACAACCTATTCTTCTACAGTCTTATTAGCTTTACTTGCACGTTCTTCTGCATTTGCCATTACTTCAGTCATGTTTTCTACCATCTCCCCAGGGTACTTTTCTAACACTTTGGTAGATAAAGAAATTCGTCCTTTGGCTTCGTCTAAATCAATAATTACCGCCTTAAGTATTTGCCCTGATTGAAACAATGGTGACAAAGACTCAATGAATTTTTGGCTAATTTGCTTGATGTGCAGTAAACCGCTTACACCTTCTAAATCGACAAACATTCCAAAAGGCTTGATTCCAGTAATTTTTCCTTCTACCAATTGACCAATCTCTAATTGGCTAAAACTAGCCGAACGAGTTGCCAAACGATTAGAAAGTACCAGTTTATTGTTGCTCAAATCGACTTCTAAAAAACTAGCACTCAAAGTCTGACCTTTTAAGCTGTCTAAATTCTCTCGTTCTATAAGGTGCGATCGCGGAATAAAGCCTCGTACTCCCTGCACATCTACCGTTACGCCGCCCTTATTTACCCCCGTTACTCGCACTTGCAAAGTTTGGCTATTTTCTTGCATCTCTGCAAGACGTTTCCAAATTTGCTGAACTTCTAATTGGCGGCGAGAAACGGTAACTTGACCGTCTGCATCTTGCTCTTTAATAATTACAAACTCTAATTCTTCTTGCAAGGGCAACATTTCGCTTAAATCCGTTACCGGACGCAAAGAAACTTCTTCGCTAGGGATAAAAGCCGCCGATTTGCCGCCAATATCTACATAAGCGCCATTATTTTCATACTGAAACACCTTGCCCTTAATAGTTTGCCCATTTTGAAACTGAAAATCTTGTTGTTCGAGGGCTTTGGCAAAATCATCCATTGAAAAAGCTGATTCGGTGGCGGGAGTAAATTTTGATTTAGAGTTCATAACATTAGCTCGTGGGGCAGTGGGGCAAAAATAATATTTATTTGCCAATCTTATATTTAAACGCAAAAATTAGTTAGACAAATGCAGACAACTCTTTGACCTGTTATCAAGCATCTATCGCAACCACCTTATTATAACTAGCCTGGGCGGTGCGTAAAAACTAGGTTCCGCGCCCGAAATAGATAATACAGTTTCAGGAGAAGAGCGATCGCAGGGTAAGATAAGCAACAACAGCAGAAATCCCCAAGTTTCCCTAAAGTAGCGATAATTTCTTGTCCCATACCAATTTAACCTGATCGCGCAATTAGTTCGTACATCGCTCAAAACATGGTTCAATTCCACATTCAGCCCGATAGCGAGATTCCTTCTTCAACTCAATTGTTGAATCAAATTCGCTATGCGATCGCTTCAAGGCAATTTTCCCCCGGTCATCGCTTACCAAGCACAAGAGCTTTAGCAACGCAAACGGGCTTGCACCGCAATACTATCAGCAAGGTGTATCGCCATCTTGAAGAAGATGGATTAGTAGAAAGTGTTGCAGGTTCAGGTATTTACGTCCGCGCTCAAACTATTCGGCGTAACCCGGCTTTAATTCCTTTACTTGAGCAATATCCCCAAGCTGATAAAATTGTCCAACAATCTTTAGATCAATTGCTACAGCAAGGTTGCTCTCTCAACCAAGCAAGAGAGCTATTTTCTGCCGAAATTGACTGGCGGTTGCGCTCGATTGCTCAAGTTATAGTTACAGTGCCAGAAGATGACATTGGCGCAGGAAAATTAATTGTTGAGGAATTAGAGCAATCTTTAGGTATTCCCGTACAGCTAGTATCTTTAGAAGACCTGAAGGACATGGAGCAAATTGCTGGAACGGTTGTGACTACTAGGTATTTTATCGGTCAAACGGAAGAAATAGCGGCGCTTAAATCTGTGCGTGTTATTCCTATTGATATTTACAACTACGAACAAGAAATCAAACTCCTCAAAAAACTAACTAAAGATAGCTGTGTAGGCGTTGTGAGCATTAGTTCGGGATTGCTGCGATCAGCTGAAGTAATTATCCACAGTTTACGAGGGAGCGAACTGCTGGTACTTACTGCCCAAATAGGAGACGCTTACAAGCTCAATGCCATTGTCAAAAGCGCTCAAGCGATTATTTGCGATCGCCCTAGTTTTGCTACGCTCAAATCCGCCGTTCAAGCCGTTAGAGAAGACATTATTCGTCCTCCCCAGTTAATTTGTTGCGAAAACTTTGTGGGGACAAAATCTATTGATTTGCTCAAACGCGAACTTGGTTTGGGGTAGAAGTTATCAGCTTTTTTAGGTAAATGCAGTGACGGACGCTGTGACTAAGGGGAGTTGTGAAACTATTAATAGAGTCAATTTTGCCATTCATGGGAGAAATCGCACTTATCAAAGCTTCTTGCTCTACTTCTGTCCAATTTCCGCGATAAAGTATCGCTATGCCCCCAGGTTTAATTAAAGGTAAAGCATATTCTGCACATACAGCCGCCGAACCTACGGCGCGAACAGTCGCCACATCATAAGCGTTGCTGTATTGGGGAAGTTTAGCCAAAGTTTCTGCTCGTGAAGTTAATGTTAAAGCATTAGAAATACTTAGTTCTGCCAGCAGTGTATCAAGAAAAGCAATTTTTTTGCGCGTGGAATCAACCAAAGTAACAGTAGAATCGGGCAATGCGATCGCCATTGGCAAGCCGGGAAACCCTGCACCTGTACCAATATCAATTATTTGGGGATTTTCCAGCGCCAGCAACGAGACAATGGGTTGCAGCGAATCCCACAAATGTTTTTCCCAAAACTCGATTGGTTCAGTAATGCGCGTCAAATTAAATTGACTATTGCCTTTAATTACTTGTTCGTAAACCTGTTGAAACTGGGATTTTTGGAAATCGTTTGGTTGCCAATTGATGGTTTTGAGCCATAAATCGGTCATTTCTGGTAATAAATTAGACATTTTGATTTTCGGCAACGGGTGATAAAGTACACAATTGCCCGCGATTTAAGTTCCAAGTGCGATCGCTAATGGCGAGTAAATCTCCAGGATCGTGAGTGACAATTAATAACGTCCAATCTTGTTTTAGCTTTGCCAGCAGAGCGACCAATTGCCGACGCATTGACCAATCTAAGCCTGCTGTCGGCTCATCTAACAGCAATAACGGGGGCTGGCGGATCAATTGTACAGCCAAAGCCAAACGGCGCTGTTGACCGCCACTTAAAGCCTGGGGTGAGGTATGAATAGATAATTGCTCTAGACCAACTTCGCGTAAAGCCTGCTTGACTCGTTCTGAGCCTAATTCTGGATGACCTAAACGCAGTTCTTCTAAAATTGTGCTACCGCAAAAGTGGCGTTCGGGAAACTGAAAAACCAAGCCAGCCAACTGTTGTAATTGCTCGGATATTAGTTCTTGTTCGCGCCAAGAAATATTACCCGATGTTGTTTCAACTAGCCCCGCTAAAATTTCTAGTAAGGTACTTTTCCCTGAACCACTAGCCCCGACAATTAGCCCTAACTGTTTTGGGGCAAGTTCCAAGTTAATACCTTTTAGAATAGCTATAGAACTAGCTGGGGGGTGATAGGTCAAATTTTTGAGATAAAGCATTGGATAAAAAACTAGCTATTAATCAATTGTGGATAACAACGGCAACTTTCGGGCAACCTCCAACTATATTTATCGTCGAAGGTCTTGCTATCAATAAATCCTTCGCAATTTAGGTGTAACTTTTAAACTATGAGAAACTATCGATTTTGGGGCGCGCTCGCCACTACTACCTTATTAACACTAATAGCAACTAGCCCCAGTAAAGCTGCCGATCCTTTTCGGACGACAAACCCCCATCCTATAGGCGATCAAACCGAAGCAGCTTTTAAAGCTATATTTCAAGATGGTAATTACAAAGCAGCCCAAGGTTATCTCAAACAAGCTCAACTTAGCGAAGCAAACGAACCTTTAGCCCATGCCATGCAAGCATCTTTAGCTTACAGCGTAGATAAAGACTTGACATCTTTTAGTTTATACAGCAACAAAACCTTAGAAACGGCTAAACAACTAACAAACACCGATCCTTTACGGGGAAACTTGTACGCGGCGGTAGGTTATTTTTTACAAGGTGCGTCTGTTTTGGCTCGTGATGGTACAGTTAGAGGCGCTCCCGAAGCTTTATCCAAATTGCGATTAGTATACGAACACTTAGACAAAGCGCAATCCGTTGGAGCTAACGATCCAGAAATCAATTTGATGCGCGGTTACATGGATTTACTGTTAGCAGTCAACTTGCCTTTTTCAAACCCCGAACAAGCAATTGAGCGATTAGAAAAATTTGCCGCCCCTAAGTATTTAGCCGAGCGCGGTTTAGCTATTGGCTACCGGGACTTAGAGCAGTATAACAAAGCCTTAGAAGCGGTAAATCGGGCAATAGAAGGGACAGCCAACAACCCCGAATTATTTTATTTGAAAGCGCAAATTCAGGTTGAATACAGCAAAAAAGAAAATGACCAATCAATGCTAAGAGCATCCCTAGAAAACTTTGATAAAGCGATCGCTAAAAAAGCTCAACTCCCAGCTACTTTAGTCAAACAAATAGAGCAAGAACGAAGTAAAGCTGCAAATCGTTTAGTTAACCCCAAGAAATCGTAATACATACCCACAATCCGCGAATTGCCAAAAACTCACGGATTGATTGACAGACCTTTTGGAGGGGGTTTGGGGGACGCAACCGTCCTCCAACGGGGGGTTTGGGGGGAAGCCCCCCCAATTCCTGGTTTTTCTTAATTAATTCAACCAACCTAAAGCCAAAATGCAAATACAATTTAGAGAATTCAACCCCTTTGACCTGTGGATCTGGGTAGAATTTAGTACCATCCCGTCAGAAATGGAGAAAAAGTATTTAGAAGAAGCCTTTAACTCGTGGTTTTACCTAGGAAAACTCGGAGCATTTAACGCCGAAAACCTCCAAGTGCAAGACGAGGGATTAGATATTAGTCACATGAATTATGACGACTTTCGGGCGGATGATAGCTTAATGTCGCTCATGCACAACATGGGAGCCTTTGAGTATGAAGGGACTTGGGCGCGGTGTTGGTTTGATTTGGGAACCAGTGATGCGATCGCCCTAGATATTTTAATTAATTGTCTCACGCAATTAGATCGAGAATACCTACCAATGGAGCAACTGTATATTGGCGGTGAAAATGCCGACTGGACAGTAGAAGATAGCGAAAGCCGCCCTGAGTCTATATACGATTACAACAACTAAAAGTTATATGCACGCTGAAGGTCAAATTAGAGTTTTAGCTTTGGGGTTGATTAAAAAGGGCGATCGCGTTTTTATATCCCAAGGCTACGATCCAGTGAAACAAAAAACTTTTTATCGAGCAATGGGCGGCGGGGTAGATTTTGGCGAAACCAGCCTTGAAGCCTTAGAAAGAGAGTTTCAAGAGGAAATTCAGGCAAAATTAACTAACATTTCTTATCTAGGATGCTTAGAAAACCTCTTTATTTTTAATGGCAAACAAGGACACGAATTGCTCCAAGTTTATCAGTGTGATTTCGCCGATGCTAAGTTTTACGAACTAGAAAGCTTAGTTTTTGCTGAAGGTAAACGCCAAAAAACCGCCCTGTGGGTAGACATTGCTTTATTCAAATCCGGGGAATTGTTGTTAGTTCCAGAGCCATTTTTAGCAATGCTCTAAAAATAAATGCGATCGCCTTTTAATGATTATAGCGATCGCACTCTCGATCAAATATTCAGTTTTTTTAGCGAAACATACTGCTTACTGACGTATCTTCATGCACCCGCCAAATAGTTTCTCCTAGCAAATTGGCAACAGAAAGTACCGTTAGCTGTTCAAACTGATGTTCTGGGGGAACGGGAATTGTATTTGTGACAATTACTTCTTCAAATAACCCACTAGATAGCCGCTCAACGGCGGGCGGAGAAAATACAGCGTGAGTTGCACAAGCGTACACCTGACGCGCTCCTTCATCTCGCAGCAATTTAGCCCCTGCCGCGATCGTGCCACCTGTATCAATCATGTCATCTACTAACACGGCGGTTTTACCCGCCACATCGCCAATTACATTGAGGACTTCGGCGACATTGTGAGCCTGACGACGCTTATCAATAATTGCTAAGGGGGCATCATTTAGCTTTTTAGCAAAGGCTCTTGCTCTTGCCACACCGCCGACATCCGGGGAAACCACCACAATATCAGACAATTGCTTACTGGCTAAATAATCAATTATTACTGGTGAACCATAAACATGATCGAAAGGTATATCAAAATAGCCCTGAATCTGTGCTGAGTGCAAATCCATTGCTATAACTCGGTGTGCGCCTCCTTGAGTAATCAAGTTAGCCACCAACTTAGCTGTAATCGATTCTCTCCCGGCGGTTTTGCGATCTGCCCTAGCATAGCCGTAGTAAGGAATTACTGCGGTAATCTGCCGCGCCGAAGCACGACGACAGGCATCAATCATAATCAGTAATTCCATCAAATGGTCATTTACTGGATTGCAAGTTGGCTGAATCAGGTAAACATCACAGCCCCGAATCGACTCTTGAACTTGAATATAAATCTCTCCGTCAGCAAAACGCTTGCGGATCATTGGCCCCAAGTCCAGGCCTAAATAACGAGCAACTTCCTGAGAAAATGGTACATTAGCAGAACCAGAAAACAAGCGTAAGCGGTTATTGTCAGTAATAACCGCGTTTTGTGTTGACGGCAGCGTCAAAGTAGTTGCAGATCGTAGCACAACAGACCCTCTAAGCGGCTTCATGGCAATCCTATCATCACAAGCTTATCTACTTCCTCAGCAATTCTAGGGAAATTTAATTATAAGCTTGGATGAAGTTATTAGTTAACTTTAGTTTAAGGGTTTTGGGATAAGTCCCCATATGATATATCTTTGACAAATATTTTACTTACTACTCATGGCATACTACTCATGGCATAGATATGTCATGAAAAATACTTACTTATCAATCAAGGGTCAATCTGATTTTAGCTAGGGCGATCGCATCCGTCAAAGCAAGCCCAAGTTTTTTTAATGTTTTTGACTTCAAATTCTTGCCACGTCAGCAAACTCAGTAGTTGATATCGCCAACGCTGGAGTAGTGAGGAGGATTATTAGGGCGATCGCACTTACTAAAATAGTTATCAGTAAACCAAAAAGTTTTTCTCCAAAGAGCGATCGCTGAAATACTTATATGTTTTGATACTTCTTGACACATAATTCTCTAACCAGCAGACATAGTATAGATTATGATTACTTATGATTAAT